>Ga0308160_10005206_pt1 | contig 13653 bp, 25 predicted proteins | sample PhyFR1_FD_201036 | JGI IMG/M metagenome (GOLD analysis project Ga0308160, IMG submission 201036) | Phyllosphere microbial communities from UC Gill Tract Community Farm, Albany, California, United States - DLSLF.R1 | ecosystem: Host-associated > Plants > Phyllosphere > Unclassified | place: USA...
CTCACTACATTTTTTATACCCCCCCCCCCCCCCCCTGCCCATTTGCCCAATATCAATGCGTGTAAATCCCCCTTTTAGAGGAAGCCTGGTTTTTTTTAAAAGTCATTGACCGCAGGCGCAGATTAGATCGGCGAGACGGGCGCTTGGGCAGGCAGGCAAAGGGAAGAGCAGAGGGAAGGAGGAAGTGGCCGGAAGAGACCAACTAGGGGGGTCATGCTGCCAAGGATAGGGAGATGTGGCGAGAATGTACCGCGGCAAGCAACGAGAGGAAACACGACGACGCACTCAAAAGGAGGAGACGGATCGATGGACTCTCCTCCCTCCCCCCTCCCACTACCCGGGGGGCGACGACAACAAGGGGCCCAGCGAACGGTCACTGCCCGCGCCCGCCTTTGTTCAAACACCCTCCCTAGTGCTGGTGGTGGCCGGCATGCTTCTGACCGACGTCGACCCCGCGGAGGGCCGCCTCGCCCTGGGCCTTCTCGCGGTCGTTGCCCGTCAGGACGCCGGCCGTGTGCTTCGCGTAGCCCTGGATCGGACCGAGGAAGGCCGCCATCACGAGGTTGTAGGGGGGTTGCGTAAGTTACGAGCAAAGCATCGAGCGCAAGGAGGGCAAGCGGGGCAGAAAGACAGGAGAGTGCGAGAGGAGAGGAAAAGGACGTACGGCGACCTTCTCCTTGAACGAGAGCTTCTCGCCCGTCTCGGCGTCGATCCCGCGCGGGACGTTTGTTGCTGAACATCCGCCCTCACCGCAAAGGGACACCCTCGTCGTCAGCTTTCCGGACAGGGAGGGTGGGCTTGGGCAAGCGGAAAAGGGGGAGGGGGATGGAGGGCTGGACGCACGGACGGTCGGAAGGACGTCTTCAGAGGTCGAACCGGTCGCGTCGGGCGTCGTGTTGGCTGCGGTTGAGAAAGCAAGCGGAGCGTCAGTTCCAGAAGGAGAGGATGCTGGATAAGGGGAAGCGAAAGGGAACGCAGACCCGTTTGCTGCGTCTGCCCATCGACGACCGGGCCCTCACGCCGGATCCGCTCCTGCTCCTGGACAAGCCGCTCCTTGGGCGTCATCCGGCTCGGGAGCTCGTCCCTCCGGTGGGCGGCATCCGGGTACGACACGGGCTCGGCCCCCTCCTTCTCGAGCGGGGCGTACGTCGTCGTCGCTGGCATACCGGCCGGTGTGTTCCGAGCGTGATGGAGGTGCTCGGCATCGTCAGAGTGGCCGAGCGAGTGGCCGCCGGTCGAGGGCTGCTGGCCGGGGACGATCTTGCGCGGAAGCTCGCCCTGCCGGTGGGCGGCGTCGGCTGTCGTTGTCGAGATGGAACGAAAGCGAAGCATCCTATCAGCGACTCTACACGCCCGAGCTCGTGGACAGCTCGCAGGGTCCTCGCATGAGACGCACGGTAGGTCTGACCGTGCAGGTTGGAACAGCAAGCTGGCGGTCAGCTGGAGAGGCTCGCAACTCCGGTCGGCGAGGAGCTGCGGAGCGGGAGCTTCGTCTCGGTCGAAGGGGGCGGACGTACGACGGGCTCGGCGCCCTCCTTCTCGAGGAGGGGGTACGTTCCTGCGACTCCAGCGGGCATCTTGCGTGTTTTGTCTCTGAGGGCGTTTGTTGAAGGAGGCAAGGAGGGTTATGGGCGTCGGGAGGGGAAGGCAGACAGGGATAAGGTCTGAGGGCCGAGCGATGGCGGTCGCGGCGGTCGCCGTCGTCGTCTGCGGCGACGCGCCAGCAGCACCACGCGAGACCCCCCTCTGCCCGACGTCACTGGTCGGTCGGTGCGCTGCAGGCCCACGCGGTGTAATCTCGTTCAACGATCTTTCCCCGCCCACGAGCGGGAGAAGTCACTACTGCGGGCCGACAGTGATATATTCGCAGGCGCATAATAGATGGAAGCCAGAGCCGCGGTCGCCTCAGACGGGCGGAGGAGGGAAAGACGTGTCTGGCGGCGGTGGCGGCGGTGGAGGGTGGTCGGCCTCGGGCGAGGGAGGGGGGGGAGGGTAGCCGGCGGCCGGCGGTCGGGCTCGCGCCGCGGCCGACGGATGGCCGAACGAAGGGTACTGAGCGAGGAACGCAGGTGGCCTTTGCTGCTGCTGCGATGGAAGGCCAGCTGTCGGTTGCGACCCAGGCCGGTGAAGCGAGTGGGGTGCCTGCGGAGGCTGGCCGTCGAACGGCGCGACATGGCGAGGTGTCATCTCCGAGGCGGCGCCCGTGCGTGCTGGTAAAGAGCCGGTCGGCAGGCCTGCCGCAGGATGTCGGACGGCCGTCGGGTGACCGAAGGAGGACTGGTGCGCAAGAAAGGCCGGCGGCCGCTGTGCGCCCTGGTGCGGCAGAACACCGGCCGCTGCAAGCGAGCGCGGCGCGGCCGGCTCGGTTCTTTCTGCCGGTTCGGTCCGGCGAGGAGTCTCATGTGCTGAAGGCTCGACGACGGCGTCCCATCTTGACCGTCTAGCAGGCCGTGGCTCCTGGGCGCCTCCAGAGCTCGTTGGCGTTGTTGTCGGTAGGCTGCCTCTGGGCCCGCTGGCTGCTTGAGAAATGGGCTTGACAAAGACAGGCGCTTTGACGGTCCGAGCGGGTGGAGGAGGCTGGCCGAACACGTTGCTGCTCCCACTCGTGAAGGGAGCGACGGAGGGGGGCAGCAGGGCTTCCGTCCTCGAGGCGGCCGGATTTGTCTTTGCGAAGGCGACCGGAGGCCGAGGAGGTGGTGGAGATGGCGGAGGGGGAGGAGGCGGCGATGGAGGTGCGTCGTCTGGCGGCGGCGGCGGCGGCGGCTCGGGGTCTGAGGAAGGCGGTGGCGAGGGTGGGACGTCCTCTGGAGGAGGCGGCGGCGGCGGCGACGATTGTCCATGAGCACGGATGGCTGCGGCAGGTGGTGCGGCCTGCAGCGGCTTGCCGACCTTGCCCTTGCCCGAGGTAAAAGCTCCCCAGCCACTCGCAGCGCCCGCACTAAGCTTCGCGCCCGTCCCACGCCCGCCCTCCCCAGTGCCCGAGCCAGCAGCGGTCACCGGTGTTGGTCCGCCCTCCGCTCGAGCCTTCTTGGCTTTCGGCACTTTGATGCCGGCCGCCTTCATCGTCTGCCGGAGTTCCTTGGCCTCGCGCAGGCGCTCCTTCTCCAGTCGTTCCGACGTCGTCGCGGTGCTTGTCGTGAGTGCGCGATGCGTCTCGGCGAGTGCTTTCAGGCGCTGCGAGTCAGAAAGGGAGGAGAAGGCCTTCGTTCAGCGGACAGCCAGGATGCGCTGATGAAGGCAAGGGACGCACGACGCAGTGGTGATGAGCCCACGACTGCAGGTGCTCCATGTGCTGAGCGACATTCGAGTACTGCTTGCCACACGGCTCGCAGTAGAAGGGCCGGAGCGTCGTTTCGATCTCCTTCCGAACCTCGATCTTGCGCGCCTCCATCTCCTGAGAATATCCAAGGGCGCAGCGTCAGCAATCGAGCCAGCGCAGGGCAGTCGGCGGGAGTAGAGGCAACGCACCTTCTCCTTGCCGCGGTCGAGCTCACTCAGACCGGCCCAGCGCTCGCTCGCAAGCTCACGCCGGCCCTTGGCCGTCACCTCGTCCAAGACGCGCGTGTCCTGCCCGAGCTTGCCGATGCCGAGTCCAGGGGCGGGTTCTGGGATGGCGATCGGGGTCGTGCGGCCTGGCAATAAGGTAGGGGGAGGGAGGAGGCGCGCAGCGAGGTCGGAAGGGGAGGCGGGAGAAGCAACGAAATGTCAGCAGCTCGTTTGACCACCTTGATAGAGACACTGGCTGATGCCCGCGTGCTCCCAGCGGTTCATCGTGTGTGTCCTGGAGCCAAGACCGGGCTGATGGGGAGGGTCACGCACCTTCGCCTTCGGGTCCGAGCCCGGTGCCAGCGCCCTTCCAGCCCATCTTGACGAGCAGGCCGTAGCCGACGTTCTCCTGCCCGACCTCGGTCTGCATCGTCCTCGTCACGGGCCCGTCGTAGCCCGCCCTCAAAGATCCATCGTCGTCGCCGTCGCCGACGCGAGTCGACATCGACGGCGGGAGGAAGCGAGAGGCCGTCGGCTCTCCCTCAAAGTCTCGGTAGCCGGACGACGACGACGAGGCGTCCGACTCGGCGCCGTCATCGGGAGCGTCCCGCGATCGCTTGGAGGACATCTGAGCGGCAGACATCAAAGCTGGTATGAGGTATGGGTGCGACCTGAGGAAGCTGTGGATGGAAGCACCGGCTGATGGCGAGGGCGGTCGATGGTGGGTCAGGGCGAGGCGCCGGGGCTGATGATCGCGCGGCGCCAGAGACGCCTGCACACCCCGATGCTCCCTCGACTGGATGAACTCTCATGAACGCCGAAAAATGTGGCTGGCGACCCGTCTTCTCTAGACCAAGAATTGCAGGAAGAAAAAGAGACGAATGCGATAGAAGTACAGGCCCCGGTTGGCGGGCGTGCGAAGGGGAGAACATGAGGGGAAGGGATGGCCCGCGAGAAGGGTACAACGACGGGCGAGGAAAGGGATGGGTCGATGCAGCAGAAGGGAACGAAGCGAGAGAAGCAGAGCAAGAGGGAAGAAAGTGTCCGATGTGTGAAGGAGAAGGTTAGGGACCGGGTCACTCGCTCGAGGCGTCGTCGCCTCCGCGGAGGAACGACTCCTGGACGGCCGTCTCGCGCACGCTGACAGCGTAGGCGGCCGTCGTCGCGCCGAGCAGATCGCTTAGCGCCGCCCGCTTGGGCGCGGTCGACGACTGAACGGCACCGGTCGTCGGCGACGGCACCGGTGGGGGTGACATGCTCGTGTCGCGCGCGATTGAGGTGGCCGACTGCGCCGGCGAGGCCAGAGGGGCGACAACGGTGCCGTGAGCGGTTGTCGTCGACGTTGAGCCGTGAGTGGAGGATGCCGACGAGGCCGAGGACGAGCCCCGGGCACGCCGGGCCTTGGCGGCAGAGTTGACACGAGCCTGCTTCTCGGACCGGAAGGCGTGCTGGCCGTCGAAGGGCGGGGCGAGCGAGTCGGATCCGCCAGACGACCGGGCGTAGGGCGAGTAGCGGGTCGGGCCAGAGAAGGACGACGACGATGACGAGGCCGAGCACTCGGAGTAATGCGACGGCGAGGGCGACGGCAGCGGCTGGTGGCTGCTTGGCGCCGGCGAGGGCGTGCCGAACGTGGTCTGGCCGATCTGCCGCTGCTGTTGCTGCTGCTGCTGCTGCTGCTGGGCGACGAGCGCGTGCGCCTGGAGTGCCTGGTACTGCTGGGCGAGCAGAAACAGCTGCGTCTGGTAGTTGAGCTGCGAGGCGATGCGCTGCAAAGGGGAAGAGAGAGGGTCGCGCAGAGGCATCAGTTTGATTGCGCTCCGTGCCCAGCTATTCTCGACAACGACGCGGCGGCAGCGGGCAGCGGCGAGCGTAAGCCAGCGAGAGGTTGACGAGACGGTCAACGTACCTCCTCCTCGGCCCGCTTGGACGAGAGGATGCTCATGAGCATCTCGCGGTCGCCGTTGCCGTCCTTGCCAAAGGCGTCAAGGATCTCACGGAGCGAGGGTGGCGGGAGCGGCGGCTGGGCCGCTTGCGGCTGCTGCTGCTGGCCGTTGGCCGCGGCGGCCAGCGGGTTCTGGTGCGGGTGGTGCGAGGCGGGCGAGGCGAACATGGCTGCTGTCGGTTGGACAAAAGAAGAGAGCGAGGGCGAGAGAGAGGATGGGTGTCGGGAAGGCCCGAGCGAGCGAAGACGCAAAGAAGGAGAAGAGTTCGTCGAGCCAAGGTACGGCTGGAGGTGCCAAGACTATCCCAAGCTGACCGGACCAAGTTAGACGCGCCGAGGCTGGTTCGCGACGACAGCGTCTCGCCCTTTGTGCGTACCTTGCTGACCAGGCTCAGGGACGGCTTTGGACTACACGCCAGCTCTCGTCATGTCCTGGCGAGGCGAGCGAGGCAAGCAGGCCCAGGTAAAGGCAACGAACGAGGGGGACGGAGTAGGGAGGCAACCAAGCGGCTGCGCCCGCTTCCGAGTTTCGACCGCGATGGCCTTGGCTCACCGGCCGGCTGTGCTCGCGCACACGACGCAGTAGCCAAGGCTGCACGGGGCCCGCAAGAGGCTTGCGGCTAGAGCCGACTGCCGCTCGTCGACTGCTAGACAGGAGCTCACTGCACTGCTGCTGACGACAACGACGACGACGCCCTCATCTTGCTGGCGACCTGACGAGCGCCTGCTGTCTAAATACGGGCCACGAGGGCGTGTCGGAAACGGCACCTGGTCTGGGCCTCGGAATCAGCGCGCTGCTTTTGGCCCGGCGTCGCGACAGAACAGATGCCTATTTTCGCCCTCGCCTCCAGACGTTGATCACCCGTCGCTGGACGGCAATCGGTTCAGACGGGAGGACGTTCGCCAGGCCGAGCTCTGCGAGGCAGGGCAACACGTGGCAGGACTGACGCAAGGGGGCAGTGGCAGCCAGCGTTGCGCCTTGGGGCCTCTCAAGCCCCCAGGGCACGTCTGATGTCTAGGGTGCAACACAAGAATTCGATAGAGAGAGGGCCGAGAATGAGCGAGCGGGGGGACCCAAGAGAATGATGAACGAAGAAGAAGCAAGCCGCAATGGCGGTCTGGATGCGTATCTCGAAGAGAAGGAGAGCGAGGGACCCTTCCCTTTCACCAGCCCTGTAGAAGAGCAGCAGCGACGGGCGGTCAACAAGAGACGACACGAGCAGAGGTGGATGAAGCGCAGGAGAAGGGCGACTGACAAAGGCTTCGCAGTGGAGCGAGACGTGGCCAACCTTGCCGGCGGCGACGTCGCCGAGCGAAAAGGCCGTCTCGTTGTCGCGGAGCGCGCGCTTGACGTCGCTGCTCATGGCGTGCGGGCCGCAGACGTTGATAGCGAGCGCACGCGACCCGGCACCGGCGACGGCCTCACGGAGGAGCAGGCCAAGGTCGGGCCGGCCCTCGCAGAGCGAGGTCGCAAACAGGAGGGCCGACGGCGTCGGGCTCGCCTTCTTCTCGTCGACGTCGGGCGACGATGGCGAGACCGTGTTGGGCGAGATCTCGTCGGACGAGTTGCGCGACGAGGAGCCAGACGAGCCGGCGGGACCGCCCGCCTTCTCGTTGAGGATGGCGACCGGGAGCGTGTTGCGCGTGACGAAGATCTGGAGGTCGATGTTGAGCGAGGCCGGGCACTCGCGGATGTCCTGCGCTAGGCGAGCGGCGATCCAGTCGATTTGGTCTGGAGGAGCGGCGAGACAGGGCGACGAGTCAGCCGGGCGATCTATCAGGGTTCCGTGATCGGCGACGTACCGGTCGACCGGACGACCCAGATGAAGGAGACATGCTTGACGGTGGACTTGCCGGCGTCGCAGTCGCGAACGATCTGGCTTAGAAGACCGGCCGTGTACGAGATGCCGGAGCCGCCTAGGAACCACGAGGAAGCGCAGGTCAGCGAGAGCGGCAGTAAGAGGAAACATTCGACGCACCAGCAAGGAGAACAACCGACTCGAACGAGTCGAGCGAGCGCACGTAGCCGTAAGGGCCGTCGATGCAAGCGGTGATCTCGGCCGTTCCGCCCGAGGCACGGGCAATTTCGCCGAGGCGCTTCGTGAAGCCGTCTGGAAGAGGCTTGCCGGTCAGAGTCCGACTCGGCCACGCGGGCAATAAGAGAACAGAGCCAGGACGCACCGCGCTGCGAGATGATAAAGGACACGTCTGACGGGCCGTCGGCCTTGGGGATCGAGGCGATGGCTAAGCGAGGGTGGGCAGACGTCATACTCGTCAGCACGCGCTCGACTCTCGCGGAGGTCTGGCTCTGAAGACGCACTGAACGGGTGAGCCTCAAAGGGGAACTTTGAGACGGTCGGGCAGACGATGTACGCATGCTGGCCAGCGAACCAGCGCATCGAGCGCGTCATCTTGAGCTCGATGGCGTCGCCGGGCAGCAGCTTGACGGTGGCAACCGCCGACGTGTTGGTCGACGACGGCCGGAGTGAAAGCCAGAACTTGTTGAGGACGAGCATGTTGACGCCCCGGGCGATACGGTCAAAGCCCCAGATGACGAATGACGGCCAAATCCAGTAGCCGAACTCCTCCTGTCATGCGGCAAAAGCGTGTGAACGTCAGCTGGGTTGGAAAGGAAAGGCAGAGACGACTGGTGCAACAACGGACCCAGTGGAAATAGGCGCCTAAAGGGAAGGACACAGCGAAGGGTCAGTAGCAGCACGACGATGAGCGGCGGCTGTGGGTGGGCACTCACTGATGAGGAAGATGAGAGCGAGGACGATGTGCGAGATGAGGAAGGCCTCGTAAGCGACCCGACTGGCGAACGGCGAAACCTCTATCGTCAGCTCTGTGTTTGTCAAGAAGGCCCCGTCGCTCGACCAACAGACGCACCGGAGGAGAGGCTTGAGCGAGAGGGCGACGAGCAGCGAGTAGGCGAGCAGGGCGACGACGCCCATCTGCATCTCCCACGTCGTGATGGCGTGCTTGCCCTTGAGACCGATGATCATGCCCCGGTCGATCGTGTGGATCCACGAGAGGATTAGGCAGGCCCGACCGGCCGCGCGGTGGAGGAAGTTGAGCTGACAGGACGAGCGCACGTCGATGACGGTCAGCCAACGCTCGGGTCGATCAGAGTAGGAGCGTGCGCGAGATACCTTCTCGTATGAGATGCCCGTCAGGTCTGTCGTTGATCAAAGCAACCCAAGTCAGCCAATACCTTAACGGGAGAGGCTGACGGACGAAGCACGCACAAGAGATGACATTGTTCTTGGAGGCGAGGCCGACGATGAGCGGCATCTGGCTGAAGGCTAGGATGCCGCACCGGTTGCCGACCATCTGTGCCTGGGCGATGCGGGTCGTGTTGTGGATCGGCACTGCGGGTCGAGGGGGAGACGATCGCCGTCAGTCTGCGATCCGGCCACCACACACAAGACGATGAAGGGGGGGGGTGACGTACGATAGATGAGTCCGAGCAGGAGGACGACAAAGGTGTACATGGCGCTCCAGAAGATCTCGCCGGCCGAGACCTTCCACCAGAGGGCGATGGTGACTTCGCGCCAGGAGAAGGCCTTGTTGGTCGCGGTGAGGAGGGCATTGACGCTGCGAGTGGCCGCGCCCGGACGGGCGCTCGAGGACGAGGCAAACTCGGTTTTCTCGCTGCTCGCCTGCGCGAGCTTGAGCGTGCGCCGGCGCCGATAGGACTGGTGGCCGATGCGAATGAGGTTGGCGAGAATGAAGAGACCGATCACGGCAGCGACAGTCCACCTTGATCAAAAGGCGAGCCAGAGGATGAGCAGGTCAGCTGTGAGCGTCCAGACCAACGCGCTTCAGAGCGCGTCCGTCGCGAGCGTCCCGAAGCTCGGTGAGCGCCGCGGTGAAGCCGATGCGACGCACCAGAGGTAGAGAGGATGGTTCTGCTGGTACGATCTGGGCGAGAGGGATGAGAAAAAGATCAGCCCTCCAATCAGATGGCCGGACCGCAGCTTTTGGGGCCGACGAGCGGGACGGAGAGAGATCTGGCGCGCACTTGCGGAGGGCCTTTGCGGCCTTTGCGGCAGCGGCGGCCGCCTTCTCGGCGGGCGTCTGCGAGACCGAAGCGGACGGGGCAGCAGCAGCGACGGTAGGACTGGCCATGGTGTCGACGAGCGCAAGGCGATGGGGGTTTGAGGGAAGGAGAAGGGATGGGACGTCGAAGGGAGGATGGTTGTCGGACGGGCAAGAAAAAGTGCGCTAGAGTGCGAGGCATCAGATTACCTGCCTTGCAAGGGGGATGTGTGCAAGGGCCCATCAGTTCCAGAGGGGAGGATCTAATTCCGTCTCGACACTCCCCGGACTCCCCGGACATCAGATTCGATCAGATTGGCGGTCGATCGCTCTTTTTCGCGCCTCCTCGGCCGGCGACGACAGCGGGGGCGAACGGTTAGCTCTCCTCCGTGGCCGTCGTCAAGCCCTCCTGGGCGCTCTGAGGGCCCGGCGCAGCTCGGTCGTAGCGACGAGCTCCGATGGCAGCGACTGTCAGGCGATGCGAGGAGGCGCCGGTTGGCAGGAGGGTGCTGTTGGGCTTGCCGTGAGCTGCAGCCGACTTCTAGCGGGGGGTCGCCGGAGCCCTTTTGCAAGTGTGGCCGGCAACCGGGGCCCAGACACGCCCTCTCGCCTGCGTCGTCTCGAAGGGATGGGCGCGCGCCACCGATAGCAAAGGGCGTTACGGCGGGTGAAGGGAACGCCAGCCCGGCGGTGGGCGGCGAGGGCGACGGGTCGACTCAGCCCCTCGGGCCTAGGCGGCGCGACGGGCGGGTTGTTGCTGCCGCTGCTCGTGCCCTCGAAGGGGCGCAGGAGTCGATCGGCCTAGCAGTCCGGCGTCGGCTTCGAGCGCCGAAGAACGGACGGCGAGGGAGGGACAGATGCTGGGCCGGGCAGGCTGACAACAAAGAGGAGGGGGGCAGATGCAGGCAGGCAACATCGGTGAGCGCGCGCGCGCGCGCCGGAGGTCGAAAGGATGGGGGGGGGGGCCAAGCTGAAAGAGTTCGCCCTTCGCAGCTGGCAGCTCATGCCTTTGTAGAGACGAGGACGCACGCTTGACCGGCTTGGCGAAAGGGGGAAGCGATAGGGAAGCCTGCGCGTCGACTGTGCTTCAGCCTCGGCGCAGCCGGCCAACGCACGCTCGGACCCGCGCCTGCGTCTGCGAGGGCCCAGCTCGGATCCCCCCGGCGGGCGGTCGCTCGGTGCAAGCGGGGTGTCGCAGTGGATGCGACGCCAAGGCGAGTGTCGTATTGCTTGTCCGGGTCGGTCGTCCGCCCGTCGGGCGGGCTTCGGTTGATGCCGACGGTCTGGAGCTGGTGGAGACGATGGCCCAAGACTGACGAAGGACACAGGAGTCGGTCAGAGGGAGGCCGAGTGAACAGTATCGGCGGCTGACGTCGAGCTGGGATGAGCGGGCATCCCCGGACTGCTGCTCTCGTAAGTGAGGCGGGTTGCCGGTGTTGCGCACCGACAACGGCAGAGTACGCCCGTGTCGATCACAGACCGGCCGAGGATGCCTAGCCGTCATAGCATCTTGAGATCGATGCGATGCTGCCCTGATGCATCGAGCGAGTAGGTCGAGCTCCTGCGAGATCGGATTGAAGGGGCCAGGTTGAGGAGCGCGCTGCCGGCGGTCAGCAAGACGGGTCGCGAGGCACTATTGAGGCGGGAAGGTAGCAGACTGGACCGCTTGCGGCGCCCGATCTCCTCGCCGACTGACTTAGGAGGAGTGACCACGAGCCGAGCGACTCGCTGGACAAGTGTGTCAAGACCGACTGCCGCCCTCTGGACGATCTCGCAGCTTGGGCGATAGGACGATGCGGCGAGAGTGCTCGTCACATCGGCTGCTTGAAGTGTCAGCTCTGGTCGTCGGAAGGCCAGAAACACAGCGAAGCACGAAAGCCGGTCGAGCGACGCGTGAGAGCGATCAGAGTGTCAGTCAGCCGTCAGTTGCGCGCCCGTCGCCCCTTCGAGCCCCTTCCAAAGCCAGTAGACGATGGACGCTCCACCGGTTAAGATGCGACCGGCCTGCCTCATTCGACGTGCAGGCCGACGTGCGACGACCAAAGACAGTGGTAACGGGCCAAGGTTAGGCGTCGGGTCCCGGGCGGCAGGTGAGTCGCCCTAGTCCAATGGTGGTGGTCAGCGATCTCCGGACGTCCGTCAGCGAGCGCAGACGACTGCGACGCGTTCTTTAGGTGATCGTCAGGAGGCAGACCAGAGGGCGCACCTGCTCGTCCCTTCTGCGCACTACTCGGTCGCCCCGTTGTGACCCAGCTTGGGCTTTCTCTCAATTCCTCTTGCTCAGCCACCATCCGGCACGCCCGCCCACCGGCCAAGCGACCGCCGCCGCCGCGCAGCAGCCGCCAATTTCCAGGGCCGCCGCCACACTTAACGGAACCCTTCCCCCTTGAGCACCCTTGACCTCTATCCTCCCTCGGACGACCACAACCTCCTCTGACTAGTCCCTTCGCCACCTGGCCCCTCTTCTCTGTCCGCTCTACTCTCACACCGCCCACAGCTGGACGCGCCCCCTCGCCGAGCCCTCGTCCGAACGGCCTGCCCCACGAGGAGAGCAGCCCCGAGTCCGCACCCGCCTGCGACCGAACCCTTCTCGGCCCCTTCCGCGCTCGCCCAACGCCACCTCCCTGGTTCTTACTCGGCTCCCCACCCCACTCTCCAAGCGAGCTCGCCGACCTGAGCATGTCGCGCTCGCAGTCCACCTCGACAATTCCTTTGGCTCGCGTCCGGTCGGCGACGCTCTGCGGAGGCCAGCTCAGCCCACCGCTCGAGGACGCCACGGCGGCGGCGGCGGCCGCCGCCGTCGGAGGTGCCGCCGGCAGTGGCGGCAGCAACGGCAGCAGCAACAGCAGCGCGGTCTGGGCCCTTCGAGCTCGAGCTCACTCTCCACCACCTGCGCTGGCAGAGAGGGTCGCGGCATGGCGCGAGGTCAATCAACGACCGGCAGCAACTCCGCTCGGTGAGTGTCGGCGGCCGTCGGCGGCATCGTCTTTGTGTGACCGTCCACAAGCTGACCCTTCGTCTCCTTCCATCTCCACCCAGGCCTCCGTCGTAACAAGTCCCTAACGCACCGCGAGGCCGGCGCCGGCTCCTTTCTCCACTCGGACCCGATCCCATCGCCCATCCCGCCGTCGCTCGAGAACTCGCCCTACCTCCAGTGCGAGGCCTCGCCATTCTACCGGCGGGCTCGCCTTCCCGGCCGATCGGCGACGAGCTCGGTCGTTCCGACGCTCAAGTCGCTCAACCTGTCTGTCGATGGTGCAAGCACAGCGAGCGCCGCGTCGGCCTGCATCATGGCTGGCACTCCTTCGCCATCTGCCTTGCCGACCGGTTCAACATCCGACAGCAGGGGCGAGCCTGTCGTCGACAGCCCTCGTCCCCCTGATTCCCGACGGCCCAGCCTCCACCAGCGGCATGCATCGACGCCGATAAGGCGAGCCGTCAGCGAGTCCTCTTCCGGTCGGTCGTCATCGTCCAATTCTGGCGACTCGGACTCGGAGGGCAGCGTCACTGGCGGCTGGACCCCTCGGACGCCGCCCCTTCGCGCAGCCGGTCTTCCGGGCCCACCGACCGTCGGCGAGCAGCAGCAGAAGGTGCGCCCAGGCCTGCCAGCCCGGTCGTCCTACCCGGTCATGACCGGCTCGGGCAAGGTCCACCCGCCAGGCCGGCCGACGCTGGCGGCCATGCTGCCGTACTCGGGCGCGTTCCAGATGGAGGCTATCGAGCGACCACCCGTCCGCGTCCACCTGAGCGACCGCCCGTAGACGATCGGGTCGACGGCCGTACACCGGACAACGCCTCAATCCTTCCGACGGCTGGCTTGTATCCTCGACCGGCGGCCAATCATCTACCGCGGCGAGCTGGTCCTCGCCTGTCTTCTCACTCCCACTCGCACGTCTCCCCACAATCTTGCTTTTACTGTCGTTGTCTTGGGACCCTCTTCCCGGCGCACTTCTCTTCTCATATCTTGGGCTCCTGATCTTCATAGCGTCGCAACCTAAGCACCCACACACGAGTCACTCGCCACCGCGCCACCCTCGATCGTATGGCCCCCTCCTGCTTGCTCTCGACTCGTCCTTCAGCGGCAATACGTCATCCTGTCGATCAACGAACTGGGGATGGGCCGGCCAGTGAACTGGTTGGGTGGCAGCGGAAAGGGGTCGCAGAAAAGAGCGTGGGGGGGAATT
>Ga0308160_10005207_pt1 | contig 13652 bp, 8 predicted proteins | sample PhyFR1_FD_201036 | JGI IMG/M metagenome (GOLD analysis project Ga0308160, IMG submission 201036) | Phyllosphere microbial communities from UC Gill Tract Community Farm, Albany, California, United States - DLSLF.R1 | ecosystem: Host-associated > Plants > Phyllosphere > Unclassified | place: USA...
GGCGGATCATCGACTTGATCTGGCGCTCGTCGCGCTTGATCATGCTGCCCATCTGCTCGGCATTAAAGGCCGGCATGTTGCCGCGCTTGAGCTGCAGGCTGCGCATTTGCGTTTCCAGGAACAGCGTGTTGAGCGGCGTGCGCAGCTCGTGCGCCACCAGCGACATGAATTCGTCGCGCATGCGCAGCGAGCGCTGCAGCTCGCCCTGGGTCGCGTTCAGTTCGCGCAGCAGCACTTCCTGCTCGCGCCGGCTGCGTTCCAGCGCTTCCATCTGGTGGCGCATCTCGCGCCGCTGCTGGTCGAGGGTGACGAAGACGTTGACCTTGCTGCGCACCGCGTCCGGATCGAGCGGCTTGTACATGAAGTCGACGGCGCCGGTTTCGTAGCCCTTGAACGCGTAGTTCAGTTCGCGCCCGGCAGCGGACACGAACACGATCGGGATGTTGCGGGTGCGCGAGGTGGCACGCATCATCTCGGCCAGCTCGAAGCCGTCCATGCCTGGCATCTGCACGTCCAGGATGGCCAGCGCGAATTCATGTTCGAGCATCAGCGACAGCGCTTCCTCGCCGGAAGACGCCTGGTAGACGATACGGTGCTCGTCGCGGATGACGGCGTCGAGGGCGCGCAGGTTTTCCGGCAGGTCGTCGACGATCAGGAGTTTGCTTGGGTCTTTTGCGCTCATGATTTGTAATTCTCCAACATGGGCAACAGCGCCTGGATCCGCGCCAGCGGCAGGACCAGGTGCGGATTGCAACGGCGGATCGCCTCCATCGGCATCACGCCCACCTGGGCGTCAGCAGGATCTTGTACCACGGTGAAGCCGCCGCGGGCGCGGATCTGCGCCATGCCGTCGGCGCCGTCGTGGTTGGCGCCGGTCAGCAGGATGCCGACCAGGCCGGGGCCCCAGGCATCCGCGCTCGATTCCATCAGCACGTCGATCGCGGGCCGCGCATAGTGCACCGGCGGTTCGCAGCTCAGCGAGAAGGTCCGGTCCTGCTCGACCGACAGGTGGTAGCCGGGGCCGGCAAAATACACGGTGCCGGCCTCGATCTTGCTCTTGTCGGTGGCTTCGCGCACCGGCAGCGGCAGGCGCTCGTCGAACAGTTCGGCCAGCCGGCTCTCGCGGTCGGGCGGCAGGTGCAGCATGCAGACCACCGGCAGATCATACCCCTCCGGCAGCGCCGGCAGCAGCTGGATCAGGGCGTCGACGCCGCCGGCCGAGCCGCCGATCACGACCGCCTCGATGCGCCGTCCCTGCAGGCTGGCCTGCAGGTCGCGATCGGTGATGGTGGCGGCCGTCATGCGCCCACCTTGCGGAACAGGCGTTCCCGGCGCGCCAGCGGTTCGAAGCGCTGGGCATAGCTGGAAAAGTCGATGCTTTCCTTGCTGCCCAGGCCCAGGAAACCGCGGTGGCACAGCGATTCGTGGAACAGCCCCAGCACCCGGTTCTGCAAACGCCGGTTGAAATAGATCATCACGTTGCGGCAGCTGATGAAATGGGTCTCGGCAAACACGCTGTCGGTGGCCAGGCTGTGGTCGGCGAAGGTGACGTTTTCCACCAGCGCACGGTCGAACAGCGCGCCGCCGTAGGCCGCCGTGTAATAGTCGGAAAAAGCGCGCGTGCCGCCGGCCTTCTGGTAGTTCTCGGTGAACAGGCGCATGCGGTCGAGCGGCATCACGCCGCGCCGCGCCGCATCCAGCGAGGCCGGGTTGATGTCGGTCGCATAGATCAGCGTGCGTTCCAGCAAGCCTTCTTCCTTGAGCAGGATCGCCAGCGAATAGACTTCCTCGCCGGTACTGCAGCCGGCCACCCAGATCTTCAGCGACGGATAGGTCTCCAGGAACGGCACCACCTGGCGCCGGATGGCCAGGTAGTAATCCGGGTCGCGGAACATCTCGGTGACCGGAATGGTGAGAAATTGCAGCAGCTGCGCGAAGGCGGCCGGATCGTGCATCACCCGGGCTTGCAGGCTGGACACGGTCTCGCATTCCATGGCGCGCATGGCAACCAGCACGCGGCGCTTCTGGGAAGCGCCGGTGTAGTCGCGGAAGTCGTAGTTGTACTTGAGATAGACAGCTTCGACCAGCATCCGCAGTTCGATATCGATGTCGCTTGGCGGTTTGGTCATCGTTTTTACGTCTTTACTTTAAATGCGCTCCAGCGTCGGCATCCACACCCTGAGCAGCGAATACAGGCGGGTCAGGTCGATCGGCTTGGCCAGGTAATCATTGGCACCAGCGGCCAGGCACTGTTCCTGGTCGTCCTTCATCGCCTTGGCGGTGATGGCGATGATCGGCAGGCGCGTGAAGCGTCCATCCTGGCGGATGCGGCGCGTCGCTTCCAGGCCGTCCATGCCCGGCATCATCACGTCCATCAGCACCAGGTCGATATTCTCCACCTCATCCAGTTTAGAAAGAGCCTCGAAACCATTGCGGCCGACCACCACGTTGGCGCCGCGCTGCTCCAGCGCGCTGGTCAGGGCGAACACGTTGCGCACGTCGTCGTCGACCAGCAGGATGGTCCTGCCTTCGAACACGCGGTCGCGTCCGCGCACCGTCTTGAGCATGATCTGGCGCTCGGACGACAGCTGCGACTCGACCTTGTGCAGGAACAGCGTCACTTCGTCCAGCAGACGCTCCGGCGAACGCGCGCCCTTGATGATGATCGAGCGCGAGTATTTCGACAGTTCGGCTTCCTCGTCGCGGGTCAGGTTGCGGCCGGTGTAGACGATGACCGGCGGGAACGACACCAGCTCTTCGTGCGACATGCGCTGCAGCAACTCGTTGCCCTGCATGTCGGGCAGCTTCAAGTCGATGATCATGCAGTCGAAAATCTGCGAGCGCAACAGCTCGAGCGCTTCGCCGCCGGAGCCGACCGCCGAAATTTCGACGTCATTGTCGGCGATCAGCTGGACCACGCTGTCGCGCTGGCGTTCGTCGTCCTCGACCAGCAGCACGCGCTTGAGTTGCTGCGTCGATTTTTCCTTGAGTTTCAGGAAGACTTCTTCCAGCTGCTCGCGCGTGGTCGGTTTCAGTGCATAGCCGATGGCGCCCAGGTGCAGCGCCTCGCCGCCGTTTTCCATGCTCGAGACCACGTGCACCGGGATGTGGCGGGTGGCCGGGTTTTCCTTCAGCTGCTGCAGCACTGACAGGCCGGAACGGTCCGGCAGGCGCATGTCGAGCAGGATCGCATCGGGCTGCTCGTTGGTGGCCAGTTCCAGGCCTTCCTCGGCGGTCAGGCCGACCAGGCAGCGGAACTCCATGTCGTGCGCCAGGCCGTACAGGATGCGCGCGAATTCCGGCTCGTCCTCGATGGTGAGCACGGTGCGGCGGCCGTTGGCCGGCTGGTCGCGGTCGTCGGGGAAGCTGGTCGCGGCGCCGGCCTGCCCTGCGGGCTCGCTCGACACCGTCTCCGCCACCGGGGCCGGGGCCGGGGCGGCTGCCGGCGCCATGGCGCGCGCCGGGGCGCTGCTGCGCGCGGCTTGCGGCGCCGGTGCCGGCGGCGGCGTGGCCGCCACGGTGCCGTTGCGCGGCAGGCTGAGCGTGAAGGTACTGCCCTCGCCCGGCGCGCTGGCCACCGTCAGCGTGCCGCCCAGCAGCGCGGTCAGGTCGCGCGAGATCGACAGGCCGAGGCCGGTGCCGCCGTACTTGCGCGCGGTCGAGCCGTCGGCCTGGTGGAAGGCGTCGAAGATGCGTTCCTGCTGGTCGGGTGCGATGCCGATGCCGGAATCCTGGACCACGAACTGGACCCAGCCATCCTGGGTCGCGCTGACCGCCAGGCTGACGTCGCCGCTGTCGGTGAACTTGACCGCGTTCGACAGCAGGTTCTTCAGGATCTGCTCGATGCGCTGGCGGTCGGTGTGGATGGATGCCGGCACGTTCGGGGCGACGTCGAAGCGGAACTCGAGCGACTTCTGGCGCGCCAGCGGTTCGAAGGTCCGTGCCATGTGCTCGACCACGCGGCGCAGCGACAGCTCTTCCGGCACCAGTTCCAGCTTGCCGGCCTCGACCTTGGAAATATCGAGGATGTCGTTGATCAGGTTGAGCAGGTCGTTGCCGGCCGAATAGATGGTCTGGGCAAAGCGCACCTGCTCTTCGTTCAGGTTGCCGGCTGCATTGTCGGACAGCAGCTTGGCCAGGATCAGCGAGCTGTTCAGCGGCGTCCTCAGTTCGTGCGACATGTTCGCCAGGAACTCGGACTTGTAGCGGCTGGCGCGCTCGAGCTCCAGCGCGCGTTCGCGCAACTGGTCCTGGGCTTGCAGCAAGGCACTGTTCTTGAGGTCCAGACGGGCGGCCTGCTCGCCCAGCTGCTCGTTGGTCTGCTCCAGCTCGGCCTGCTGGTTTTCCAGCGCCGACTGCGACTCTTCCAGCGCGCGCGACTGTTCTTCCAGCTCTTCGTTGGCGGTGCGCAGTTCTTCCTGCTGCACCTGCAATTCCTCGTTCATGGCCTGCTGCTCTTCCAGCGCCACCTGCAGGCGCTGGCGGTACAGCACGGCGGCGACCGAGGCGCCGACCGCGGGGCCGATCATTTTCATGAACTCGACGTCGCGCTCGGTGACCGGGCGCAGGAAGCCGATCTCGATCACGCCCTTGATCTTGCCGTGGTTCGAGATCGGCGCGATCACCAGTTCGCGCGGCGCGGTCTCGCCGAGGCCGGAGCCGACCTTGATGTAATCCGGCGGCAAGTCGCGCAGGGTCAGGATGCGGTTCTGGTTGGCCGACTGCGAGGCCAGCGATTCGTTCGGCTGGATCTGCAGGCCGCGCTCGGTATCGGCATGGGCGAAGCCATAGGCGGCGAGACGGCGCAGCACGCCGTCTTCGCTGCGCACGTACATGGCGCCGACCACGCCTTCCAGGTAGCGCGTGACGTAGCCCAGGGCGACGTTGCCCAGGGGTTCGAGTTCGTGGATGTTCGAAGTCTTGCCGGCCAGTTCGGCCTGGCCGGTACGCAGCCAGTCCTGGTGGCGCAGCTCGGCATTGTGTTCGGCTTCGTGTTCCAGCGTCTCGTTATAGGAGCGGGACAGGCGCAGCAGTTCGCGGCGGCCGAACATCGCCAGCGAACCGGCCACGACCAGGCTGAACAGGAGGAAGATGGCGACCGACCACGCGATCACCGAGCGCGAGGAGGTATTGCGCTCCTGCAGCAGGCGCTGCTCGACCTCGATGAAGTCGGCGAACTGGCGCCGTACCTCGTCGGTCAGGACCTTGCCGCGCCCAGTCTTGACCAGCGTGATGAAATCGTCGCTCTTGCGGCGCTGTGCAATCACCTCGTCGGCGTACAGCTGCCATTCGCGCTGGGCATTGCGGACGCGCTCGATACGGTCGACCTGGGTGCCGTTGTCGGCCACCAGCTTGCGCAGTCCGTCCAGTTCGCCTTCGATCTTCGGCTTGGCCAGCAGGTAGGGCGACAGGAAGTCGTCGTCGCCGGACAGCAGGTAACCGCGCACGCCGGCTTCCATGTCGGCCGACATCCGGCTGACCTCGTTGGCACGGCCGATCACATGCTCCGAGTGCTCGACCCAGCTCAGGACATTGATGAGGTAGGCGATGATCCCGACGAAGACCAGCGCGCTGAGGACGCCCATGCCGAGGGGCATGGCGACGTTGCGGGACAGGATACGGCGGAATTGATTACTGTCGATACTCGTGCCAGGCATACTTTTACGCGACGCGTTTGGAAAAAAATATCCAAAGTGTAACGCAATTGCCCGACAAGGCGTGTTCTTTTGAGCAGTTTTTCTTTCCCGTGCAGCATATTTACGCGAAAATGCGCACCGTTAGCGGTACATTGCCCTCAAGTAACGAGAAGTTTGGCCATCCTGACAATCCGCCACCGTGCGCGGCGGCCCTTCCGCCACCACCGTGCCGCCGGCCTCGCCGGCGCCCGGACCGATATCGATCACCCAGTCGCAGCCGGCCACCACGCGCATCGTGTGCTCGACCATGATCACACTGTTGCCGGCATCGACCAGGCGGTTCAGCTGGGCCATCAGGCGGTCGGCGTCGAGCGGATGCAGGCCGGTGGTCGGCTCGTCCAATATATACAGGGTGCCGCCGCGGGTGGCGCGCTGCAGTTCGGTCGCCAGCTTGATGCGCTGGGCTTCGCCGCCGGACAGCTCGGTTGCGCTCTGGCCCAGGCGCAGGTAGCCCAGGCCGACTTCGCGCAGGGTGTTGAGCGGGCGCGCCACCGGTTCCTGGTCTTCGAAGAAGGCGTAGGCTTCGTCCACCGTCATGCCGAGTACGTCGGCGATGTTCTTGTCCTTGTAGTGCACCGCCAGCGTATCGGCGTTGTAGCGTGCGCCTTCGCAGGTCGGGCACGGCGCGTACACGCTGGGCAGGAACAGCAGCTCGACCATGACGAAGCCTTCGCCGGCGCAATGCTCGCAGCGGCCCTTGGCGACGTTGAAGGAAAAGCGCCCGGCGTCGTAGCGCTTTTTCTTGGCTTGCGGCGTGGCCGCGAACAGCTTGCGCACCTGGTCGAACAGGCCGGTGTAGGTGGCCAGGTTCGAGCGCGGGGTGCGCCCGATCGGCTTCTGGTCGACCCGCACCAGGCGCTTCACGTTTTCCATGCCGCTGGCGATGCGGCCTTCGGTCGCGATGACTTCCTCGCGCTCCAGCCCCGGTTCCGCTTCAAAACCCGCTTCCGGCTCCTCCTGGGGCGCGGCCTGGCCGAGCGCCGCGCCGACCAGGTCGACCAGCACCTGGCTGACCAGCGTCGACTTGCCGGAGCCGGACACGCCGGTCACGGCGGCCAGCACGCCGAGCGGGAAGCGGGCGCGCAGGTCGTGCAGGTTGTTGCGGCGCACGCCTTCCAGTTGCAGCCAGCCGGTCGGTTCGCGCGGGGTGCGGTCTTCGATGCCTTTTTCGTCGAACAGGTAGCGCCGCGTGTGCGATTCCTCGACTTTCCTGAGGCCGTCCGGCGCGCCGCTGTACAGGATGCGGCCGCCGCCCTCGCCCGCCTGCGGGCCGACGTCGACGATCCAGTCGGCATGGCGGATCACGTCCAGCGCATGCTCGACCACGAACAGCGAGTTGCCGGCCGCCTTCAGGCGCGCCAGCGCATCCAGCAGCGCCTCGGTGTCGGCCGGGTGCAGGCCGGCCGAGGGCTCGTCCAGCACGTAGACCACGCCGAACAGGTTGGAGCGCACCTGGGTCGCCAGGCGCAGGCGCTGCAGTTCGCCCGGCGACAGCGTCGGCGTGCTGCGCTCCAGCGCCAGGTAGCCCAGGCCCAGCGCCAGCATCACGTCCAGGCGCGCGCACAGGTCGGCAGCGATGCGCTGGGTGACGATCAGCTGTTCGGCGTGCTTGTCGGTCTTTCCTTTCGGTGCGCTGCCGTCGGCGTAGGGCTGCAACAGCTTCGCCAGCCGCTCGAGCGGCATGCGCGACAGTTCCGTGATATCCAGGCCGGCAAACGTGATCGCCAGCGCTTCCGGACGCAGGCGCTTGCCGTGGCAGGTCGGGCATTCCAGGCCGACCATGTAGCGTGCCACCCGCTTCTTCATCGATGCGCTCTCGGTGGTGGCGAAGGTCTGCATCACGTAGCGGCGCACGCCTGTGAAGGTGCCCTGGTAGCTGGGCGTGTCCTTGCGCTTCAGCGCCTTCTTGGTTTCCTCGGGCGTCAAGCCGGCGTAGACCGGGACCGTGGGTGTCTCGTCGGTGTACAGGATCCAGTCGCGGTCCTTCTTCGGCAGGTCGCGCCAGGGCGTGTCGACGTCGTAGCCCATCGTCACCAGGATGTCGCGCAGGTTCTGGCCGTGCCAGGCCGGCGGCCAGGCGGCGACCGCGCGCTCGCGGATGGTGAGCGAGTCGTCCGGCACCATCGACTGCTCGGTGACTTCGTAGATGCGGCCCAGGCCCGAGCACTGCGGGCAGGCGCCTTCGGCGGTATTCGGCGAGAACGACTCGGCGTACAGGATGCCCTGCCCCGGCGGATAGTCGCCGGCGCGCGAGTACAGCATGCGCAAGGAATTCGACAGCGTGCTGACGCTGCCCACCGACGAGCGCGTGGTCGGCGTACCGCGCTGCTGCTGCAGCGCCACCGCCGGCGGCAGGCCGTCGATGTCGTCGACTTCCGGCACCGGCATCTGGTGGAACAGGCGGCGTGCATACGGCGACACCGATTCCAGGTAGCGCCGCTGGGCCTCGGCATACAAAGTGCCGAAGGCGAGCGAGGACTTGCCGGAGCCGGACACGCCGGTGAACACCACCAGCGCATCGCGCGGAATGTCGAGGTCGACGTTCTTGAGATTGTGCTCGCGCGCGCCGCGCACGCGCACGTGGCCGGGAATGCCGGCGCTGGACGGGGTCGGCGTGGGGTCCTGCGGGTGGTCGGGCTTGCGGCGCATCGGCGTTCCGGGTGGTGACTTGGAAGGCTTCATTACAACGCACCAGGCCGGGTGGCGGCGGTGCGGTGACGCACGGAGTGCGGTCGGCGTCGTCTCCATTTTGCTTTGCGCACCCTGACACGTCATTCCCGCGAAAGCGGGAATCCATGCTGAGCCACCGAAGTCAGTATGTCTGATGTGCCGAAGTCATTCCGACCTACCGAATTCTGATATTCAGTATGGATTCCCGCTTTCGCGGGAATGACGGATTCAAGGAATCAAGCGCTCGGCCCTGAGTGCAGAGAACAGGTCAAAGAAAGAATCCTCGGTCGCCTGCCAGGCACCGAACCCCAGCCGCCGGCTATTGGCCATGTCCGTCATCACCTCGATCGGCCGGCCCAGGTCCAGGTCCGTGTGCCAGGCCGACGCCAGCCGTCCGAGGTCGGCCTCGACCAGGTTGTGCTTCTGCGCGATCTTGCGCCACACTTCAGCGTCGCCCGCCATCGCCTCTTCCAGCGGCCGCACCTGGCCGTCGAAACCGGCCGCCTGCACGCCGAACCAGGCCGCCAGCCGGCGCCACAGCCAGCTCCAGCGGAAATAGTCGCCGTTGGTGATATTGAAGGCTTCGTTCTTGGCCGCGTCAGTATCGGCGGCCCAGCGCAGCTGTTTCGCCAGCATGCGCGCATCGGTCACGTCCGACAGGCCGTTCCACTGCGCTTCCGAACCCGGGAACTGGAACGGACGCCCGGTCTCCTTGCAGATCGACGCGTACACGGCCAGCGTGGTGCCCAGGTTCATCGCATTGCCGACCGCCAGCCCGACGATCGAGTGCGGACGGTGCACGGTCCAGGTGAAGCGGTCGCGCTCGGCCGCGGCGTAGACCTCGTCTTCCTGGGCATAATAAAAGTTTTCGATGGGCAGGCGCGGCTGCTCTTCGCGCAGCGGCGTGTCCGGCAGCGTGCCCGAGCTGGCGTAGGCTTCGAACGGGCCCAGGTAATGCTTGAGGCCGGTGACCAGCGCCACGTGGCGCAGCGACTTCCTGGGCGCCAGCGCGTCCAGCAGGTTGCGTACCATGGCGGCGTTGACGCGGATGTTCTCGGCTTCGGTGTCCTGGCGCATCCAGGTGGTGATAAAGACGTGGGTCGGGGCGACGTCCGCCAGCGCCTGTTCCAGCACGGCGGTGTCGAGCAGGTCGGCCGCCACCGGGATCAGTCCCGGCAGGTCGCGCGGCGGCGTACGTGCCAGGCCATAGACGGTCCAGCCGTGGGCCAGCAGTTCGCGGGCGGTGTAGCGGCCGCCGATGCCGCTGGCACCGACCACCAGTGCACTTCGTTGCATGATGCTTTCCTTGTTGTATTGTCAAAAGTTTATTGTGGCCCGTTTCCGCCGGTGGTGGCGCGAGCTTGCTCGACAACATGGCTGCCCTCGCCTGCCAGCGCTTCCAGCCGCTCGACCACGATCCGCATCGGGTCGCTGCCGTCGAACCGCGCCTTGACCGCGGCGCACTGTCTTGCCACCGCCTTGTCGGTTAGTTGCGTCAGCTTGGCGGCCAGCCGCCCTGCATTCACGCGGTCAGCGCGCAGGCTGGCGCCCACGCCCAGCGCCGTCACCCGCGCCGCGTTGTCGAACTGGTCGTGCGCCAGCGGCACCACCAGCTGCGGCGTGCCGGCGCGCAGCGCCTCGGCGGTGGTGCCGATGCCGCCGTGATGGGCCAGCGCCGCCACCTGCGGCAGCAGGCGGCGCAGCGGCACGTAGGCTTGCCACAGGACGGAAGGCGGCAAATCGGCCGGCACCTGCTCGCGCTGCGGCGTCAGCAGGATCGCGCGCAGCCCGAGTTGGCGCACGGCGGCGCAGGCAGCGTGGAAGTAGGTGCCGGCCTGGAAGTTGCCGGTGCCGTGGGTGAAGACGACCGCGGCCGGCCCGGCCTCGAGGAAGCGCAGCAGTTCGGGCGCCGGCGCCGCATCCGGCTTCGGATCGAACAGCGGAAAACCGGCGCGCACCAGCGGCTGCGGCCAGTCGGGCGGCGTCGGCGCGAACCACTCGGGGAACAGGGTCAGCGACAGGTCGGCCAGCCCGAACAGATTGGTCAGCAGGCTGGCCATCGGCGGCAGGCCGCGCGCCGTCCGCGCCGCGTTCACTTCCGGCAGCGCCACCGGATCGATGAAGGTGCGCGCGCCCCAGCGCCACAGCGCGCGCCGGGCCGCGAACGGCACCCACGACGGCACCTGCCATGGCCCCACCAGCAGCGGGTCGTGCACGGTCGGCAGGTTCTGCGGCGCCAGGTAGGCCGCCGCGACCCTCAAGCCGGGGCGGCGGGCGCGGCACAGGTCGGCCTCGGGCAGTGCCAGCGGGTGCACCAGCAGCACCAGCCGTTCGTCGGCGGGCAGCGCATCGACGAAGGCATTGAAGCGCGCCATCCCCGGCCGCGTGGCACGCCAGACCACGCCGAAGCCGCGCGTCGGATGCCACAGGTCGGGGTCGTGCAGCACCGCTTCGTCGGCGGGCAAGCCAATGAAGTCCAAGCCGCTGCCTTCCACGAAGGGGGCGTGCTGCACCGGCGCCAGGAAGCTGACGCGGTGGCCGGCCGCGCGCAGGGCCAGCGCCATCGCCATGAAGGGGAACAGGTCGCCGGCGGAACCGATGGTGACGACGACGAAATGGATGGGGGAAAGGATGCCGGTCTCCAAGGCAAGGACACGGGACGACTCTACGCGAAAGACCGGCGGCGCGGCGCCGTCTTCCGGCCTAGCCATGGTGCATGCCGAGGTGTCGGAAAGCCTTACAGCGGCACGGGCACATTAACCGGTTCCCCTATACGCATAAGCGAGGCAGCGGCTGGCACAAAACTGGCTTGTGTAAATACACTGCGCCCGGGCCTTGCCCGCGCAGCATGGGTTCTTCTCTCACGATCACGATCACGAAAGGAACGCACGCGCCATGTCCCATCCATTCCGCATCTTCGCCGCCGCCCTTGCCTTGCTGGTTCTGCCGGCCCTGCCCGCCTCGGCGACGCCCAGCCTGAACACCTTCGGCGTCAACGGCAGCACCGCCGTCTTCGACTGTCCATGGAACGCCAGCCATACGGCCTGCGACTGGTCGCAGCTGACCAGCTACAACGGCGTCACCAGCGTCAGCGCCACCGGCATCAGCTCGGTGGCGCAGGACATCCGCGGCACCGCCGCCGTCAGCGCCGAGATCGGCACCGACTCCTGGCTGCCGGTCCTGCATGCGTATGCCAGCAGCAATCCCGACTACGCCGGCGCCGGCACCTACGGCGGCAGCGCCCGCGCCGACGCCAACGTCTGGGGCGTGCAAGGCTACCGCTACGTCGGCGACGCGCCTTTCCTGCTGACCGTGACCGCCACCCTCGATTCGGTCTTTTCGCGTCCGGACAGCGACAGCCAGGGCAACCACTCGGCTTTCTTCCTGTCGCTGTTCGACACCGCCGGCTATGCGTTCGGCTATGCCCCGCCAACCGTGTTCCAGACCGAGCTGTGTCCGATCGTGTTCCTGCCCGGCCAGCGCGGCTGCGAGTCGGCGCCGGCGGTGTACGACCACGCCACCCAGATGCTGCACGACAGCGGCACCATCGGCGCCACCGTCGCTTATCTGCTGCAGCCGGGCCAGTCCTTCTACGTCGGTGCCTTCCTCGACGCCAGCGTGTGCTGCGGCGCCACCGTCGATTCCAGCCACACGCTGCGGCTGGCCTTCAACGACGCCTCGCTGCTGGTCAACACCCCGGTCGCCGGCGCGCTGGCGGTGCCGGAACCGGGCACGCTGCCGCTGACGGCGCTGGCCGCGGCCGTGCTGCTGGGCGTGCGCCTGCGGCGCCGGGTGCGCCGCTAGGCTGACGGCAGCGACAGGGCCGGGCAAGGCAGGCGGGCCGCGCCATGGCCGCGGCGCCGCAAAAACGCTATCATCGGCGTTCTTTCGTCCGATAAATACACAGTAACAATGAGACCCGATCCCCTGTCGCTGCGCCTGTTCGTCGCCGTCATCGAACACGGCACGATCGCAGCGGCGGCCGCACGCCACCATATCGCCGCCGCGGCGGTCAGCAAGCGCATCAGCGAACTCGAGGCCCAGCTGAACACCCAGTTGCTCATGCGCAGCAACAAGGGCATCACCCCGACCGCCGCCGGTGTCGCCCTGATCAACATGGCGCGCCCGGTGCTGGCCGACCTCGACAACATCGTCGCCCAGATGCACGACTTTTCGCGCGGCACCCAGGGTTCGGTGCGGGTGCTGGCGAATATCTCGGTGATGACGCAGTTCATGCCCCAGGCGCTCAAATCCTTCCTGGAGAAATATCCGCTGGTGCAGGTAAGCCTGGAAGAAAAAGTAAGCACCGCCATCATCCGCGGCATCGAGGACAACACCGCCGACATCGGCATCTTCACCCAGGTGCCGCACGGCGACAACATCGAGGTCTATCCCTTCCGCAACGACGACCTGGTGCTGATCGTGCCGCACGGCCATCCCCTGTCGGGGCGCACGGCGGTGACCTTCGCCGACACCATCGACTACGAATACGTCGGCCTGCACGTCGGCAGCAGCCTGAACTTCCAGCTGGTGCGCGCCGCCAGCGACCTGGGACGCTCGCTCAAGCTGCGCATCCAGGTCAGCGGCTACGATGCCCAGTGCCTGATGGTCGAGGCCGGGCTCGGGATCGGCATCCTGCCGCGCGACAGCCTGCATACCTACAGCGCCCTGAAACTGCAGTCGATCGCGCTGGACGAGCCGTGGGCGCACCGCCAGCTCGAGATCGCGGTGCGCTCGTACGAAGCACTGCCGGTCGCGGCTAAACTGCTGTTCGACCACTTCCTCGGCGTACACTAGGTCCACATATGGCCCGCCATCGCGCCACGCGATGGCGGATTCGCCAACCGCTGCTTTACGTCCCCGCGGCGCTCGTCCATCCTAGGACAAGACCGAAGGAGACGACCATGCAGCTACCCACCGATGTCCGCATCACCGAAGTCGGCCCGCGCGACGGCCTGCAGAACGAGCCGCACAACCTGCCGACCGCGCACAAGATCGACCTGATCCGCCAGCTGGCCGCGGCCGGCTTCAAGGAAGTCGAAGCGACCGCCTTCGTCAGCCCGAAGGCGATCCCGAACCTGGCCGATGCGGCCGAGGTCATGCGCGGCACCGCCGGCCTGGGCATCACCCGCTTCGCCCTCATCCCCAACGCCAAGGGCTACGGGCGCGCGCTGGACGCCGGCGCCGACGGCATCACGCTGGTGATGTCGGCCACCGACAGCCATAACCGCAAGAACCTGAACCAGACCGTGGCCGAGTCGATGGCCGAGCTGGCGCCGCTGGCCG
>Ga0308160_10005208_pt1 | contig 13650 bp, 8 predicted proteins | sample PhyFR1_FD_201036 | JGI IMG/M metagenome (GOLD analysis project Ga0308160, IMG submission 201036) | Phyllosphere microbial communities from UC Gill Tract Community Farm, Albany, California, United States - DLSLF.R1 | ecosystem: Host-associated > Plants > Phyllosphere > Unclassified | place: USA...
GGCGCGGATGCGGCGCGTCGCTTCCAGGCCATCCATGCCCGGCATCATGACGTCCATCAGCACCAGGTCGATGCCCGGCACCTCGTCGAGCTTGGCTATTGCTTCGAAACCATTCCGGCCGACTTCCACATGGGCGCCGCGCTGCTCGAGGGCGGCGGTGAGTGCGAACACGTTGCGCACGTCGTCGTCGACCAGGAGGATTGTACGCCCTTCGAACACGCGGTCGCGGCCGCGCACGGTTTTCAGCATGTGCTGGCGCTCGGTCGACAGCTTCGACTCGACCTTGTGCAGGAACAGCGTCACCTCATCGAGCAGGCGCTCGGGCGAACGCGCGCCCTTGATGATGATCGAGCGCGAATACTTGAGCAGCTCGGCCTCTTCGTCGCGCGTCAGGTTGCGGCCGGTATACACGATCACCGGCGGGAACGAGAACAGTTCTTCCTGCGACATGCGCTGCAACAGTTCGTTGCCCTGCATGTCGGGCAGCTTCAAATCGATGATCATGCAGTCGAAGATCTCGCTGTGCAGCAGCGCCAGCGCTTCTTCGCCGGAACCGACCGCCGAAATCTGCACGTCGGCGTCGGCCACCAGGGCCACGACGCTGTCGCGCTGGCGTTCGTCGTCTTCCACCAGCAGCACGCGCTTGATCTTCTGCGCCGATTTTTCCTGCAGCTTGCGGAACACCTGCTCCAGCTGCTCGCGCGAGGTCGGCTTCAGGGCGTAGCCGATCGCGCCCAGGTGCAGCGCCTCGGTGCCGTTTTCCATGCTCGACACCACGTGCACCGGGATGTGACGGGTGGCCGGGTCGTCCTTCAGCTGCTGCAGCACCGACAAACCGGAACCGTCCGGCAGGCGGATGTCGAGCAGGATCGCGTCCGGACTTTCGGTGGTGGCCAGTTCCAGGCCCTCGCCGGCCGTCAGGCCGACCAGGCAGCGGTATTCCAGGTCGTGCGCCAGGTCGTACAGGATGCGCGCGAAATCGGGCTCGTCCTCGACCACCAGCACGGTGCGGCGGCCTGCGGCGGGCTGCTCGCGGTCGTCCGGGAAGCGCTCGGCAGGCACCGGCGCCGCGGTTTCCGCCAGCAGCGCCGGTGCCGGGGCGGCCGGACGTACCGCACGCGGTGCCGGAGCCTGCTCGCGCGGCGCCGGCGGCGTGGCCGAGACGGCGCCGCTCTTCGGCAGGCTGAGGGTGAAGCTGCTGCCCTCGCCCGGCGTGCTGGACACCACCAGGGTGCCGCCCAGCAGGCTGGTCAGGTCGCGCGAAATCGACAGACCGAGGCCGGTGCCGCCGAAGCGGCGGCTGGTGGTGCCGTCGGCCTGGTGGAAGGCTTCGAAGATGCGTTCCTGCTGTTCCGGCGCGATGCCGATGCCGGAATCGCGCACCGTGAACTGGACCCAGCCTTCGTCGGTGGCACTCACCGTCATGCTGACCGCGCCCTGCTCGGTGAACTTCACCGCGTTCGAGAGCAAATTCTTGAGCACCTGCTCCAGGCGCTGGCGGTCGGTGTGGATCGAGGCCGGCACGTTCGGCTCGACCGTCACGGTGAACTGCAAGTCTTTCTGCTTGGCCAGCGGCTCGAAGGTACGGCCCAGGCCCTCGATGGTGCGGCGCAGCGGCAAGTCTTCGGGCAGCAGTTCCAGCTTGCCGGCCTCGACCTTCGAGATGTCGAGGATGTCGTTGATCAGGTGCAGCAGGTCGTTACCGGCCGAGTAGATCGTCTGGGCGAAGCGGACCTGCTCTTCGTTGAGGTTGCCCGGCACATTGTCGGACAGCAGCTTGGCCAGAATGAGCGAACTGTTCAGCGGCGTGCGCAACTCGTGCGACATATTCGCCAGGAACTCGGACTTGTAGCGGCTGGCGCGTTCCAGGTCCATGGCGCGCGCGCGCAGCTGCTCCTGGGCTTCGGTCAGCGCGGCGTTCTTCATGTCCAGGTTCAGCGCCTGCTCGGCCAGCTGGTCGTTGGTCTGCTCCAGTTCGGCCTGCTGGTTTTCCAGGCTCGACTGCGATTCTTCCAGCGCGCGCGATTGCTCTTCCAGCTCTTCGTTGGCGGTGCGCAGCTCTTCCTGCTGGACTTGCAGTTCTTCGTTCAGGGCTTGCGTTTCCGACAGCGCATCCTGCAGACGCTGGCGGTACACCACGGCGGCGACCGAGGCGCCGACGTTGTCGGCAATCAGCTTCAGGAATTCGACGTCGCGCTCACGGATGCCGTGCAGGAAGCCGATCTCGATCACGCCCTTCACTTTACCGAAGTTGTTGATCGGTGCGATCACGACTTCGCGCGGGGCGGCGTCGCCCAGGCCGGACGCGACCTTCATGTAATCGTCGGGCAAATTGTCGATGGTGATCACACGGTTTTCGTTGGCGGCCTGGCTGGACAGCGAAGCGCCCGGTTCGATCACCAGGTTGCGCGCATCGTCGTTCGAGAAGCCGAAGGCGCCGATGCGGCGCAGTACGCCGTCGTCGTTGCGCACGTACATGGCGGCGACGCTGCCGCCGACGTAGCGCACCACATGGTCGAGCACGGCCTGGGCCAGCGGCTCCAGCGCATGGATGCCGGCGCTGCGCGTGGACAACTCGGTCTGGCCAGTGCGCAGCCAGGCCTGGTGGCGCAGTTCGGTGTTGTGCTCGGCCTCGTGCTCGAGGATGTCGGAATAGGATTTCGACAGGCGCACCAGTTCGCGCCGGCCAAAGGCGGCCAGCATGCCGCCGACGATCAGGGTGAACACCAGGTAGAAGCCGACCGACCAGGTCGTGACGGAACGGGCATCCTCGTTGCGTCCCTGCAGCAGGGTGCGCTCCATGGCCGAGAAGGCCGCGAACTGGGCGCGCATGTCGTCGGTGAGGATCTTGCCGCGTCCGCTCTTGATCGACTCGGTCACTTCTTCGCCACGGCGGCGGCGCTCGATCATCTCGGCCGCGTACTTGTTCCATTCGGCGTTGGCGGCGCGCACGCGCTCCAGGCGCATGGTCTGGGCATCGTTATCGGTGACCATGCGCAGCAGCGCATCGAGCTCGGCCTCGACCTTGGGCTTCGACACCACGTAGGGGCCGAGGAAGCTTTCGTCGCCGGTGAGCAGATAGCCGCGCATGCCGGTCTCCATCTCGGACACGAGACGGTTGACTTCGGTAGAGTTGCCGATCACCTGCTGCGAGTGCTCGACCCAGTTCAGCACGCTGATCAGGTAGGCAATGATCGCCACAAACACGCCGGCACTCAGCACGCTCAAGCCAAGCGGCAGGGCGACATTACGCGTCAGGATGCGGCGAAACTGGGAATTATCGATGGAAGAGCCGGTCATTCGTTGCGATATTCTTAAGAAAAATATCCTAAGTTTAAAGCAATTGTGAATTCCTTGGTGAACTCAACTGTGCGCGGGCTTGTATCGCTTTGTATCGTGCACGACCGTGCTAATTATAACAATCGCGACGGCAAATACGGCTTCAGGTAAGGCGCCGTGCGGCTGCGGCTGGCCTTTGCCACTTTTTCGGGCGCGCCGGCGCAGACCACGGTCCCGCCCTCGTCCCCTGCTCCGGGACCGATATCGATCACCCAGTCGCAGGCGGCCACCACGCGCATCGTGTGTTCGACCACGACAACGGTGTTGCCGGCATCGACCAGGCGCTGCAACTGCACGATCAGGCGGTCCACGTCCGACGGGTGCAGGCCGGTGGTCGGTTCGTCCAGGATATACAAGGTGTTGCCGCGCCCGGTGCGCTGCAGTTCGGTGGCCAGCTTGATGCGCTGGGCTTCGCCGCCCGACAGTTCCGTGGCCGGCTGGCCCAGGCGCAGATAGCCCAGGCCCACTTCGCGCAGCACCTCGAGCGAACGCGCGACCAGCGCCTCGCCTTCGAAGAACTCGAATGCCGCATCGACCGTCATGCCCAGCACCTCGGCGATATTCCGGTCCTTGTAGGTCACTTCCAGGGTCTTGGCGTTATAGCGCGCGCCCTCGCACACCGGGCAAGGCGCGTACACGCTGGGCAGGAACAGCAGCTCGACCATCACCGAGCCTTCGCCGGCGCAGTTGTCGCAGCGGCCCTTGGCCACATTGAAGGAAAAGCGGCCGGCGTCGTAGCGGCGCGACTTCGCCATCTTGGTCGCGGCGAAGAGTTTGCGCACCTGGTCGAACAGGCCGGTATAGGTGGCCAGGTTCGAACGCGGCGTGCGGCCGATCGGTTTCTGGTCGACGCGCACCATGCGCTTGATATTCTCCATGCCGGCGGCAATGCGGCCTTCCAGCGGCAACTCGGCATCGCGTTCCAGGTCGTCCGCCTCTTCCTGTTCGGCGCTTGGTGCGCCCTGCCCCAGTTCCTGCGACACCAGTTCGACCAGCACCTGGCTGACCAGGCTGGATTTGCCGGAACCCGAGACGCCGGTCACGGCCGTCAGCACGCCGAGCGGGAAGTCGGCGTCGAGCTTGTCCAGGTTATTCCGGGTCACGCCTTCCAGCTTCAGCCAGCCGCCTGGCGCGCGCCGCGTGCGTGCCGCCGGTGGTGCGGTATCGAACAGGTAGCGCCGCGTCTGCGATGCTTCGATCCCTTTCAGACCTTCGGGCGGACCGCTGTACAGCACTTCGCCGCCACGCTCGCCGGCGGCCGGGCCGACGTCGACGATCCAGTCGGCGCAGCGGATCACGTCCAGCGCATGCTCGACCACGAACATCGAATTGCCGGATGCCTTCAGTTGGTCGAGCGCGGTGAGCAGGGCTTCGGTATCGGCCGGGTGCAGGCCGGCCGAGGGTTCGTCCAGCACGTACACGACGCCGAACAGATTCGAGCGCACCTGGGTGGCCAGGCGCAAGCGCTGCAGTTCGCCGGGCGAGAGCGTGGGCGTGCTGCGCTCCAGCGCCAGGTAGCCGAGGCCCAGCGCCAGCAGCACGTCCAGGCGTGCCACCAGGTCTTCGGCGATGCGCTGGGTGACGATCAGCTGCTCGGGGTGCAGCTTGGCGCGGCGCGTATCCTTGCTTGCTTGGCCTGCGGCATACGGCTGCAGCAGCGCGTGCAGGCGCGCCATCGGCATGCGCGAGATCTCGGTGATGTCGACGCCGGCAAAGGTAACCGACAAGGCTTCCTGGCGCAGGCGTTTGCCACGGCACAGCGGGCACTCGGTACTGACCATGTAGCGCCCCACGCGCTTCTTCATCGAAGCGCTTTCGGTGGTGGCGAAGGTCTGCATCACGTAGCGCTTCACGCCGGTAAAGGTACCCTGGTAGCTGGGCGTGTCCTTGCGCTTTAAAGCGCGTTTGGTTTCCTCGGGCGTGAGACCGGCGTACACCGGCACGGTGGGCGTTTCGTCGGTGTACAGGATCCAGTCGCGGTCCTTCTTCGGCAAGTCGCGCCAGGGCGTGTCGACGTCGTAGCCCATCGTCACCAGGATGTCGCGCAGGTTCTGGCCATGCCAGGCCGGCGGCCAGGCGGCGACCGCGCGCTCGCGGATGGTGAGCGTATCGTCGGGCACCATCGAATGCTCGGTGACTTCGTACACGCGGCCCAGGCCCGAGCACTCGGGGCAGGCGCCTTCGGGCGTGTTCGGCGAAAAGGATTCGGCGTAAAGCAGTTCCTGGCCGTCCGGGTAATCGCCGGCGCGCGAGTACAGCATGCGCAGCGAGTTCGAGAGCGTGCTGACGCTGCCGACCGACGAGCGCGTGGTGGGCGAACCGCGCTGCTGCTGCAGGGCCACGGCGGGCGGCAGGCCGTCGATCTCATCGACTTCGGGCACCGGCATCTGGTGGAACAGGCGGCGCGCGTAAGGGGACACCGATTCCAGGTAGCGCCGCTGGGCCTCGGCGTACAAGGTGCCGAAGGCGAGCGAGGATTTACCCGAGCCGGAAACGCCGGTGAACACCACCAGGGCGTCGCGCGGGATGTCGAGGCTGACGTTTTTCAGGTTGTGTTCGCGCGCGCCACGTACGCGCACATAGCCGGGGCGGGCCTGGCCGGAATGGGGATTGGTGCTGGTGGTGTCGTCGGCTTTCCTGCGCATCGCTGTGTATCCGGTGATTCGTTGGAGTCCATTTAAACGCGGCGGGATTTGGGTGACGGTGCGGTGACACACGCTTCTGTGGCGATGTTGCGTACGGTGGTCGGCTCCACCCCTGCGTGTGCATGGTGACGGCTTGTGCGCCGCCCACGCGTCCAACGCACGGAACCGCTGCGCCAGAGGAAAACGAAGGGCGGCATTGTGACAAGGCGTGGAAGGGCGGATGACCGTTGAACGCGTGGACGGCGCACAAGCCGCGTTATCGCAGGCCGTCGGATGCAGCCGTCCACCCTACGATCGCCTCGATGCCGGCGTCGTCATTAAAATTGGCCGCCACGGCGCGGCACCTCGAAGGCAAGCCATCATCGTCGAGCAGCGCTTCCAGGCAGCGCAGCAAGCGTCCCTGCGTCAGCCGCGTGGCCGGCAAACTGCGCCCCACGCCCAGCGCCGTAACGCGTGCGCCATTGTCGAACTGGTCGTGCGCCAGCGGCACCACCAGCTGCGGCGTGCCGGCATGCAGGGCTTCGGCGGTGGTGCCGATGCCGCCGTGGTGCACCAGCACCGCCACGTGCGGCAGCAGCGCGCGCAGCGGCACGTATTCCTGCCACAGCACATGGCGCGGCAGCTCGGCAGGCAACTGGTCGCGGTGCGGCGTGAGGAACACGGCGCGCTCGCCCAGCAGGCGCGCGGCCTCGATCGCATGCGCGAAGTAGGCGCGCGCCTGGCGGTTGCCGGTGCCCGGCGTGAACACCAGCGTGCGTCCGCCCTGCCCCAGGAAATGCCGCAGTTCGGGCGACAACTCCGCCTGCGGATTCGGGTCGTACAGCGGAAAGCCGGTGCGCAGCATCGGCTGCGGCCAGTCCGGCTGGGTTGGCGCAAACCATGTCGGGAACAGCCCGATCGACATATCGGGAATGCTAAAAATATGGTCCATCAGCGAGCCGGCCGGCGCCAGCCCGGCCGCGCGGCGCGCCGCGTTCACGTCCGCCATGGCGACCGGGTCGATCAGGTGCTTGGCGGCCGTGCGCCACAGCCAGCGGCGCACACCATGCGGCACCCAGCGCGGCACGCGGTAAGGACCCAGCATCAGCGGGTCATACACGGTGGGGATGTTCGACGGCGCCAGGAATACGGCGGCGATGCGCAGGCCGCGCTGCGCCGCGCGGCACAGGTCGGCCTCGGGCAGCGCCAGCGGATGGACCACCATCGTGCACGGTTCGTCCGGCGGCAGCGCGGCGATCCAGGCCGGCACCCGCGCCATCGCCGGTCGCGTCGCTTCCCACACCACGCCAAAGCCGCGCGTGGGATGCCAGAGGTCGGGGTGATCGAGCACCGCTTCGTCGGCCGGCAAGCCGTGGAAAGGCAGGCCGGCGTCACGCACGTAAGGGCCATGCTGGTCGGGCCCGAGAAAGCTCACCTTGTGCCCGGCCGCGTGCAGGGCCAGGCCCAATTTAAGGAAGGGAAACAGATCGCCGGCCGAGCCGATCGTCACCAATACAATGTGGCCGGGAGTGCGGGTGGCGTCCACGTCCGGCGCTCCCGTGATTGCCATTTACGGAATCAGCCGCTCGGCGCGCAGGCGCGCGAACAGGTCGAAGAAGGAATCGCCGGTGGCCTGGTAGGCGCTGAAACCGAGACGGCGGCTATTGGCCATGTCGGTCATGACTTCCAGCGGGCGGCCGAGGTCGAGGTCGGTGTGCCATGCCGATGCCAGGCGCGACAGATCGGCTTCCACCAGGTTGTGCTTGCCGGCGATCCGGCGCCAGGTGTCGGCATCGCCCGCCATCGCTGCCTCCAGCGGCTGGATCTGGCCGTTGTAGCCGGCCGCTTCCACGCCGAACCACTCCGCCAGTTTCGGCCACAGCCAGCTCCAGCGGAACACGTCGCCATTCACGATGTTGAAGGCTTCGTTTTTCGCCGCGTCGGTATCGGCGGCCCAGGCCAGCTGCTTGGCCAGCATGCGCGCGTCGGTCACGTCGGACAGGCCCTTCCACTGCGCTTCCGAGCCGGGGAACTGGAAAGGACGGCCGGTTTCCTTGCAGATGCTGGCATATACGGCCAGCGTGGTGCCCAGGTTCATCGCGTTGCCAACGGCCAGGCCGATGATGGTGTGCGGGCGGTGGATGCTCCAGGTGAAGCGGTCGCGCGCGGCTGCGGCGTAGACTTCGTCTTCCTGGGCGTAATAGAAATTTTCCAGCGGCAGGCGCGGCTGGCTTTCGCGCAGCGGCGTATCGGGCAGGGTGCCCGAACTGGCATAGGCCTCGAAGGGGCCGAGGTAGTGTTTCAGGCCGGTGACCAGGGCCACGTGACGCAGGCTTTTTTGCGGCGACAATGCGTCGAGCAAATTGCGCACCAGGGCGGCATTCACGCGGATATTTTCCGCCTCCGTGTCCTGGCGCATCCAGGTGGTGATGAAGACGTGGGTCGGCGCGATGCCTTCCAGCGCGGTCTTCAGCGCCGCCGGGTCCATCAAATCGGCCGCCACGTGGCGCACGCCGGGCAAGTCCTGCGGTGCGCGGCGCGACAGGCCGATTACATCCCATCCGTTGGCGAGCAGTTCGCGTGCGAGGTGATTACCGCCGATACCGGTTACACCCGCAATCAATGCTGTCCGTGTCATCTCTTCCCTTTCGCTTGGCATGAAGCCTATTCTACTGAAGCGGGGAAAAGCACGTCGGCGCCGACGAAACGCGGCGCCGTCGGGATCAGACCTTTGCCAGCAAATCCTGGCTGTAGCGGTTCGGACGGCCTTCCTGTACCAGGAAGACGATCAGGATAATCCAGCCGACGACCGGCACCAGCCAGATCAGCTGCCACCAGCCGCTGCGGTCGGTTTCGTGCAGGCGGCGGCACGCCACGGCCAGCGACGGCAGGATGGTGGCCAGGTTGAACAGGATACCCAGGGTCTCGCTGAGCACGTTCGCCGCGGCACTCGCCAGGAACAGGAAGAGCATGAACCACCAGAATTCGGAGCGCGAGGCAGTGCCGTCGAAGGTAGCGTATTTGTTGAAACAGGTTTTGATCGATTCGGTAAACGTCATGGCGGTGCTTTCAGGTTGGCGGTCGCAAGCGTGCTGCGCGTTGATTTTTATACCACGCTGAAAGTATGTCATAGCGACAAGCATTGCGCCATACCAAGATCATCCGGCTTGTCGCGCATGATGGGCGGTGATCAGGGGCGCGGGCAGGCGCGCCGCCATCTGGCGGATGCGTATGGAAACGATGACGTGATCGAGCGCGATCACGGTTTCCTCCTGCCCGTGGCGAGGAGCGCCTTACGGCAGCAAGCGCCCTTCGATCGAATCGTCGAGCGTCTTGCCGATGGCAGCGCCGATCAGTATCTTGGCGCCGGCCACGGCCTGGCCGTGCTTGTTGTCCCAGTAATAGCCTTCGCGCGGCGTGACGCCGATGACGGTGATGCGCGGGTCGTCTTCGCCTTCGGTGAACCAGGTCTTCAGGGTGAAGTCCCACAATTCCTTGATCTTGGCCTTGTCTTGTGAGACCGTCGCGATGCCGTCGAGTTCCAGGAAACCGGCGCGGGTGCTGGCCTGGAAGTAGAGTTTCACGCTCGGGTCGGCGTTCAGCTCGGCATTCGTATGGCTGTCGATGGCGCTCATGAACCACAGGGTGCCGTTGTCGTCGGCCTGCAGCACGCTCATCGGGCGCACGCCGCGGCTGTCGCCCGTGCCGCCCTTGGTGGTGAAGAAGCAGGTCTTGGCGTCGTCGGCCATTTCCTTGATGCGGGTACGGGCCTCAGGGCCGGACAAATCGCGGCGGTTTTCTTCGGGTTGCTGCTGATTGATCGAATCCATGGGTTCTCCTTCGTTGGTAACGATGGGTCACTGTAGCTCGTCAACGTGGGGGTGTATGTGCACTGGTTCACGCGGGCGGTCACACCGCTGATTTATGTACCCTGCCCTTCGCTGCGGGTACGTCGGTATTCGGGCAGGCCGTCGTGCAGCTGCATCCAGGGCAGGCGTTCGTTCACGAAGGTATGGTCGCCGAGAGGCATGGCGGCGGGATCGTCGAGGGTGGCGGTGGAGATGTCGAGCTCGTCGGGATAGCGGTCGTCCTGGTAGGTGAGCGTGCTGCCGCAGGTGGCGCAGAAACTGCGCAGGACGTGCTCGCTGGAGCGGAAGGTGGTGGCGTTGCCTTGCGAGAAGCGGAAGCGGTCCATGGCGGTACTGAACCAGGCCACCGCCGGGGCGCCGGCGATGCGGCGGCAATCGCTGCAATGGCAGAGGGTGCTGTGGAAGGTGTCGCCGTCGACGACGTAGCGTACTGCGCCGCAAAAACATCCGCCCTGCAGGGTCATGGTGGTCTCCGGTGGGAAGTTCGTGGGTGCAGGATAAGGCAGGCGGCGGTGGGGTTCAAGCGGCGTTTATCGGGCGCGGGCCGGGCGATATGTTTCGAGCGATGTGCTGGCGTTGACGGGGAAAGGATGCGCACGTAACCGCGTGGGCACGGAGTGCCCACCGTACGGTATCCGAAGTCACAGGCCGATGCACACGTAGGATGGGCGCCCCTGTGCCCACGCGTAAACGCTGCATATTGTTGGCGCTCGGTAAAAACGTTACAAGAACCGATCCAGAATCTTCCGGCTCCCCTTGTCGATCCCGAACATATCCCGCACTAGGAAGTTGATGCCGTGGCTGTCCGCAATCAGCAGCGACGTCTCGCCCACGCGCCGGATATCCTCATCCACCTTCAGCACGAACGCCGTCTCGCCGCGGTCGGTCTTCACGAACCAGGTGCAGGGCGTGGCAAAGCTCGATACCTCGCGAATCGTCAGGATCTCGGGAATGAATTCCCTTCCTTCCAGCTCCTCGGTCACTAGCGTGCGAATCTCCTCGGGCACTTCGGCCAGATCATCGATCCACGCCACTTCCTTACCGCCGTCGCGCACCAGCGAAATGCCGCGCGTCGGCGCCTGGATCGGAAAGGCGCGCACCGGGATCACGCCCACAAAGTCTTCGCCCTCGGCGCTCGTGAACACCAGCTTGCCGAACGCATCGCGGCGCAGTTGAATAGCATTGCTCATCGTTCAATCGTCCCTGTTTCCGTCGTCCATGTCCTGGTCGACATTGCGCGCCTGCGCTTCGTATAGCCGGTGGTAGGCGCCTTCGCGCGCCATCAGTTCGTCGTGGCTGCCCTCTTCCACCACCACGCCGCGGTCCAGCACCACCAGGCGGTCGGCGCGATGCAGCGTGGACAGGCGGTGGGCAATCGCAATCGTGGTGCGGCCCTGCACCAGGTTGTCGAGCGCCTTCTGGATTTCCTTTTCGGTTTCCGAGTCCACCGAGGAGGTCGCTTCGTCGAGGATCAGGATCGGCGGGTCGATCAGCAGCGCACGCGCAATCGAGATGCGCTGGCGCTCGCCGCCCGACAAGCCCTGCCCGCGCTCGCCCACCATCGAATCGTAGCCCTGCGGCAGGCGCAGGATGAATTCGTGGGCGTGGGCGGCGCGCGCCGCGGCGATGATTTCCTCGCGTGTCGCATGCGGCTTGCCGTAGGCGATGTTCTCGGCAATCGTGCCGAAGAACAGGAAAGGTTCCTGCAGCACGAGACCGATATTCCGGCGATAGTCAGCTACCGCGAACGAGCGGATGTCCACGCCATCGAGCAAGATCGCGCCTTCGGCCACGTCGTAGAAGCGGCAGATCAGGTTCACCAGCGTGCTCTTGCCCGAGCCGCTGTGGCCGACCAGGCCGACCATTTCGCCGGCCTTGATGTTCAGCGAAATGCCGCGGTTCACGGCGCGGTTGCCGTAGCGGAAACCGACTTCGCGCAGCTCGATGTTGCCTTGCACCTCGGGCACCTTGGCCGGTGTGACCGGGTCCGGCACGCTCGACACGTGGTCGAGAATATCGAAGATGCGCTTGGCGGCCGAGGCCGACTTCTGCGTCACCGAGACGATGCGGCTCATCGAATCGAGCTTCACATAGAAGCGGCCGCTGTAGGCGATGAAGGCGGTCAGGGTGCCGACCGTAATGTCGCCCTGCGATACCTGCCAGATGCCGAAGATCCAGATCACCAGCAAACCGAGTTCGGTCAGCAGCGACACGGTCGGCGAGAACAGCGACCAGACCCGGTTCAGTTTGTCGTTGACGGCCAGGTTGTGCTTGTTCGCTTCGCGGAAGCGCAGCGCTTCGCGTTTTTCCTGGGCGAAGGCTTTCACCACGCGGATGCCCGGAATGGTATCGGCCAGCACGTTGGTGACTTCGCCCCAGACGCGGTCGATCTTCTCGAAACCGGTGCGCAGGCGGTCGCGCACGACGTGGATCATCCAGGCAATGAAAGGCAGCGGCACCAGGGTGACCAGCGCCAGCCAGGGATTCATGCTGAACAGGATCACGCCGGTCATGATAATCAGCAGCACGTCCGACAAGAAGTCGAGCAGATGCAACGACAGGAAGACACTGATCCGGTCCGAGCCGCTGCCGATACGCGACATCAAATCGCCGGTGCGTTTGCCGCCGAAGTATTCCAGCGACAGCCGCAGCAGGTGTTCATAGGTGGTGGAGCGCAAGTCGGCGCTGATGCGTTCCGACGCCAGCGCCAGCACGTAGGTCTTGCCCCAGCCCAGCGCCCAGGCCAGCATCGACGCGCCGAACAGCCCGCCCATGTACAGCCAGACCAGCGAGTCGTCGATGACCTGGCCGTTCTGGTAAGGAATCAGCACATTGTCCATCAGCGGCTTGGTCAGATACGGCGGAATCATGTGCGCCGCCGTCGAACCCAGCATCAGCAGGAAGCCCACCAGCAGCTGCATCTTGTACGGTTGGGCAAAGCGCCACAGGCGGAACAGGGTCCAGGTGGACGGTGGCGTGTGCAGCACCTTGGTACAGATCGGGCAATCTTCCTGATCCGGTTCGAGCGGCGCCTTGCAGCTTGGGCAGGTATGGCTCTCGGGCGGCGCCACCGCCACGCCGCTGACCACGCTTTTCAGCCCGTCGGTAAAGGCATCGGTGACGCGGATAGCGTGCAGGTTCTGGCCCAGGGTAAACCGCCAGGATGCCAGCAAGCCTTGCTCGTCTACCAGATCCAGATGGCCGACACCGGCGTGATCGTGGTGGCGCAGCAGCATGCCGGGGCGATAAGCCCAGTCGCGCCAGGCGGTCTCGCCGGGGGCGCGGCTCAGCAGGCGGCGGTCCGTCACCACCAGGATTCCCTTCACGAAACGTAATTTCGCATCGAGGTCAACCTCCACGCTGCTTAAAACGTTTTCCCCTGATGCAAGCTGTTTCCGAACGTCATCTTGCCACGCATCGGGCAAGAAGCCGGCACCGAGCGCCAGCGTTGACGGAACAGCAAGTTGTTGAGTTGTCATTGTGTGATGCGGCCTTTGTCGGGCAAGTTCTGAATAAAGGATTAACGCAGTGACCGGCTCAGCGGTTTACGTAGAACAAGGAAATATTCGTCGCCGGTGGTCAGCGTACCGTAGCACGGCGTCCGGGAAACCGGTGCCAGCATGGAAACTGGCGGCGAGTAAATGGAAAGCACCGCAGATGCGCACCGCATCACCGCGTTTGGGTGCGGTAACGCACAGGCAGAAAAACATAGGCAACGCCATCATGGTGAACGAGCGGACACCGGCGGCAAGACATCGATACATGACGAAAAAGAACGACATCAAGTTTCTCCGTGTGACTCACCTGCGCGGCCCGAA
>Ga0308160_10005209_pt1 | contig 13639 bp, 24 predicted proteins | sample PhyFR1_FD_201036 | JGI IMG/M metagenome (GOLD analysis project Ga0308160, IMG submission 201036) | Phyllosphere microbial communities from UC Gill Tract Community Farm, Albany, California, United States - DLSLF.R1 | ecosystem: Host-associated > Plants > Phyllosphere > Unclassified | place: USA...
AAGCTTTTGCGGATATCGAAGTTGGCCTCGAGGGAAGTGAGGACTACCCGTTCCAGTGCCTTGTCGACAGCTTTCCAAGCTGCGGGAGAGTGACCGAAATGATATAGCGAGCCTTTGGTGATATGTTTCTCGGGTAGCGGGTACTCTTCCCATGCCCATACCGGCCCTTTGTCCATCTCTTCCTCGGCCTGGAAAACGATACATCCCCAGAGTCGTCGGGTCGGGACTGCAGACTCGCCTGCTCGTAACGACGACATGGCTTTTGCGGGATCCGCTTCAGTCCCGTCATCACCACATAGCGTCCAGTCGAGTGCTGAAGGTCCAACGTCACCCGGGGGACCAGGGTGGACCACCAGGGTGATAAACTAGAAACATGAGCTCGATTCTGTTCCCTGGGAAGAGTGACTCACCTTGTTGTAGAGCTCTGAAGGAATCTTTGCCGTCAAGAAGGGGCAGACGATGATATCCGTCCTGAATCCCACCAGCTCCGCAATCAGACCGGAGGTCCCGTCATTTGCCGTACATTTGGTGCCGGGAGAGAAGACCTTGATGGCTACGGCGCCAGTATCTGATGACCTCTCCTTCAATTTGGAATAGACCAACTGGGTAAACGAGTTGATGCTCGAGACCAAGAGGACCACCCGTAGATTACAGACAGCCTGAAACACCTTGTCGAGGGATGGAGTGGAGAAAATAGAGCCAGCGGAATCAGACTTGGCGATGCCTTGTTCGCGTCCGGACGCGGGGCTCAAGGAACCAGTCGGGGTCGGGAGTTGCGTGGTCGCACCAAGGATCTCGATAATATTGGGGGTAAGGAGTAGTGGATAGGGTTGTCGAGCAGTGATGTTGTCGGATGTAGGTTGATCTTTAACGGGACTCCGGCTATCTGGAGTTGGAATCCTCTTGACTCTGTTGGAAGGATGGGTCGCGTCGGTGGGGCAGTCCCCAGGGGTGGTACATGGCGATTGGGATACCTCGTCGCGTAGTGGGATCGAGGAGCGTCTTCTGATCCTTTTGAGAAGGTGGAGTGTACTCATGTTGGTTTTACTGTAAAGGAGAAATGTTATTCTATACCTGTTAGGCTGTAGCACAAACACAGACTGTGGGAGGGAGTTCGAAAGGTAGAATCAATCTAGGAGCGTATCGAGATGTATACGTCCAAACGCGATCCTTATGTATGTATCCAGCTTGTTTACCTGTATCGTGTGTTACCTTGTTTCGTCCAAGATGTGTTACCTCTTGTTCAGAAAGCATAATCTATACACTTTGTCGACCTGTTGTCGGGTCTGCCGTCTTATGAAGTGCCCGCCAAGTGAATCAAGCTTATCGTTGGCACTCCACCTTGTAAATGATCGGGCGAGTCCTCGAGTTCTGGACCGTACGAGATCCTTGTACCCGTGATACATATGGGATGGATAGCAAAGTGAACGGGAGTGTCTTGAACCTTCAAGACGGAATCCTTATTAGATCCTAGATCCTGGATATAGCCGAGAAGCGGAGATTGTAACGTACTCCGTTTACCCTCCTCGTACCTCGCTTAAAATGTGCAAGCAAGCCGGTAGCTGTAAATAGTAAAATGATCCTCTAGGCCTACGTCCGTCTACGTCCGCCAGTCATGTATAGCGCAATAGCGCATAGACGTATCTACAACAAGGGAGAGTAGTCGCTTGCATGCATATCATCCCCGGGGTCACTTATCATCCATCCTATTACCCCGCAAACTATACGGACATCACTCACAGAAGTAGATAAAGGAGTGAGACAGAACCGCATCAAATTGTCATCTGACAATATCAACAAAGATGTCGACAAACGAAATCACTCCCGCACCAGTGCCCGTCAAACCATCACGCGCGACCAACACAGGGCCAGGACCAGATGAACCGAATATGAAAGGACCATTCGCCATGACTCAGGTGAATGAGAGTGTACAGCGTGAACAGAAGGAATGGGGACCATTCGGGCAGAGAAGAAAGAATAAAAGGGCAAAAGTAGAAGCGGAAGGGTCGGCACCGGCAGTGGTTGAAAGTGCAGGAGAGCCAGTCAGGCATTTTAAGTTATTGAGTTTGAGTAAGTCGTGAGACTCTATTACCGGAAATGATTGGCTGAGGAGGGTAGTCGGTCTCGCCTATGCGATTCTGAATAGTTGGACCGCTATGGCCACGTCTTTGTCGATCGCTCTGCCATCCGGTGGACCGACGGCTGTGGTTTGGGGTTTGATTGTTTCCTTCCTGGGCAACCTGGCCATGTCTGCCAGTCTTGCCGAAATGTGAGTCATCAAATCCACAACAAGGCTGTCAAACTGATAAACCTAGTTGTCACGTCTACCCTACCTCCGGAGGTCAGTATCACTGGGCAGCAATTCTCGCCCCTGCGAAACATGCTCCAGTACGTCATGTCGTTACGTTCAAACCTCCCATCTGATCAACAGTGGATCTCATGGATCTGTGGATGGTTCGCCGTCTCTGGATGGATCGCGCTAGTCGCTACGGCCGGATCACTCGCTGGCAGTCTCATCACCGGAGCTATCGGTCTCGCTCATGCCAACTATACAGTTGAGCGATGGCATATCTTTCTTATCTACCTGGCGTACATGCTTGGAGCTTGCTTTATCAACATATTTGGTCTAAGGTTGCTGCCCATCATCGATAGGACCGCCATCTTCTGGTAAGTCCACCTCTAAGCGTAGAATTGAAGCATACTGATGAGTCAGGTCATTGACTGGGGCGGTGGTGATTATCATTACATGCTTGTCGTGTGCTAGCCCAAACTTCCAGTCGGCAGATTTCGTTTTCAGGCGCTACATCAACGACGTTGGATGGAACAATGGAGTAGCCTGGATCTTGGGATTGCTTCAAAGTAGGTCTAGTATAATGACAAGAGATTGACGCTGATTCCAGGTTCTTTCGGGTTGACGGGCTACGATGCCGTATCGCACATGGTTGAAGAAATGCCGAACCCGCACATCAACGCCCCAAAGACAATGGTTGCTGCTGTCCTCATTGGTGCTAGCTCGTCATTTGTCTTCCTAATCTGCCTGCTGTTCAGTATCCAGGACGTCGACCTCGTCAATTCTAGCTCGGCTGGTGCTCTTCTCGAGAGCATGTATCAAGCTACATCCAATCGTGCGGGTGCTATCTGTCTTCAGGTATGTTCTCGATGACATGAGACTTGTGATCAGACTGACGAGCAGGTCTTCCCTATCGTCGCAATGGCATTCACTGCTCAGGCGATCATGACTGCCTCTTCACGAATGACTTACGCCTTCGCGAGGGATCGCGGTCTACCATTTTCGCGATACTTTGCTGTTATGCACAAGAGCGGTGTGCCCGTCAACGCCGTCCTGCTATCGACAGTTTGTGTGGTGGTGTTCGGTTGTATCTACTTGGGGTCAGACTCGGCACTGAACGCCATTCTATCAAGCTCGGTCGTGTTTCTCAATATCTCCTACTCTATTCCTAGTGAGTCCTTGATATTCAGTGAGGCGACTATCGTTAATCGATCTAGTCCTACTGGTCGTCATTAGAGGTCGAAAGATCCTACGACCTCCTTCGCTACCTGAACCAACTCTCACCCTTGGCCCTATCCTTGGACCTATCTGTAACTTTGTACGCCCTATCCCACTCTTCTCCGGGCGACACTGACAAGGCAGACCGGTCTAGGATTCACCCTTCTCACTACCGTCTTTTTCCTCTTTCCCCCAGAACTACCAGTGACGGGAACTAACATGAACTACGCCATTGCCGTATTCGGTTTCATCCGTATGTCCTCCACATATATAGAACAGGTTCATAAACTAACAAGCAGTGATCATATCAGTAATCACATGGATCGTTGATGGTCGCAAGAACTTTATCGGTCCTCGAGATCTAGGTGCCCTATTGGAGCTAGCCCGTTCAGAAGTAGATGGTGAAAAAGTGGATGTTCAATATGGAGTCAGGGGATTAGAAGCGAATGGAGTGGCGGTGACTGAAGGAATTGAAAAGATTCGAGCTGCCAAGAATAGGTCCGAGTAATGGTAAGGGATAAAGGAAGGTGTCTGGGGATGCGAGTGTAAGCATGTATCAATGGTATCTATCTTTGGTTCTGGTACTTATCCCTTCGTCTTCATCAGGAGACATGGCCTGTCGAATTCGACAATGACGATCATACATGAGGGATGGACCATCTTGTTGACATCCCTTGATTCCCGCTCCTTTCCTATTCCTTTCATGTCCCCGTCAAACATGGTAAAGATTCCATCGTAGTGTCATCCCGGTCACAATCACTTGCGCTCCACCCATTTATACTGGCTCATACTTCTAACTTCACGCTAAAACGTCCAACACCAATATGCTTCAGATCCTAGCCCTGGCGGCTCTACTTGCGACCCAAGTCGTAGCTCAAGATGCTTATTCGGACCCGAACTCGATAAACGACGGTACAACCACCTCGGGCGTTGGCGAGTATAGCGATAGCTCCAGCGATCAGACAGCTTATACCACCGCTACCACCGATACATATGTCACGGCCTCCGCGTCTACGGCACAATCTACTACAACTTCCCCGCTTGGCCAACCTCTACCGGCTTATGTCCAGATCAAATTCGCTGCCGACCCATCCAAATGTCTAGCGGTATTCGATACGTCCGGTCAACCCGGCACTCCGGTGGTGTAAGTGGGTACTCGTCCTAATGGGATACACACTAACCTGATAGATTGAGAGAGTGCGATACAATCGAACCTGAAGCTAGACACGAGACTCGATGGTTGATTGATGAGACGGCACCGTCCAGGGTAATATCAGGAGCTTTTCCCGATCCCTTCTGTCTGGATGCAGGAGACGTTAATAACCGCGTTGAATCCATTACTATCTCTCCGGTAAGTGATACCCATCACTATCGAATCGGATCGTGTCTGACAGGATCAGTGCGACTATGTCAATCCTGCTCATATCTGGCAGTATACCTTCAAGCACTTGGTGATTTACGGCAAGACTTTGAGCCTGGATCTGGAAGGTGAGTCATTCATGCCGACTTCTTGACGATATCGAGGATGACTGATGGCTGATCTGGTGCAGAAGGCGATGAGACCGGTGGGGGACATCTCCAAACTTGGGATGTAAGTCAATTGGGACATCTCCCCGCGCAATACTGATCAAACAGTATACCTTTGGGAACAGGAACCAAGAGTGGAACATCGAGGATGCCCCCCAAGACACTCCCGCCTCCTGAGCTGCGAGATGCACCAGCCTAATAATACATATCGTGTACGACAATTGCTATTATATCACTCCTATGCTACAATTGACTTTGGACTCACGCCCATCTATTGCTGAACCGGAACCGCCTTGATTGCCTCATCTAATAATCTATTCGAATGCTCCGGATTGTCGAGATACAAATGATGTCCTGCGTTGGGTACGACGTGGACTTTCGTCTTGTCATTCCCGGCCTTCTTGAGTGCTTCAGCAGAGGCTTTGCCGCCCTCTACGTCCATCCAGTCGTTGTCTCCGTCTACTGGATTAGCCATGACCTGGACGACAAATACCAGGAAGTGTACTTACACATGAAAGTAACTGGAACTTGGATCTTGTGTATACGGTCGACAATGGGTAGACGCGAATGAGCACCAGGAGCAAGGATGTGCGCTGGAAGTCAGCTAGACTCCACCACTACGAGGAACGGATAGCTCACTGATACAGAACTCTCCACTTCCCTTCATGACGCTCGTATTCCATATATAAGAGTGCAGATCCTTGACATCTTCTTCAGACTGTGCGGCGAAGCGCCTGGCGGAATATCGGCCAACCATCATCGGTCCCCAAGGTCCCATCGATCGCAAAAAGGTGAAGGGCGACCATCCCCGTTCCCATCCCCATACAAAGACTGATATCAGCTTCTTGCCCTTGACAAAGTGAAATGAGCCTACATTTGCCCATATTACGCCTGAAGGCTGAAGTCTCTCTGTCCTGCTGCCATTTCTTTGCTTCTCCCACTGGTTCGGCCTTTGTAGCAGGTCCAGCCCCATGTGCTTCCATCTCTGCCGCATCAATCGCATCCATGCCACCCGCACTTGTAATCTCCTCCGTCGTTGGGAATCGCTTGTACTCGGGTCCTCGGGGAATACCAGCTGGCGAAACCAGGATCAAGCCAGAGACTCGTTCGGGGTATCGGACAGTATATGCCGAAGCGAGGTATCCACCTAATGAATGTCCGACCAAGATCATTTTCTCGACGCCGACCGATTTACGCCATGCTTCAAGTGATGAGATAAAGAAATGCTCGGCTCGAGCGACTCGGGCTGGGACTGATGCTGATGTTGGTGATGATAGGAGCTGAGGCGAAGGACGGGAGGAAAGACCCATGCCTAGCCAGTCGAGGAAGAAGGTACGTCGGTGAGTCGATTCGGCAGACTGGGCGACGCTCTCCCAATTTCTGAAAAAGAATCTGACGGTCAGCAATCCAGCTTGAACTGGGCAGGAAACAGACCTACCCTAACGCAGCTGCATATCCATGCAGAACCACGACCGCTTCTTTCGTCTCACCATGTTCCGGGTTGCTGATCTCGAGAGTATTGATATAGTCGGTCAATTTGCCCTCTTTTCCCTTTTTCCCATGAAGCGGGTTCTGAACCTTGAGCGACTTCCTCTTTCCAGCAGAATCGAGCGATGTGGTCGATGAAGCCAGCGATGATTCTGGTGTGGCGGCTGTATGAGGATCGGCGGGATGTTGAGGGGCAAGTGATGGATCGGGGGTTGGGATAAAGACATTTCTCAAAGTGGCGACGAGGGAAGTACCAGGAAGTGAGACGGGTGGAACAGCATGGTTTTCGTCATTCACGACCTGTTCCCCAGCTCGATCGCCGACCTCGGACGATGGCGGTATGTTCTCTTTCGTAGATGAAGCATTCGGATCGGCAGACCAACTGAACCACCCTTTGGGATTAGGCGATCCGGGCTCAGGGGGCTGATACATTGACAATCGCCTCAGTAGTCGTTCTTCGGCTATACGAGCCTCCTTGTAGGACGAGTTGTTCCACCATGCTGATAGAGATGATCGGAAATCTGTCGGGATAGCTTTTGAAGGCGGTGGAAGGGGTGGAGTGGATAATCGAGATGGAGCAGGGGTGCTGAGGGATGAAGGGGGTTGTTGGGTCAGTGAAGACATGATTGATCGGGGTCTCCGATGTGGCGTGAGTCTTGCGGATGCTATGCTGGGCTGCTGGTGGTGGTATGGGTATGTGAGTGGTTGTTGGTATAGGTGGTCAAAGTTATATGTGTCCAGTGCGTACGTTGTTGGTGATGACATGCCGATGACCGAAGTTGTTACTGACCGAAGACCGCGGGAACATTTCAGGCACACTCTATCGGATACATCCGAGTATTGTAGCAGTTGCTGAAAAAGCAATCTCACTCGTTGGAAGATAGAGTGAACAGTAAACAGTGAACAGCACAATCGATTCATAACAAGGCATAGCCTCACGGACGACAGACATACCAACCGAGATGTCATTACCCACGCGACAATCCAGCGCAGAGCGCACACCACCATCACCATTCAAATTCGATACGATAGAAGATGCCACGCGCGCAATCGCAAATGGTGAATTCGTTGTAGTCATGGACGACGAAAGCCGAGAGAATGAAGGTGATCTGATCTGTGCCGCTGAGAAAGTAACAACAGAAGGAATGGCATGGATGATTCGTTGGACCAGGTCAGCTTTCCTATACTGACTCCCCGAATGTGGCTGACAAGGAAAGTGGATTCATTTGCGCTTCATTACCCCCTAAACGCCTTTCTGAACTCTCCCTTCCACCCCTCCTACCTCCTTCTGGGACCTCTCAAGACCCCAAGGGGACAGCGTACCACCTTACAGTCGATGCTTCTTCGGTGAAATCACACCCGGTCACAACGGGTATCTCGGCACATGATCGAGCATACACGGCGAGATTACTCGCTGGGAAGGATACTGTAGAGGATGATCTGACGAGACCGGGGCATATGGTCACATTGAGGTATACCCCAGGAGGGGTCAGGCGTCGTAGAGGCCACACAGAATGTGCTGTAGGTGAGTACACTTGTGTCGATCTGGAAGTGTCGAGACTGGGCTGACTGGCAGATCTATGTTACCTTGCTGGACTAGCACCCGCTGGCCTGCTTTGTGAACTGGTGAATCCCGATGACGAGTCAGGAAGTATGGCGAGAAGAGACGACTGTTGGCGATTCGCAAAAGAATGGGGACTTACGATAATCAGCGTTGAGGACTTGGCGCAATGGGTAGAGGAGAAGGGTGTAGATCTTGTTCCATCCGCATGATAGTGACGCGTGTAGAAACCAACAATGCATGTATGATACGGTATACAGAAATGACCAAAGAAGAAGCGGGCAACCAGTCCCCCCTCACCAAACAGACTAATTACTCGATTGGCTTTTGAATCTCAGCATAAAGCATGCCTGTATTGATCAGCTGATTTGCCAGGTGAAAAGATAAATGCAGCTTACGTTTCAACATCTCCTTTGGAAGGTTCTCTTTATAATCTTCGAAATCGAAAAAGTTACGCTTTAATGGTGCGGCTACTGGTTCATCCGTAGGATCGTGGTATGCCTGATTATCAGCTTTGTTTGCCTTGGAGTGAAGACGTACACTGAGATAAGGATGAGCTAATAAGCCTTCTACCGTGATTCGTCTCCTTGGAGAGAAGCTGGCGGTCAGTTTGGGGCCGATGCTTTGACCCGCTCAACTCACGTTAGGCAGTTCTTGATCAAGTCTACGGCATCGGGAGTTGCACCTGGGATGACATGCGCGAAATCCTGTCGTCGAGTCATGGGTAGTGATCGCTGATCATCAGCTCGAGCACAAATAAACAGGCTATGAAAGCTTACTAGGTATTCCTTCGAAGCAGCCGAGGTGATCTCATCGAAATCGTCCATCTAGAGATTAGCTCGGTTTCCGCGTTAGATAGGTAGTGACTAGCTTACGTTTGGTGTACCCAGCACTTCGAGGATGATATGCAGTTCTGGTTGTCAGCTCAAGTGTCGGACGTGCGCAGCTGACTTACGATGATGGTAATCAGACCCTGGGAAAAGGGCGTCTCCCATTACTGCTAATCAGCTTTGTGTGCGAAGCAGCAAGGTTAGCTTACGCATCTCCGCAACGATACATCCGATACTCCAAATATCTATAGCCTTCGAGTACTCCTGGAACGCTGTCTGTCAGCTACGCGGACGTAATGATGAATGAAACCGCGAAAGCTTACAGAGCATAACTTCTGGAGCTCTGTACCACCTCGTAGCCACGTATTCAGTCATGAATCCCCCACCCCCATCAGGTCCAGCATCAGGAGGTGGTTTAGCTGCGGATCTCGCCAATCCAAGATCACAGATCTTCTTGTCAGCTGGACCCAGAGGCGTAAGACAGCTGACATACCTTGAGATCGCAGTTGGCGTTGAGGAGTAGGTTGGAAGGCTTGAGATCTCGGTGGAGGACGTTTGCGGAATGAATCGCTTTCAAGCCTCGGATTGCCTGGTCATCAGCGGGTGTCGCACCTTCGGGCTGCCAGAGGATGAGACTCACTTGGTAGATGAAGTACTGGCAGTGATCGTTGGTCAGGTTCTGAGTTCTGATGACTCGGTGGCTGAATGTCAGCTTGTTGCATGCAGCCCACAAAGACGATCAGCTCACAGATCCGTCTCCATTAATTCCTGATCATTAGCTGCTGTCCCGGTTCTAGAACGAAATTGCTCACCTGAACGAGGTAGACCTCTGTAAAGTTGGCATAGTTGGACGGGACAATGATATCAAGAATCGCAATAACGTTCTCATGACTGCTTATCAGCTCCTTCCCGAGCACAGCTGAAAGAGACAAACTGGAAATGCCTCAACAGCTTGATCTCTCTCAAAGTCCTATAGATGAACATGGCATGTTCAAATGGATTAATCCGCTTGATAGCAACCTGAGTACCAGAAGCCAAGTGAATGGCAGATCTAAGTTCATCAGCTTGACTACTGGCTGAAGTGGGGGAAAAAGAACTTACACGACAACTCCATAAGCCCCTTCTCCAATTATATCATGTACAGCATAATTGTCAGAGACATTGAATGGGATAGGTTCTTTGGGTGTCTGTGGATCTGTATCGGGCATTGTGTCGTATCGTATCTCGTATGCAGCGGCTAAAGGAATGAGTATAAGATATTGCAAAGTATGTGTATGTATTTGATCGGAACTCACTTGATCCTAGTGAGGAGCGCGTGATTAACAGGAGTGACGATAGGCGTAAAAGAACAATAGGCAATATATGATATAGTACAAGATGGTATGAACTGTATGTATCCAAGCAGTAACTGATTGACGCTGACTTGACGCTCGGGCCTCTAGGGGTGTGTGGGAGGGAGGCGTTTCAGACAATAGAGTTTTGCTGTGTGGATGGGTGCAAGTGATCGGTGGGTACGTAGGTATATCTATATATACCTGATGCGGGATGGATCCAGCCTTCCAGAGGCTATAGGCTTAGAGTAGTCTGTTTATGGCGTTTGTGAGACGTGATTGTACAAGGGTATTGACAGAGCATTACCATCTGAATCAATTCATCGAGAACAATAAAGTCATTTCAGAACATTCAGGGAAATCTAAAGGAAAGTCGCGTTCCTGTTGCTCAGATTTACGTTAACAACGCGGGGCTCGATACATCCTACAAGTCACCTCTAATCTATTGCACAACCTTCGTAAATACAAATAGTCGTAGCTGGTATGACAGCGACTACATTTTGAATAAGAACCCAAGCTGTTTCGTCAGTATGGCCACTTGGATACCAACACCCGACTTACATCTTCAACGGTCAATTTCCCAAGCGCAGCATCCGGATCAGTGGATAATGCAGCCTCAGTCATGGCCAGTTTCTTGTGCTGAAGCTGAACAATCTGGGGAGTCAGCCAATACTTCTCCGTCTTCGTGACAAGTCACTCACCTGGTCCTCGATCGAATCCTCAACAACCAGCTTGACGACCTTGACAGGCCTTTTCTGACCCAATCGATGAATCCGGTCCATTGCCTGATATTCGACCGAAGGATTCCACCATGAATCCATCATGAACACCATGGACGCCTCGGTTAAGTTCTACCAGTCAGCTCATGTCGGAATTCGTTGCATCACCCAGCTTACCAAGGCGACACCACCAGCTTTCAATGAAATGAGGAAGACGGTAACTCCCGGATTGTTCATAAAGTGCTGAATGGTCGCATCTCGCTGTTGGGGCGTCATACCTCCTTCAAGTCGACAGATCTGAGAGTCAGTCTAACTCCTCGTCGGCTAAACCACTCAACCTACATTGAATCCAGCCCGCTGGAGACGGAAAGCGATCAAATCAAGGAAAGATACGAATTGGGAACTAGATCAATCAGTCGTGTTCTCAACTACCGCCAAGTAGACTCACAAGACAAGAGACTTGGTGGTCGAATCATCCCTCCTCAATTTCTCCAACTCCTCAACCAAAGCTTCCAACTTGGTACTACTCCTCCATTTCGACAAGTCCAACCTCGACAAGATACCCTGCCTCGCTTTCCCTTTCCCAGGAGGAGCGATATCGATAGCCTCGGCCTCTAGGTCGATCGAGATCTCGATATGACACACGGGGCATTCGGGTCGGTGACCCCTTGTCTGTTGGACTTCGAGGTATTGTCGAATACATTCTCGGTCGAATACGTGTTTGCACTGCGACATGATGGCGTCTTCTGCTTGATCGTTACATAGTCGACAGACGTGGCCTTCTTCACCTTCAGGAAGGATCTTGGCGGTCTTGCCTCGGAGGACCAAGTCGGGGTGACAAGCCATTTGTCGCACTGCGGGTCAATATCAAGCCATGACCGGTCTTGAAGCACTCACTTCGGGTAATGAGAGAGAAGATGTTGGAGTAATCTAGGAGTCAGCCAGCGTGCCTTCAGCGTCCTGAGTCACATACTGTTGAGCACAGTTCCAGCGCCGACATAAGTCGAGAATTGCCTTCTCGCTCCAGTAAACAAGGACATGTAGAGTTCTTTTTCCTCTGGCGAAAAGTAATCGCGTCGAACAACAATCGTTCGGGGTGGTAATCCAAGATCATCGGCCCTCTCAAGCTTGGTTCGTCTACCAGGTCAGCCATTGTCGCTGATCGCATAACGAACCTACCTCAGCATCATTCGGTCAAGTAGGATCTTGAGCTTTTTGAAAGAAGTGTGACCAGGATTGCCAGCTTCAATACCGTATCGAGCGATCGGATTCAGGATCTTGATTGTCAGCTTCAACGTCTTGAGTACGATGGTATAAACTCACCTCCGAATTCCAGAAACAGACATGCTGCATAGGCGTATGTCCACACTGATCACATTCTCGGTTATTCTTGAACTATGACCGTCAGTTTGGTTCACTCTTTTGAAGAGTCGAGCTCACCTGCCAATGCAAACTCTTACAATCGCACTGTTTACAGAAGTAGTGACTGAATGGATCGGCCCCGAGGAATCTGACCAGGGAGTAGAGCTCTCCAACTCGGTTCTGCAGAGGTGTACCGGAGAGACACCACTTGTACTGCGCATTGAGCGCAAAAGCAGCTTTGGCGGCATTGGTCGATCGTTCTTTGATATTGTGCGCTTCGTCGAGGATGACCCTGCTTTTGTCAGCTACGTTTGAGGGTCTGAAATTGATAGCTGACCTGTGCCACTGGAAAGAGTGGACGGGCGATTGCTCTTTGATAAACACATTGCCTTTCTTGAACCCTCTCTGTTGTCGACGAAAGGCAGCTTCTAGTGTTCCATACGAGCTCAGAACCTGGATGTCTCAGCAAAGATTCCGATAAGCAGAAAACAACCTACGACATCGTATTTCTTCAACTCGTCTGCCTTCATTCTGCCCTGACCGTGCCAGAGACAAACAGTGAATCCCTCCGCATGAGTCTCGATTTCGTGCTTCCACTGCATGAGTGCCACGACCGGCGCGACGACCATACTCGGCTTTCTGCGTGGTTCAGACAACAATAGCGCAATGGTTTGAATACTGAGATGTCAGCTATATAGCCAGGAATGAGAGAGATATAGCTTGCGTCTTTCCCATTCCCATCTCATCAGCGAGCATCCCTCCCTTCCAAGGTCCCTCCTCCTGCTTCTTCATCCAGTGGAGTGATTCCTTCTGGAACGGCAACAGGGTGAGTTTGAGCGAAGGATGGGCTTCCATGGGTACAGGCTTGACCGGAACGATCTTATCGGCAACGTCTCCCCATACATCCTCCAACTCGGGATGGAACTGATACTCAGCATCATCCTGTGAGTAATAGAGATAGAAAACCCACTTTGACAAGCCTGATATGGTTCTTTTCACCATTCGTCAATTTCCTACCTAGCTGTTGCTTCAATTTCCTCTCCTTTTTCTGAAACTCTCTTTTGTTATCTTGACTTTTATCGTAATGGTACATCCTGTAACATCGATTATCGTATTCCTCATCCGTCTCCCCCTCGTTTCGATCGACATAGTCAATGTGAGAAGTTACATCTCCCAACCGTGCTGGTTTGATGTCGACATCTGCGCCGTCGGCAAGACGTCTGCCTCGTCCAGCAAAGCCTGATTTGCCCTTGCCTTTTCCTTTTCCGTTTGCTGCTTTGCCTCTGCCCTTGGGGCTGGCTTTGGCTCCAGAG
>Ga0308160_10005210_pt1 | contig 13639 bp, 20 predicted proteins | sample PhyFR1_FD_201036 | JGI IMG/M metagenome (GOLD analysis project Ga0308160, IMG submission 201036) | Phyllosphere microbial communities from UC Gill Tract Community Farm, Albany, California, United States - DLSLF.R1 | ecosystem: Host-associated > Plants > Phyllosphere > Unclassified | place: USA...
AGCTGCAGAGGCAGACATCTGTGCTCGATGTGCCGGAGGAAATAACGCGGGTCATACCATTGTGGTCAGGAACCCAAAGGGCGAGAAGATTAGCTATGCTTTCAACTTGCTTCCCAGTGGTATGTCACTTATCGTTTCGGAGGATAGGACAGTGCTGATAACAGGTTTGATCAACCCAAAGGTCAATGCTTTCATTGGATCCGGTGTCGTTGTTCACATTCCATCCTTGTTCAACGAGCTCGACACTTTGGAACGTAAAGGTAAGCTACCCGTACCATTGGATGGACTTCACCTGACAGATAGGCTTGACCTGCTCCGACCGACTGTTCATCTCTGACCGAGCCCACCTCGTTCTTGGCTTCCACCAGATCGTTGATGGACTCAAAGAGATTGAACTTGGAGGATCATCCATCGGAACCACCAAGAAGGGTATCGGACCAGCTTACTCTTCCAAAGCCTCCAGGTCCGGTCTCCGAGTGCACCACTTGTATGATCCTACTTTCCCTCAGAAGTTCCGAAAACTTGTAGAGGGTAGGTTCAAGCGATACGGTCACTTTGAATTCGACACCGAGGGTGAGATTGAGATGCTCTTGGTGAGTTTGTTTTACGGGAAACGTTGTGATTTGAGCTGATGACAGGCATTCGCCGAGCGACTCCGACCTCACATTGTCGATGGACCCACCTACATTCATGAAGCTCTCCAATCTGGAAAGAGGATCCTTGTCGAGGGTGCCAACGCTCTCATGCTTGATCTCGATTACGGAACCTACCCCTACGTGACCTCCTCCTCGACCACTATCGGAGGAGTCATGACCGGTCTCGGTATTACTCCCTTCGCCCTCAAGCGAGTCGTAGGTGTCATCAAAGCATACACTACTCGAGTCGGAGGTGGACCTTTCCCTACCGAGGACACTGCCGAGGTTGGAAACACTCTACAGGAAGTTGGTGCTGAGTGGGGTACGACCACTGGAAGGAGAAGGCGATGTGGATGGCTCGATTTGGTCGTCATGAGGTACTCTACCATGATTAACGGTTACACCGAATTGAACTTGACCAAGTTGGACGTTCTCGATGGCTTTGAGGAAATCAAGGTAGCTGTCGGGTACAAGCTTGATGGCGTCGAGGTCTCTGGTTTCCCAGGTGAGTCCATTCTTTCTCCATTCCGGTCAAAGCTGATGAACAGCCGACTTGGACCGACTCGCCCAGGTCGAAGTCCAATACAAGACTCTACCAGGATGGAAAACCGACATCTCCAAGATCAAGGTCTTCAGCGAACTACCAGAAAACTGCCGAGCCTACATCAAGTTTATCGAGGATTACCTCAAGGTTCCTATTCAGTACATTGGAGTCGGACCAGAGAGGGAGGAGACGATAAAGCAGTTTTAGAGCTGAATGCATCTTGTGACGGGTTGTTGTTTGGAGCCCAGCACTAACGGCGATGGGGAATTGGGAAATCTTCGGCACGCGAAGATCATACTTGCCGCGCAGCGAGAAATGCGGGATCTCATGTGAATATCGGGGGTAGGCGTTAACCTAATGATCACTTGAAAGGACCCCAATCGATTATGAAACGGATCTAAGGACCCCTGTGTATTCGCACACAACCCCTTCCTGTTTCACATGTCTTTGCGCAAAGACAGCTGCCGTGCATCAGTATCTTGCCCTCACTCAGTGGGCATACTTGTCATGACCCAAATCAGACCATGCGCATACCAACGCCACCTCAACACCACCATCCTTGACCACATCACACTGGTTCTAAATTAGACGCGAACGGTATTTTCAGGAACCGTGTCTTAGGGAAACTAGCATTCCTCAGGGTCCAAACAAAAGCATCCCTCGGGCTCTGTCCCCTACGTGTCCCCTGAGACCGCCCTTTACCCTGGAAGCTTTTTGTACGTCACTCAACTTTATTACTCCTGCCTTTGAGCACGTCCATTTCGTTGCTTTTGGTCCTATAGAGTTACTAGCGGTGCTCCTTCCAACTCTTTTTGTTGTACTCTCTACTCTACATCATCCATCACTCTCACTCGACACTCTTTTTAGTATTGGCTAGACGTCCATACTTCACCTCTTCAACAATTCCATCACAGCGTCATTCGTAAGTTGTGTCTCACTACCACTCACTCCCGCAATTATCCTTCGAACCATCACATTTCACGTCCATCCCTTGGGTGTTTGGAATAACTCCACCTTCCCAACTTCGCATGGTAGATTGGAACACTGCTTTTGTCCCGTCATTCCTATTGTCGTCACCTTACTAACCTATAATAGACGCATCACAAACCAACCACATACATTCTTTACCCACCACCACACTACATCCAACGTAGAACATCACTCAACATACAATGGTTTCTATCAAATTCATCCTCGGCGCTGCTGTGTCTGCGACATTTGCTTCTGCTCATATGGAACTACTTTGGCCTCCTGCGCTGAGGTCCAAGTACAACTCCCTTACTCCTGAGACTAGTATTGGTGAGTACTCTTCCTTCGCACGCTTGGACCTTTGGACAATTTTTGGGGCGAGTAACGGACGCGTGCTGATTCTTAGACTACTCGATGAACTCTCCTTTGATCGCCGATGGGACATATCCCTGCAAGGTTAGTACCATTCCGTACTCCTTTCACTACTACAGCCCCGTCACGTACCCTCCTTTCTCTCCATGCTTTGGTCCACTCCTTTCCGTCGTTCTCGGCGGTGTTCAATGAGGCTCTCTCAGCTTGAACCGGCGCTGACATCCAGGGCTTCCTTACGACCCCCGACGACCCCTTGATGGGCGTCGTTACCACCTGGTCCGCTGGCGGAACTTACAACTACACTACCCAAGGCTCTGCAACCCACGGCGGTGGATCATGTCAACTCACCATGTCGTACGATTTCGGTAAAACGTGGCAAGTCATCTACTCGATCATTGGTGGATGTATGGTCGAAGGATCCACTGTCCAATTCACTCTACCCAAAGACGCTCCTTCCGGCGAAGCAGTGTTCTCTTGGAACTGGTTCAACCAAATGGGAAATAGGGAAATGTACCAAAACTGCGCCATCATCAATGTCATCGATGGAGGTGCAGGTCTTTCACCATCCGTCTACCCTACTCCCTTTGTCGCAAATGCCGGTGTAAACGATTGTACCACTATCGCCAATACCGATGCTGTCTTCCCTGAACCTGGACCCAATGTTCATTACGGTGGAGCTTATGCTGGTGGAAACGTCCCCGCTGCTGGTCATGGGATTACGGGAACAAACTGCTACGGTCCAGGTGAAAGTGGTGGCAACACTCCTGCTGGTTCAGGATCTGGCTCTGGGTCAGCTTCGTCTGCTGTCGTATCCGCCTCCGCCGCTTCGTCAGTCATCGCATCCGCTTCCGCCGCCTCGTCCGCCCCTGCTGCTACTTCCGTCGCCGCCTCTGCCCCCTCCGCCGCTCCCACCGACGCCGGCTACTCCCCATACGCATCTCCCTCTGCATACTCCGAGTCGACTTCAAGTATCGGATACAACCACGCCGCCTCTCCCTCTTCTACCCTCGCGTCACCTGCCCACACCGGCCGATGTCGACGACCAAAGCGAGCTATCCGCGCACTTAAAGGTCATGGAAACATCGCTGCTCGACACGAACGATTCGTGACGAGAGAGACTTATGAGAAACTCGCTCTGGAGGACGCCAAGCCAACTGGTCAGGTTATTTATGATCAGTCTGTGAGGGGAAGGATGTACGAGCAGGCTCGATGATTGTGAATAACGGGGTTTTGGGTCTGGGTTTGAGTTTGGGCTTGTAGGTCTGGGACCGCTCTTGATGAGCTTTGTTTAAACTTTTTGACTGCTAGTCGGTCTAGGTTATGTATGTGCTGGTCACTTCTTCTTTGGTGATGCCATGGTTATGCTAATGACTGATGCTAATGTCCTCCCAATCCGACTAAATCGCCTACACGAGTATCTGTTCATCCCACGTCTTTTGACTGGCCAGCAAGACCTTCTTAGCCCTTTTGCCGACTTCAATCCACTTCAACTTCTCACAATCCCTGATCGTACCCGCCAATCCCTGATCCATCGTCCATCTCTCACCGCCTAGTACTAATTCCTCAATGGCCCCGGCCCTTATCAAATCCCTCACGAATTCCCGGAGTGAGTCGATCATCGGCTCAACCTGCAGCTCTCGCAGCTTGGGCAACCCACATCGAATGTCGGGGATGAAAAGGGGCGATTCGACTAATAATTCATGTGGCTCCAAGACCAATTCGGTGATATTGGGAAGTAAGGGCAAAAGGTAAGGGAGGTAGCCAGGGAATGATTCGTATATCGCCAACTTCAATTTCCGAACGGCGGGAAGGACGGGGAGTGAAGAGAATGTATTTGCGAGATGAGGAAGGTGGGATGGTGATTCGGATTGACGGATTAATGAAGCTTTTATGCGGAGTTGATCGAGCTCAGAGAGGGGGTCTTGATATTTATCGCCTGGTATTGTGATTGCGGAAGGGGCAACAAGGGGATTGGTGGGATTCGTGAGATCGTTGAAATCGAGTTCGGAATCGTGGTATTGATTTTTTAGATCTATTGATAGTTCCTTTACATAACCCTCTTTTCCCTCGAGTAGGCTTATAAGATATTGGAAGGATGCGTCAAGGTGATTCGATTGGTGGATGTCGTCTTTCCATCCATACACCTCTAGTGCACTTGCTAGGTACGGTTTGATAGGTATAGATCGAAGGTACGGGTTCGAGAGGGGTAACGTGATCGTCTTGAGTAAATGTATATCACATACTTCTTTCAATATCGTATGGAGGGGCGATATATATTTCAAAGACCGATTGTCGAGATATGAAGTAATATCAACCAATATATGAACTGGAAGAGAAATCAAGCAAACCATTTCGAACTAGGTACAGAAATCTTTATCAGATAAGAAAAACATAACATCCCTTATATAGTCTCTCCATTCCATCGGCCGGAGCATGTGCTCTAAGCGAGTCACGTACAGCCCCTTGATCAAGACGTCCTTCGCGGTCGTGCGAGTACGCGTCTTTCGCGCATTTGGGGGCGACGTGACGTGCTAATGAGGCTTGGGTATCGGGTTATCGGGTCATAAAGTCGGCCGACTTTGTAACAGGCACAGATGAGGTGAGGCGATCGTGGGAAAGTAGATATTTCTCGAAGTCGCGGAGATGACCTTTGACAGGAATTCAATCAATCGATATCAAGCACACATATATAATATCTACAGACTTACGCCAACCCACTCGCACAATGTTATTCTGCCCATACTGTTCGAACAATTTGACGATAGGTGTAGAAGAGGAATCGAGTGATAAGTGCTGGTACGTCTCTCTGTCTGTTTTCGTTGCGAGTATAGAGTGGGAGGGGAGGTGAAAGAGACTAGACTGATGAGCAGGGTCTGCCCCACATGTCCATACAAATGGGTAATAGCCCAGCGGATATCTATGAGAACACATCTCAAGAGAAAGGAGGTGGATGATGTATTGGGTGGAAAAGATTCATGGGCGAATGTTGATGTTGTTGATGGTGAGTCAATGTCCAGCGCGAGCTGGGCATGTCCCCTCCAGTCCATCACACGATCTGAAAGGGTGGAACGAAAGAGGAATGAATGACTGGGAGAGGAAGAGAAAGTGAAAGAGGAAGAGAAAGTGAAAGAGGAGAGAAGCTGACCCCAGCTACCTGCCCTGCATGCGATAAAGTCGTCAAAGCCAATTTCATGCAATTACAAATCCGTTCAGCAGATGAACCAATGACTACTTTCTAGTACGTCCATCTCATCCCTTTATCCCATGTCAATCATGTCAACGTGATAAAACGGTAATTGGAGCTAATAAATTAGTCGATGTTCTGAATGTACACATCAATGGAGGGAGGTAAGCTATGAATTTTGGTATGGGATACAGCTGATATGATAGAACTAGGTCTTGTGTTGGATCTGCTACGACTTCTTATGCCCTCACGCCCTTTTTCTCGTGTTCTCTCGGAGACTCTTGTTATATGCATTACTGTATACTATTACAACGACGATATACAATTGACAATTGACCATGATGCGCTTCTCTGGCGTCCTTTGTATCCTATATCACCCACAATTAGTTTCAGATAGTCTTTTGAGTTCCAGAGTGGTACCTATTCCTCCAAAGCACCCTCTAAAACATCCATAATCCGCCTAACCCTCTCCCTAGTCCCCTTATCTCCCATATCCCCCCCTAAGCCCGGAACACCCATCTCCTCAAGTTTCATCCTATGACGAACAGCTAATCCATCTATGGATGGTATACAGGTATTCCTGTAGAATTCTTGTAGGGTTGATTCGAGTTTTCGGTCCCATTCCTTATTGTTAGTTTCTCTTCATTGCTTGATACCTAATAAGGAGGAGGTGGGGTGACGTACTTTCTTTTTAGTTGGGCTTATTGGGGTACCTGTTATATTTGATCTGGTTGTTAGTCATCACCTCTAAGGAAAGAGATGGTGTGCGTAGTCAAGTTATCCGACAAGATCTCCAAATGGGTGTGTGGATGATGGTGGTACGGTGAAAAAGAGAGAGACGTACATCTCCCGATCAGTCCTGGTCCCCTTTTCATGATCCCCCTTGACTTTCTCCATCTTGGCCCATAATCTCCTCTCAAGTGTATCCTGATCAACTTTCATCCTCCTAACCTCCGACTTGAATACATGATCAGAGAGTAAAGTAGATATTATCGGTAACGATTTCGTAAAGCTCAATTCTGATATCTCCCCTTGACTTTGGTCGATTGGGGTTGACGTTTTTGGTGATGATGAGGGTAAAGTGGATACTGGACCGAATGGTTCGATCAATTGTCGCCTTACACCACTACTAGTCTCTCCGGAAGAAGGGGAGGAAGGGGTTTTATTGAGTGATGATAATAAATCATTCAATTGTTTTGATGATGCCCCCGAATGATCTTTTACTGTTCTTCCTCCTTCCTCGGGTACGGTAGATTTCGCTGGAGATGAATTGAGAGGGGCGGGGGGACCATCTTGTGCCGCTCGTAGTTGAGCTAGGAGGGAAGTTATTGATCCTTGTTGTCTGTCCTATCTCGTCAGTCCATTTCATCGCATTACAAGCAGAATGGGTGTACTTGAAAACTCATGATCTCATCTTTTCTATCTCTGTGCTCTCGTACATGAGCACTCGCCTCGACAGCGTACGAGTAAAGGTAGAGGTAGATGTATAGTATATGGACAAACCCGGGCTCGGCTTCAACCTTCGGCTAATTCTGAAATCTCCTCTCCGAAAGATCGACATCGTCATCTCAATCTACCATCCACACTCTCATTTACATCCAATACTCAGATCAGATATCAGAGATGTCAGTCGATCGAAAGGGGAAAGCACCAGCTTCCAAGGCCGCACATCATTTATCCGCTGGGGCTTTGAGTGGATTTACATCGGCTATAATACTTCAACCCCTCGATCTGTTGAAGACTAGGTTACAACAGGATTCTCATGAGGTAGTGGGTTTCAAGAGGTATGTCCACCTACGCTGAGCCGTTAGGCTCAGTTCTCAGTAGATATTGCTTGTGATACAAGTGAGACGGTGGCTGATGATAGACGAAAGATCTCGACTACTTTGAAGGAGGTCATACGGGATGATGGTATACAGGGATTATGGAGGGGTACTATACCAACTCTAGTACGGTATGTACATATCCCCCATTGCTCATCTCACACTGTGTCTAGCCAAGTGGTGAGTTAAACGGTTACTGATAAATAGGAACGTCCCAGGTGTAGCAATCTACTTTTACGCCCTCTCAGCAATTCGTACCGAATTATCCTATCTCTCTCAATTCCAAACCCTAGCTCCACTCTCTACGATATCTACATCAACTTCGGGCTCTACATCCAATTCCCCAACAGCGAGTGGATCAGGATCGGCATTAGTTAAACTCTCAGTACCCGGAAACTTGATAGCGGGGGCTATAGCAAGGACCTCAGTTGGGGTTGTACTTAATCCAATAACAGTTTTGAAAGCTCGTTATGAGGTATGTCATTCTTCATCTCATATAAGATGATGAGGAGAGAGGGCTAATGGGTAGAGTAATAGATATACAGAATATCGATCTTTATATACCTCCCTCAAAGACTTGGTCAAGACGTCCGGGGTTAGGGGTTTATTCCAAGGTGTAACTGCTACTGCAGCTAGGGATGCTCCTTATGCGGGGATGTATTTGGTTTGTTATGAGAAAGGGAAGGAGGTTGCTTGTGAGTCATTTCCTGTCGTTAGGCAGGATGTCGTCAGCATGGTCGTCCGGTCCAGGCCAATGTCGCAATCAGGATGAGCGCTGATAAAATAGCTCGATTGATATTACCTGAATGGGGTGTTCCTTCTGGTTTGATATACTCTGGATGTGGTATGTCCCTTCTCCCCCTTTCATACTCGGATCTCGAGAATATTAGGATGATACTGATATACAGGTGCAACGGCAGCTATGATGGCTACTTTTGCTACTTCTCCAGCGGATTGTGTTAAGGTATGTCTCCCTCTTCATTTCGTCTTCCTCTCATTTTTCCTCTTCGTTCGTCTTGAGATTATGACATGACTTACTGACAATTAGACTCGAATGCAAGTTCAGCCAATTGAACATCCATCAATCCGGAAAGCCGTTGCTCGGATCTATCAAGTAAGTCTCAATCTTCCTCCCTCTCTCTGCTCGATCCTCCAAGTCGGGATCTTCAAACTGGGTCTTGCCTCGACTCGTCTCCAGGACGACCTTCAGTCGCTAACGAATAGGACCGCGGAATAGCAGGTTTCTTCTCGGGTTCATCACTGCGTATATCCCGCAAAGCAGCTTCATCAGCTATTGCCTGGACGGTATATGAAGCTATGCTCATCTTTATCAGGGATAGGAATGAGGAGAATAGTAGGGCGGACGGAAAAGCGATATGACAGATGGATAGTATATGCATATCACCCCTCTTGTCTCCGTGTAAAGGATTGGAGGGTATGATGTATTCGAGGAAGCTGACGCCGGGACACGGCCGATATACATGTGATCAAGGGCTTTTAGTGAGTTGACGAGAGTGATCAAAGGATGGCCAAGGTGCGAAGGGCCCAAGGCGTGTTTTGGAGATACACAAACACAATACAGGGTATAGTATATATACCTTTGAAACCGCCTTTCCCTATCCCAAGTGATAATACTGCGCTTCGGGTAAGGGTTAGTACACCCCTTCAGACTACAGTATCCTTGAGACTTTTACCCCCGGGTCGCTACCGGGACAATGAAAATGAGGCGATTTTCCGGTGGGCGAAGACACCGTTTTTGTTCCTCTTTCTTTTGGTTGCTGTTAGAGCGACAGACCGCTAAGGCAAAGGCAATGATGCGAAGGAATGCACTTCTGATGGCTAGCAAGAGGATATGGAGAGGTCAAGCATGGAAGTTCGATCCTCCTACCACGTCTCATCTCACGAGTTTGTGTGTGTTGTGTGTCCTCGCCACTGAGGGAAAGAGCAAAGTCAGTAGGAAGTCGCCCTTGTCCTATAGCCACTATGATCCTGATCCCTCTAATTCCCGGCTTGCATACTCTTTTGGAAAGTTGAAAGCATTCCAAGCCCACTGAGGCCTCGTTCACACTCATCAACCCAATACGTGATGCATGAACAAGAGGTGTTACCATTGACCTGCGCACAGACACTCAACTCTAATTTCAGCCACGTGACAACAGATTCAAACCGGCACTCTCCGCGTCCGTTCCGTCCCCAATCATCCCATCCGTTATTTTGTGTTGACTCTTCTGTAACAACAAGTGAAGATGAGAGGAGCAATCCAAAAGACAGCAAGGGCACTACTAGCTCCTAAATGTAAGTCTCCCTATTCTTGAAGGAAAGATATCGATGAAAAAGGGCTCGGAGGGACATAAGCTGATTCAATAGATCAGATTCGATATGCTACCACTTCAATGAGGATGCCTGCTATGTCCCCTACTATGACTGAGGGGGGTATTGCTGGATGGAGGAAGAAGGAAGGGGAGGCTTTTACTACAGGTGATGTGTTGCTTGAGATTGTACGTGTTCATTCTTTATCGCCAGTTTCTGTGATTGGTGAAATGAGAGAAAGGGAAATCTATTAGAGGCAGCTCGAGGGTGTCTAGGCGGCTGGGGTAAAGTATGATGATCAGGAAGAGAGAAGCGGAACAATCACATGCGGCAGAAGAAGAAAAAGAAGAAGAGCTGACAAGTAGGAAACAGATAAAGCAACAATAGACGTAGAAGCCCAAGACGATGGAGTAATGGGTAAAATCCTAGTACGTCCTTTCTCCTTCCTCCCTTCTCTCTTCTCCCTCTACATCTTCAGAGATGAGAGATGAGATACTGACAAAAAGGTCCAAGATGGAGCAAACAAAATCCCAGTCGGTCAAGTTATCGCTATCCTAGCAGAGGAGGGGGATGATTTATCTTCTATCGAGGTCCCATCAAATCTAGGTCCAGAAGATTCGTCTGCTCCTAGTTCTTCATCCTCTGAGAAGAAGGAGGGGAAGAAGGAGGAAAAGAAGGAAGCACCAGAAAAGAAAGAGGAGGCCAAGGAGGAGAAAGCTGCCCCAGCGAAGGAGGAACCCAGTCACGGACATAAAGTGATCAAACATGCCAAACCACTATTCCCAAGTGTTTCTCGATTGTAAGTCTCACCCTCCCTCCGTTTCCATTATTGATAATAGATTAATCTCGTCCGACCTTACTTCCGAGCAGATTAAGAAGTTGAAGGGAACGGGTAAAAATGGGATGTTGACTAAGGGGGATGTATTGAAAGCTATGGGGAAGATCAAGAGTGCTTACGGGAGTGCGGAGAAGATGTATACTGATCCTCTTGGACCTAGTGGCAAGAGGGCTAGCGAGGTATGTCCTTTTCTGTCTTCTTTCTTCCTTCTTCCCCCTCTTCGTTCCTCCTTCTCCCTTCTCTCTGCTCCCCTTTGCCTATCCGCCCTTGCCTCAGTCCATATGTCAAGAGACGGTCGTTATATATTGATGTCGAGAAAGTGACGCTGACCCACAGTCTACTTCTACCACGCCTCCCGCACCCAAGAAGGAAGCCCCACTAGACGCCAAGGCACTACGTCAATTAATCGTCAAAGGAATGGAGAAAGCGACAGTCCCCTCCACACCAATCCTACACAGTACGTCCCCGTTTCCACCCTGACTCAGTGCCGAGATTAACAAACCAGACTCCCTACCTACCTCAGACCCATTCGATGCCGTCCTGGCACCTTACAACTCGCTCTTACCCCCTCCCCAACCTAATGTTACGCTACCTGATGTCGATTTACTTGTCGAGATGGAATCGAGGGGCGTTCCCGCTGCTGATCGTCCGAAGAAGGACGAGTGGGCTGGGATTTATTAGATTTTGGATGTATGCATAGATTGGATTCTTCACTGGCGACATCAGAGTCACTTGACCTTGACCGCGCTGGGTGTAATGGGCCAAGCTCGCATTCTCGGATCTGACACAGGTCGCTGCTCTTGCCACTTTCTGACCCAATCAGTACTCCAGCAGCCATGCAATAATGATACATGTCACTACAATCACTTCTTCACATTGAATATACTCAACAGTGCAAAACACCCATAAAGTAATCCAACAGGATAAGCAACCAACAACCTCTGCGAATCCATCCTTAATACCACCACGAAAATAGCACTCGCCGAATACGTACACCAAATAATGGAGACAATGGAAAGTAGATATCCAAGGGGATGATCTATCCCAACTCCAATCCCTATTGATCCAAGCCCGACCATGGGGAGTAGGCAGTAACCTAGTACTGAGGCTGTGCGGTAGGCGTCTATTCCTGTTTCGGCCATTAAATTGAGGAGGAGGTAGATCGCTGTGGTACCTAGGAGGCCTACGCCGTAGATGTATGAGAATTGGGGTTTACCGGACTGTTGTCAGTCACTGTATACAGGAATGTGGGGGGAAGGACTCACTAGGAGGAGGACAAAGGCGAATGCGAAGCAGAATACGAATGGTCCAGCCAAATCGGCATCGTCCATGATATTACTATCCGGTTTGCGTATAGGGTTGAGCACCGTTAATGATTTCTGAAGTATATGCGAGAAGTTGATACCAAGTTCTACACATCAGCTGCTTTCCACTTCATCTCTATGCAGAGGATAGCTTACCCTCCATTAAGCTAGGTTCGCCCTCGAACCCTCCCGTACCGAAAGCCTCCCACCACCTGCCCTCACTTGACATCATCCCTCCAATCCCCCCGTTCATATTCCCACTAGCATATGCCCCTGCGGTAGATGGTCCAGCGCCCATATTGCCTTCCAGCGAGGAACGTGAGCCGGGGTAATATGGTGAAGCGGAAGAGGCTGAGGATGGACCTCCAAAGAATGCTAGCGGTTCTGATTGTTGACCATATGGTTGAGATTGATAGTTCTGCTGTGGGAATAAATGCGACATGGTTATGTATAGGTGTATAGAGAGTAGACAGAGTGGGTGGACGTGGATGACGCGCATCAAGTGCCACATCTGTTTATGTATGATATAGGTTATACGGAGTTATATCGGTGTTATAGGATATATGGCTGTAGTTAGACTGTGTCCCCGTGGTTGTACTGTGGAATGATTCCGATTTGTTACGAGGGCAAGTAACCAGTCATAGTCATTATATCACACATCTACCATATATCATCTTATACAATGGTAGCTACTAGACTATTATCCCGTAATCTAGCACGTCAGTCAATAGCATTGAGGAAGCCTGTAAGTATATTCACCATCAAACAGAGACTCGCTTGAAGGCTTGCAAAGTATACAAATCGCTAATCCCATAGCTATTGGCTAGGACTCTTGCTACTCCTGTTTCTGGATCCTCGCAAAAACACGCCGACCCAGTGACCAAGACTTCCGTCTTGTCGAATGGATTGAGTGTCTCCACCGAGACTATCCCCGGAGCTTCTACCTCGACTGTTGGATTATGGATCGATGCTGGATCGAGGGGTGATTCCATGTCTGCCAGCGGAACCGCTCATTTCCTAGAGGTGAGCCTAATCGCCCCTGATCCATGAATACAACTAATGATAGCACCTCGCATTCAAGGGAACCAAAACCCGTGATCAGACCGCTTTGGAGTTGGAAGTTGAAAACATGGGTGCTCACTTGAACGCCTACACTTCGCGAGAACAAACCGTCTACTACGCCAAGGCATTCGACAAGGATATCCCTGGAGCTGTCGACATCTTGTCTGATATCTTGCAAAACTCAAAGTTGGACGCTAGTGCAATCGAGAGGGAGAGGGATGTTATCTTGAGGGAACAGGAAGAGGTCGACAAGCAGCTCGAGGAAGTTGTCTTTGATCATCTCCACCAGACTGCTTTCCAGCGTACGTCCTCGCACTGGTTTTCCAACGACTCAACTGACCCCCAGGACAACCCCTCGGAAACACTATCCTCGGCCCCAAGGAGCACATCAACTCGATCCAGCGAGACGACTTGACCAACTACATTGCTAAAAACTACACTGCCGATCGAATGTGTCTAGTCGGAGCCGGATCCATCGAGCACGACACCCTCGTCAAGCTCGCCGAGAAGAACTTTGCTTCCCTCCCCGTTTCCAAAAACCCAATTCCCCTCGGTGGACAGGCTCACCCCCCTACATCATTCTACGGTGCCGATGTTC
>Ga0308160_10005211_pt1 | contig 13639 bp, 8 predicted proteins | sample PhyFR1_FD_201036 | JGI IMG/M metagenome (GOLD analysis project Ga0308160, IMG submission 201036) | Phyllosphere microbial communities from UC Gill Tract Community Farm, Albany, California, United States - DLSLF.R1 | ecosystem: Host-associated > Plants > Phyllosphere > Unclassified | place: USA...
TGCTCGACTTCCAGGCCCGAATGGCGCACCGGCACATCGCGCGTCAGCTGGTCCACATGCTGGCGTACGCTGGTCGATGGCGCCAGGTGGATCAGTTCGCAGCCGGCCAGGTCGGCGACCCGGATCGTGCGCTTGTTCGCCAGCGCATGGTCGCGCCGGCAGACCAGGTAAAACGGATCGCTGCACAGGGTGCTGGTATGGAATTCGGACAAATTCGCCCCCGGCGCCGTCAGCGCCAGGTCGACCTTGCCCTGCCTGAGCATGTGCAGGCACTGATCCGACAAGGCATCGAACAGGCTGACAACGATGCCCGGATAGCGGTTCCGGTATTCCGCGATCACGGCCGGCAAGCCGTTCGCCGCCAGCGAGGGCAGCACGGCCAGCGCCACCCGGCCCTTGCGCCGCGCGATGAAGTCGCCCATGTCGGTAAAGGCGGCATCGAGGTCGGCGAGCAGGGCGCGCGCCACTTCCACGAACAGTTCGCCCTCGGTGGTGAGCGTGACGTTGCGCGTGTCGCGCTTGACGAGTTTGGCGCCGGCGGCCGCTTCCAGCTTCTGGATCACCGCGCTGAAGGCCGATTGCGACAGATGGCAGCGCTCGGCGGCATGGGTGAAATGGCGGCATTCGTCCAGCGCCAGGAAGGCCTGCAACTGTTTGGTGGAGATATTCGGCAGCATCGCTGAGTTCGATTTATCTGAAAAACAGCATAATCAATCGCAAGAATCCATTTTACAAGAGAATTTTCGCGCTCCAGAATAGTTGCAAGTGCTGCATCGATCGGCACATACAACAATCATTGGAGACAACATGCTGGCCTTGCTCGGCTTTATCACCATTTTCGCCCTGCTTGTCGTCATTCTCGGCAAGAAGATGTCCGCGCTGGTCGCCCTGATCGCGATTCCCGTGCTGACCGCGCTGCTCGCGGGCTTCGGCGCCGAGATCGGCGGCTTCATCACTACCGGCATCAAGGCAATCGCCCCGATTGCCGGCATGCTGCTGTTCGCCATCCTGTTCTTCGGCATCCTCACCGATGCCGGCATGCTCGACCCCATCGTCAACCGCATCCTGAAGCTGGTCGGCACCAACCCGGTACGCATTACCCTCGGCACGGCCATGCTGGCAGCCATCGTCCACCTCGACGGTTCCGGCGCCGTGACCTTCCTGGTGACGGTGCCGGCCATGCTGCCCCTGTATATCAAGCTGAACATGGACAAGCGCATCCTGGCCTGCATCGTGGCGATGGCGGCCGGCGTGGCGAATGCCTTGCCCTGGGGCGGCCCGACCCTGCGCGCCTCGGCCGCCTTGCACATCCCGATTTCCGAACTCTACCTGCCGATGGTGCCGGTGCAGATCTGCGGCATGCTGTTCGTGTTCGGCTGCGCCTGGATGCTGGGCCGCCGCGAGCAGCGCCGCCTTGGCCTGACGAATATGGCGGCAGCCGGTGCCGGTGCCGGTGCCAGCGCCGGCGCCGCCACCCACCACGAGCGCGAGCTTGGCGAAGAAGACCTGAAGCTGCGCCGTCCGGGGCGCTTCATCCCGAACGTGCTGCTGGTGCTGGTGGTGCTCGGCACCATGATCTCGAACCTGCTCGACCCGGTGGTCTGCTTCATGATCGGCACCGTGCTGGCCTTGCTGCTGAATTATCCGAACGTGGTCGAGCAGCGCGCCCGCGTCGACGCCCATGCCAAGGCGGCGCTGATGATGGCCAGTATCCTGTTCGCGGCCGGCGCCTTTACCGGCATCATGAAGGGCACCGGCATGCTGGCGGCCATGGCCAAGCTGGTCGCGGCCAGCATCCCGGTCGGCCTGGCGACGCACCTGCCTTTCGTCACCGGCCTGGTGTCGATGCCCCTCAGCCTGCTGTTCGACCCGGATTCCTTCTACTTCGGCGTGCTGCCGGTGCTGGCCGAAGCGGGCACCGCGCTCGGCGTGCCGGCCGTGCAGATGGGGCAGGCGGCGCTGATGGGCCAGATGACGACCGGCTTCCCGGTCAGCCCGCTGACGCCGGCCACCTTCCTGCTGGTGGGCCTGGTCGGCATCGACCTGGCCGAACACCAGCGCTTCACGATTCCCTTCCTGTTCGCCGCCTCGGTCTTCATGACCTTTGTCAGCGTGCTGTTCGGACTGTTCCCACTGTGACGACTTCAAGGAGTGCACGCATGAAAACCCTGCGCATCGGCGGCGGCGCCGGCTACTCGGGCGACCGCATCGAGCCGGCTGCCGAACTGGCCGAGCACGGCGACATCGACTACCTGATCTTCGAATGCCTGGCCGAGCGCACCATCGCCCTGGCCCAGCAGGCAAAGATGAAGGATCCGGCGCTCGGCTACGACCCGCTGCTCGAAGCGCGCATGCTGGCCGTGCTGAAGACCTGTGCCGAGAAGGGCATCCGGATCGTCACCAACATGGGCGCCGCGAATCCGCTCGCGGCGGCGGCCAAGATCCGCGAGATCGCCGTCTCGCTTGGCCTGCCTAAATTGAAGATCGCGGCGGTGGTCGGCGACGACGTGCTCGAGCAGCTGCATGCGGGCGACTATCTGGACGACACGGGCGAGCCGGTAGCGGCCCTGGGCGCCAGGCTGCTGTCGGCGAACGCCTATCTGGGCGCGCAGCCGCTGGTCGATGCGCTGGCGGCGGGGGCGGACGTGGTGATTACCGGCCGCGTGGCCGACCCGGCCCTGGTGCTGGCGCCGCTGATCCACAGCTTCGGCTGGGCGATGGACGACTGGCAGCGGCTGGGGCAGGGCACGCTGGCCGGCCATTTGCTCGAATGCGCGGGCCAGGTCTCGGGCGGCTACTTTGCCGACCCCGGCTACAAGGACGTGGCGAACCTGGCGCGCCTGGGCTTTCCGATTGCCGTGGTCGGCGAGGACGGCAGCCTGGAAATCACCAAGGTGGCCGGCTCCGGCGGCAGCATCAACACCGCCACCTGCACCGAACAGCTGATCTACGAGATCCACGACCCGGCCGCCTACCAGACGCCGGACGTGGTGGCCGATTTTTCCCAGGTCACGATGACGCAGCTCGGCCCGGACCGCGTGGCCGTCAGCGGCGCCACCGGCCATCCGAAGAGCGGCATGCTGAAGGTTTCGGTCGGCTACATCGACAGCTACGTCGGCGAAGGCCAGATTTCGTATGCCGGTTCCGGCGCCCTGGCGAGGGCAACGCTGGCGCAGGACATCGTCGCCGAACGCCTGCAGCTGACCGGCGTGGCGCTCACCGAAGTGCGCTACGACCTGCTGGGTGTGAACGCCATCCATGGCCTTGAGCTGGCCGCGCAGGCTGCCGAACCGTATGAGGTGCGTCTGCGCGTAACGGGCCGCACCGACAGTATGCGCGAGGCGGTCCGGGTCGGCAACGAAGTCGAAACCCTGTACACCTGCGGCCCGGCCGGCGGCGGCGGGGTGACGAAATCCAGCCGCGAGGTGGTGGCGATCCGCTCCACCTTGCTGGAGGCCGCACAGGTCAAGCCCGCCATTCACTTCGAGGAGATTGGATCATGAAGCTACGCGAGATCGCGCATGCCCGCGCCGGCGACAAGGGAGACATCTCGAATTTGTCGCTGATCGCCTACCGCGCCGAAGACTACGCGCTGCTGGAAAAACACGTGACGCCCGAGCGCGTGCAAGCCCACTTCAAGGGCGTGGTGCATGGCGGCGTGCAGCGCTTCCTGCTGCCGCAACTGGGCGCCATGAACTTCGTCATGCAGCACGCCCTCGGCGGTGGCGTGACCCGCTCGCTGGCGCTGGACGCCCACGGCAAATCCCTGAGTTCCGCCTTGCTCGACATCGACATCGAGTAAGTCCCGCTTTTCATCCCACCGCATTCGGCGCCTGCCCATCCCCGGGCGGGCCGCCGCATGGCTGTGCGGCTTCTGCACGCGTAGCGCTTTTCCCATAAAAACAAGGAGACAACATGAAGACTTCCCTTTTCGTTCCCGCCCTGGTCCTCGGCACGCTCGCCGCGAACGGCGCCCTGGCCCAATCGAACGTCACGATCTATGGCCTGACGGATGCCGGCATCGTCCACGAAAGCGGCGGCGACGCCGGCAGCTCGACCAAGATCAGCAGCGGCGTGAGCACCGCGTCGCGCCTCGGCTTCAAGGGCCAGGAAGACCTGGGCGGCGGCGTGTCGGCCGTGTTTACGCTGGAGTCGGGCATCCTGATCGATACCGGCGCCCAGGATGCGGCGGGCAAGGCCTTCAACCGCCAGGCCTTCGTTGGCCTGAGCAGCAAGACGCTCGGTTCGGTCACGGTCGGCCGCCAGTACATGCCGACCTACAACGCCCTGGGCCAGGTGGGCGATCCCTTCGGCAGCGGCTATTCGGGCAGCGCCAAGAATCTGTTCCCTGTCGCCGGCGGCAATCTGCGTGCCGATAATTCCATCCTGTACACCAGTCCGGTCAGGAACGGCTTCAACGCGAACGTGCTGTACTCGCTCGGCGAAGTGGCGGGCAACAGCAGGGCAGGGCGCCAGGTCAACCTGAGCATCAATTATTCCGGCGGCCCGCTGAATGCCCGCCTGGCCTACAACAACCGGAATAACGACACCGCGAGCGTCGACAATCCGGGCGGGCGCAACATCATGTTCGTGGCGAACTACGATTTCCGGTTCGTGCGGATGTATGTCGCCTACAGCGACGATGAGGGCCTGAACAGCGCGCCACTCAACAATTCCACGCCGCGCCCTTACGGCCGCGATTTCGCGCCCAGCCTGAAGGGCAACGACGCGCTGATCGGCGCCAGTATTCCGGTCGGTGCGGCCGGCACGATCCTGACCTCGTACATCCGCAAGAACGACAAGACGCCCCTGAACCAGGATGCATCCCAGTACGCGGTGGGCTACCTGCACAAGCTGTCGAAGCGCACCGGCGTGTATGCCTCGTACGGCAGGATCATCAACAAGAACGGCGCCGGCTACACCGTCGGCAACAACTCCAGCGCCGGTACCGGCGACAAGGCCTATAACCTGGGGATGCGTCACACGTTCTGAGCGGTGGCACACGGTTTGTGCTGAATCTCTCAATATTTCCACAGGGAAATGGTAAAATCATGCTTTAGGAATGTCATGGTCGAGCAGGGCGTCGAAGTGGCTGTTTTTCGTCGCCTGTCTGTACTCGATTCACCGTATCCCTTGCCACAAGATTTACCTGAAACCTGAGATGTCCGACTCCCTCACCGATTCCAATAACAAATCCCGTTTCAAATTTCTTCTTTGCCTGGACCTCGTCGTGGTCGTCTGCATTCTCGTCATCGCCGGCCGCCCCGAGGGGCTGGCGATCACCGTCAGCGCCATCATCGTGTGCGTGGCCGCGCTGATCTACCGCGGCACGGTGGGCGTCAAGACCTATGTGGCCAATTCCGCGGCCAAGGCAAAGGCAGCCCGCCGCCATGCCGGGCAGCGCAGCCGCCAGGCGCCGTCTGCCGCAACGGTGACGGTCAAGCCAAGCAGCAGGGCCTGGCTGCGCGACTCCGAATAGCGCGGCGAACGCCAGGGCCGAAACCGGCACGCTGCCCTGACTGGTGTGAAGCGATTAGCAAATCTATGCAAAAATTATGCTGACTCGCTCATTTCATCTCACACCGTTCGGTTTCACATGCCTCGACTTCCAGACCACGCCACGCGCTCCGACCAACAACCTGCCGGGCGCGAACACAATACTGTAGCCCGGGTGGTGGCGTGAGTTCGATTCAGTCGGAAATCGATGGCTTTGACTGGAGCACGACCCCGCTTGGCCCACGTGCGCATTGGCCGGCGTCGCTCGAGGCGATCTATTCCATGATGCTGGGTTCGCCACTTTCGATGTGCGCGACCTGGGGGGCCGAGCAGACGATGCTCTACAACGCCGCCTATGCGCCGCTCCTGGCCAAGCGTCATCCGGCGGCCATCGGGCAGCCCATCTCCGAAGTATGGCCAGAAATCTGGAGCGATATCGGTCCCCTGATCGATCGCGTGCTCGCCGGTGAATCGGTGCGCTTCGTCGACATGCACCTGGTCATGACGCGCAATGGCTATGACGAAGACACCTGGTGGTCCTTTGCCTACAGTCCTATCCGTGACGGAGCACGAGTCCAGGGCATCCTCAACATCGCGAACGAAGCCACGTCCGGGGTCATCGCGGCACGCGAGCGCGATGCAGCCGAGCTCGAACTTCGCGCTCGCAATATCTCGCTCGAACAGGAAGTCGTCGCGCGCGAGGAAGCGGCGAACCGCTTCTCCACTTTGATCGAACACCTTCCCGTCGGGGTATGCCTGCTCGCCGCGAGCGGGCAGCCCCTGGTGAGCAACCCGGTGTTCCGGCGCTTCCTGCCCGACTATCCGCTGCCTTCGCGCGGCTTGAACCATGCGCGCGAACAGTGGCGCGGCTACGATGCCCAGGGACGGCTGCTCACGCCCGAAAACTACCCGAGCACACGCGCCTTTCGTGGCGAGCTGGTCGTGCCCGGCGATGAATTCCTGCTGCTGAAGGACGATGGGCGCGAAGTATGGGTGGCAATCAGCGCGGTGCCCTTGACCGATAACGCTGGCGAGCAGGCCGGCATCATCCTGGTGCTCGACGACATCGATGAGCGCAAGCGCATGATGATCGACCTGGAACGGCAGGTTGCCGAACGCTCCCAGGACCGCAATGCGATGTGGACGCTGTCGTCCGACATCATGCTGCGCTGTACCTTCGACGGCGTGATCACCGCCACCAATCCGGCCTGGACCGCGGTGCTGGGCTGGCGTGAGCATGAATTGATCGGGTCCAACCTGTTCGACTTCATCCACCCCGACGACATGGCCCATACTGCTGCGGGCGCGCAGGAGCTGGCCGAGGGCATCGGCCATCAGCGTTTCGACAACCGCTACCGCCATCGCGACGGCAGCTACCGCTGGATTTCCTGGTCCACGCGCCCGCACGAGAACCTGATCAATGCGGTGGGACGGGATGTCACGCGCGACAAGGAGCAGATGGCCGAACTCGAGGCGATGCAGAACGCCTTGCGCCAAAGCCAGAAAATGGAAGCCGTGGGGCAGCTGACCGGCGGCCTGGCCCACGATTTCAACAACCTGCTGGCCGGCATTTCCGGCGCCCTGCAACTGATGCAGATGCGCATGCAGCAGGGCCGATTCCAGGATTTCGAGCGCTATATCACGACGGCGCTGGGCGCGTCGCGGCGGGCCGCTGCCCTGACGCACAGGCTGCTGGCTTTTTCGCGCCAGCAGACGCTGACGCCGAAAGCGACCAAGGTCAACCGGCTCGTGGCCGACATGCAGGAGCTGATCCAGCGCACCGTGGGGCCGGCCATTCCGATCGAAGTGGTGTGCGTGGCAAATGCCTGGACCGCGCTGGTCGATGCCTCGCAACTCGAAAACGCACTGCTGAACCTGTGCATCAATGCACGCGATGCGATGCCGGATGGCGGCCGCATCACCATCGAAACCGCGAACAAATGGGTCGACGAACGAACCGCGCGCCAGCAGAGCATGGCCGAGGGACAGTATCTGTCGCTCTGCGTCAGCGACACCGGGACCGGCATGTCGCCGGAAGTCATTGCGCGCGCATTCGAACCCTTCTTTACCACCAAGCCGATCGGCCAGGGGACCGGGCTTGGATTGTCGATGATCTATGGATTCGCCCAGCAGTCCGGCGGGCAGGTGCGCATTTATTCCGAGGTGGGGCAGGGCACGACCGTCTGTGTGTACTTGCCGCGCCACTACGGCGACAGCGTCGAGGAATCCGACAACGGCGCCGGCGCGGCCGGGATCGCCGAGGTCAAACAGTCCGGACAAGTGGCCACCGTGCTGATCGTGGACGATGAGCCGACCGTCAGGATGCTGGTCATCGATATCCTGCAAGATCTTGGCTTCGCCTGGATCGAGGCAGCCGACAGCGCGACCGGGCTCAAGATCCTGCAGTCGGATGCACGGGTCGATCTGCTGATCTCGGATGTGGGCCTGCCCGGCGGCATGAACGGGCGCCAGATGGCCGATGCCGGGCGCGTCAAGCGGCCCGAATTGCAGGTGCTGTTCATCACGGGTTATGCGGAGAATGCCGTTTTGAATAACGGCTACCTGGAACCGGGAATGGCGGTGCTGACCAAGCCGTTTTCGATGGATACCATGGCGGAGCGGATACGGGCGATGATCGAGAGCGGCGTGCGGGCTGGGAACAGCTGATCAGACAGTGAAGTGAAGCGGTACTGCGGCCAAAATGGAGCCCTGCCCGGCAAGAAATTGCCGAGTCGGGCATCATGACGCGTCATTCACTTTACTTAGAAAGAAATCTGCATGTCCGATCTCCTGCAAACCTTGCAGTGGCGTTATGCCACCAAAAAAATGGACCCTGCCAAGAAGGTGGCCAAAGAGAAGATCGACCGCATTCTCGAGGCGGTGCGCCTGACGGCCAGCTCCAGTGGCTTGCAACAGTACGAAATGTTCGTGGTGACCAACGATGCGCTGCGTGAACAGATCAAAGCAGTTGCCTGGAACCAGGCGCAAGTGACCGACAGCTCACATCTGCTCGTGTTCGCCGCGTGGGATAACTATACCGCCGAGCGCATCAATGCGATGTTCGACCTCGTGAACGACGAGCGTGGCTTCAAGAACGAAGGCTGGGAAGCCTACCGCCAGCAACTGCTGTCGACCTACCCGCAGCGCGACGCCGAGACCAATTTCGAGCACGCCGCACGCCAGGCCTACATCGGACTGGGCAGCGCGCTGATTGCCGCCGCCGAAGAAAAGGTCGATGCCACCCCGATGGAAGGCTTCGATCCGGCCAAGGTCGACGAGATCCTGAACCTGCGCGAACGTGGACTGCGTTCGGTGATTCTCTTGCCTATCGGCTATCGCGCGGATGAAGGCGACTGGCTCGTCGACCTGAAGAAAGTGCGCCGTCCGTTTTCGCAGTTCGTTACCGAACTGGCCTGAACAAGCCATCCTGGCGATCCAGTTGCGTTAGGCGCTGACTGAGCCAGGAATGGAGAATGAAAAAAGCCAGACCGGCTGATACCTGGTCTGGCTTTTGCATTCTGTGGTCGGGGTGAGAGGATTCGAACCTCCGGCCTCTACGTCCCGAATAATGAGTGCGAAATCAAAATGCTAGAAGACATAAGGGCTATGGATGATTCCCCAGTAGTACTACACTTCGTACTATACTAATAACAAGTAAAAATACAAAGAAAACCATATATCAAAAGGCTCATTCCTGTTCGCTATTCTTCGATAAGTAACGTCACTTTGCGCATTTCCAGGTGTCGCGTCAACCGACAATTGAACGCTCCGGAAAACCTGCTATTTTTTGATTAGTCGAATACGACCGCCTTGCCCTTCTGCGCCATGCCGGCCACGCGGAATCGCTACGACTCTGCCGTCGCTGTCTTCGCGCGATGTTGCGCCTTTTGGTACGGCTATGACGCGTCCGCTTCTTTCACGGGACTAACATGAGCTTGTACCTGCGGCAGCCGACGTCCCGCGACAGACTGCTTCTGAAATAGGTGGATTTGCGGATCATTCACGAGGGTATAGCTACGGTTTACTAGCCGTCGATAAAACCTGCACCTTCAAAGCAAACTTCGCTTCACCCCCTTCGCAGGAAAACTTGGGATCTGTCGATACAGCGACTGACAGCGTTACCTTTGCCACGAAGCAGCCATCTACGATTTTCGTCGATTCGATCTTGCTTGTCCCAGATAGTCGCTGTTCGAGGACATTGAAGCTTCGGATAGGCTTTTTGTCAGCCCTGCAGTAGCGATCTGTATGTGAAACTGCGCAGTTAGGTGGGCCACCTTTAATTGGTATTGGATATGTCATAGCCATTGAGATTGTCTCTTCGGCGTGCGAAATGTTGTCCGCGTTGGGCCACAAGCGTTCCTTCAGTTGCTGTTGCGCTAAGGCAGGCGTAGCTAAGTAGGCTCCCGCTACCATTAACCCGAGTAATAAACGAATTTTCATGTTATCCCCCAGCCGGGTTAAGGCGCAGCCAGTTGAAAACGCGGCGTAGCCACTCGAACCGCTTCCGCTCTGGAAGATCGGACACCGACTCAGCGCACGCCGGGTCGGAATGGGCTGCGCTACCATCGGGCCCGAAGGCTACGGCGAACGGATGTCGTGCGCACTCTTGGAACGGATAATTTCCGAGTTGGGACACGATGCCGGGAGTTAGTGGTCCCTTGAACAGCCGAAGGAACATGGACCCACGCAACGATTCGTCCACAAATAGCTGAAAGCCTGGACGTTCCTGTGACGGCCCATAGCCATAACGCCGCTCCATCGCATCCTTAGGCCGTGGCTCAGCCCCACCTGCGCTGGCGTAGGGTAGTCCATATGGCTGCCATTGGTGGTTGCCGTCTATCGAACGCACCATGTCAAATAGAAGTGAAGTGCGTCCAAGCGCAGAGGGTAGTTGAATCTTGTCTGCGTCCGCACCCCAAACCCATGCTAGCTTGCGAATACCTGCGGCGTCCATCAATGCGAGCTTGGAAAGAATTACTGCATTGTGGAGTGCCGAGAACGCATTTGGGTCGAGCGTCTCGCTGCGTAAGCCCATGTCGGTGTCCACAACGTTCGAGATTTGCGCGAAAACCAGGAGCGGCTTATTCGAGTCGGCCGCTGAAGCGAAGGCATCGTTCATCATGCTACGGGAAGCATGTTGCGGCCGAGCGAGCAGTTCAATGAAATCGCCTGTAGTCTTGTCCGGCGCTGTCAATTTCATGAGCGCAATGGCCACGTCCGCCGAGGCATTCTTGATTTCCTGCGTGATTCGTTGGCGAATATTCAAATACTCAGCGTACAGCGTGTTGAAGGGAGGAGGAAGCGTTCTTTCAATAATTTTATTCGCTTCGTCTTCCAGTCTGGTTAGCATGTTTTCAACGCCGCAGACAGCCTGACCGAACTGGATCGGAACCGCGCTATATGCGTTTCCTGAACATTTCCACCATTCGATATAGGTCGATACAAAATTTCCATTACCATCAAGCAATCCCTTCGCGATGGTATTACTGGCGACGATGAACTCGCTTCCCGCCTTCTCCATACCGTTTTGCCAGTTTTTTGCCAGACCAGAGATGATATCGGATCGCGAGACGAGATCGACAAGCGCTTCCTTCACTCCCACAAGATTCAGTAGTCGCTCCCGGAGGCTAGCGATCTCGGTCTTAATGTGGTCCACAGCTTGCCGCGCTTGGTTAGTTAAAACAATTTGTTCATCTAAGATGAGTTTTTTGGCGTCATAGGTGGCTTGGGCAGCCATTCGTGTCGCATTTAATCCTTCAGTCAACGCTTTTTCCGATGCTTGCTCCTGGAGCTTCGAACGTTCGATTTCGAGATTGGCTGCAAAATCAATTCCGGCTTTCGCAGCACGAGCCTGCAGATCAGAAATTTGCCCACGCACCCCAATGATCTGATTGTTTAGGTGCGCCCATGCGCCACTAACTTCTTGTACGGCTTGGCATACCGTGCGTGTGACATCCTTGCAAGCGTTCCCGCATAAAGGGCAAAAGATACCGCACACGTTATCTACGATTTCATCCCTGCAAACCTCTCGAAGTACGTATTGTGGCACTCCTTGGATCTGCCGCTCGAAATCGAGTAACTGGCCATGAAGCCTGTTTGCCTCATCGACGGCATCGTTTCCAACCCGTTTAGCAAGCTCTGCGGCCTCCCTGGCGAGCCTTGCTTCCAAACCAAGTTGGTTGATCGTATCTACATTTTTCTGTAGCAGTACGATCGCATCTTGGAGTGCCTTGTTCGCTACATCGAACACCTCCTGTTCAGCCTTGAGAGACTGCTCAGCGGCACCCAGGGTAGCGCTGGCAATCTCTAGCGATGTCTCACCAGTTGCCAGCTTAGCCTCCGCTTCCGCGATTTCAAAAGGCACAGTTAGGAGGAGTCGAGCGCCATCCTCCTCAATGTTATCCAGGTCGTCGGCGAGTTTATTTACATTCCGGTAGATGTCGTTCATCGCCTTGATATGAACAGCGAACCCGGACTTCCCCGCGATCCTTGATGCATCTGGATTGTGAATCAACTTGTCCCGAAGCCAATCAGCCGGCGGCGTGAGCGAACTGGTATCGAACGAGTATCCGGGCAACCGTGAGTCAATGTATTTTTCGAGCAAAAAATGGCGGAGTTCGACGCGGCGCTCGTCGGTGAGCACGAAAATATCGCCAGCATATGAATTCACGTAGGTGTGGGCAAAAGAATCCGATGCCGCGTGGACCAGATAACCTGCGGCAAAAGCTAGCTCCGGACCAGGCCTCGTGGTCGAGTACACATGCATCAACCAGTCGTTGGTTTGCCAGTCGTCGCGAATACCCGGGTGGACGGTTACTTGCCCAGTGATAAGATCGGGGAATACGTCTGGGCCGAGTACGCCTGCCAAGAATGCTCCAGGATTGGCGCGGACGCTCGCACAAACATCTTCATTGATCGGGACCGGCACTCCGTCAATACGAACTCGACAGGACTCTTGGATTTCGGCAAGGAGCTTTTGCCCTATCCAGATGTGTGTCTTGAGACCGGAAGATTGGGCGGGTGTGTGGACGGCGAGGCAGAACGGCAGGGCAAGAACGCAAGCGCGCAGCGACCGACGAAAGAATCCCATAGTCATCTCCTCAGTAGCGCTGTGAAAGCACAGAAAGAAATGCTTAGCTCCGCCTTTGGCCTTCCATCGTTAGGCGGACGTTGCATTTTGATTACCAAAAGTAGAGCACATTACGCCGTCTTGGTACAAATTCATTCGCCACTGAGGGAAAATGCTTTCAAAAATGTGGTATTTTTGCTACCGATTCGAAAGTTAGGCGCTGAGAAGTTGGCGGTAGCGTCCGCTATGTGCCGTCGTAAGGGAACTCGAAAGACCTGCTAGCTAAATTGTCGCTTAAACCGACACTGGTACAGATGGGGACGAATCTCCTGAAGTTCCATACCGAAACTAACGCTTTGGCAAAAGGCGAACTCGACCATCAGGCCCTTCAGTAGCACGCCTTCCCTTAGGCACCGCTACAACACGACCGTCGCTGCCTTCGCGTGATTTGCCGCCCTTTGGTACACATGTGACACGTCCGTCGCTTCCTTCCCGGGAAGTCGCACCATGTGCGATTGCCACCACCCGTCCGTCCCTACCTTGTCTTGATGTTCCACTTGGCGGCACCGGGACGATACGCCCACCGGTGCCTTCGCGTGATGTGTAGCCGTGCGGGACTTTACTTTTTTTCCATCGTGCCCAGTTCGAAAATAATCGACCATTTCACCTCCTTTCTTTGGAGGTATTTAGTTACGGAGAGTCTCGGAGAGGACGGAGCGTCAATAGTTCTTCAATTTAGGATAACCAAACTGCGAAAATCCAGTAAAATCCGGATAAATAGTCGAGTGTGTGTAACCGAACATCATTCGTAACTGCTCACGAATTTTTGCCTTCGTTTTACCAGATATTCTGAAAGAGAAAACGGCTCCATTTGTAGCCCCGCCTTTTAACGCGTTAAATTTATGTGGACGCAAGCTTACGCTACATGCTTGCCTCACTTCATCAACTTTCCACGCATTACTTCCTGCGACTGGCTCCTTAGGTACCTGAGGTTGTGATGTAGGTACTCCGCCAAAAAGAAATGCGCCATTTTGGGCAAATATACGGCTGTCGAGGTGCGAAGGCTTCCACGCG
>Ga0308160_10005212_pt1 | contig 13633 bp, 19 predicted proteins | sample PhyFR1_FD_201036 | JGI IMG/M metagenome (GOLD analysis project Ga0308160, IMG submission 201036) | Phyllosphere microbial communities from UC Gill Tract Community Farm, Albany, California, United States - DLSLF.R1 | ecosystem: Host-associated > Plants > Phyllosphere > Unclassified | place: USA...
AGTTGAAATTAAAGAGGAGGATCTCGCCTGAGAGCATCAAGCGAGCCATTGATGATTGTCAATCTACAGTACTGCCGACTCCACCCTCATCTATCCGCGGAGGAAAGCGCAAGCATGTATCGGACGACGAAGAAGAAGACGAGGAGGATCAGGGAGAAGATCAGAGGGACTCGTCTAGAGAGGGAAAATATTATACCCGTAAGCTAAATCCGCGGTCCACACCTGGTTGCTGACTGCTAAGATCGAAAACTGCTGGATATATTGGATGATCATCGCTACAGAAAGAATCAAGGTGCTTGGTACACTCGGTACAGGGTCCGACATCGCCTGAAATATCGGAATCGGGAATATCGAATCAAGGAAGATTGGTACACGAATACACATATTTTGCAAGTTTTTGGTCCGGCAGCTGTACGTGAGAAGCTGAAGGCGTATTTGCCAGAGCAGCATCCGGGTACAAGGGCTGATGGAACATCTGGTCAGTCATACCGCTCGCAGCTAGGTAAAGTAGCTAATTCTCAGCACCTATCGCTCAGATTTCGGACTATGAGAAAGAGAGATTGAGGAGAATGAAGGAGAATGAAGACCTAATGAAACAGCTAGGCCTGGCCTTGTGATAGGTAACGCAAGGAAATGGATTGCGAATAGAGCTGGATTAAAACGTACATAATGAAATTATACGATGATGGTACTCAATGATGCTACATGGATATGCTATGTTTCTACTATCTGTGGGGCATACTCGCCCTCTTCTTCTTCCTCGTCTTCACTCTCAGCCTCTGTCTGAGCCTGACTAGCACTCTTCAGATCTCCTATATCCCATCCCCATCCTTTTGCGGCAGTCTTCAACGCCTGCCAAGCTTGTCCCAATTTCCCTGCATCCTTCCCATCGGTCTCGGCCAGATTTGCCAGGCCCGTCCGCAATTGCTCAATCTCTTCTAGGTAAAACATGTCCATCTCGGGTAATTCCATATCGAATGCGTTCTTCGGTAGAGCACCCAGCTGGACTGCGAGTGTGTGTACTAAGGATGTATATGCTTTATGTGTGACATTCAGCGTCGAGTTGGCAATATATGTCTGCGGGTTGGCGAGTAGGGAGTGTGAGCGGGTGAAGAGGGTGAGGAGGCGTTGATACATTTGTAAACTTGAATACGATGAAAGGTGGAGGAGCAGGACGAACGAGAGCTGTAAGTAACCGAGTACAGCCAGTATATCTGCAGGTCAGCTAAGATCTCATCGAGTCTGAGAAGAACTCACCACCACCCTCATTCTTGACGACATCCCCAAGTAGCCAGCTCTTGTCTTTCGAATATTTCGTGACTTCCTCTCCGACAGCTCCATCTCTCCAACTCCGCTTAGCATCCACCACGGGAAATACCAATTTCCCCTCAGCATCCAATTTACCCCGACTATTCAACCTCACATCTTCCTCCTCCATGCCCTTGATACTGGTCATACCGTCCAATCTCCCCTCTTTTCTATCCGCCATGACTTTCTCCAGTAACTCCTCGGTCACTCTCGAGACTAATGATCTCCACACTCCTAGTCCTTCGAATGGATATGCCGCTAGTTCCTTATCCAGCCCTTTAAGTCGATCATCGGTAATAAGGCCATCTATGTAATCGATATTTTCACTTTTAGAATCGTATTTCATCAAAAGCCTTTCTTTTGGTTCTACCCATTTCAAGATTGATGATCGAAGTGGGATAGTTGATGGACCGGCATCCGAGGTAGGAGGGGACCAGGTGATCAAATGAAGACCTGGAGTGAGGAACTTGATTCCAGAGAACTTTCGGATAATGTGGAAACTACCTAATTAGATCAATCTTGGATACCGGTTGATTGAGGGAGGACTTACGTTCCGTCTATGCCGAATTCACTACCTTCTGGTAGATCCGACAAAATGAGGAAACCGCCTGCATCCCATAGCGCCTGTGCTTGTTCCGGAGTCAGGTTGTCCATCTCTGGCAGTGGTATGTGTGAGGTTGTTGCTAGAGTACCTACAGGTGAGGATTGAGGTTGTGTCGTGTGGCGGTAAGAGAGATGTGGCACCGCCGCCCTCCAGAAAGATTTAGTCCTTATTTACTAGATGTTTTCCTCTGTCCGGTGGTGGTTGACTGATCCGTCGGAGAACGCGACGGGTGGGCGTAGAGTAGTGGTCTTGTATCGATAGAGAAATTAGAAGAGGCCATCGGGGATAAGAGAGGCTAGGGAGCGTTGTGCCAGTATGGCGCTAACAGACTGGAATATTCATCCTTATTGGAGTATATACGGCTGACCAGCAGTATTTCTCAAGGTCCCTGCCTGGATCCTGCATAGGTTTGCTCTTTCTCACCGTCGACATCGCTCACCCATACAGAGGTACTCGTCTGTCCATATTGACTCCCTTCTAGATCCACCTTCAAACTCGTCAGGTCGCATCTATAAGTACTCGTACATCATGCCTGGTGTTTCTGTTATCACAATACTGGCTTTGGGCCTTTCGAGGGTCCTGTACCACCATCCTCCGCCGATCTGAGGCAAGATCTCTATAATCCCGTATGTGGCGTGTACTCCTCGAAGAGATCCATTGATACTCGGACATCCTTTATGCGTATCTTCGGCCAATATGAAAGGTGAAAGCCTACTAGTGCTTTCTCGTGGAGCGGGCTGGCAGGGATATAAACCGGACGGTCCCTATGATTTCGACTCTTCTTCTTCAATCCCTCTCACACTCACATTTCTACCAGCTAGATGTCTACAAACAATACCCGAATCACCAAGGCTTCCGTAAACGCAGCAAACTCTACGAGGCAAACACAAAATGACAACCTTGTGTGTTTTGGTTTCAACGCCGACCAGCCTCCTAAGCAACTCAAACACCTGACGACAGGAGGCAGCGAGGTGACAGTCTATGCGACTCCAACTGCCAAAGAAATCCTGTTCGACTGCCCTTCCCTTCGGGCGGCGACACAGAGCGTACTTCTCGGAGCTGACAATGACACTTCCGCCTTTATTAAGTATGCGGCTGAACAAGCCGACAGCCCAAGTCGACAAGTATCGTGGGCCAAGTACGCGAAGGGATCAAGAGCCAAGATGGATATGAAGGTCAGCGCCTTCAGCAAAGCTGAGGACACCTGTGAAACAGACATCAAGATCGTCGGCAACCCTAGCAAGGCTTGGCTGGCCGAGAACAATTTATCACCTGTGTCAAAACGCGATATCTGGGTCAAGCAGACCCCGCTTCCGAAGTGGCTTCTTGGACCTTACCCAGACCCACGAGACTATACCTCTTCGGGGGAAGACTCCGACTCCCAGCAGTCGGATGAATTTCTTGTCATCGTTGATAAGGGGGACGGAGAGTCGGTGGCAAATGGAGAGAATGACCGGTCCAGGAAGACTGCCCAGTGACCATCGCCTTGAGCCGAATACTCTCAGCGGTTTCTTCACCTTCGCAATCTCCTCATCACACTTCCACTCCACATTACCATACCCTGCGCCTTGTCAATACATATCGTACCTGTCACCCCCTTTTTGCCAATCTTCCTTTCCATTTCTACCACTACCACACACATTGTTCATAGTTCATAGCCTTCCGTATCATCACAATCTTTCTTCAATCAGATGATGTATTTGAGCCTAAACCTCCCAATCTGACTCAGCCACATCCCGCATGTTCCAATGCCTGTGCCCGTCAGACAAGCCGGAACCACTGCCTTCCGATAGCTACAGCAACGTGAAAGAGCTACCTCCATCCCGTAACGCTTGGGGTTGTGATTCATGAGTGAAGTGGTCCACCCAGGTCATGCTGGCCAGTTGTATGATTGTGGCACCTTGTGAGCCTCTAACTATCGGATCCTTTGACAAGCATCAACCACCTTTGATATGTCCTCCATTGATCCTATGCTCCACCGGCCGCCCGCTCCATGCACATATAAAGGTTCTCCGAAAGAGCTGACGTTCTCTCTATCCTTATATCAACCAACCCCCACAAATTTGCCACCACACTAAAAAATCCCAATCACCTATCAATATGCCGTTGTATTCCACAGAGAATAGCTCTTCTTCTTCCCAAGACTCTGAGTCGGATTCGGAAATCATTGTCGATCGAACCCATGCAGATCTCCCCAGATTTGAGGGATACGATAAGGGCAGGATTTACGTTATACCGTCCTTCAAGGAGAATCGCGCACCCCAATTCGACTTTTCTGTATACAGTCACAACGGAAACGGCTTGGACGCGAATACAATCCAGACACTATATTTCATGGACAGGGAAGCCGATGAATGGGAGCAGACGAAGAGGAAGGAAGACAAAGGGCTCAAGGAAAACGAGATCTCCACTGTTGATTATCAAGGGAAGTTCACGAGTGGTTTGAAAGAATGGATCCCCGAGGAGGGATCCAAAGTCGAACTGCTCCCCGAGGCGACTCCAGATCACGAAATGGTCGCCCACGGTTTCAAGCGCATGGTATTGCCATGGGACAAAACAGAGTTAGGAGAGGAGGTGTTACCAGAGGAGTTTGAGTCATTAGGAGGTACTGAGGGAGCTAACGAGGAGGGTGACAGAATCACAGCATGAGCGTGGTCGAGGTCAGCCCCTGCTGGAATCTTTTACACCTTTGGGGAATTGTATACAGTATATCAATTACCATCACTCGACAATTCACCTCCTTTTATCACCATTGACCCTGTTCATCACTTTCGTAGCCTCACATCATTTGTACATAAGCGATCTTCCATCTTTTCTCTCATTGATACTCGTATGCATACACTCATAAACGTCGATAGAGCTGAAACTGATCGGCAGACAATCAGTCCTTGTAGCACAGTATATAATGGCGAAGGAGCAGCATTACAATTAAACCTAACCGACCTTGATCCTTCATTCTTATCTTGGCATGTGCAGAATGTGATTTGTTGTACAAATACTTTGTTATTTGGGTTAAAATTTAGGAACCGATGATGCGCCGCTTTTGCTGTGTAGTCTTTATATTTGACGAGCCTCGATCATTCCCCCAACTCCTCTTCTGTAAAGGAATTCAAACGTCTCATCCCTATCTACACATGTAGAAATATCTACTCTGTAACATAAGGTTCGCCCTTACTTGTGGTTTGTAGCAATGATGAGAGGGATCAGTGAAAATGCATACAACAACGTGGAATGTACCGTAATACGCTCTCAAGCGGGACCATCACGACAAATCCCCTAAACCTTTCAGGAAATCCTGATAATCATCATCACCATCCTTTCCGGCCGGAGCAGCCTTCGGTTCCCCCAGAACCCCCTTGAGTCGCCCCATCAACCCACCACCATCATCCCTCCTCTTCCTAAGCTCATCCCCGTCCGCATCAATTTCCCCACCACCCGGAGCTGCGTTCACAGCAGCCTTTTTCCGCTTCAAGTTTCTTGGCACAAACACTGTCGATTCCTTCCGGAGATCACGCATGACTGGTTCTGCAGAGATCGTAGCTGCAGCCACCGCAGGCTTTGGTTGCGACGCTGTAGGGGCGGCAGAGATTGATTGAGAGGATGTCGGGGCGGCAGATATTGATGTCTGGCCTGTGAATGTTGGTGGTCGAGGAGGGAGACCGCTCATGCCTCCATTTGCATCAGGGCCTGGAGCGGGTGGTCTAGCGGGCAATACCCCTGGTGATGGTCTGAAAGGTTGCGAAGGTGGTCCAGATGGTGGTGGTCGATAGTAATGACCAAATGGTACAGGTACCGGGATCGGTCTGGGCGGTAGAGCTTGAAATGGCTGATTTCCATATCCAGCCATTGGCGGCGGGTGCGCTGGGTATGTTGAGAGTTTCGGCGGTGGCGGTCCTGCTGGGAGGGGTATATCGTCCGAATCATCTGATTCTGCGTCACTCTCACCCGGAGGTGGACCCGCTGGCATGACGATATCGTCGTCGCTGTCGTCCTCACTTTCTTCCTCGCCTGAAAATCAGTTCTGACGAGTTTTGATACGCGGTGTAGCTTACTCCTCTCGCGATATGGCATTCCAGGCGGAGGAACTCCAAATGGGTTGTATACCGCATCATAGTATAGACTCCTTTTCGGATCCCTCAATCTCCCCTCTTCGTCATAGAGGTGTTCCATCGACCTCCCTGATCCACTTGCTTGAGCGTTCCCATTCCCATTGGAATCGTCGTTGTCGTGTCCAGGTAGAGGACCTCTTTTCTCTTTTCCAGCCCATGGCTTGAAGATCTTGTCCTTTTCTTCTGGATGTTCTTTGACATATTTCTCCTTCGCGGCTGTGATGTGTTTGAGCTCCTTTTCGAGTTCATCTAAGCGGGATTTCAAGCCTTCGTGTAGTGTCTCTGGATATCAGCTCTACGTGGCCCTTCTGGTCATCACTCCTTCATTCCTGCTGGACTCCTGACGCATTCCCTTCGCAACTGGGTCGCCTTCTCCAAGCGAGTACTTCACAAGTGGCTCCTCGAATCCAGTCAATCGGCAGCATCACTCGACTCCCGGGTTTTATTCCTCTTTGATAGGTGACTTCAAGCTTACTCTCTGATTTGAGAGACTTGATCTCCTTCTCTATATCTCTAGTATCCTTTTTGACAAGCTGGGTATCCCTTTTATCTTTCCTAGCATCTTTGTTCTAACAGTGAGCGGGAAATCCAGTATTTAAGGGAGAACTGACCTTTTTGAGCTCTCTAGCTCGTTGTGCTTTCCCTACAAGCGTCAGTTTCGCCTCATAATGTCTATTGATCCAAAGCCGCCCAATGACTCACTATGCGCATCTACTGGATTATAATTCTTACCCATCGCAACTATGACTGAAGACAAGCAAGATATCGTGAATAGTCAGTCAGTTGATGCATATTCCCCTTATCCGCTCCCTCCGTATTTCACCTGAACGTCATCGCAGTCACCCTCTATCATTCACCCACTCTACACACCATAACTATAATACAATGTCCGACACTGCATTCCGTAAGATCGATATAGATGCTCTAGATGAGGATGTCCTTTCCCCATCCGATTTATATGACCCGGATCCAAGAGGTCCCGATGGGGTTTTGGCGGATGCTAAGTCAAAATCCAATGAAGCAAGGGGTTTGGTTTCCAAGTAAGTCAACCGCGCAACAGCTGGATCGTGTCCGTGGCAGAAGGTATGAAGGGGAAGCTGATGAGACAGAGGGGATATCGCTGGTGCTTTGAACTCTATTCTGTCGGAACCACCATATGGTGAAGGTGTTGACGAAGCCAAGGTATGTCGCTCTTACTCGGGCATGGCAGAAGATGTTGGTGCTGATATCCAGACCATGACTACATCAGCCCTACTGCTTATACTCAACTCGACAAGAGCATCTGATATCCCAAACATCCTGAAAGGTCTAGGGCAGGAACAACAGGATCATCTAATGGCCTATCTGTACAAGGCAAGTTCACCATTTACCGCTAGCACTGAACTGACGATTAGGGAATGGCTGCTCTTGGCGGATCTTCAGAAGCTAGTGGTTCGGTTTTACTAAGTTGGCATGAGAAGGTAGGTCTACGATATGCGTGGGTGAGGAGCTACAGCTAATAAACAGTTGACCGAGGTCGCCGGTGTTGGGTGTATTGTACGGGTCATGACTGATAGGCGTACTTTGTAGACTTGGGAATGCATATTGTAATGTTACTGCCTAGAGCCCGGATCAGGTGTCGTATTGACTATAATGCACGGGGTGAAGGTAGAAATAGGCATATGCATGTGTATCCGATGAAACATCTATCTACTTATCAAGACCTCGACCTCTGCTCCCCTGACTACTTCTTTCCATAACCCCTCTTCTTGCCCAAGTCGAATGGGATGTATCGGTATTTGATCATATGTCTGCGGATTAGCTTTGTCCATACGACGGACCCGGCAGCTTACTGGATCTGCCTGCGCATAGTTAAACCGAATAGGGTCAAGAAGTAGATCAAGAGGATAGGCCAGTATACAGGGACATCGGTGGCTCGGGTAATGGTACACAGTAGAGCGATAGCATTGGCCTTGGTGGCAGAGTACCAGAATTTAAATTCTGTCATCAGTATATTGTTCTTACATCGGAATAAGGATCATACCGGGTAGACGCCTGATGAATGGCCTAAATTCCTCATCTTCCCCACCATTGCCGAAACCAGACATCAATCCCTTGAATCCACCAGATGGTTTCGATTCTGATCCAGGTAATCCAGGTGCTCCCTCCTCTACTTCATCGGCTGCTAGATCGTCCGCTAGAGAAGGATCGAAACGAGGTTGTAGGAACGCAAGGAACAAGTTGAGCATGTAGATAGCAAGAGCATAGCACACGATGAACCACTATCTTATCAGCACCTCCTCCCATCTTCTGTATTCGGAGACGTACACCCTGCCTGAAGACGACATTCAGTGCGAACAGGATAAACAATCCAAGAGTCCCCAACCACCTCTCCATCACATGAGGAGTTGACCGATCGAGTAAAGCCTGATATTTCCTGCCATAAACAGTCGTATTCTCCCTAACGAGCTGAGCGACATTCTTCTCTTCTGGTAGTCCCCCTCGGATGCCTGATCCAGGAGTCATGGCTGGTGGGCCGGCATACGAGTTGGGTTGAAGTCCAGCTAGACCTGAACGAGTTGGGAATCCTGATCCGGGGCCTGTTTGGGGAACATTTGAATTTGGCTGCGATCCTTGTTGTTGCTGCTGAGGAGGTGGGGCGGTAGGGTATGGGTTGACTGAGGAAGGGTAGGCTGCGTTGGGTGGCTGATTGTTAGCATTAGCTCGCAGACAGCTAGCTTACGTTCATGATGTATAGATAAGATGGGATAGACAGATAGAGAGACAGAGTGACACGTCCTTGGAAATACGCTTAAGGTAAAAGGGGTAATCTAAACAGACACCCCACTTAAGATATATATCCTAACATGCATCAAGTCGCGTCTATCTTATGCTACAAGCTACAGTTTATACCCGAGGGGTCTCCTCAACCTTGACCTTCTCTCCTTCAACAGTACTGCCTTCATGACTATGCCAGAATCCCTTCTTCTTTTCCTCTTTCTCTTTGGCAGCAGCCTTCTCCTTCTTCTTTCCAGCGTTCATCACTAGCCTCTCGAGCTCTCTACGTTCTTCATCGCTCTCATCCGCTTGTACATCTTTGAAGATCCCTCCGATTGATAGGATCGCTTTAGCGCGACGGAGGGAAGTGTCCTTTGAAATTGCTGGGTCGTATAGCACACCATCTACTACTGCTCCTACGACCTGACTATTAGCTTTGATCGTCCTTTAAGCAGAGGCCTTGTTGAGCTTACATTGATGACCTCCCATCGGGTAGCTTTCCACGTTGTCAACAACATCTTGCCAGACACTTCCTGAGCCAAAGCCTCGAGCTCTTCGGGTGTGGCTGTTCCCTTCTGTTCTAATCGCTCCATCTCGGCCATTGCGCTTTGGACACCAACACTGATATCAGCTGTGACCATGTCCATCGCACATGAAGCTCACGCAGAGCCAAGTAGTCCCCAACCCTCCTTGACCATGCCACCCTTCTCCTTCAATCGACCAATGAATCCACCTCCAAAGAATTTCTTGGATTTAACAAAGTTTCCGGCTTTCGTGATGTATACCTGCGAGATGGTATGCAGAAGCTACTCGTGAGCTAACGACGAGTGGATAGAAGTTGAGCGACTCACCTCGACACCGAATGACTCGAGTTTCAGATCCTCCGCTTCCGTCCTGATTCGCCCTTCAAACACCTTGGTCTCCTGATCGTGCTGGTCACCTGGATTCTTGGCATCCACAAATGGTCGAATCCTCTGTACCAACTTATCCTGTAGATCTTTGATCCTGACAAATTAGCGTCATCATGACTTTCACTCGCCAACACTGACCTCTTCTCCTTTTCTGCATCCTGCTTCTTTTCCAATTCTTCCAACTTGGCCTTTTGCTCCGGTGAGATCTTGGCTTTTGCCTTTGCCTTTTCCTTTTCCCTCTGTTTCTGAACAGCATCCGTGGAAGAAGAAGCAGAAGCGTTCTGGGTAGTCGTTGGCGCGGGCCGTTCACCATTTGATAAGCTGAGTTGCCGTAGACTGTCTTCAGCTGCAGATGTGCTAGCTCCGCCTGCTGCTGGAGCGGTGGTAGTGGTTCCGGTAGCGGTCACTGGGATTGTCGGATCGGCTGAATCGGCGGCCGCAGTAGCTGTCTGAACAGAGGCGGGTGTGGGCTCTCCTTTCGCTTCTCCAGCAGCTTCTTGTTCGGCAGCTTCCATTTCCGCCCTTTCTTCAGGGGTCATGACCACGTCCATTGTAGAAGTGAAATCTAAGATCAGCACAACCCACCACGGTATCAATGTAATTACCTTTGACAAGAGCGATTTCACCAATCTAAAATCAGCCCAGCAGACGCGCTTATCGAGTTCACTCACATAATCGTAGAAAGCTTCCCCTCCGAACAATTTGGTAAAGATCTCCCTGGGATCGAATTGCTCGTCCTCCCCTCCGACTTTGCTCATCCCGCTTCGGCCGACTTTATCATAGAAAGCCCTCTTATCGGGATCAGACAAGATCTGATATGCTTCACTGATGAATCAGCGACTCTTGCTCCCTCTTTTGCACGAGACATACCCAATCTCCTTGAACATGCTCTCGGCTTCTGGCGCAGAATTCTTGTCCGGATGGTACTAGTTGTCAGATTTAGCCCGAGCTGGTCAGAAGGGCGACAAACTTTGATTGCCATTTTACGATATGCCTTCTTTAGTCTGGTGAATCAGCTTTGACCTCCCCCGTTGCCCAGAGATATGATAGACATACTCGATATCGGTAGCTTCAGGCTTAACGCCCAGCAAGTCGTACAACTCTGTATCCTTCGGTGCCATTATGTGTGCTCGAATATGCGTGTGATGGTCAAAGAAAAGGTCAAGTTGTCAAAAAAGTTACAAAGACAAAGTCAATGCCGAGATGAGGTTGAATCTACACCGCATGACTTAAGTGGAGGGGTGAGATAGTATACGATGGTGCCTGGCAGCTTATCTGCCTGTCGATCACCTCGAGCAATGGACATGTATCATAGGAGTAGCATGTTGTCGGTACTCGTAGCACTCGGCTTGGCTGGCTCGGTAGTTGCCGATGGATGTCCGGATGTTCGCTCATGCTCTCAAGAATCACAGGATGTGGATTCATGCTGCTCGCCCAAACCGGGTGGGTTATTCGTATTCCGCCAGAGATTCGAGCCGGATGTCGGTCCCGAAATGGGTTCATGGGGCATAGACGGCTTAGAAGTCTTAGAGTATGTCTATCTCTACATTACATTGAAGCATAGCTAATTGGTAGCTGTAAAACGGAAGAACCGAGTTCAGAAACATATCTTACCACTTTCACACATGAAGAAATAGGTTCATTATGTCATCGATCCTCCCTAATGGGTGGGGAGAGTGGTATCGAAAGAGCAGAGGAAGAATGGGCTCAATCGGAAGTTGGAGAAGGAGTTGAGGAAGTCTGGGAACGGGCTGTAAGTTGATCCCACCTCTTGGTCCAGTATCGTGATGCTGATGGCTAGTGGAATACAGCTGGGAGGTATATCTCGACATTGTCGCCCTCTTGCACAGAACGTTCGCCAGGAGAACAGGTGAATATACTCTGCGGAGGTACAATTCTTTGACTAAGCTGCAGGTACCACTGTTCTTTCACGCATTACAGGAACTCCACTCGAAGTTTCCAGTATCGACAATTCTAGCAGATGCTGATGTAAGACCCCCCTTTCATGTGTCTAAAGATGAGGATGAGCTAAGATCAGATAATTCCATCAGCAGAAATAACATATGCACTCCCAGAGTTGATCGAGGCATTATCATTCGACGATCATCAACCACTCGTAAGGCCTCCCCTTGACTCTCAGATGGAGGACTGACAGGCAGGTAACATGCGATAATATGACTCTCTTTTCCATCTCTTATCCATTCCACGTTACTGGTCAATTCCAGTCATCCCTTATACACCCAGCTCAAATCTCTCGAATCTCAAATTGCCCCCAGGATGGAATCATGTACGTATCCCTTCTCCAACTGCGATGGCCGGGCTGGAACGACGGCTGATATCAGATACGCTCCATCCACGGCCACAGTCGGACAACCCACAACAACCTCTTATACATGGGATAAAATCTACAGACCTACGCCCAGGCCGATTACGATGGAACATGATGAGAAACGACTAGTGGATGCTCCTGTACCAGAGAAGGAATTGAAGTTCTTCAAGGGTAGTGATGAAGGTAGGGAGGGTAAGAACGGGGAGAAAGTTGAAAAGCAGTATTGGCGTGATGAGCTCTAGGTCCAAAGATGTACGCCGCAGGATGTATTTGCATACAAGAAGATTTCAAACTATTGGCTAATTATACTTGGGTTGTTTTTGGTACTATGCTGATTGGGATGGTATTTATACAATGACGATAACCCCAACTAGACTGACTATTCCTGACTGTCTCCTTGAATTCCCCTGACCTGGCCATCTACATCTCCATTGACTGGACCGTTCGCATAGTCCTGGACCTGTGCCACCTTGTCCCCTCCTTCATAGTCCGACACCTTTTCGTAAAAGACCATGAACACAGCAGCCCTAGCCTCGACCAATGCCTCCACCCCAACCTCATCAACATCAGCATCACTGATCCTCAACCACCCTTTTCCCCTCTCCTCCTTCTCATTCCCCCTGACTTGCCCAAACCAAGAACAGTCATCACACCTGCATCCATCCGGGCAGCTCTTCCGAACAGGTACAGGTCGATGTGTCCCTTCCTCTGAGTTTGTGGGAGAAGGTTTCCGGCGTATACAGATATAATGCCCCGACGAATGATTGTATCCATAATGAAGAATCACTGATTCCAAGCGATATAAGACTTTTGGTTGTGTCGATTTGGGTTGATCAGAGGAGAGCATCGACATGATATTTCGTTCTTCCCATACTCCATTCGCCACGAACCGAGTTAAATCGAGGATCATTGGGAAATTGACTCGAGCACTCTTCTTAAGAAGCTGACCATAGGGCGTATATTCCGATCGAATGAAATGTAGTCGTAGACTCTGAGGAGGCCTCGTGATTGCAGCTTCGCGAATGCTATCTTTTCGGACCGTTTGCCATTTCACTGAAAGCGGTCCACCTCCATTGAGCGAAGCGGGAATAGAAGATTCCCCAAAATGCGTTACCGTCCCCGAATCAAGCATCTCTTTTAATCGATTCTCGACCCTTTTCGTTTCTTTAGCCCTCTTCTTTCGACTTGAAGTCATGGGCGAATTGGCTTCTATGCCATTCGTGTTAGGCTTGACATTTTCCAGGGCTGAGAATGAGCCTGATTGAGTCGAGCTGCCTGTACTAGTACCGTTGATCGACGAGGCGGGGGTGGACAGGCGTTCACTGTCCTGAGCGTAATGAGCGTGGGTCGCGCGTAGAGAGCACATTTCGCAAGTGACATCTGAGAGTAGCTCCGGAGCGAGGTATTGACCTATGCAGTCTTCCACATTCACGTCCCCCTATCCATTAGCTCTTCTCACGCGACAGGGTGCGATATGAAACTCACACTCTGTGGTATAGCAAGCTCCATACCCCCAAGAGTATCCATCCGTATAGTCTCACACCATCCACAGCCCTTACATACTCTCCGTCTAGCCATCAAACCCTCCCAAGGCATAGCCAAACACCTTTTCTTC
>Ga0308160_10005213_pt1 | contig 13632 bp, 12 predicted proteins | sample PhyFR1_FD_201036 | JGI IMG/M metagenome (GOLD analysis project Ga0308160, IMG submission 201036) | Phyllosphere microbial communities from UC Gill Tract Community Farm, Albany, California, United States - DLSLF.R1 | ecosystem: Host-associated > Plants > Phyllosphere > Unclassified | place: USA...
TCCCACCCTCTCCGCCAGTAAATGAAAAAGGCCCCGTATGGGGCCTTTTTTATTTGCTGGGGGAGAGGAGCAAGGTCCTGAGGACCTTGCGCGTGGGATTCGAAGCTTGGCGCGTACTCGCGCCAAGGCGGCCCGCAGAATGTGGGCGAATCCCACCCTCTCCGCCAGTAGTAGCAAAAGGGCTTCCGAATGGAAGCCCTTTTTGTTTTCGGCTACTTTATTTGCTGGATGACGCCGTCCATCCTGCATCCTTCCTGAACCACTCCACCAGGAAGTCGATAAACGCCGTCACCTTGGCCGACAGATTCGCCCGCTCCGGATACACCGCAAACACATCCGCACTCGGCAGCTCCCAATCCTCCAGCAGCGCAACCAGCTTGCCCTCGGCCAGGTGCGCATGGATGTCCCATTCCGAGCGCATCAAAACACCAAACCCCGCCAGCGCCCACAGCACCCCGGTCTCGCCATCGTTCGAACTGAGCACGCCACGCACCTTCACCGTTTCCTCCTTGTTCCCACGCACGAAATGCCAGGTGCCGAAGGCGGCGGCGCTTTCGCGCAGCACGATGCAGCGGTGGCTCTGCAGATCGCGCGGCGTCGCCGGTGAGCCGTGTTCGCGCAGGTAATCCGGCGCCGCGCACAGCAGGCGCCGATTGGCGACGATCTTGCGCGCCACCAAGCGCGAGTCCGGCACGGTGCCGAACCAGATGCCGATGTCGAAGGCCTGGTCGGCCAGGTTCACCGAGCGGTCGGTCAGCTCGAGCTGGACTTCGACCTGCGGATAGCGGCGTGCGAATGCGATGATGGCCGGTGCGATGTGGCGGCGGCCGAAGCCGAAGGTGGCATTCACCCGCAACAGCCCCTTGGGTACGGCGCGGCTGCTCGAGACGGACTGTTCCAGTTCCTGCAGCTCGGACAGCAGGCGCGCGCCCGTCGCCAGGTAGACCTCGCCCTCGTGCGTGACGCTGATGCGGCGCGTGGTGCGGTTCAGCAGGCGCACACCCAGGCGCTTTTCCAGCGCCGCCAGGCGGGCGGTGATGGCCGGCGGCGTCACGCCCCATTCGCGCGCCAGGGCGGCCAGCGAGCCATGGTCGACCAGTTGAACGAAAAACTCCAGATCCGAGACGCGGTCCATTACTCAGATAGATTTAAGAATAGATGAATCTGTAGTTTATTATGAAACCATACTAAATGGCTAAACTCCTGACTGAAAGGCGTACCGAAAACGCCTGCCGCTCAAATGGAGGAGCCCATGCCATCAACCCTGTACGACAAGCTGGTCGCGACCCACACCGTGGCACGACTCGATGCGCAGAACGTGCTGCTGTATGCCGACCTGCATATCATGAACGAATACACCAGTCCCCAGGCCTTCGCCGGCCTGCATGAGGCAGGGCGCAAGGTCGCCGTGCCGGGACAGCAGATGTCTGTCGTCGACCACATCATCCCGACCCATCCGGTGCGCTTCCGGGTCATCGAAGACAAGCCTTCGGCCCTGCAGGCCACCAACCTGGCGAAGAACTGCCGCGAGCACGGCATCGTCCTGTTCGATACCAACGACACGTTGCAAGGCATCGAGCACGTCATTGCGCCGGAACTCGGCATGATCCGTCCCGGCATGGTCGTGCTGTGCGGCGACAGCCACACCACCACCTACGGGGCCTTCGGCGCGCTGGGCTTCGGCATCGGCACCTCGGAGGTGGAACACGTGCTGGCGACCCAGACCCTGGTCTACCGCCTGGCCGGCAACATGCGCATCCGCGTCGACGGCCAGCTGGGTGCAGGCGTCACCGCCAAGGACGTGATCATGCACATCATCAGCCGCATCGGCGCCCAGGGCGCGCGCGGCTACGCGGTGGAATTCGCCGGCAGCGCCATCGATGCCTTGTCGATGGAAGCACGCATGACCCTCTGCAACATGGCAGTCGAGGCCGGCGCGCGCGGCGCCCTGATCGCGCCGGACGACAAAGCGCTGCAGTACGTGCTGGCGCACGCGCCGGAACTGAACGGCGCGATGCAGGAGGCGGCGCGCGCCGACTGGGCCGGGCTGCGCTCCGACAGCGACGCCGTCTTCGAGGTGGAGCACGCCTTCGATGCCGCCGAGGTCGCGCCGTATGTCACCTGGGGCACCAGCCCGGACCAGGCGGTACCGGTGGGCGCCATCATCCCGCTGCCGGCCAGCGCGAGCGAGGCCAGCGCCCGCGCCGCCGCCGAGCAGGCGCTGCGTTACACCGGCCTGGAAGCCGGCACGCCGGTGGCCGGCATTCCGGTGCAGCGCGTCTTCATCGGTTCGTGCACGAATGCGCGCATCGAGGACCTGCGCGCGGTGGCGAGCGTCGTCCGTGGCCGCAAGGTGGCCGATGGGGTGCGCGCCATGGTCGTGCCGGGGTCCGGCATGGTGCGGCGCCAGGCGGAAGACGAGGGCATTGCCGGCATCCTGCTCGACGCCGGCTTCGAATGGCGCCAGCCCGGCTGCTCGATGTGCCTGGCCATGAACGACGATTTCCTGGCGCCCGGCGAACGCTGCGCCTCCACCACCAACCGCAATTTCGAAGGCCGCCAGGGACGCGGCGGCATCACGCACCTGATGAGCCCCGCAATGGCCGCGGCGGCCGCCGTGACCGGCCGCATCACCGACGTGCGCACACTGGGAGAACACCATGCTTGACTCCACCCGTATCGAAGGCATCGCCGCGCCGCTGCCGACGCCCAACCTGGACACCGACCAGATCATGCCGAAGCAGTTCTTGCGCGGCATCGACAAGCGCGGCCTCGACAAGGGCCTGCTGTACGACCTGCGCTTCGATGGCGAGCATCGTCCGCGCACGGACTTCGTGCTGAACCGCCCGGACTACGCCGGGGCGTCGATCCTGGTCGGCGGCAGCAATTTCGGCTGCGGTTCGAGCCGCGAACACGCGGTCTGGGGCTTGCAGCAGTTCGGCATCCGCGCCGTGGTGGCCTCCAGCTTCGGCGAGATCTTCTACAGCAATGCGATGAACAACCGCCTGCTGCTGGTGATGCTGCCGGAGGAGCAGGTGCAGGCCCTGATGGCGGACGTGTCGGACCCCGCCACCAGCAGGGTCGAGATCGACGTCGAACAGATGCGCCTGCGCAGCCACAGCGTCGACGCGCCGTTCACGCTGTCGGCGCGGCACCGCCACATGTTCCTGGAAGGACTGGACATGATCGGCGCCACGCTGGTGCTGCAGGGCCGGATCGATGCCTTCCAGGAAGCGCATTGGGCGGCGCGTCCCTGGCTGAAAGAAGTTGCGTACGCCACGCGTCCGCGGCTGGACCGCTAGCCAGGCCCATTACCTGATCCGCATTCCATCCCTTAAGCGGCGCCTACAGACAAGCCGCACACGACACTTTGGAGACGACAATGGAAGCAGCAACGACGCACGCGCCGGTGGCGCAGCAAGTCCGCGAGCCAGGCTGGCGGCAAGCCGCGATGAAGCACAAGATCGGCCCCTTGCCGGTGCCGGTTTACCTGGCGATCGCCGCCATCACCATCCTCGCCGCCGTGAATGGCAGGCTGCCGAACGACATGATTGGCGGCTTCGCCGTCCTGATGCTGGCCGGCTTCCTGCTCGGCGAAATCGGCAGCCGCATTCCGGTGCTGAAGCACGTCGGCGGCTCGGCCATCCTGTGCCTGTTCGTGCCCTCGGCCCTGGTCGGCTACGGCCTGCTCGACCCCGGCATCAAGAGCGCGGTGACGACGACCATGAAGACCGCCAACCTGCAATACCTGTACATCGCCGGTCTGGTGGCGGGCAGCATCCTCGGCATGAGCTACCGCGTGCTGGTGCAGGGCTTCATGCGCATGTTCGTGCCGCTACTGGTCGGCACCGCGGCGGCCATCGGCGCCGGCCTGGCGGTCGGGCTGCTGTTCGGCTATACGCCAAAGCACACCTTCTTCTTCATCGTGATCCCGATCCTGGGCGGCGGCATCGGCGAAGGCATCCTGCCGCTGTCGATCGGCTACGCGGAAATCCTCGGCCGGCCGCAGGAAGAACTGATCGCGGCCCTGGTGCCGGCGGCCCTGGTCGGCAACGTGGTGGCGATCCTGGCCAGCGGCGTGCTGCGCTCGCTCGGCGAGAAAAAGCCCCACCTCACCGGCAACGGCATGCTGGTCAAGTCCGGCAACGACGCCGAGCTGCTGGCGGAAAGCCACGGCCACGAACCGATCGACATCGGCCTGATGGGCGCCGGCCTGCTGCTGGCCTGCACCTTCTTCATCCTCGGCGCGCTGCTGGCGCCGGTGACCGGGATTCCGGGACCGATCCTGATGATCGTCAGTGCCGCGGTGCTGAAGGTGGCGCGCGTGATCCCGGCGCGCATGGAGCTGGGCGCCTACCAGATGTACCAGTTCTTCTCGAAGAACCTCACGTATGCGATCCTGGTCGGCCTGGGTACGCTGTTCGTGTCGTGGAAAGACCTGGTGCACGCCTTTACGCCCGGCTACGTGGCGGTGTGCGTGGCGGCGGTGCTGGCGCTGGTGACCTCGGGCTTCCTGGTCGGCAGGGTGCTCAACATGTATCCGGTCGAGTCGGGTATAGTGACGGCCTGCCACAGCGGCCTCGGCGGCACCGGCGATGTGGCGATCCTGTCGGCGTCGAACCGGATGGGGCTGATGCCCTTCGCGCAGATCTCCACGCGCATCGGCGGCGCCGCCATGATTGTCGCGGCAACCCTGCTGCTCAAGCTTTTTAACTGACGTTCCATGCCGCCCCGTCGACTGGCGGGGCGGTTCTTCCTCACATGCATTTGTCTCTTCCCGCCATCCTCCTGAACACCGCCCTCGGCGCCGGCCTCGGCTTTGCCGGCGGCCTGCTCGGCATCGGCGGCGGCCTGATCGCCATTCCCGTGCTGGCCTGGCTGTACGGCATGGACCAGCACCTGGCCCAGGGTACGGCCCTGGTCATGATCGTGCCGAACGTGCTGATCGGTTTTTTCCGCTACCACCAGAAACACCGCATCGACCTGCGCGCGGTGGCCGCGATCAGCGTGTTCTCGATGGTGGCGGCCTACGTGGCCGGGCGCCTGGCGAGCGGCATTGATTCCGGGGTGCTGCGCATCGCATTCGCCCTGTTCCTGATCGCCCTGGCCCTGTACTTCGGCAGCGGCGTGCTGCGCCGCGCGCGCGGTGGCGCCGAGGCGCAGGCCCTGGCGACGCGCCAGATGACGCGCTCGGCCTTGCCCCTGCTCGGCATTGCCAGCGGCGCCATGTCCGGCATCTTCACCATCGGCGGCGGGCTGGTGGTGGTGCCGGCCCTGGTCAGCCTGTTCCGCATGGAACAGACGCGCGCGCAAGGAACGGCGCTGGCGCTGGTGGTGCCGAGTTCGGCCATCGCCCTGTTCGCCTACGCCCAGGGACAGCACGTGGCCTGGGACGTGGGCGTGCCGATGGCGATCGGCGGCATCGCCACCGTGTCGGCCGGCGTGGCGCTGGCTTACCGCTTTCCGGCGGCGCGTTTGCGGCTGCTGTTCTGCGCGGTGCTGCTGGTGACGGCGGGGGCGATGCTGGTCACCGGGTAAGCTCGCCATCTTTTTTTGATATCAAGAATGCGTTATCATTAAGATCGCCGCGGTCGCGATGCCTCCCTGCATTCGCCGTTCCGATCCACCCACGCATGCCGGCAGCGCCGGCCCCGGAAAGATATCTGGTTCATGAAACGCACCCTCCTGCCGCTGGCCCTGTTGTCGGCTTTTCCCTTCCTGACGTATGCGAATGAGGCGGCCGAGGCCGAAGCACCCTCGACGGTAATGGGCGAAGTGCGCATCAGCGCCGCACGCAATGCCGGCGCCTTGCTCAGCAACCGCATCCTGACCTCGGTCGACGTGCTGGGCAGCGAGCAGATCGCGGACAAGACTGTCGGCAACAGCTGGGAATTGGTCGGGCAATTGCCGGGCGTGCAGTTGACGGAATTCCGGATGGGCGCCGAGTCGGGCAAGGCGACCTTTCGCGCGTTTAATGGCGAAGGGTACATCAACGGCATCAAGGTGCTGATCGACGGTATCCCGAGCAACGTCAACAGCGGCAACCAGCGCTTCATCGACATGGTGTTTCCGCTCGAGATCGATTACATCGAAGTCGTGCGCGGCACCAACGATCCGCGCTACGGCCTGCACAATATCGGCGGCAACATCAACCTCGGCACGCGCCAGGGCGGCAACTACACCGACAGCCGCTTGACGGCCGGCAGCTTCGCTACGCGCGAGCTGCAGTTCGCGCTGGGCCGCGAGAGCGGCGGCTTCGCCCAGAACTATTTTCTGGCGAAGCAGGACAGCGGCGGTTACCGCGCCCACAGCGACTCCGACAAGTACGCGTTTGGGGCCAAGTGGTTTCTTACGTCCGATGACAAGCGCGTCAAGGCCGGCCTGGTGCTGCGCACCTACCGCCACGATGCGGAAGAGCCCGGCTTCCTGACGGCCCGGGAAATGGCCGAGGACCGCGACCAGTCGCCACGCAAGAACGCCAACGACGTCACCGAGCGCGAGATGAAGCACGCCAGCGTCCACCTCGACTGGCAGATCACGCCCGACGCCTTCCTCAGCAACAAGGTCTACTTCAACGATTACCAGGACGACCGCCGCGTCACCTTCACGGCCAACCCGGCCGGCACCGCGCCGCGCCAGCGCCGGCTATGGGAAGAGGAGCAGGTCGGCCTGCTGAGCACGCTGACCCTGCGCCTGGACGAGCGCGCCACCATCGAAACCGGCGTCAACACCGAGCGCCAGGACAACCGCTACGGCCGCCTGCGCTATGCCTACGCCATCCCGAGCGACTTCACGACACCGGCGCAGATCCAGAACGACGACCGCTATGCCCTGAACAATGTCGGCGCTTATGCCCAGGCCATCCTGAAAGTCGGCGAGACCCTCAGGATCGTGCCAGGCTTGCGTGTGGACCGTTTCACCGGACACATGCCGCTGAAGAATGGCACCTCACTCGGCCTGCAGGAATCCGGCTGGATCAGGCAGCCGAAGTTCAGCATGGTCTACAGCCCTTTGTCGAACCTCAGCGTGTACGGCAACTGGGGCCGCACTTTCCAGGTACTGACCGGTTCCGGCGCGCCGGCCTACCTGGCGCCGGGCCAGGCGCGCTTTGCGCCGTCGATCAATACCGGCAAGGAAGTCGGCGTCAAGTTTAAGCCCGCCGCGCAAACCGAACTGCGCCTCGCGGCCTGGCGCCAGGATGCCACCGATGAAGTGGCCAACATGCCGGCAACCGGCACCACGGTCGGCCTGGGCGAGACGCGCAGGGAAGGGATCGATTTGCAGGTGTCGAGCAAGCCGACCGAACAACTCGACCTGTGGTTCTCGCACTCGCTGCAAAAGGCCGAAGTGATGCGCGCGTTCACGGCCGAGGGCGTATCGCTGGCGGGCAAGGAAGTGTTCGCCACGCCGCGCACGATCACGAATGCGGGCGCCGGGTACCGCGTATCAAGCAAGTGGCGCGTCGGGCTGCAGGGGCGGGCGCAGGGCAGCTATTTCATCGACAACCTGAATGCGCAAGGCAAGTTCGGCGGCTTCGTGCTGTTCGACGCCAACCTGCGCTATGCGATGTCCGAGCGCGCCAGCATCGACTTCCAGGTCAAGAACCTAGCCGACCGCCGCCATGCCTACGCCTGGTACGACAATTTCTTCTGGCCAGCCGCGGATGCGCAGGCGATGTTCGCGCCGGGACCGGGCCGCGCCGCCTACCTGTCGCTGAACCTGACACTGTAAGGGCAGGCGGATGCAGACATTACCAGCCCAGGCCCAGCGCCGCATCCTCGGCATCGACGCACTGCGCGGCCTCGTCATGGTCTTCATGATGGCGGACCACGTGCGCGAGACCTTCCTGCTGCACCTGCAGGTGTCCGATCCGATGGACGTGGCGACCACGCCGGCGCCGCTGTTCTTCTCGCGCCTGATCGCCCACCTGTGCGCGCCGGTCTTCGTGTTCCTGACCGGGTTGTCGGCCTTTTTGTATGCCTCGCGCCAGGCCGACGGCCCGCGTGCAGCGGCGGGCTTCCTCGCCAGGCGCGGGCTGTTCTTGGTTGTGCTGGAACTGACGGTGATCAATTTCGCCTGGACGGCAACATTCCCACCGAAGCTAGTCTACCTGCAAGTGATCTGGGCCATCGGCGTGTCGATGCTGGCGCTGGCCGCCCTGGTGCAGCTGCCGCGCGCGGCGTTGATCGTGCTCGGTTTCGTGATCGTGGGCGGGCACAACCTGCTCGATGGGCTGCACGTCGCCGCCGGCTATCCGCTGCACGCCGTGTGGGCCGTGCTGCACGACCGCGGCTGGATCGAGGTCTCGGAGACATTGCGCCTGCGTACCTCGTATCCGGTGCTGCCCTGGATCGGCATCATCTGCCTGGGTTATGCCTGCGGCCCCTGGTTTGCCGGGGGCTGGACGGCGCCGGCGCGCCAGCGGCGTCTGCTTGCCTGGGCCGTGGCTGCGCTGGGCCTGTTCGTGGCGCTGCGCGCGCTGAACGTCTATGGCGACCGGCCGTGGGTGGTCGGCGCGTCAAGCGGCGAAACGCTGATGCGCTTTTTGAATGTGACCAAGTACCCGCCATCGCTGCTGTTCGCGGCGCTGACGCTGGGCATCGGCCTGCTGTTGCTGGTGCTGCTCGAGCGTAGGGATGGGCGCCTGATCGCCTGGCTGGCGGTGCTCGGATCGGCGCCAATGTTCTTCTACATCCTGCACCTGTACGTGCTGCAATTGATCGCGCGTGGACTGGAGGCGGGCGACATCGCGCCGCGCATGGATGGCGTGTGGCAGGTCTGGGCGCTGACGGGCGTGCTGACGCTGGCGCTGTATCCCCTTGTGGGCGCCTTTGCGCGCTTCAAGGCGCGGCGGCGCGACCTGGCCTGGCTCAAGTATTTGTAGGCGTATGGCGGACCCGGCCTGATGCCGAGGCCAACGCCCGGCGCCGGCAGGCAGGGCGGGGGGCTCGTCCAGCCTCCTCTCTCAAACCGTCTCATTCCGCGTTCTCATTTGTTCTCTTTTTCTCTCGTTTCGTGCTTGTCGAAACGGCAGGGAGAAAAAGAGAAGAAAAGAGAAGAAATGAGCACGCCAAAAGAGACAGCTTGGTAGACGGCGGGATTCGTGTGCCCCACGCGGGGAGCCAGCTGCGGACTCAGCCGCAGACTCAGCCGCGCACGGTCGCATGCAGCCAGACGGCCGCGATCCGCTCGACATCTTCGTAGCCTTCGCAATCGAGCTGCCCGCCGAAGATGTCGGGGTCGAGTTCCTCGTAACGCCAGTTCGAGCAGCGCGCATCGAGCTTCGGCCGGACCGTTTCCAGGAATGCGTCGCGGCCCTCGACGATTGCAATCCCCGTGTACAGCAGCAGCGTGCCGCCCGGCCGCAGCCGTTCGAGCGCGGCGTCGACGATATCGACCGACAAGGCCGCCCCGTGCATGCCGCCGCCATGCCGGTAGCGCAGTTCCGACGGGTCGAGGATGTAGGGCGGATTCGACAGCACCAGGTCGAAGCCGCCGTCCAGGTCTTTCAGCAGATCGCTGTGCAGGGTGGGCACATGCGCCGCACCGGCCAGGCGCGCGTTCACCGCAGCCAGGCTCAGCGCGAAGGGATTGATGTCCGCCCCCACCGCTTCGCAGTCCGGGAAGCGGCAGGCGACCTCGATCGCGCCGGCGCCGCTGCCGGTGCCGATATCGACCGCGCGCGCGGGCGGCGTCATGGCTTCCATCGAGCGCTTCAGGGCGGCGACATAGCGGTAGGTATCCGGCCCGAAAAACACCGCGTCGTCCTCGCGCGTCGGAAACGCCGAGTGGAAGTAGAGCCGCTCACCGACCGTCGAGGCGCGCACGGTGGCGCACAGGTGGCCGTCGCGCTCGCGCAGTACGCCGGCGCGCCGCATCAGGTCCAGCATCCCGGCCGGCACCACGTCTGCGGAAAACGGCCGGCTCCAGCCGAACACGCCGCGCAGGTCGCGCGCGCGCTCGTTGCCGTCGCGGCCATTCACGCGGCGGTGGCTGGCGGGGGTTGTGGTGACGAATTGGTAGTCTGCCTGTTGCAGGGCCTGGCCCAGCTCGAACAGGGCGTCGGGGTCGCGGAGGGAAGAGGTCATGACCCGAGCATCGTGGATTCGCCCCGGCTACTCTGTTCGCTCGCGCACATAGCGTGCAGCGGCAGGCGCCGCAATGCCTGACCCGGCAGTAAGAGGATTATGTGAATGCCCGAACATACCGGCGCCCGGGCCGCATCCATACTGCTACCATGCCCAGACCGGCAAGCCGCCGGCTGCGCGTTGGGGTAAACATTTCCAGCACAAGGATCATCATGAAGCCACTGTTACCGGACCAGGAACACGCGCGTATCGACCGCGAAGTCGAGCGCGAACGCAACGAACGCCAGCTGAACGACGAGGCCCGCGCCGGCCTCGCCGTCGACGAGGAATTTCGTACCAAGGATGCCCGCGAAAGCATGAACTCTACTAACCTGCGGCGGTCGCGATGAGGTGGGAAGGTGACCGCGAGAGCGACAACGTCGAGGACCGCCGGGGCCAGGGCGGCGGCGGGGGCGGCTTTGGCGGGTTTGGTTTGGGCGGGCGCTCGATCGGCCTCGGCACGGTGGCGATCGCGCTGGTGGCGTCGATCTTCTTCGGCGTCGATCCGCGCGTGGTGCTCGGCCTGCTCGGCGGCGGAGGCGGCGCTCCCGCGCCGCAGGTGCAGCGAGCGCCCCAGGCCGATGCGCCGCGGGCCACCGACCGCGAGTCGCGCTTCGTGCGCACCGTGCTGGCCTATACCGAGGAAGCCTGGACCCCGCTGTTCAGCGAACAGGGCAAGACCTACCTGCCGCCGCGCCTCGTATTGTTCGAAGGCCGCACCGACACCGCCTGCGGCGCCGGCAACAGCGCCACCGGTCCCTTCTATTGCCCGCCGGACCAGACCGTCTACATCGACCTCAGCTTTTTCCGCCTGATGCAGCAGCGCTTCAACGTCGCCGGCGAATTCGCCCAGGCCTACGTGATTGCCCACGAAGTCGGGCACCACGTGCAGAACCTGCTCGGCATTTCCGACCAGGTGCACAACGCCCAGCAGAACGCCTCCGAGAAGCAGGGCAATGCCTTGTCCGTGCGCCTGGAGCTGCAGGCCGATTGCCTGGCCGGCGTCTGGGCCAACCGCACCAACCAGAAGAAGGCGATCCTGGAAAGCGGCGATGTCGAGACCGCGCTGGCCGCTGCCACCGCCATCGGCGACGACGCCCTGCAGCGCCAGTCGCAGGGCACCGTGGTGCCGGATTCGTTCACGCACGGCAGCTCGGCGCAACGGGTGCGTTGGTTCCGGCGCGGCATCGACAGCGGCGACGTCCAGCAGTGCAATACCTTCGACGCGCGCCAGTTGTAGCGAGGGAGAAAGGTGGCGCTGCCACGCGGAATGGGTGATTTCCTGACGTGAATAAAATATGCAGATATGTCCGTTGCGCCGACAAATATTTGCATATTCTATCCTGAGGGTAACGTGCTCCTCGGTGTTCTGGCATAAGCTTGGAAGAACTGGATGCCCGCATGACGCGGGCATTTCGCACACTTTCGAGGAGGAATTATGCTGGCAATGAATTACCGCGGACCCTATCGCGTGCGCGCCCAACACAAGCCCGACCCGGTCATCGAACATCCGGGCGACGCCATCGTGCGCGTGACGCGCTCCTGCATCTGCGGCTCCGACCTGCACCTGTACCACGGCATGGTGCCCGATACCCGTGTCGGCCACACCTTCGGCCACGAGTTCATCGGCATCGTCGAGGACGTCGGCTCCGGCGTGCAGAACCTGAAGGTGGGCGACCGCGTGCTGGTGCCGTTCAATATTTTCTGCGGGTCCTGCTTCTTCTGCCAGAAAGAACTCTACAGTAACTGCCACAACGTGAACGCGGAAGCCACCGCCGTCGGCGCCATCTATGGCTACTCGCACACGGCCGGCGGCTACGACGGCGGCCAGGCCGAGTACGTGCGCGTGCCGATGGCCGATGTCGGCCCGATGATCATCCCCGACGACATCGTCGACGACGACGCCGTCCTGCTGACCGACGCGCTGCCCACCGGCTACCAGGCCGCCGAGATGGGCAGCATCAAGGAAGGCGACACCGTGGTCGTGTTCGGCGCCGGCCCGGTCGGCATCTTTGCCGCCAAGTCGGCCTGGCTGTTCGGCGCCGGCCGCGTGATCGTGGTCGACGAACTCGAATACCGCCTGGAATTCGTCAAGCGCTATGCCCAGTGCGAAGTCGTCAATTTCAAGGACGTGGGCGACATGGCCCTGCACATCAAGAAGATGACCGACTGGCTGGGCGCCGACGTCTGCATCGACGCGGTCGGCGGCGATGCGGCCGGCAGCGTGGCCCAGACCGTCACCGGCCGCCTGCTGAAGATGCAGGCCGGCGCCGCCACCGTGCTGCACTGGTGCATCAACTCGGTGCGCAAGGGCGGCAACGTCTCGATCGTCGGCGTGTACGGCCCGACCTTCAATGCCGTGCCGATCGGTAACGCCCTGAACAAGGGCCTGACCCTGCGCATGAACCAGGCCAGCGTCAAGCGCCACCTGCCGCGCCTGATCGAGCACATCCGGGCCGGGCACATCGATCCGAAGGCGATCATCACCCACCGCATTCCATTGGAAGAAGTGTCGGACGCCTATCACATCTTCTCGAGCAAACTGGACAACTGCATCAAGCCGATCCTGATCCCGCCCCGTGCCCACGAGGTGCGGGCGGTGACGGCGAGTGCTGCGAAATAAGGAGTCAAGCATGGAAAACCGAAGCACGGAAAACCGCAGCATGGAAACCCCTGCCGGCCTGAACAAACTCGACGGCCACGCGGGCTGCAGCCACGACCTCGACCAGCCCTGCCACCACGGCCACACGAGCGAGGTGCAACCGCAGGTACGGGCGAATCGTCCGACCCGCGAGCAGCTGAGCCACATCAAGGGCTGGGGCGCCGACCTCGAGCGCGAAAACCGTCCCGCCGTGCCGATGGAACGCACGCCGCCGCGCTACACCCCGGCCGACATCGCCGAACCCTCGCCGCAGCCGCAGAACGTCGAGGTGCTGGTCTCTACCGAACGCCCCGGCATCACCCAGGTGTTCGGCACCGTCCAGCCGCCCTCGGGCGTGTCGGGCATGATCCGGCGCGCCGCCTTCAGCATGACCGAGAGCGATATCCGCCGCTGGCTGCTGTTGCTGGCCGCCGACCGCGTGCAGGTGGTCGAGGGCGTGGTCGACGACCTGGCCCACGGCCACGTGCCGAACATCCTCGGCGAAATGGGGATCAAGTCCGAATGGCAGCACAACAAGGCGGGCCTGGCCAAGAAAGTCGCGATTGCCGGCGCCATCGGCGCCGCGGCTTATTTCCTGCTCAAGCGGAAGGACGCCGACCGTTACGAGCGTCACCAGCGCTGGGACTGATCCGGGCAGTGTAGCGGGAAAGCCCCGTCCGTTGCGTCCAGGCGCAAGGGACGGGGCTTCTTGCGTTTAAGCAATAAGCTCCAATGAAGCTCGTCCACACTTCGAGGGTTACCGGTTCGCCTGTGCGGCCGGCGCGATTCGAAGGGAGACGAGATGACTCACCGTAGAACACTGCCTGCGGCGCTGCTGTGCGCGTCGCTGTGCGCCTTGCCGCT
>Ga0308160_10005214_pt1 | contig 13630 bp, 19 predicted proteins | sample PhyFR1_FD_201036 | JGI IMG/M metagenome (GOLD analysis project Ga0308160, IMG submission 201036) | Phyllosphere microbial communities from UC Gill Tract Community Farm, Albany, California, United States - DLSLF.R1 | ecosystem: Host-associated > Plants > Phyllosphere > Unclassified | place: USA...
AAAGGCTCAGATTGAGCAGACCAGGAAGGACAAGTAGGTCACGCTCCAATATTCGGCATCGCCTTGACACACGAGCTGATTTGATAGGGAGGCAGCAGACAAGAAGGCCGCTGCGGAACGATATCAGAAAGCCCATGCTGCAGGTCCGTGTCATTTCCCTGTTGTCCCCTCTAGATGCTGATGAAATAGGCAAAACGTCCGAGGCAAAGGGTGATATGGCTCGATTACAAGAGGTTCGACGTCGACGAGAGGCTGCTGCCAAGCAACGAGAGGCCGAGGCTGCAGGTACGTATGCTCTCGTGCCTACATGACTGAAAGCTAACGTCAATCTAGAGGCTGCACGTGAAGCCGCAGAGAAGAAGGAGAAGGCAGCTTCGAGAAAGATATAGTCGTATACGACCTGTGCATGTACTACTGAGGTCACAACAACAAGAGGTCCGCCTTCCAGCAAGAAATGTTTTGGTAGTGATTTTACACATCCCATCCGTCAGCCTTTCTACTTTCCATCCATTCCTGATGACGACGCCTGCCTAATTCCTCCAAGCTGACTTCCTCTTCTCCCTCCTTCTTGAACGCATCGAGGTTGAGTGCCGCATCCCAGGTGTTGACCTTGATCACGCGGCGTTGAACTGCCAAAGGACCGGATGAGTCGTTGGACGGAGTAGTATTGAGATTGGTTCCTATCGGCTTGGTCGCGGTAGCTGCGTCCAGTGGGTCCGCTTTGTTCTCGTGGGGAGACGGTGTCGGTTTTGCTTGTGTTGGCGGTTCATCTTCCACTCGAGCATACGGGTCGAAATCGTACGGAAGCTCGTATGCGAGGTCCGTACTGCGTGGAGCTGCCTCTCCCCTGATGATCAGTATTTGTTTCCTGTTTATCCACGTGCGGAACTCACCACATGGCTTCCTCGAGATCATGCAGTAGCCTGGTCAGACCACCCTCGTGCTCTCCCGATGTGATAACGTTCTCTTTATGTATCTCTCCATATCGGCCCTCCATCATGGCAGTGTTAAATGCCCATGCGACACCTTTGTAGATACCGACCACATGGTTGGCGTCTTTAATTCCATGCCTGACCTCGTCTTCCCAGAAACGGGCATCCCTCGCCGTGATTGGTGTCTCTACATGTCCAGCCCTCTTGCCTTCCGCCACGGCAGTGATCATCTTACTCCTCCAGTCCGGCTGATCGCTTTCTGGTGCTTTTGCAGATGTATCGGAAGGTTCTGCCCAAGGGCAGGGTTTACCGGGGTTCGACATTGCCCAAATCGCATCGATGTAATGGCCCAAAGCCTGAATCAATTCGAGGACGAGTGGTCGAACACGACGTGATGTAAGTCGAGGGGCGATATCGTAGAACGGATTAGATTCGGGGTACGGGGGAGGAACGACCGACATTCTCCTTGAGCCGAGTCTTGACCTTCCCATGTTTGAGCTAAGGATGTTCTCGTCGATAGCCAGTTCGACATCGCGAAGTGCGAGGACTGATTCGGTATTGAATACACTACCATCGTCATCGACTCGAGATGGTCGTTTACTAGGTCCAGCTTCTGCTTGACCGCTAGGTGATCGACTTGGTGAATTGGGCGAAACCGCTGAATTGTGACGGGATTGATTGGGTGAGATAGCGGGTGAGATGTTGATGATTGTATGTGGCTTGAGTCGAATGGGTGAGAGGGAAGGCGATGGGGAATGGGAAGGCTTGAGAATCGTAGTTTGAGCTTGAGGTGGTTGCTCAACAACCCATTTCTGGAGACTCAGCTCGACATCATGGGAGCCAGATTTGTGGTGAACCTACCCTCCATTTAGCCATAGCCTGTTCTTCGCGAAGTTTTGCCTCGTCCACTACGACCGGTTTCACATTAGTCATTTCAATATCCTCTTCCATCCTTCCACTTCGTGATGGTGTCAATCTAGATCCTTCGCCGGCTTTTGGTAATAATGAACCTCGTCTAGCGAATATTCCCGTACTTGGGCTGATGGGTGGAGGAGTGCCGAGCTTGTAGCTTGTAGATGACGATGATGCGGACAGTGGGCCTACTGATCCGGTTGAGTTGGATGCTGGGAACGTATCGGATGGAGGGGTGAACGACAGAGATGCCGGTAGAGGGGCTAGATGTGATGGTGGGAGGGGCGGAGCGGACATCTGACCCTCAGCTTAGGTATAAGGACTTCAAAGCTAGACTCACGGGAACAGTAGGGGCTCTCAAAGCAGCAGCGTCCGGGCTATAAGCATGATCTCTCACCCTTACTTGTGCCATGATGTATGTATATAGTGTATGTATGAGTTGTATAGGTGCCAGATCTGTTACCAGTCAGTTGATCGGATTCAGGCACAGACAACAACGCCCCTTTGAACGCGTAAAGTATCCTATCCCTCAGTCAACTACATCTCACTCTCGTATACATGCATGAATCACACCATGTCCGAAAGGTACACCGGATAGCCTGTATCTCATCGACAGCATTACAGCGAGAGCCGAAGCGAAGATGATGTCCGCCATTCCGAGACTGGTGTAGAGAGAGTCGCCGGAAACAGCAAAGAACGCCATCTACAATTTCTCGCGACCTGGAACACCTGAACCCAGTATTACGGTCTTCGATGGATCCGATGATCGTCGACATCGCAGCCAGGTAGACATCAACTACCGTAAATCATCTGCATCGCATAGATCACGTTGCGACCCACCACGCGGAAGCTCACTTTCCCGTACAGGAGTCTTGTCCATTCGGATGCGTCAGCGACGTCAAGAGCTCAGTGAGGACGTATGAACGGAACGGAATGTGACCAGCAAGCCTATCGTGACTCGAACGACGCCAAACGTCGGATGACTGCAGTGTGAAGGACAGCGGAGGTATCGCCAATCTGCCAGGAGTCGAAACAATAAACATCCAACTCGGTGAAAGGTGGCTTACACAGCCTTCTCAGCTATCTTTTGTGCTATATGTCGCCATTGATCGCTGAAACGACAACTCGGCGAGAATTCCATAGAGGAGACTCAGAAAGGTCTGTTGTGGTGGCCTTTGAGGTACATGAGTCGCGACGCTACCGTATTACATTCATGAAAGGAGATAAGGGGTCAGGCGAGCTTTGAAAGGATGTCTTGAGGGACGTTGACTATATATTCAGGTCGATTGTCTTTACATCCCTCTCCATCATCTCTCACGCGATACGCTGCACCACAAGCCATCCTACCCCAACACAACTGTTCTTATCCTAAACCTCTGACCACTACTCAGATCTACTCAATACACACAGGCAGTTCTTGAATCTCGCACCATGTCTCTACCTTCTATTTTCGCCGACCAGCTTGAAGCGTATGGCCTTCCATTACAATACGCTTCAAAGGTCACTGGTATGTTCTCGGGTGATATCTTGTATCTCGGCCTCCGACTAGCCTTTATTGGCTTGTGTGCCGGCCTGATACGCGAGTTCTTCAATCACTGGAGACATGCTATCTACAACGGTACGCATCTACTTGACAAACGGAATGGAGACTGATCAAGCAGTCCTATTTCCCACGACCCACCTTGGCGGTATGGCCCGTGTTTGGGTCGGCTCGTACCTCGCCCATGATGCCGATGTGCAGCGACAGCTTAAACATTGCCGAATCCTCGCAGACGCCGACAGCCCGAACGAAGTGATCAAGAAGAAGAGTCAGGGCAATATTCCTCTTCAGGGAACTTGGTCAGAGGATGGGGTCAATGCTACTGTCCTCCCGAATGATTGTGAGTCAACCTGTCCTCCCAAGTTGGTCTTGCATCTGACAAGTGCAGATCAGCAAGTTCGAGTCACTATCAATGGTAAGTGGCTATGGGTACAGAGGCACACTATCGGATATGCTGGAAATCCACGCAACACCGACATGCACTACCGCGTCAAGTGAGTCACCGTTCCTCTAACATACAATAAGACGCTGACCATCAGGACATGGTTCTGGAACAGGCATCACATCAGGTCATTCATCGTCAAAGCTCACAACATCCACCACGACAAGACCGATACCGAACTCCACATCTACAACCACACGTACGCTTTCATATCTGCCAATATTCCATACTGACACCATTAGGCCCAAAGTCGCCAATTGGGAAGGACCCGTCTCGAGACCATCGCGACCTTGGTCTTCTGTCATCTTACCCGGAACCGTGAAACAAGATCTCCTGAAAGATGTCAAGGACTTCATTTCTGAGGAGGAGAAGACTTGGTACTCGTCCAAAGGTCAGTCTCATTCTTCATTGGGAGACAACAGCTCATCAGGTAGGCATTCCGCATCGACGAGGGTAATTAAGTTTCTTTGGTTCTCAGGAAGGCACTGATTGATAGATATCTCCTACATGGTCCTCCTGGAACCGGCAAGACCACTCTTTGTATGTATTTGCCAAGTCTCCGATTCTCTTAAGTAGCTGACATCAAGCAACCGCTTTGGCAAGCACCCTTCGACTCGATATGTACTGCATCAATCCCGGTGCTGTTGGGTAAGTGACGATCTTCATCTGGTATGCCATTCTAATGTACAGCATGGACAACAGCAAGTTGCAGAAATGTTTCCGAAATTGCCCACCTGGCTCCATGATCCTGATTGAAGACATGTAAGTCTACCTTACGAGAGGAAACATGGATCTGACGTGATGCAGTGACTGTGTGATGCCCGTCAACAGAGCTCGTGGCCGCACCTCAAGTGGATCCGACGAAGAAGAAGCCGGTGATGCCGTCTCAAACGACAAGGCTGTCGGAAAGAACGATCTTGGGCCCTCTACTGTTACCTTGTCCGGTTTACTCAATGCCATCGACGGAGTCTCGAGTCAGGTAAGATAGGCTATCCATCAACTCCCCACGAAGCTAGCTGACGCTGGTATAGGAAGACTCGGTGCTATTCGCCTCGACCAACTATCCCGACAAACTGGATGCCGCCCTCCGACGACCAGGTCGATTCGACGTACACATTGCGTTTGATCACGCAGTACATGAACAAGCTGTTGACCTCTTTAAGCATTTCTATCCCTTGTCAAGAATCCACCATGACCAGTCGACCGAAATCAAAGAGAAGGAAAAGAGTACCGAGAAATCAGCCGCCCATCCATTCAAAGACCAGAAAGATCTCGATCAAGCTGCAGATCAGTTCGCTGAACGAATCATGAGCAGAAATATCAAAGTCTCGATTGCTACTATCCAAGGTTTCTTGCTCTTGTACAAGAAAGATCCCGTGATGGCTCTGGACAAGGCCGGAGAATGGGCAGAAGGGATCAAGAAAGATCAATTCCCAGACTTTCAGGATGAGGAGCATGAAGGTGATCATACGATTATGGGATTGGAGGTAGAAGAGGAGAAAGACGATCAAGCGATTATGGGACTGGAGGTGCAGGAGGAAAAGGTGGAAACAGTGGTAAAGGATCAGGAAGCGGCAAAGGGGGGCGAGAGAGTGTGAGCATCGCCAAGCCCAAATACCCTGGCACTTGCGTGTTGTTGAACTAGTCGAGGTTGTTGTGTATATGTTCTGACCTTTGATACTGATTATACACGAGTCAAGCGATGTCAATTGATTCTTACCATATTATACTCATCATACTTACTTCCCGGCAGTTTCCTTCACCATTGGGCTCTTGCCTGACAAAGGTCGAATGGACATGAACGCTGGACTAAGTGAAGTTGTGTCTTTTAAGGACTCACTCGATCCGCTATGGGTCCGACGATCTTCGAAATCGAGATTTGCGAATCCGACTCTCTGTTACGCAGCTTGAGACAGGGCCTTGAGCAATTATCAACCTACCATCGGAACCTGATACTTCAGAGATATCGATCAACAGCTCTTGGACCATAGCGTCACACTCAAATTGTCAAGCCGTCAATGGACAATTACTTGGAAACACCATCCGCCCCATCGTCAGTACAAGGGAGACTGCGGGAACCGCTTCGAAACGGTTTTAATTCAGCCTGCACAGCATACTCGGACAACCTTTATCATCACGCCCGCTCATCTGATCAAATCTGCCACGCCAAGTAGCCAAAACGGTCCTTCGAAAAGGATCGATGAGCAGCCTTTGATGCAGAGGAGGTGCGACGTCGCCACGGCTAGTCACGAAAGGAGGTCCAGGGGTTGTATTGGAGCTTCAAAGGACGAATAGCTCTACGACGAGAAGATATAAAGTCGACTCAATTCCCTTCTTCTTCGCAACTCATCACACCAATACTTTCCTCCACAATCAATCCCATCCCCATCGAATACCACCTCACGCATCAGAGCACACTGCCCATACACCATGTCACTTGCTTCGCATGCCATTGAACAGTTGGAGGCGCACGGTCTGCCACTGCAGTACGCCTCGAAAGTCGCGGGTATGTTTACTGGTGACGTCGTCTCACTTGGCCTACGACTCGCCCTCATCGGCGTCTTTGCTGGCCTCATTCGTGGATGGCTCAATCACTGGAAGCATCAAATCGATTCTAGTAAGCGGCGTTCAGAGGGTTTTTGAGAGTGTAATTGCTGACTTACCAGCTCTGGTTCCCACTGCCCATCTCGCCAACAAAGCGCGAGAATGGACTGATGCTTATTTCGCTCAGGATCCCGAGGTCGAGCGGCAACTGAAGCAATATCGGCTGAGGGTGGACAGGAACAGCGAGTTCACTTCGACCAAGAAAATGAAGAGCGGGAATCAACTACCGATCTCTACCTGGGTAGGGGAAGGTTTCTGCGGATCTGTCACACCTAGTTGCGGTGCGTCCCTCTCTAGCTTAGACTGAAAACGCTGAAATATCCGAAGGTCAGACGATTCGTGTTACGGTCAATGGCAACTCCATATGGTTCACCAAATACACCACTGGTTTCAATGGGGACCCTCACAGCCCAGAAATGCACTATCGAGCCAGGTAAGTTGAGCCGATCTACTTCAACTGCCGACCACTGTATCTGACATGTTAGATACTGGTTTTGGAATTCGGAGCTCATCAAAACTTTCTTGGCACAGGCATTCAAGGTTCATTATGCGAAAAATGAAACCGAATTGCACATTTACAATTACTCGTATGTTTTGACTGTGTCTTGTCCTGACGATCTCCAGGTCTCCCAAGAACATGTATGTCGGTCCGACCACAAGGGGATCGCGACCTTGGGACTCCGTCATTCTACCTGGTACTGTCAAGGCAGATCTGCTCAAGGATGTCAAAGAATTCTTCTCCGAACAAGAGAGCTTATGGTACACTTCCAAGGGTGAGTCTCTCGTCTTCGTTTTACGGTCTGGTCCGCAGCTGAGACCCTAGGAATGCCCCATCGTCGAGGGTATGTCCAAAGTTGATTCCAAGCTTGCGAGTCCAGCTCATCAGTAGATACCTTCTTCATGGACCTCCGGGTGCTGGGAAAACGACCCTTGGTGAGCAATTCTTCGCCATTGGCTGGGTGGCAATGTGTACTGACTGTCAGCTACTGCTCTAGCCGGTGCTCTTCAGCTCGAACTATACTGCATCAGCCCAGGCGCTACGGGGTGGGTCCTGGACGCTGGGCCAAGATGACCATACTGACAGATAGGATGGACGACAGTAAATTGCAAAAGGGATTTCGAACCTGTCCTCCTGGATCGTTGATCTTGATCGAAGACATGTAGGTGATCTACACCTTTGAGCATCGAGAGAAGCTCACTGGACCAGTGATTGTGTGATGCCGGTGAACAGAGACCGCGTTAGGATCTCAGATGGCAGTGACGATGGCAAGGACGGAGCGGTCGGTGCTGGGAGGGGCGATTCCGGACAATCCAGCGTTACACTTTCAGGCTTGTTGAACGCTATCGATGGTGTGTCCAGTCAGGCAAGCCTTGCTACAGATGAAGGGGATCCGGCTGATGTCTGTATAGGAGGATTCGATCCTCTTTGCTTCTACAAACCACCCAGACCAGCTTGACGCCGCTCTTCGACGACCTGGTCGATTCGACGTACATGTCGCCTTTGACTATGCTGTCCACTCACAAGCTGTCGATCTCTTCAAACACTTTTATCCGTTATCCTGGATCGACCACGTTCTTCCCACTAAAACCGACGAGGACAGTTCCGAGAAATCAAGTCCGTACGAGTTCAAGAATCAGGATGACATTGATCGAGCGGCTCAACAGTTCGCTGACAGTATCATCAACAGAGAAATCAAGGTCTCGGTGGCTACTATCCAGGCCTTCTTGCTACTTTACAAGAAGGACCCTGTTATGGCTCTTGACAAGGTGGACGAGTGGGCAGACGCTATGAGAGTTGAGCAGCTCTCGGGACCGCAAGGTTTGGTGGTGGAAGAAGGAAAGAGTGATGTGTTGAAGCCGGAAATTGAGGAGCCAGGAGCGGAGAGCAAGGTGGGCGGGAAGTCACGAGTGGACGTCGTGGCAGTGTGAGCGGCATCGAGCACATGGGTACGGAGCAGAGTGATACCTACAGTATGTCACTGAGTGAATTCGGGCGATGTAAATAACGTTACTGATCTACTTTGATGTATCCGAGTCTGACCCCCAACGACCTCCGAATTCTGTCGACCTCGATGCCCTGACTTGTGTCCCATCACATGTTCTCACACGGGGTATGCCTGTTGTCGAAGACTGACCGGGTCGATGTGACCATCGCTTGCTCCAGTCGCTAAATGCTGTCAGAGGTCGAGAGTAGCGATAGTGTCGGACCCAAAGCTGCCAAACTTGAGTCCGCTTCGAGCCGACAAAGTGCTTACTCCAACCTCAACATCGATCGGTCACCGTACAGGCTCTCGGCATGAGGATCGGATGGTCATGTCTGCTTGAACGCCATGCTCCATCACTTCACGTATTCTCAACAGGAGGATTGAAGATGTCTCACCGAATTGACGAGATATACAGGGCTGCTTATACTGGATAACGTTATTATGCCTAGATTCGGTGAACCGGCCGAGATGTTATCCAGCGGAACCATCTATTTCGGGATCATGGAACACGTGACATCCGACTTGCCGAGGCGTTTACCGAACATTCTCATGGTAGACCGCACCATGATGTAGGTCGTCTCGGATTCCAAAGACCCAACGACACATATTAAGCGATTGTAGGCGCCAAGCAGATGTTCAACGCACTACAAGCTTACCGACAACCTGATAACCCGGTCGGACGCGAAAATAGACTTGTCCTGGATTCACGACTTTTTGTTTGCTCTTTACACTATTCCCTTTTTCACAGCGTCTGATGCGATTTGCTATAGCCCACATCAATCCCGACACGACCGCCCTATATAATGTGGTCGAGACCAAGAATCCCCTGCTTATCTTCCTGGTATACACTTACCTGACCGACAACTACAAGTATTCCTTTACATCAGGCAATTACCTGGAGTTCCACAACAGTATAGAAGAAGCTGTCGCTGCCGCCAAGTATTTCAAAAAGAAAAGAGGAGGTGAAATCATGGAGAACGTAAACTGTACAGTCCCTCGCCTTCGGCCCAAATCGACTTCGGCATTCACCACAACCACTCTCATCGCCTGTTTCGCTGCGGTATTCCTTCTTCTAGCTACGCCAGCCCTCGCCTCTCCTACTGCCCACAGCTACAAACGAGCGTTAAGTGCTGGCGGCTACGACGATCACGACGTCGGTCTACATGGTTTCGAGTTCATTCGACAACATTCGCAGAGTCTACACGCCAACGGGATCCCCTCATTCAACACTACAGCGGATGTCGACGAGAACGAGTCGGGTCTGGAGAAACGGATTGCGTGGTCAGGATATGTTGGTCTCGGTCTTTTCCTGAGGGGTGTCGCATGGGCCGTGTCCGAAATCTTCTCTGGCGCGATATGTCGGTGGCTTGGCAGTTCCGGGGCATTGAACACTGGAGGTGAGGTAGCCTGTTGGATCGCGCCACCATTGCTTGTTCTACTATAGACGTATGCTATTCCCGCAGCCTACTCGTCATTCGTAGGCTCCTATTCGCCCAACGCCGTGACACAAGTCTTTGCGGGAGCGACATCCACCGCGGTTACTGCAACGAGAAAGCGATCGATTTTCAACGCTACCAGTATCGCCATTGCGGCGACTTCACAATTCGACCTCAGTCTACCGCCGGATTCGGGCCTGAGGGTTGCCGAAACTGGGGAGCCCTGGACGATCATGCACCACGCACGAGCTCATCTCGTACCGACGCACATCTACCACGAGTCAAATCCTTCTTTGATCACGATGCTATGGCTCGAGACTAGCGGTAATTTAACTCGAACCCACACCCACATGCCCATAGCGAAACCATCGAGGGATTCCGAACCAAAGCAAGGCGAGTTGACCAAGCGAGATTTCTGTGCATATGCCGAAACAGAAGACTTGCGTCCCATGAGCACGGAGGTGGGCTACGAGATTTGCGAGGACTCTGATTCCCACATTGGTGGCGCCCCCGACGCGATGTATTATGGTTTCGACTGGTACGGCAACGCAGAAGACTACAGACTCACCGTCGACGGTCTCGATGACCGTTTGGCCGACGCCGAGCGAGCCGCCAACATGATTGGAGAAGACATGAAACAGTACAATGCATGGGACGAGTGCCTCTGCCTCAAGCGATACGACAAATGGATCTCTACCGGCTCATTACAATACACCTGGAACAATGGAGCCTATAATGGCTATTCGGAATGCTGGAACGCGAACTGTAATGGGGCGTAAAGAGTCGCCGAAAGACGAGTGACCAGGATAGGTTGATCAGTTCCCAAGGATGGAAGACAAGAAGCAGGATTTCGGGAATCCTGGTGGGGAGAAGTCAGGTGTAGAGAATAAGGAGATCCACAGGGCATGCACAAGTTGAAACATCGATGATCGATGCCTGACAGCCTGACATCATCAGCCTGGAAGGGTGGCCAAAGGACCCACCCGTGCCTCTGAAAGGTCGTGTTCGTCAAAGCTGACAAGACTCGACTCGACTCGGTCGGAAATGGTCAACACAACTACCAACAACATACTCTTCACATCACCACATCATGACGCTCGCACATATAGCTATAAAGCAGCTTGAAGCCTACGCACCCTTCTTGCAAACAAATGCAGAGTCGGCAAGCCTGTATAGAGCTTTCGTCGATTGGGTCGTAAAGTTGGCGATTTTCGGTATTCTCGCTTCAGTTTTCAAATTTCGAAAAGGTACTCAAGGTGGTAGACAAGGTTACTTGGAAACTTTCCGAGCTGGTGAGTGATCTACACATGCTCCGTGGCTTCGAGTAGCTGACAATTTAGCTCTATTCTACACGACTCATGTCCAGAGCGGAGGGGCACTTCAGTGGGTATCATCGTACATCTCGCAAGATCCGGAAGTACAAAGACAACTCCGAGACAGGGTGATCACTGCCGAAGAAGATGAGGGACGAGATAGCATGGATACGAGAAGGATGGTTTCACGCAGAAAGCCAAAAGTTCAGACTTGGCACAGGGATGGAGTCGTGGCGCATGTCGGTCCCGTACCAGGTATGTCAACTTGGAGATGTGGTGCTCAAGTATAGGTCAAGAACTAGTGGTCATGTTCAAAAGTAAGAAGCTCTGGATCACTCAACAAGGCTCCTCTCGCTCTTCTCCGTCCATACACGCATCCAGTGGAGATTCCCACAAGTGGTTGATTTCGTGAGCGCTCTCTTCTTTTAGTCTCGGTCCGTGGAACTGACACCAAAAGGACACGGTACTGGAACCGACATCTGGTTGACGACTTCATACTCACCGCTCACAAACTGTATCATCGTAAGAAAGTCAAGGAGATCCATATCTACAATCATTCGTCAGTGTTCATGAATGTTTGGCAGACTTATATTAACGCTGGGCAGACCATCGAGCCACGGCTGGTCAGGCCCGGTCAGGCGACCTGCCAGGGCTTGGGAGTCGGTCATCCTACCTGCAATGGTCAAAGAGAAGCTTTTGCATGATGTTGAGGAATTCATCTCAGCGGATGAGAAGGCTTGGTATGCTTCGAAAGGTATGCTTCCGTACCCTATCGTGACTGACAACAGGAATCCCGCATCGTCGAGGGTAAATGATGAACCAAATGTAAGGGTCTCGCTGTACTGACGTTCTAGGTACCTTCTTCACGGTCCACCAGGAGCCGGCAAGACCACTTTGGGTTAGTCGAAGCGAGTTGAGGCAAGAAGCAGGCGACTGACCGCGAAGCGACGGCATTGGCGAGCAAGTTAAGTCTCAACCTATATTGTATCAGTCCCGCTGCCTCTGGGTGAGTCATCAGCCATATCGTTCCAGATTTCGCATGTATGCTGATCACCACCAGGATGGACAATAGCAAGCTCGAGAGATACTTTCAAACTTGTCCTCCTGGCTCGATACTTTTCATCGAAGACATGTAAGTTGTTCTTTGGCTTTTCGACCCTGTTACGTGCTGACCGCCAGCGATTGTGTGATGCCGGTCAAGAGAAGCGTAAATGAGTCGGGGTCCAAAGCCATCGGTGTCGGAACTGCTCATACCAATATGAATGGCAAGAATGAGCCTGGACCGTCGAACGTGACTCTGTCTGGACTTCTCAATGCCATCGACGGAGTTGCCAGTCAGGCAAGCCTATACCTTTCAGTCATAGAATCATGCTCATTTTGTAGGAGGATTCGGTACTCTTTGCATCGACCAACTTTCCCGACAATCTCGACGTCGCGCTCCGAAGACCTGGTCGATTCGACGTCGATGTCGCTTTCGACTACACCACCCGTGAACAAGCAGTGGGGATCTTCAAGCACTTTTACTCCCCCACTGTCTCCGACTCCGAGACCAATGCGACTATCCCCCCTTGTGCTTCAAGTGAGAAATTCGATGTCGGTGAAGCAGCGGAGGAGTTCGCCAATGTCCTCACCGAGGCGAACATCAAGGTATCCCTCGCGACTATTCAAGGGTTTGTATTGTTGTACAAAAGGGATCCTATTATGGCCCAAAAGAATGTTGGGGAGTGGGTGAAGGTGCTCCAGGGGACTCAAGCTGGATCCTCCGCAGTAACGGCCCATGTAGTGGTCTAGATCCTGATGGTATAAAGTAGATACAAAGCATAGGTCGGAGGCGAAACGTATGGATCGAGTTTCGATGATCCGGTGGTTGGCGTGACTTTCTTCAGACACATGTCAATGATCTCACTATAACCTTATCACCACTCACCCTTGCCTACACGGGTCAAAAGGACCCTTGAATTCGGGGGTCGTGTTGCAAAACACGTTGAAACTTCAACGCATCATCCAGCGACTCCGTCTCCTTCTTTGCCATGCACTTATCATTTGTACTATTATTCTCGCCACCATGGCATTGACGTCGCTCATCAGGCAGCTGGCGACATTTCTGCCCCTGCTACAGCTCAGTACCACGACCTCCAGGAAATATCGGAAATACATCAATTGGTTACTTCAGTTGGCTGCATTTCTTCTGTTCCTTTCGCAGATCAAGATCGGGAATCAAGGACTGCGATCAATGATACGTCACGGTGAGGAGCCTGATGATACATCCACCTTGTCCAATGGTGATGAACATAGCGCTCTTCCCCACTACATATATTACCGCCGGGAGTGCATATCACTGGATCTCCACATATGTCTCTCAGGATCCAGATGTAATGAAGCAGCTCCGAGATAGGGTCGTCACCGCCGAAGATGAGGAGGTGAATGATAATCGATATCGAAGGAGGGTCTCCACATTATTGAAGC
>Ga0308160_10005215_pt1 | contig 13629 bp, 21 predicted proteins | sample PhyFR1_FD_201036 | JGI IMG/M metagenome (GOLD analysis project Ga0308160, IMG submission 201036) | Phyllosphere microbial communities from UC Gill Tract Community Farm, Albany, California, United States - DLSLF.R1 | ecosystem: Host-associated > Plants > Phyllosphere > Unclassified | place: USA...
ATCGTAATCAATTTTACTCATAGTAGTTTGTTCAGAACGTAATGCACCAAACACACTAAACTCTTCTTGTTGCCTCTCCATCTTTTCGATTCTTTGTTTCGCTGCTTGTTCTTGTAATCGTTTCGTAGCTTCTTTTCGACGTTCTTGTTGCCTCACCAGATCCTCCTCTGTCTTCTCTTCACTTGTCTGCAGTCCCGACAACTCCAGATATCAGTAGTTTTGCACAGCAGATACGGAAGCGAGAGAGAACGCACGGTTGAAGTGAAAGGGAATTGAATGATTCGATCTTGTTGAACTATTCGATTCGGGTGAGATTCGAGTGATCGAATCGAATCTTGATAGTTCGGTACAGCATTGTAACAGTGATCCCTATACATGATCTGCGACATATTTCCACTCTACATCAGATCCAAGTGAAAGAGGATGAGAAGAGTTTTTGAAAAACGTACTCCCGATTGATAGGAACTCAACCTACCCGGAAACGCGGGATACTTGAGTTGCATCAACTTCAACATGTATTCACTAGCCTGACTTCCACCCCACGCCAATCTGTGAAGGAGCGCCTCACGCTCCGATCAGCTCCAAAATCAAGATGATAGGATTTTCTGAGAGTTTTGTACTCACTTCTTAGCTGCTCCTAATATTGATTTCCCTCCCAATACTGGTATAACATGAGTATTACTAGTCCCACTTGAAACGACCAACCCATCTGCACGTTGAGGGTTCTTCTCATTCTCATAAAATGAAAACAACGAATCCAATCCAAATGCGACACTCGGTGCTCCGTAACTCTCAAACAATAATTCCGTCATCACTACAAAAAAGCATCGAGTTTGGTGAGCTAGTGAGGAGAGAGAAGAAGCAAGGAGAAGAAGGAGGACTTTACGAGAACGAGAGTAGGATGGATTACAAAGTGATTCAGTCATGATTATTGGAGTTTGAATCCTCTCTGTATCAACCCCTAATTTGATCATAACATAATCCAATATATTCTCCTATCCACACACGCACTCACTCAGTCAGTCAGCATCTCCCCTCGAAACTTTGAAAGTGGAGAGGTGAACTTACCATTACATCGAAATTACAAACCACATCTCCCTCATAAGGTACCCTCGTTGAACTCCTACTAGCCGCATCGACATATACTTCCCCCCCAGCCAAATGTACAGTAGTGTTCAATTTACGATCTTTGTATTTCGCACCAATGTTTTCTAGTTCGAGGTAAGGAGAAGGGAGGTTTGTGAATCCTGCACGGATTGAGGATGCTCCGTTATCTATACAGAGAGTGGGTTGAGAAGGGAGGAGGGAAGTGTAGGAAGGGAGAGAAGGCGGTGAGGGGTCGAGAGGGTGGAGGTCGGGAATTGGGTAGACTCGCCGCGATGAAGGTGGGAGAGGTAAGTCTAGCATACTGAATGAGTTGGAAGTGCTGAAGGAAGGAGAAGAAGGAGAGGAAGAGAGGGCGTCTCATCATTTGCATTTCTCCCTCCTTGTTTCTTCCGTCTCACTTTCCCCAAGAATGACTGCAACTCCTCCCATTCGACCCCTGAACTCTCTCCTCAGCTCGACAGGTTCCCTACACCCCAACACTTCCTCAACATCTTTAATCACACCCCTCATTTCACTCCTCGCCGATCCCACGCCTCACTCGATAGACTCTCACCTCCTCGATTTACTCTTGAATGAGACAATCAGAATCTTGATCGACTCTACCCTCCACGCTAGAAAGAAGAAAGATCGAGAATTGAATGAAATCAACGAGGATCTCAAAAGACTCGGAATCAACGACGATAACCTCTCGAAACCTCCTCAATTGACACTCGAACAAGAAACACAACAAGTAGATGAAATAGTACGAGGGAAATTGGAATCAATCGGATATAAATTAGGTTGGTCATTATCCGAAAAGTATAAAACCTCTCTCCCTTTCCCTTTTCCTCCCCTCCCAAACCTAACCTCCTCCTCGTGTGTGCAGACTCTCAAGAGATAGACCTCGATTCCCTTCCACCCCTTCTTCAATCCCTAATCTCCCCCCACTTCCAGATCCATTAGAAGTAGTCAAATTCGTTTGTAAAGATCTTTGGGTCGCGTTGTATGATAAACAGGTGGATAATTTGAGGACGAACCATAGAGGTGTTTATGTAGTGTTGGATAATCAGTTGAGGGGTTTAGTGAGATTGAGTACAGGAGGGGGAGCGGAGGAGAAGAGATGGAGTAGATTCGTACGTTTCTTCTATTTCGCTGCTATCTGATAAAGTAAAGCGTGCTGATAATTTCTCGTTTGAGAGCGATGTAGTTATTGGCGAATACAGCGGGGATCGTTAAAGGGTGTTTGGCGAATTTGGGGATTCAGGCGAGTGTAGTAGGAGAATCGACAAATTTACCACAAGGTACGGGTCTCGAGGCTTTTCTATCCATCTCGAGTCGGACGTTGAGCTGATGGTATTGATTTCTGAGATGTACAGCGAGTTTTCAAATCAAAATCTTGAAACCTGGAGGAGGAGGAGTTTAATGGAAACCAAAAACATCAAGCACGTAATTCCGAAGTATCATTATTGTTGTCAATACCACCTCTAGCTCTTACTCTCACTCTCACTTCAAATGCTAGAGGCGAAAAAAGAAGGAACGAGAAAAGGAAAGCAGAAACGAGAGAAGATTTACAATTTGACTCTTAATTTGGAGACGAGAAAACTAGTTTATGTACGACACGCACAGCGAGAGAACGAAAAAGAGAGAGAGAGTATAGGTGGGTAAAGCTTGTGAAGGGGGGGTGATAGAGGAACGGAAAAAGAGGGGAATACTACTGAGATCGGAAACTGAATTTTGAGGGAAGAGGGAAAGAGGGAAAGCTGATACTGATTTATTGTTTGGTGTTTGTTAATGCTGGGTTTATCGTGTTTGAAGGAGAAAAAGTGAGAGAGTGTGATTCACTCATCTTAATTGACCTCGTTCACGCTTTCCCACCACTTTCTTTCCTCCTTCCTCCTCCTCCTCTTTGATCCCTCTTTCTTCTCTCCCCACCCTCCTTGACATCTTCCTTGACCTTTCCCCCACCATTCGCGTTCTTCGCTCCTCCTCCAGTAAGAGCTCCCGAGTTCCTCCTAGTCGCAGTCGGACTCGCACTCTTCTCGCTCCTCGGCGAACCTTGCTTCTTCCCTCCCCCTGCGTTCGAACCTGATGAAGAGTTTGAAGCCCAACCATAACCCAACGAAGGAGGTTGATCATTCCATACCCCCTCACTTGCTCCTCCCAAGTTCATCTGTAATCCTAACGAATCCTCAATCGAAGTACTCTTCGAAGTAGGCGAGAGGGGTACTGGAGTCGATGGAGTAGAAGTAGCGAATGGATCGAATTGAATTCCTGATCCTCCTCCATTCTCTGGAATCGTGTGAGGTTGAGAAGGGGTCGAATTGAATCCACTCCAACCTTGACCGATGATTGATCCTGATCCAGTAGAACACCTCCTCCCCCCTCCACCAATCGCTCCAAACCCTTCCGAGGAGGTCCTTCGAGGTGGTGAAGTCGAATTCGAGAAAGCGGCATCAATCGATCCATACCTTTCCCCAGCACCTTTCGCCAATCCCATTTTCGGCGGACTTGCAGGTGAACTCAACGCCGTATTACTTGAACTAGATCTCCTCCTCATCCCGATCGAAGAAGAGAAACTTGATCTATTCGAAGTAGAAGTCACTGAAATCCAACTATCCTCCCTTTCCCTCCTAACCGCTCCTCCTCCTACTTCCAGTTCCTCTTGAAAAGAGTGAGAGACAGGAAGAGTGGGCTCAAATTCAATCCTCATCAATCCTTTCCCCTCAACTTTCCCAAATTTCCATTTCCCGATTCCACCCCTCCCAACCCACTCGATCGATTGTAAAGAATGAGTCTTTTTCAGGAACCTCCTCCAATCTCGTGTCGCGGGGAGGAGGGAAGTGATACAGTCTGGGAGGTTTTGTGAGGGGAGTTCTGGGGAGAGGGATTTCGAGGGGGATGAAGTCGGAGAAGATGAGGGGAGGGCAGGGGACGAGGGCGAGCTTGGGGAGAGTGAGAGAGGTTGATAAGTCTGTGGAGTGAGGGGTTGGAGAGAGGGAGTGTGCGAGAGTGGGATAGAGACGAGGAATTGATGGAGGTGGAAACAAGCGGCGAAGGATGAAGCTAATGAGAGCTGTACGAGTCGCCAACGAACTCAGTACGATGGAAAAGGTACTGAGGAGGAGGGAGAGAGCGTACGAGATTCTTGAATTCACCATCGAAACAAACTTTCAACCTCGTCAATTCCGTACAATTCTCTAAAATTTTCTTCAATTGATCTTGATCGACGAGGACCAAATCCAAATCCAATTCTTTCCATCTCTTCGCGTCTTCTTCTTCCGTGATCGCTTTCAATTCTTTCTCCGTGATCTTTCTCGGATTGAGTAAAGGGTCGATTGGGTATCGAGGGAGATGGTGAGAACCTGGAACGAGACATGCTGGGTGTAACTTGCGGGAGAGGGTGAAGGAAGTGAGGGATGCGACGGAGAGGAGGGAAGGGAGCGATTGGAGGTGATCGAGCGCCCAAGATTTGTGAGGGGGTGATTCGGAATAAGTGAGTTTGATTGATCGGAGTCGAGAAGGGAACAAAGCGATCTTGGACCAGCAAGAGCGCGATAATCGACCTATGAGAGCATAGAGGAGTGAGTAGAATCTCGCATGACAGAAAAAAGAGGAGAGCTTGCCTTCGATACAATCCAATTCGAATTCCTCTAATTCTTGACAACCTTCGAACAAGCTACTCAATCCAACGTCACTGAGTTTCGTTCCCCCCATCTCGGCAATCTTGAACCATTTGAGAGTTTTCGAGAGAGCTTGAGCGATCTCTTGAAGTAGAGAATCATCGACGAAAACGGTTTTTGACAATTCGAGACGTTCGAGAGCGAAGAAGGATGATAAACTGTTTGATAATTCGTGAATCCCAGCGTGAGATAGCGATGATAGCGATAACGAAGTGAGAGTTCCAGGTAAGGACGAGAGCGAAGGACTGTCCCAGCGAGGAGTTTGATGTTGATGGTGCAACGAAGATGACGAGGTGTGCGAGTGAGAGTGTAACAGCGACATCGAAGACGACGGGGAAGGAGACGAGGGAGAAGTACTCGCGTTGATGTTGGGCGAAGAAGGGGTCGCTTCATCTCCTCCTGGTTCGAGCGAAGTGAGGAAGGGAGAAGGAACCAAATCGAATCGGAACGAACGGAGAGACTTTGCCGAGTTGGCGATGTCGAGACATAAATCTTCTGGAGGAAGTCTGTAAGAACTCCAGGTGAAGGATGTGAGGTTTGAGAACCGGTTCATGAAGGACAAGAGGGCGTGATCGTCGAGAGGAGGGAAATCGATTTCTCTATTCCCAAGTAATCCTTCCCCTCTTTCTTCCTCATTGTTCTGACCATTCCCACACGAGATTGTGGGTCTGACTATTTCGAGGTTCTTGACTAGATGAGAGTGAGAAGTTGCGATTGAAGACAGGAGGTTTGTGCCTCTTGTGTTCACTGATTCTAATTCCCGTTCGAGTTGTAGTAATATCGAGTCGTCATCTGGTAGGATTATGGTAGTAGCTAGAACCCTCCAAGTTGATCGTGAGATGGTTGAACCCAATTTCGAGATCAAGGTTAACGGGGAAACCGATTCTGAGAGTGCAAGCGAAATGATTCGATCTAGAGTAGTTGGAGGTAGCTTTGTGAGTCTCGAAGGTGGATCTGACATGTTCACAGCTCTACTCGAAGGTGTTGGAGTGAAGAGTAAGAAGTCAAGAAGTCTTTCAACTTTCTCCTTCATACATTCACCTCGACAAACTCAGATACACTTCAAAACCACTACGACTCACTCAGATCACTACTACAAGACTCCCTAGCAAGACAAGAGCTCCTCCCGTCGTTTCCTCGCCAATTTCACTTTCCACCCTTACCTCATCAACTTCAACCTCCCTCTCATCACTTCATGGTACGTTCTACTACTTCTCCATACAATCACAAGAGCTAACTCGATTCCCACTGAACAGGTCTGCGCAAAGTGTGAGAAGAAACTATCTAAATCCTCTTCCTCTTCTCTCGCCTGTTCCGACGTCTGGCGTTCCGCATCCTCGACTTCCTCCGCCTCTACCTCGACCGAAGCTGGCCGCAACACGACCCGCAAACTAGGAGAGAACAAACTATTATCCTCGAAGGCTCGATATTCTCCCTACGCACCTCCAGCGAAGAGTTCGGGTTCATTAGCGAGTAAAGCGGGAGCAAAGGTGGGAGGGAAAGAGAGTGGAAGTATAGGGAAATGCGTGTTTTGTAAGAGTACGGTTGCTAGACCCGAAGCTATGTATTGTCAAGGTGAGTTTGAACCTTCTTTGCTTTCCTGTTGCGCTTGAGCTGATGTTTCGTCAATTCGATAGGTTGTGCATATAAGAAGGGAATTTGTTCAATGTGTGCGAAACCTATTCTCGATACAACACAGTACAAGATGTCTTCGAAATAATTAATCGTTCTCTCTCCTTCCTCACCATTAACTCTTTCTTTGTAGCTCTTCATCATCCTACATCGTGTCAATACATACTTGTCATCAGTAAAGATTCTTCAGGAGAACAGCTCGGCTCGTCTAACGTTGCTTCACCCTTTTTCCACTGATTTCGCTTCTTTCAGCAAGGGGCTTAACATCGCAAAGTACGTTTTGCTTTTCCTTCGCCGTCGCTCCTAGTTTGTCACTCACACACTCTCATCCTCGTAGCTCGAGGCGGTGTCGCTCACCTCTTCAGCACTCGTCAATCCATCAGACAAGGAAGCCACTAAACAAATCGAGCAGGAAATCGAGAAAGTTAGGGAAGAGGGAGGACTCGAGGAGAAGGAGGAGGCTAGGGATGACGCTGAGGGTGATGCAACCGATGAGGTGAAGTAGATGTTGGAGTGGAAAGCAGGTTCTCTCTGTTCGCCAAGGTGAGCGAGAGCATGAGATCTGTCAAGGGCAATTTTTCGAGGCTATACTCTGCTTCTCCTCTGCAATTTCTCTCTTTCTCTCCTTCCCCTTTTCTTGCTCACTCTTTAGTCGACAACATCGCCAAAATTGGATTGCGATTCGGAAAGTCCGGACAGCTCACGCCTCCTCAAGTTTCCCTCTTCCCCTCCCTAACTTCCTTCCCTCCCCCTTCCCTCTCCTCTCCATCTTTTCAACTTTGTAAGATGAGCAGCAATCGACCTACACGAGGTCCCGGTCCTACAAACAGCTCCTCCCGTCTTCCTTCCTCTTATCAAGAAGCTCTCGACATGACTCCCAATTCTCTTCCCTTTACCCTCGATGAAGCGCTCGAAAAGACCAACGACTGTAGGAAGAAAGTGGATACCGTCATCTGTGAGTCCCTGGTCCGTTATTCCATTGATCTGTCTCGCTGACTCTCTCTTTGTGCCGATCTAGGGGGAGGAAAGAGTGATGCGACCTCTCATGGACAAGCGGTACAAAGAGGATGACACTGGACTGAATGACCCTAGTTACTATTTGCCTTGTCTCGGTTAGTTTTCATTTCTTCTTAGTTTCGCATCTCGCTGCGTTTCAACTGACCTTGAAATCTCGCTGTCTCTCAGAGGAAGCACAACTCGGAAGGATCTACTCACACGGTCTCATGATCGCTCGAATACATCGTCAGATCGCCGACGCTCTTTATGAAGATCAGAAGAAAGGAGGAGATTTCGAAACTCTCTGGACTATGCTCCCCGTCGACGTGCGCGCCCACTTCATTTATCGAGGCTTCGACAATTGCTCAATGGCCACTGGAGGTCACGCCGCTCACATCCGACTCAAGCAAGTCGTTAATGATCGATAGAGTCAGATCTTTACGAACCCAGCTGAGTCGATTCACGATATTCGCAGGTGTCCCGATCTTACCACTACTACTCTCTCGTATGGAGGTGGCAAAGGCCTTTTCAAGATTATCAGAGCTATCGTGCATTCTGCTCAAACTTTCAAGAACACTGAAAACTACTATCCGATCATTTCGGAAGAATTCGACAAGTACTACGAAATCGATCGAGCTGGAACTCGCAACGATCTTCCTCAACGTAGAGCAATTCGAATGTATCAGACCATTAACACTCACGGTGAGTTCTCGCTTGATCTTCCCAGGGGACTTCGAAGGTCTCGCTCAACTAAGCGCAACAATAGATCGAAACTTCTACATCGCTATCTTCGTTCTCACCATTCTCAGGACTTTGGTGAGCTTTCTCACTCTCGCCTGTCGCTCGTGGACTGATTCTTCATCCTCAACACGCCAATCGCAGAGCGTTGCTCGACCCGATTTGCTCTTCGGAACGCTAGTCTACAAGGATCGTCCCGTCTCGCGTCTCCCAATAGCCCGAGAGCGTGAGATCGTCGACGAGGACCCCGTGTCACGCCGTCAAGCTCAAGAACGTCACGATGCCCGACCTCTCCCTTCGAAAGATGCGGAGCTCGACCTCTTCTTCTCTGACCCTCCGAAATGGAATCTCTGCGAAACATGCCTCTCGATGCTTGTAATTGCTGTAGGAGAGTCTCGAGCGAGGTACCGGAATTGAGCGGAAAATTCTTGCCTCTTTGCGCAAAATGGTGAGTTCCTCTCTGCGACTGCTGCTCTTCCTTCACCATCACCGCGTACATGAGTCGCTGATGACTTGTCAATGATATCCACAGTCGTGCACTCACTCCTTCTCACCGTATCGCTTATTGTAGCGCAGACTGTCAGCGCTTGGATCGACCATCCCACAAGATCATCTGCGGAAAGCTATTCAGCGATATCGCTCTCGTTCCTGCTGGATGGGAATCTCCGTCTACGACCCCTCCTCCCTCCGTCGGCGTGCAGTTTCATCATCGCTTGATGAAGGAGGTTTGTTCACACTTCACTCCAATTCCCTTAAGACCAAACCGTCGCTGATTCAAGCTTTGATTGACAACAGGCTAGCAAGGGTGAGGCTCCCTACGCGATCTATGTCCTTCGCCTCTCCGACGACAGCCAACTCCTCCAATCACCTCTCTTCCCTCGGAAAGATCCCGTTCTTCTCACTCTCTCGACTCTCAACCTCTCCGAACACTCTCGCGTTTTCGATCTCCTCAATCAAGCAATCACTACGAAGAAGGAACAACACATCAAGCTCTACATTATCGAGATTTACAGTCGTGTTGAGCGAGAAAAGGGAGGAGCTGGAGAGAAAGCGATTGGCCAACTCGCTCGAGAATGGGGAATCAGCGAGGTTGTCATCAAAAGCTGGGTTGAGGAAGAGATTGCAAAGGTCAAGATGGCTTTGATGGTGGCGATTCTGTCATTGGGAGCTTCAGGAAAGAGAGGAAAGGATTGAACGAGTGGTAGAACTGTACACAGCTGAAAAGGAAATTATGCTTCTGCTTATGGATGCTCGAAGCGTCCACTTCTCAACGCTGGCGACGATGAGGAGCAGCTTGTCGATACTTCGGGACCAGCGAGACGAATTGGAGACGAAAACGAAAGTGCTGGTTTTTTAACGAGTCGTTCCTCTCGATTTCTCTTCCGCCCGGGCTCGGCCACGCTCGTATGTTCTCATAGTACTCTTGACTGTCTAGCGAAACTGCTTCGAAATGCATCGCCGCGGAAATTGAGCGGAGGGTTTCAATTCCTCGCCCAATTCTTTCTTCCCTTTCCTTTTTACCCTTCACTTCGACAAAATGGCGAAACCTCCTCTTCGCAAGAAAAAACAACCGACGCCGTATCACGACAAGTGTGCAGTCAAGGGATGCTGTCGAGTGCCGATGAAGCGGGGTGTTCCTCCTTCAGATTATCGATCACATTCAGTTCCAGGTGGATTGTTCACTCTCAACGAAGCTCTCGCGAACACAAAGGCTTGTCGAGAGAAGTGTAGTGCAAAGGTCTGTACGTTCGAAGGCTCCCTCATACCCTCAGCTCGAGCGCTGACGGCAAGTCTTGCTTTGGAATCAAAGGGGAGGAGAACGTTTGTCAAGTTCTGCTCAAGCACTGGTACGCACCGGGTGAGCGTATCAAAGAGATTGATAGCAGGAAGATCAGGAGCTGTCTCGGTAAGCACTCTTCACTACATTTTGACTCGAGAGCATACTAATCTGGAGAAGGAAAGCAGACGAAACCTACCTCGAAAGCATTCATTTCCAAGGAGTCCAAATTCCCAGGACTCACCGAATGATTGCAGACGAGCTCTTTACGAGGGACACTGGTAGATCGTACGCAAATTTCTGGAAAGCAATGCCTCAAGAACGAAAGAACAGCGCTGTCGTCTACGCAATCGAGACAGCGACTCGAGGTGTCATCACTCTGCATGATCGCTACCTGTCAGTCACACCAACTTCTTCCCGCTCCCCAGACTGACCAACTACACTGTTCTTGCAGTGTCCCCGATCTTTCTGTCGAACTAGCTCAAAACGATGGATTCCTCAAATTACTTCGCTTCGTCGTCAATTCGGCGGTCGCCTTCCCTGAAGCAGACGACTACTATCGAATCCCTTGCGAAGCTTTCGATTATCGCTATCGAATCGAGAAAGACGAGAATCAGCAAAATCTTCCACAAGGCCGTGCTCTTCGCGCCTGTCAAGCTTATCTCCTCAACAGTACGCTTCCCTTTCTCATTGGACGTTCTCTGTATAGCTCTTTGATGTGTCTCGTTTGTCCACAACACGAAATCAGGTTATCGCCAATTTCGTTTTGGAAATGGTCAACTACTGGGTACGATCGCTTTCTGCACATTGAGAACTCTCGGACCCAGCTTCTCACGATTCCACTCTAGCGCTCCTCGAAAGAACCGGAAGACGAGAAGCTTGTCGGAGCGATTCTACAGAAACCTCGACTTCGCGTCTGCTGTCACCACCACTTCTCCCGAACCGACTATACGACAAAGAACGTCATACACGAAGCAGTCAAGGCGATGGGAGGCAAAGATATCAAAGAAGAGATCCCTCGTCAGTGCGATGGGAAAGGAGTCAAAATCTGTCGAGCTTGTCGAAGGAGGTCCGACGAGATTCCAGGTTTCACCGATGACTCGATCGATGAAGCGCAATACAAGAGGGGCAAACCCGAGGGAGGGGCAGACGTAGGGGAGAATGATGAGACGAGTAGGACATGGTTGTACTGCAGCAGGCGCAGGTGAGCTCTCTTTCTCCCATCTACTGTTCAGCATTGTCTCTTCATTGACGCGCGCTGCTCGATACCGTATTATTCACTCGACGGAGCAGTCAAGACACAGAACATGGTCGTCAAGTCCCTTACTGCAGTCAAGAATGTTCAGAAGCCGATTGGAAGTTAGGAGGACACAAGATCTTCTGCGGCAGACTCTTCACCGATCTCGCTCTTCCCTTCCCCGGCAGCAGTTCTCCTGCTCACTCTTCAACTCCTTCTCTCAGTCTTCTCTGGCAGCTCTACAAGAATCTCCTCTCGAAGAATGGTGATACTCCAGATGAAACAGAGGGATTCTACCGCATAGAGCGCTACGAGGCCTCTAGCAACTTCCCTACTTATCACGATACCCTTAGCGTTACTCCTCACACTCGCAATCTCGTTCCCTTCCTCGAAGAAGCCGTCAAAACTCGCTCGAAGGAAAGCATCAAAACGTTCATCTCAGAATTCGCTTCGATCTCCGGAACAAATTCAAATCTTGACATCAACGACGTTATCGACCAGATGGTAGCAGATTGGATCGAAGTTGATAAGCCAGAGGTCGAGGAATGGACGAAGGAAGGATGGAGGCTTGCAGAGGAGAAGTTGACTTCGAGGACTATCGAAATGATGTATCAGATGATGGCATTGCGCGAAAACGAGGAAGAAGAGGAAGAAGAGGACTCGCTTGAGTAGGAAGGAAGAATGAAACGCTTGAAGTGCCTTTACTATTTTTTCACTCGACTCGCTCTAGAGATTTACTCTTTGACCTCTTTGTTCAGCTCAACAACTGCTTATGAAACTCGCTGGACTTCCTTCTGCAGCGTGTCTGTCCAAACACGAATCACAAATCAGAAGAGTAAGCTGCAGGCTCAAAGCGAGATCTATTCGTCCATTCTGCGAGAATCTACAAATCAAACGATTTCTATATCCCATCACCTCTCAAAGATCAGTCCTTGTTCATCAAGCAGCGTTCAAAAGAGAGTGATTCCAATGCTCACCCTTCCCATCATCCCTTTCTTCCCATCCCCCTCGATCCTCTTGTAAGCCTCATCCAACTTCTCCCTCAACACTTGTTTCTCTCTCTCATCCCTCCAATTGCCCAACATACTATCCCTCCTCTTCCTCGTCTTTCCTCCTCCTCCCAATTCCTTCTGTTTTCCTTCACCGACTAGTACTAAAGCAGGGGTCGGAGCGGAGGGAGGGAAAAGTTCTGCGAGTGAGGGAAGATCGGAAATGGTTGAGAATTGACCGCCTGAAGGTAAGGGAGGGAGAGGGGGGGAGGAGAATGAGATACTGGGTTTCTTGCTGGAGGAGGAGGAGGAAGATCGACGCTTGAAAGAGAATTTGGATAGTGAAGAGAATCGAGAGGAGGTCGAACGGATTGAAGAAGGTTTCGAACCGGCTTGGGAGGGGAACGAGCTCGAGGTAGGGGAGGTTTGAGGAGTTGATGCGAGAGAAGAGTAAGGTGAACTCGCGCAGGTGAGGGAAGAAGAATCGGATTGCTTTCGAGGAGGGTTGACGACGAGGTTTGAGAATGGATTGTTAGTGGGGGTCGTAGAAGGGAGAGGAGGAACTTTGACTGATGGAGGAGTGAGTGAGGGTCGAGAGCTTTGAGAGACTGAAGCTCGACGGGAATAGATTGGGTGTGGATCAATCGATCTTTCCGCCTCTTTCGTAGCTTCGATCAATACTCTTTCTTCTTCCTCCCTCTCCTTCCTCGCTGCTTCACATCCTTCCAACCATTTCCTACAATTCGTGAATCTTCCATCCTCGACTATTTCCTTCTCCTTCTCCTCCTCAACCTTAACCGGTACTTTCGTCTCGACAATGAAAGAGTGTTTCATCTTCGGAGACAAATCCACTCGATCTGGGAGAGAGGGAAGGGTCTTGACTTGGAGTGAAGGAGGAGAGATCGGAACTGTGAAAGAGAAATGTTTGAAAATCTCTTCGAAATCTTCTTCTACCTCCTTCTTCTCCTTCACGAAGGGTTGTAGTGGAAGAGGTGGGGAGAAGATTGTGTTGATATTGGGTTGCGGAGAGAAGGAGGAGAGGGATTCTTCGATTACGGGGGAAAGGAGGGAGAAGGTAATGGTTGGTGGAGCGACGTTCTAAGGAGTGGTATCGCTGAGTCAATGGCATTCATGACCAGTACGTAGAGAGGGGAAGAGATGGAGAGGTACTCACGGGAGACATCTTGACTTGTTCAGGGATTCGTTTAGATCCAGCTAAAAACGAGATTGAACTAGGTTGGGGTAGTTTCAAGTTGTGAGAGAGTGAGTGACGGGATAGATTGTTGGAGTGTCGATAAATCAGAAGCAAAGCAAGAAGAAAGAAAGAAAGAAAGAAAGAGAGAGCAGGAGAGGAAGCGAGCGTCTCTGAGCGAAACCTCTGAAAACTCATCTCCTAAGCGCAAGCCAGTCCTCAAACATCCATTTCTCTCGCCTTCTCCGAGCTTCAAAGCCAGCCAGTCCTCCTCCTTTCTCTTCTGCCGAGAAACAGGCGAA
>Ga0308160_10005216_pt1 | contig 13626 bp, 17 predicted proteins | sample PhyFR1_FD_201036 | JGI IMG/M metagenome (GOLD analysis project Ga0308160, IMG submission 201036) | Phyllosphere microbial communities from UC Gill Tract Community Farm, Albany, California, United States - DLSLF.R1 | ecosystem: Host-associated > Plants > Phyllosphere > Unclassified | place: USA...
GGCTATTGCTTGGGATTGCCGTACAAGGGGTGGAATGGGGATTAGGTTTCATGAAGGGGTCAAACATTGGAGAGTTATCGTCATGAACGGTGAGCTTACTTCATCATTTGGGGCTATAAGCTGACGATTAGCGGTCATTCACCTGAGGGCCGACTGGGAGGGTCATATTGGGCATTTGGGTAATTGTATCGAGGCCAGAGATATGAGGGATACATTTGCCATCTCCATCATCTCGGTCCTCAGTGATATGTAAGTTGATATCTTGACCTCTCAGATAATGCTAACATCCCTAGCCCGATGTTACAGGTCGCTGCTGGAGCTACTCAAGTCTGCGGATCGCCAAGTACGTCTGTCAATCAACATACGAAGAATTTTGCTAATTTTCAGTCGGGGCTAGGCAGTATGCCGATGCGAAACGGCGATTACGACTCTGGGCAAAAACTGAAGATGCTTGGACATGTGTCTGGCAATCTATGCGATACCTTCGTGCTACCATGTATCTCGAATGGGGAATCTACACTCCTTGGGCAATCTTTATCGCTACGGTACGTCTTTCTTCACTTTCATGATTGATACCTTAAGTAACAAATAGCTGGCATCATGGGCTTATATAACCGGAAGTCACCCAGATGCCTCTGTTACATTCACTACCGACAGCTCACAATCTTCGAACAACTGCCTCGGTCTTCTCGATTACCTCCTCTCGTGTAATAAACGGGTCGAGCCAAGAGATGGACTGGGTGATCTAGTCGCTCAATCTGCTGTTCTTATCGGCGGGGATAGAATTGGAGGAGGTGGGCCTCTGCAAAAGGAGATGAGCGAATTGCTGTGGAAGTTGGTCACGTCTCATGACCGGGTTGAAGGGAAAAAGAGGAAGGAGCCGGTTTATTAGGCTGTTCGGGCGGAAGGCCGACACGGTCTTTTTTGGCTTGGATGACGAGGGGCCGAATGGGATCAAGTGTCTCGATGGACATTGACTGTGTTGTGAATAGTATAGTATAGTTGTTGATAGTATGTTTATAGTTGTTCGCTACTGGAGAGATTGCATTAACTGCCTTCCAACCACTCACGTGACTTGATAAAATGTTCTTTCTCGATCGCCCACTTCGGTCGTTTAGCTTGGCGTCATCTTGCTTATGTTCCCTGGGAATCGCTCGTCTGACTCTATGAAAACTCGTCTACATCTCGTGTAAGATTACAATCGCGCCATGGCGGGTATGCATAGGTATAAGAATGAGACCCACTTACTGAGTTCGTATATCGTACATCATCGTATAGATGCGTTAACATAGTTAAATCCAACTTGAAATGAAGACTATCATCCGAGATTCAGTGAGTCACCCTCCACTTTACTTGTCACGCGACTTGCTGATGTCAGTTCATCGGGCAATTGCTTAACCACTTTTCGGCTGGGAGGATACTTCCTTATCCAGAACAGAAGACGGACTATGTGGTACCCGAGCGATATATCGTCACTTCCTCCGAGAAGAAGCCAAATGATGCATCCGCATCCCTGGGGGTTGCACCGACCGATACGCTGAGTAGTGATACCGAAATCACAACAACAGAGCTGGATCAAAGTGGTCGACCAAGGGGGGAAGACGTGATAGTCCCTAGAGATGTGGTATTGGTGACATGGGAAGGGGAAGATGATCCCGAGAATCCATTAAATTGGTTAGTCACCCTTCTTCCTCTTTTTCGATATGGGATCTAGGTCTGATGGATAGGTCTTTCAAAAAGAAAGCTTGGACATTGTTTACGATCATGATCATGACTACTACTGTTTATATGGCCTCTGCCATTTGGTCACCTGCTGTTACGATTGGTGCTGAGCATTTCGGTGTTTCGGAACTGGTCAGTACTTTGGGTATTACGACTTTTGGTGGGTCTTAATTGTGTTATGATAAAAAACTAGGGCTGACGAGTAGTGGTCGGTTACGGAGTTGGTCCACTCTTCCTATCGCCCATATCGGAGGTACCCTTCATCGGCAGGACGGCACCCTACATAATCTGCCTACTCCTATTCTGCGCCTTACAACTCCCAACGGCAGCTTGCAATCACATTGCCCCATTCCTCGTCCTTCGTTTCCTAGCAGGATTCGTAGGTAGTCCACCCCTCGCTACAGGCGGTGCATCACTGGCAGATATCTTTTACCCCAACAAATTACCCTACGCCATGGGTATTTATGGAGTATCTGCCTCTGCCGCTCCATCATTAGCGCCAGTAGTCGCTGCTTTCGCAATCCAAGAAACGGGGGATTGGACATGGCCATTCTGGGAAATGTTTTTCGCCTCGCTATTCACCCTGGTTTTACTTTCATTCTCGTTACCGGAAACATCGAAGGATACAATCTTACTGCGAAAAGCGGCAAGGCTGAGGAAGATCACAGGAAACGACAAGTTAAGGGCACTCAGTGAGATCCAACAAGCTCATTTGAGTGTTTCCGAGGCGCTCTCCGATGCTCTAATTCGACCGATTACAATGACATTCACCGAACCCATCATCATCGCTGTTAATCTCTACAACGGTTTAATCTACGCAGTCATGTACTCGTTCTTCAAGTCTTTCCCCCTAGTATACGGTGAAGGTGGATACGGGTGGAATCTCGGCGTCTCGTCTCTTCCATTCTTAGGTCTAGTCGTCGGAGAGGGTCTAGGAGTCGGCGGATACGCCTTATGGAACTGGTATGTCTTCTGACCACTCTATCCTTGACCAAGAGCTAATGTCAGGTACCAATTCGAGCCAATGTTCGTCAAGACCAAAGGCAAATTCTTACCCGAAAAGCGACTTCCAATAACAATGTACGGTGGCCTTTTATTCCCAGTGACGATGTTCTGGTTCGCCTGGTCTGCTGTGAGGGTACATTGGATATCGCCAGTTCTAGCAGGGACGATATGGACAAGTGCGACTGATTGGATGTGAGTTCCTTCCATTTCAGCACCAGTCACAGGGGCTGATGGTAGTTTCTTCCCATTTTTGACTTATTTGCCGGATGGTATGTCTGCCTTGAAGAAGAGAGAACCGAAATAAGAGGCTGACAGATAGCGTACCCCAAATACGCAGCTTCCGCGTTAGCTTCGAACGACTTTGTGAGGGCATTATTCGGGGCTGGAATGCCAATAGCCGTCGACCCAATGTTCAAAGACCTAGGGATCGCATGGGGAAACTCAATCATTGGATTCTGTGCCATCGCTTTCATTCCAATTCCGTGAGTTGAGCGATTGGCGGACAAAGAGGATGGGAGACTAATCGCCAGATTCCTGCTGATCCGATATGGATCTTGGTTAAGGGAACGAAGTCGATTGTCATTACATGATTCAGATATCCTGGATCAGCCTGAAACACCGATTGATTCGTCCCTTACTGGGGAAGGGGTCTCGGCGGGGGTGTAGGGCGATATGATGCTGGCATCCACCCGAGATGAAATAGATAATATAGAGAATGATGCTGTACTTCGTGTGATGATACATTTGTTTGACAATGCTCCGATCGTCTCTTCAATGACCTGCTTCCTATCTTTTAATTTCTATCGTTTAATTTGGGTGCAACCCATTTTAATTGGGCACCGCGAGGGCAATGGGGCCGAGCCAAAAGCTGCACTGGTCCGCAAGGCCTTTGGTGAAATCCGTTGCCACCGACATGTTGACAGATTTCAAAGTGGGATCCGCCTGGCCTGTGACTAGCCCGTCGGTGCTGTTGAATTGCAGTAGTTGACCTGAATTGACCGTAGGCCTGCCCAGTCAGTGAGATCATGGATGGAGCTCACCATTGGGGGTTGACGTCTGTCAAAGGGTTGTGATTGGGGTTGTAGTGAAAGATCATCGACAGCAGGGCACCATCAAAAGACTGCAGCAGACTTTGAGATCCAGAGAGTCTAAAATTAGCGGGTTCATGTGGATGACTCACTGTGTGCCAGAATACAAAGCAAGGTCTGCAGCGTGGACTGCATCTCCTGCCACATAATACCCATACCAGCCATTCATGGCGGACATCGCCATGTTGTACCCTGGACATACAAAGATGGGCATAGAGTTAATTGCATCCGCTCGCGAAAAGGTGTTGTTAGCGCGAGGAAAATCGGATGCGGGGTATTCCTGGATCACGCTCTGTCGCTGTGAGGCGTCCAAATTCGGCAATACCTTTTGGATATATGCGTCAAACGCAGCGTCCAGCTCGCCATCACTCTGGTCCGCATTATCGGTGAGGAGGTTAGGGTTGGTGAAAATGAGTCCTTCATTGTAGTTGTTCAGGCTGAGAATGTTCGGAGTATTGAACTTTTTTGCGGCGATCATTTCTGAGTACAGGCCCGTTAAGAAAGTGCCGTCCACCACGGGAACATAAACCCATATGCCGTACCTACTGTAAGCGTACGTTTCAACACAGACCTCACTCGGCTTGATATGACAGAACATCGGTCGCATTGCTGAACGCCTCGGCGTCAAGCGTCGATAGGCAGGCGAAATCGGCACAGCCCGTAAGGTTCAAGATGGATTTGTATCTCTCCTCGATGATCGGTGCATTGTAATCATACTGGGTGGGTGCAAAGTTGCTCGACAGGATGGCTGCGGAGAACAGAGGCGCGTCGATGCCCAGCGCTTTGACCTGATTCCCACCTCGTGCCAGCACTTGGCTCATGACTGATCCGGCACCTGCGGATTCACCCCAGATCGTGACGTGCGACTTGTCCCCCCCAAAATAATAGATATGTCGTTGAACCCACTGTAAGGCATACTCCTGATCGACTTGGCAGTTAGCTACAAACAAATGGAAACGCACGCAAGCCTGCATTAAGCACTCCGTTGTCGTACGTCTCCTGCCCCGCAAGGAAACCAAATGCTCCGAGACGGTACTCTGATGATGAGCTCGCCTTTGCCGATGGACGTACGAATTGTCACCACCACAATTGGCTGACCCGCATTCACGCTTTGCTGCGTGAAGGCGAAGAAATTGTTTTCAGCAACACTGCCGATTTCGTAGCCTCCGCCGTGTATATAAAACAGGACGGGGTAGTTAGATCCAGGCTCAGCATAATCCGGCGCATATACACTGACGTCAGCTCTGAAGCAAGGTGTAATTCACTTGAGCATCAAGCAATCTTCCGTTTGGGGGCCGTAATCGTACTGATTAGAACCCATCGTAGCGATCTGGTTCTGATAACACTGGGTCGGATTCTCCAGGGCGGTATACAGCGTTCTGCCGTCAGCTCCAACAGTTTTCATAAGCTCACCGGTTGGTGAGCGGTACATGAGGTGCTTGGAATCGTTCCGCCGCTGCATGTTAGCCAGAGTTACTCGTTTACAACTGACTGGCATAACGGATCCCGAGATACTGGTTCAAGCCCCCCTGTTTGAAGCCTTGGATTAGGGCGTAGCCCAGATCGACGGGCTCTGTCCACCAGCGCTTCGTGGGCAGGGCTTGAGTACATGCGAGGAAGAGAAGGACAAGGGTGAGCATTGTGGTGGTGAGGAGCAGATCACTCTCGCAGAATGTTCAGGTATATATGAATGACTACCGGCAATGCAGAGTAAGCGAAATCCATAGGTACCCTATTATTAGCATGCATAATTCTTCCGGCGCTCGAAGAGACGACGAGATCGCAGGGAAGGAACAGGGATTTGCATGTACTCGTGACCCGGAAAGGCTCACGTCGTCCAGAAGCAATCCACCGAGACGGTCCAAATGTCATAGGTCACCAGATTGCCCGTCGCCCGGCAAGCGAATCGCAAAATAATAAAAGGGGGAAACGTCCTATTGATTCGTCCCTTATTGGGGAAGGAGCCTCAGCTGGGGTGTAGGACGAAACAAAGCTGTATAATACGCATAAAGAAGACAAAATAGACAACATAGAGAACAATGCTGTACTTCATGTAATGATACATTGGACGCCTTGATTGTCTTCTTTACTTTCTATGCTCTAGTTTCTAACTCATCTCTAGTACAGGTAAACAAACTCGTCATTCTTGTAATCCGTCAAATCAAGCATAGCTAAAATATCAGCAACTCCCCTCAACACAAAGAGGAAGACGTACCATTCTGCCCCAGCCTGACCTGGCCCTCTTGTTGATCACTCCCATATGCGACATAATCCTTGCTCATTGAAGTATCATTGATAAACTTCGGTTTACCATGTTTGACCCTTTGATTCTGCCTGACTTTGTTGAGGAAGTAGAGGTTGATGACTTGTAGACCGATGACTGCTAGTAGAGCGATGAAGATTGCCAAGACGCCTCTTAAGCCGGGCACGTAGCGGGGTGAATCGGAATCTTTGAATAGGAGAGGTCCTGGTTGTTAGCAATACTGCGCAAGGTATGGGTGAGACCTACCGATGATATTACCGATAGCCACTCCTGCGTTGTACAGGGAAAAGATCGCTCTGTCCCATCAGCAGCGCACTCGAGATGAGTTGTAGAGACTTACGTTTTCTTGGTCTGACCACCGGTATTGGCGGCGATCCAGGAGACAATCAATGGATTACCACCAAACAAGAAACTAAGCAAGTAGTATCCCGCAAGCGAAGGTCCCTGTCTAAAAGCCCCAACTGCTTCCGAGTACAGCAAAGCTAATCCAACAACCACTGGAATGATGAAGACCGCTAAAATAGCCGACTTCAGCCTAATATGATGGACGGCCCATGACGAGATCAGAATCCAGACGAATTGGAGGAAACCGAATGGAATATTCAGGAGACAGGTGGTATAGTCGTCGAAACCGAAATTACCAATCAAAGTAGGTCCAAAGATATTGGTAACTGCCGCTCCGACGTTTAATAACAACGACATGGCGAGCCAGAGGTATGTTTTTGAATCGTAAAACAGTTCAAGGACCTGATGCCATTTAAATTCACTCGACCCAGTACCCGTCTGATTCGCCCTTAGTCGTTCGGTAGCTTGCTCTTTCTCTTTTGGAGTATAAAATCTGGCAGTGTCGATACTTGAATCGTGGATCATCCAAATGACGGGGGCGGTTAAAACGGTCATAAGACCTGCGGTGAGGAAGAGTGCTCGCCATGGTGCGAGGCCGGTAGAGTGACCTAGACCGTAGGCTAGGATGGCGGAGAACATTGTTGCAATGCCGTTGGTGGAATACCATGCGGCCACTCGGATCGGTTGTTCGGAACGTCGATACCACTGAGCTGTTATGACGCCCTATTTGTCAGCATCCTTCCCAACTGAGCTACAATGACCGCCGCTACGTACGAAGAGAGGTAAACATCCACTTTCGAACAAACCGAGAAGAAATCTCGTAGCAACTAATCCACCATAACTATCGACGTCAGCCTTGAAACCAGCATGGGAACCGAAGAATTTGATATAATGATGAAATATCCAGGAATTTGACGACTGACCTTTGCGCACCGGCCATCCCACACTGACTTGCCCCCCAGCAAAAGACCAAGACCGTCATCAGGATCCTAGAAGGTACTTTGACAATCAAGTATGAAGAAAAAGGCTGCCATGCGATTTGAGCAATGGCGTTCATTATGCTAACTTGGGAGTATTGGCCGTCTTGGAGGTTCGTATCTCTAGACATTCCGAATACGTTTCCGTAGCCTGTTGTCAGCTGCAAAACAGGGGACAACTTCACTGGCCGATTGAAGATAGATAGAGAGGGGACATACCAAAGACTGTCTTGTCGAGGATTTGAAGGAAATAGACCCAGCACAGAATGATCAAAATCCGCTTATCGACTTTACTCCGTAGTCTCCTATCCTATCCGCGTCAGCATTGTTCCCTTCTGTACTTGAAAGCAGGAACCCACTTCTTCAGGAGTCACTTCAATCCTTTGCTCATCCGCAACCTTCCTCAAATCTTCCATCTCAGTCTCACCAAACTCTTCATGATTCACATGACCCTTCTTCTTTCCATCTTCCACCACTCCTACTGAAACGGGTGTTGGCGAGATATCATTCGACATTCCAACTCGTGTCTACTTTAATATTGAAATAGTAAAAGGGGAAAACGTGGAGATCCTCGATTATAGTGGAGTGTCTATATATCCCCAAGCCCGGGGCCAAGTCAGTCGGAGGAACGGCCCATTTGACCGGTGACACCGAGGAAAACCATAGGGTTTATTCCAGAATAGTCGGCAACAATTTCCACAAAAACGTCATCTTAGGTTGCCGGCGGTAAGTCCTGGACCGCTTTTAACCGCTTTAATCGGTTCTGAACCGGCGATTACCGTCCAAATATTCTATTTCTTCTCGCTAAGCATCTTAGTATCGCTACGCGAACCGCATTTAGAGTCGGTCCGAGAAGGGGCGGTGTACCAAGGACGGTTGTTGATGGTTGTCAGTTCCCAGGGACCGTCGTGAACCGCCGATGATATTCTACCGACGATAGTCCTTCGCTAAGTAGTGGCGGCAGAAGAACTCTCGGAGACGATAAGCATACACTACACACGCCGGCGGCTGGAATCCTGGTATTATGCGGTATAGCGCGTTCCGTCAATAGCCTCCAGCTGAGCTTTTGAACCGTCAATACCCATCAAGCGGTGTCCATCGCTAGAGACGGGTTTTCTTGGCTCATATCAAGCGAGGGGTCACCTCTGGTGGTCTATAATCTCTTCTCGGATTGGGCCTGTTGATGATATACATGCGTCGTCACTCGGAACTGCTCTACTATCCTGACCAATCGTTGTATCTCATTATGTATCTCGTTGCAATGCTCGTAAAATCATCAACATTACTTCATTACGAATCGAATCCGAAAGGCTACACGTCAGCTCTACCAAAGTAGTAAACTTACTCGTTGACACATTTCACAACATACCACCTCGGGTTGATTCTCATATGTACAATCAGGACACGCTAGTAATCAGCCAGAATAAACGAAAGACTAATGAGACATACCTAATCGGCCATGTAAGGCGGTCCCTCCGAATCCTCTCTCGACAGCTACAGGCTCATCTGGAACTTCAATCACCTCCATCTCCTTGCCTAATACTTGATCGCCCGCTAGGATCCCAATGCTACCTACCGTCTCTTCATTACTCAATTCACGACCATTATGGAATAATGTGAGATTGATTGGCGTTATATTCGTCTGATGCATGATCTGATATCAGCTCGGCTCGGTTTTCGGTTGTCGAAGAGACAGGACTTGGAGGACTTACCTCTACTTTGATATCCAATACCGTAGTAGTCTTTTTCACATCGTGGGAGACTTCTTTACTCTTCGACCGACGGGATGTTGGGATGGAGGTTCTTTCCAATTTAAGGTATATCTGAGTTTCTTCAAAATTCAATAATCTACATTCTTAGCACTATCCTCCGAGCGGAGATATATGGTGGGACATACCGGTCTCGGCGACATGGCTCGCATCTCCCTACCGAGATGTTAGCCTTCGGCGACCTCTTCCCATTATCCGGTTTGACCTTCGGGTAACGAAAAGTGACAGCCTCAGCATCTCCATATCTATCATCAGCTGGGTTCACATATCGAGGACTCACTTTTGAACAACCTGATCCCATCCCTTTTTACAGATAAAATGAATCTCTTCCATCTCCAAATCAACAGGCAACAACCCATGTCTACACCTCCCCAGATCATGCGACAACTTAGGTCGCGGCGCGTAATCGTACCTTACAAACTCTTCCCATGGCTTAACAAAGTTGTCGGGTAGGTAATAATAATCATTATCGTAAATTACGAATTTCGGATTCAAGAATTTCATAATTTGTCGATCTACTTTGGATTCGGCTTTCCAGAGTTCCTTGTCCTCTTGGCTCAGACCTGGGGCTGTTCTGGAGTGGTATTCTGCTTCGACACATATTGCACAAATCGTCATATGCGGAAGGATGCTGAATACTTGTGTACCAGATTGAGATGATGGGGTTCGGGACATGTCGGCACCGTCGTTGAGTTTCGAGCTGGAGGCGATGGCATTTGACGATCCATGTCGTGAGGGTGTATGCGGATTGGCGTCTCGGGAGAATGACCTGGTCGGCGGTTTCATGATAATGTCCGATACCTCCGTCCCCTTCGCTTCCTCCCTTCCCTCGTAATTACTCGTTCCGTTCGTTCCACTTGTTTCACTTGTCATGATAATATCGTCCATGGCGTGTCCGGTTTCCAGTTCATTTGATTTAGCACTCTCAATCTCCTCTAGCGTCCCGTTTGTCACGTTGGCACCGGCTGCCCCATTGATATCAGCCGCCAAGGCGTGTTTTGAACTCGAGGTGGAGAAACCCACCTGGGCGGTGGCATCGGGATGAAAGATAGATTCCATGGAAGGTAGCTCCTCAGCGACGGGAGGTGGACTTTGCGAAAGATCGATAACCTCATGTTTCCTCTTGTTCTTCGGCGGATTGGAATTCTCCACCGCATATCCATGCGGAATATCGAATCCGTACCTTTGTAGTAGTTCGAAAGCTTCCAGGGAGACCATTTTGAATAAACCCGTCGAATCCGGATCTACGTCCCCATGTGGACATACCGGGATATTCCATGGTTTGAACAGATCATCGAGCTTTTCCGCACCGAACCACCTCTCGAGCTCTGCCAAGGGGATCAAGCAATCCATCCCTGGTAGAAGTTTGGCGACTTGTTTCATAGCTCCGACTAGACCATGATATTCGTCTTCTAGGGCGTATTTCTCGACTTCTGCTCGCCCTTGGTCATTATCCCATTCTGCTAGCTCTAAACCGATCTTGTCCATAATAGTGGTTGGGGGAGGGATTGGCTCGACTGGACGAAGTCGGGTGTAGACGAGCATATATGCGTCTCTGGATCGTAGAGTGTTTTCGTCCGTTTTGGCGCGTTTCAAAGGGGGTTCCGATCCTGATCCTGATTCTACTCCCAACGCTGGACGACCGTCACTCTCGAGAACCATCCTACTCCTCTTGATCTCACTGACATCTTCATCATCACACATGAACCAATTCCCCGTTGCTTGTTCCTGCGCCTCACAGACAAAGTGACCTTCATGAGCACTAGGTCCACTGTGCGTGATGATGGCTTGTAGATGGTAATCATGACCTCCTAATTCGAGATGTCGGGGGAAAGTGATTGATGCCCTTGATTTCCTGCGATCGTATGTTTTCGGATCGAATACGAAGCGAAGTAAGGAGAAATGAAGGATGGGGGGGAAACTTGTTATGGCGGCTGAGCGGGTTGCGTTTCGTTTAACACCGCATGATTGGCAGTGATATTTATTATCGCCCTCAAGTCTTTCGTCGGTAAGGGAATATTCAAGTCGATCCATCAATGAAGTTCCCTCCTTGAGGCTGAGTTCCAGTTCGAGAAAAGAACTATCTCGCTGACTGGCGAAACCGCAATCGCATTTCGTGGTGTATTGGATGGTTCCTTCGAACTAATGGTCAGCTCCTTCCCTAGAAATAATCTTAAAGACGCAATAGCTCCTTGGTCAGACTCCTCAGCTTCAGGTCCTTCTGCTTCAACAACTCATTCGTAATCATCTCGAGGAAGAGTTTCGAAAATTCCGCCGCATCCTGCTGTTCCCCCTTGTTCAACCTCAAGGACTCGATCAGGGCCATCGGGTCGATGAATCGTTTTTCGGTATGTTGGAGTGATGCAAAGATGTGCGCTAGGTGGAATAATGGGGAACCGGGAATAGGGGCGCATGCGTATATCGCATTTCGAAAGGGGATGTTATGGAACCAAAGCTGGAGGAATGCGTTTGCCTGATGTCAGCTCAAGTCCGACTCTCTTCCGATAGCACGAAGTGATGGAATCAGCTGAACATACATAACAAGTAGCTCCCAGATTCCTCAATCCAGCCGGTATTCCCTCTTTCCTCTTCTCTGCCCTTTTACTTAGTTTCGACTCTACATATTTCCCCTTCCCCCTTGAATCCAGCAGACCCGTCACCCCCAGGTAGTTATAACATGCCGGATTGGTTTCGCAGTACCTCTTGCTACATTTTTTTTCCTTTACCGGTATCTCATCCCCGTCAAAGATGGGGAAAGCGTATGTACAGGGTACGACGTCCGTCAAGCCCGCTGCTGCCAGGCGATGGTTGTCGTTTATATCTCTCGCTGTTTTGACCTGATCTACCCAGCTCCAATCGTTCCTAAGCTTCTTTGGTGGCATTCCTTGGGTCTATAAACCATATGTAGTATACAAAAAGTAGTGAGTAATGAAGAGAAGAGAAGGATAGAGTCAAAGAGGGAAGAGTGGACGATGAAGGTGGAGGTAGTAATACACGTGGATTGGGGTGAGTATGGTTGTTGATGGTGTTCGCTATATGCATTATATCTCGTACTTATCCTATACATGCTGTCGAGGTTGAGGAATAAGGGGCCACCCCCAGATCCAGCCAGTCTTCACTACTCGACCGAACATGTATCGCTGGCGAAAACACTGGGAAGGAGGAGGTGGTTGATGAACAAGTTGGACGAACGGATACCTCTCATCCGGTAGATCCACCCTTGCGACTCGTCCCGAACCAGCTCACAAAGCAGACTGCTCATGGTGGCCGTGTCTGTGCTATGGATCCTAGCTCTACCTTATCGTGGACTCTGGAAGGGAACGTATATCGACGAAAATGCAATCTCCCCAGGTCAGGTGTCAATGTACTTTGACTGGGCAAATGTTCACCAAGCCGACCGATACCTGGATCAGCTAGAGAAGATCGTAAGACGGACTCTCGAAGAGTGAGCTTGATACCCGAAAATAGAGCTGACAGCAGACGCTCCGAGTATCTACAAGAGACATTCTCTCGCGCCGGTCTGAACTCTGGAAATACCTCTCTCTCGACTTACGCACATGTCCAACCACCTCGATCACCGGGTACAGAAACCATCATATTATCAGCAAATTGGATATCAAGGGATGGCGGACCGAATTTGAGAGGTGTAGCTACTGCTCTCGCTATGGCAGACTTTCTGAAAGGTATGTACTATATTCTGGGATGAACTGACGGCAGGTCAAAACTACTGGGCATTCGATATTGTCATTGTCATCGGGGAGGGATATTTGGAGGGATTAGAAGAGTTCATGCAGTCTTATCACTCGCTGTTCTCTGGGATTATATGGACTGGTCTCAATCTCGATTATCCAGGTCATTCCTTCTCCCACCTCGGGCTGTTTTATGGTGAGCTCAACGCGTCTAACAGCGGAGCTGAGCTGATTGAACAGAGGGCGTAAATGGCCGTCTACCAAATCAAGATGTATTCAACTCGATAGCGCATATCGCTCGGTACTCTGTCGGTGTCCAGACTCGGGTCCACGATATCGATTACGAGCCAGACTGGCAGTACCCGAAAATGATCAAGGATTACCTCCTAGCCGCCAAGCACCTCGTCCATCATTTCTACTACAATGCTCTAGGCAAACCAAGTGGAGCTCATGGTGTACTAGCAAGGTACGTCCCTGCAATCTTACGTTGGAGCTGATGGTAGACACCGAATAGACTCGATGACAATGTACTGTACCCCCTCAACCGGTCCTCATGGATTCCATACCCTCGGTCGAACCGTTGAATCAACCTTGCGATCCTTCAACAACCTCCTCGAACGACTACACGCTTCCTACTTTTTCTACCTAGTCCCCAAGCCACACCACTTTATTCCAGTGGGGAACTACCTACCCGCCGCTATCCTCCTTGGAGCAAGCGTGACTATTGGCGGGTTTGATTGCCCATCGCCATTGGACGGGGTTATATGG
>Ga0308160_10005217_pt1 | contig 13626 bp, 19 predicted proteins | sample PhyFR1_FD_201036 | JGI IMG/M metagenome (GOLD analysis project Ga0308160, IMG submission 201036) | Phyllosphere microbial communities from UC Gill Tract Community Farm, Albany, California, United States - DLSLF.R1 | ecosystem: Host-associated > Plants > Phyllosphere > Unclassified | place: USA...
TTCCGTCGAACATCGTCGATTCAATTCAAGACGCATGATCAGAAGACAAGAAGGAAGCAGTGAGGCGGAATTGAATGAGAGAGAGAGGAGAAAGTGAAAAAAGCTCATCAGCTCTGTCGTCCGTCTTTCAGCTCAACAAATAGCAGCGGTTGATACTCACATGATCCTTCACTTCATCGTCCGTGTTCGGATGAACCAACACACTCAACCCACCTCTATAAGCAATCAAGAACCCAAACAACGCACCAAACTCCTCAGGCGAAAAAGTGTTCACTTCAAACATCGGGACCGGATGTGGTCTATCCCATTTCTTCTATCTCATCAGCTTAACTCAATTCTGCGGGGAGGCAGAGGGGGAAGGGTGAGCGTACCCGACAGGTCGATCCCAAAATTTGTAAATTCGTAACTCGGGGAACTCGTATCGGATTCGATGGTGGAGTTTGAGGGCGTGAGAGGTTTGAAGAGGGTTGGAATAGTAGATATGAAAGCTGTCAACTAATTCGCGATCAGCTTGAGTGAGAAAGAGAGCTTCGCAAGGAGGAGGAAGCTCGAGAGAAGGGAGAGGGCTTTTACTCGAATGCGTTCTTGTCTTTGTCGAATCCGATGGGGTAGGAAGTGTACCATTCAGAGAGGCACTCTACGTCGTTGTGCGAGCGTTTGGGGACGGAGTGAGGAAGGAGAGCGCTTCGGGGAGGGTTCAAGAGGGATTTTTGGTCGATTAGATTACGTTCTTCTGTTAGAGGTGGGAGGGAGGACAGTGGGAATGAGGATGGGAGTGGGTCGAGGTATTGTGGCTCGGGATTGGAGAGGAGAGGAGGAGGAGGCATCGATTGAGATGTCGCGAGGAAGAATGCTGGGGGAAGTAGGCTAGAGGGTGAAGCGGCTGAAGCGGCAGAACGACAAGAGGGACGTCGAGAGCAGAGAGGGGCAGGAGCAATGAGTACAGAGCAGAGTATGAGACAGAGAAGCGTGATTAGGTGATCACGGAACGAATTTAGGCAATTTGTTCACAAGCGCAAAGTCGCGGGAGAGAGACCGAGCTAAGCATGAGAAAGCGAGTCAGAGTGGTATAAAGTAGCGTGGTCAGGAAGGAAGAGAGTTCGACTCGACAAAATGACTTGGTGAAATTCGAGGGAACTTTTTCGAGGGAGAGCTCATCTTCCTTCACTTCACCCACACCACACCAGATCGATCAAGACAAGATGGATATGGATTCACACTCTGTCGGAACCTCTTCGACTCACCCTTACACCTGCCTGTCGTGTTCCCTCGCCTTTGTCGATGCTTCATCTCAGCGAGAACATTACGCCACTGAACTCCACCGTTACAACGCTAGGAGGAGGGTAGCTGGATTACAACCAGTCACGAAAGAAACTTTCGAGACTAAAGTACAGAGTTCAGCCAAAGTTGGAGAAGATGGAAAAGAAATTATTACTCAGGAGAAGAGTGAAGGAAAGAAATTGGCTTGTAAAGCTTGCAAGTGAGTACTGCGTCTTCTATCAGTGTGCTATCATACTCTTCGTTGCAGCAAGTTGGAGCGGGGGAAAGTAGACGAGTAGGATTGAAGCTAATCTCACTTCTCCTTGAAATGTTTCTAGCAAAACCTTTGCTTCACCAGCTACACACGATGCTCACGTCAAGACGAAGAAGCATCAAGACAAAGTATTCGAGTTCGCTTCGAAAGTCAAGGCATCAGAATTATCGAAACAGCCCGAATCAGCCGAAGAAGATTCTTCAATGGCCTCTCCCGTCCCTTCGACTTCTACCGCACCTCCCCCTGCTCCTACCTCTCCCACCACCCCCGCTTCAGCAGACACACCTTTCGAATCATCCGGAGACGCAGCACTCGATCGAATGGTCGCCAAACGTCTTCTCTACGCACCACCTATCGCTCCTACTTCCTGTCTCTTCTGCCCTCACCCTTCCTTCTCTAACCCACAAGAATCCGTCGCTCACATGCGGCTCGCCCACTCTTTCGTCCTTCCCGAAGAAGAGTACCTAGTTGATTTGGAAGGTTTATTGAAGAGGTTGGGAGAGGAAGTTGGAACTTGGAATGTATGTGTCTGCTGTGGAAAGGGATACGGAGGTAATATCGAGTTGGGCAAGGAGGAAGAGAAGACGGATGAAGAGTTGAGGAAGAAGGCTAGTAAAGGTGTCGAAGCAGTTAGGGCTCACATGCAGTCAAAGGTGAGCAAAGCGACAACATGTATCAGTGCTTCCGCTGAAACTGATGTATGTATCTCGTGTGCCACAGTCTCATTGCCGCATCAAATACGACACGGAAGAAGAACAGCTCAACATTGCCGACTTTTACGATTTCCGTTCCTCCTATCCCGATTACCAAGCTCGACTCGACCGACGTGCAGCACGACGAGCTGAGAAGGCGGCGAAACAAGCTGCTGAAGGATGGGAAGATGAAGAGATGGGAGAGAATGACGAGAACGATGAGAACGCAGAAGTCGTTTACGAATCAGGATCAGACGTGGACGACTCAGCATCCGACTCGGACGACGATTCGCTACCCGAGGATTCCGGTATCACTTACGGAGATACAGAGTACGAATTGGTTTTACCATCAGGAGCTCGAATCGGTCATCGCAAACATCAAAACATTCACAAACAAAACTTCCTCCCTTACTTGGAAGGTTCTCCTTTCGTTCCCCCACCTCACGCCTCTCAAGCAGAGAAGAAACCTTCTGCACATTCTCAAGCCCTCCTCTCCCTCGTACCGAGAATCGCAAAGGACAAGACTCACGCTCGACCTATTTACGAGGCTGGTTTGATCCCTGCTAGAGGAAGTGGGTATGGTGGAAAGAACAACGAGGTCATCAAGGCTAGGAACAAGGGTGAAGCGAAGGAAGCGGGTAAGGCGACGAGACAGTTCAAGGAAATCAGGAGGTTCAACGATCAGGCTTTGATCAAGGGTATCAGGGGAAACAACCAAAAACATGTACGTCTCTACTTCTTGCTCTATCCTCTCACTTACGCTCGAGTACTGATAAATTGCGGTTGACGGCGTACAGTTCCGAGACCCTTTCCTGCAATAGATTCATTCCTGTTTGCATCTTTTGTTCGATTATACCGCAACTCTCGCATTCTTTGCAATACTCCCGGCCCTCGTGCCTTTCTCTCTGTTGTTGTGTTTCTGCTCGGTGAGCGCTACCGAGAGATGCACAGTTCGACGAGAGTTTCGAGAGACTGCGATCCGTTCCATCGTCATCGTCGTTTCGTTGGCCTTCGTTCAGCTACTTGCGCAACGTCTGACTACAGACGAGAAGCCGGGACATGAAGTGAACGTTATCTTGCGAGACTTCAGATGGCAGATTCTTCCTCCCGCATTTTTCGCTCTTTCTCAAACTCTCTCACAGAGCCTCAAGATACCCTCGGAGCCCTTTCAAGCTCTGTAGATACCCTTGACGTTCATTCGCGGTACCTCGGCAGCTCTCCTCGACTCGACATCAATCTACATCAACAAACTTCAATCTCTCCTCTCTACAACCTCCGAGAAGCTCAGAAGATACCTCACAGTACTTTGAGGATGTCTGATAATCCCGTCTTACCCGAGGAATGGCAAACCCTGTGCGTTCTCTTCACTTTTCGCATATTCGCATTTCTCGCTGATCTCGTCTGGGAAATTGGAGGGTATAGGTCCTCGCCGAAGATTCCAGAGATCAAAGTATGGATCAGTATGGGAGGGAAAGTATTGACGAGTCACAAGAAGGATACTTTGGATCATACGAAAGTTGGAGCGGAAATCGCTGGGATTGAGGGAAGGGAATTCGAGGTGAGTAACCACGAATTCTTCAACGTCAAATGAAGTCCACGCTGATTGTGATCAAAGTAGGTTATCTTTTACGACGGGAGAACAAAATTGGTTCGTCCATACGAGAGAAGGGTTTACCTCGATGGAAAGCAGTGAGTCCCAGTTAGAACGGCACGGAAGCATGGGTCACTTTTCTAACTGACAGATGACACTGGTTTCGAACAGCGTCGGTGGGCACTGGATCAGAAAAGACGACAGTCAATTTGCCAACTCTCCAGAGCATCGAAACCGTTTTCATATATACGCAACAAAGGTTGTTGGCAAGGTATGGTGCAAGTGACATTGTTGTTCGATGTCGCGCTGACACTGTCTGTTGCGTCGAACAGTCTCATGTCAAACCCTTCGTATTCGGAGCTATCGGAACAACCGATGAAAAATCGAAAGCGACGCAATCAGCTCGAGCCTTAGCCGAAATCGGTACAATCAGGATTGAGTACAAGCGAGTCAAGAACGTTCGACAGGTTAGGGTCTCGAACAAGAAGAAGCGGAAAACTTACTTTTCAGAATCGGATGACGGGAGTGCAGAGGAAGGGCAGGAGCATCTTCTCGATGAAAAGGCAAAGAAAGCGCAATTTGGCTTGTCTGCAGGGCAAGTCTCGCGCACGTCTCTGTAAGATCTCGTACTGAACAAGTCATTGCCCGGCTCACAGGGTTGGCAAAAAGCGCAAAATCGAAACGAATCGGCAAGATAGCGACTCTGACGAAGGCAGCGGTTGGACGCAGGAATGGAAGTATGACGTCGCCGACGATGTACCGTACTTGACCTGGACTTTCAGGATTCGTTCTCCGAGTGCGTTTCCCCTTGCTCTTGTCCTGACGTTTCGGAATCTGTTCTTACCTTCACCACCTCTCTTAGTCGGGTTACAAGATGATGTTCTACCTGGTACGCTCCGTCACCTATCTGTTCACATCTCAATCGAACCTGACTCTTCGTTTTTTCGTAGACGAAGAAACTCCTCAACCCGTCGCAAGCACTTCACAAAGCTCAAAACGACCAACGATCTCACTCTCCGACAGCGATGAAGATGAAGAAGAAGATGCCGATGCACTAGACGCAAGGATCGCCGCGATCGAAGCGAAAGCCGCTCGACTCAAAGCGAAACGAGCCAAAACTGCTGGTGCAGCCGATATCAAACCGAAAGTCTCACCTGGACCACCATTCGACTGGGAAGGACGACCACCGATCGACAAGGGAAAGAGGATTTACGTTGATTTCGATGAAGAGGGTGCCGAGGAAGAGGAGAAGAGAATGCTAGAACGAGAGAAGCTGGAGAGGGAGAAGAGGGAGAGGAATCGAGTCGAGCTGTAGTCCTCTGATTGTTGTCTTTATACCGCTTTTTCTACTGACGGAGTAAGTGAGTTTTCGAAAGCTCGAGAAGCGAAACTTTCATTCTTCGCAAGTGGAGAGCTTTTACAGCATCTCCGAGAGTGCGACACGGATCATGGGGATCGATTTGCATCCAGCTTCATGGAGAGCTAGATTCGACTCTTCGACTTTAGCTCAAGGTTTGCGAGGAGCTGCGATTCTCGCTCTTTTCCTTTTCCGCATCACTTCGCTTTCCAAATTCCAGCTTCCTCACGCTTATCAACCTCCAGAACTTCAAGCAGTACCCAGAGCTGTGAGTGAGCCTTCTTCTTACCTCCTTACCCTGTCTCTGTCCTCCTTGACGTCTTCATCCCTACAAGTTTGCTGACTCCTTTTCATTCACTCCTAGCCTCTCAAATCACCTACGAACCGTCTCAAAGTAACAACAATGACCGAACAAGTAACTCTACCGAAAGAATGGGAGTGTCTGTGAGTCTCCCTTGTTCTCCCTTGTCCTCTCGTTGATTCAACTCTGATCATCCCGTTCTCTTACAGCTCCTCCTCTCTCGTTCCTGAAGTCAAAGTATGGATCACAATGGGTGACAAGGTCTTGGCTACTCACAAGAAGGATACCACGAATCATTCGCATGTTACTGCAGAGATCGCTGGAATCGAAGGGAAAGAATTCGAAGTGAGTTCGACTTTCTTTCAATCATGGTGTCAGTACCTGGAGGAAATGGCTGACGACACTAATCGATAGGTGCACTTCTACGATGGAAGGACGAAACTCACAAAGCCGTTCGAGATCAGGATATTCCTCGACGGGCAATTGTAAGTCCTTGCCTTGGTCCCGCTTCGTACATTCTACTCAGGTCTTCATCGAGCTACAGTATACGAGGCAATATCGCAAAGAAAGATTCAGATCAGTACAAGACTGCTCAAGGAGATCCCGAACGTTTGTGGTCTTACTCTCACCAAAGTGTCGGACAAGTCCGTCGTTTTCTCATTACCCCTTCTTGAAGTGATGCTAATCGACTTTGGAAACAGTCACACAAGCGTCCATTCCGCTTCGGACAAATAGCGACCACCGATAACAACACTCAAGCTGTACAGAACTCGAGCAATCTTTCAGAAGTCGGCACTATCACGATCAAGTACTGCAGGATCAAGGCAGTGAAACAGATTCGAGTCAAGGCAAGTACAAGCAACGTCTCGACAGGCTCAAGTCAGATGCAGGTTGCTGTCAAGGCCGAAGATTCGCAACCAATCGATGAGAAACTCAAAAAAGCTCAATTCGGATTGTCTGCAGGGTCAGTCGACAGCCTTCCCTTGTACTCGCTACGCATATCTGGTGACAAGTAATCGCTGACATTCGCTCGAGAATAGCTTGGGAGACTTGCTTCCCAATACTCCATCTTCGACATCGTCAGCTGGACCCTCGACTTCCTCATCAAACGGTCCTGCAATGGCCTCTGTCTTGAGGGAAAGCGAGCCTACAATGCAGAACTCCTACGACATAGTCGATCATCCAGTTCCTTACATTACCTACCGTTTCAATATTCGCTCCGCTAGTATGCAGACCTTTCTCATCTCTTTCTCAAGGCCGAACTGACCTTTCGCTTTCCCCCGTAGCTGTCATTCAAGATGAACTCTTCGTCGGTGAGTCGTCGACAAAGTCTCATCTCAGATTGCCCTCATCGCGGACTTTACTTTTCTTCGCAGACGAAGAAATCCACTCGCCTGTCGCTAGCACTTCCGGCTCTTCCAAACGTACCTCTACCGCTCTCGAAGATGAAGACGACAACGACGCAGATATCGATGCTGAACTCAAGGCTCTCGAAGAGAAGAAAGCTCGACTTCTCGCAAAGAAAGCGAAAACTCTCGACATCAAACCCAAAGTTTCACCTCCTCCTCCTTTCGATTGGCAAGGTCACCCTCCTATCGATATGGGAAAGAGGATCTACGTCGACTTTGAGGAGAACGATGTTGGAGATGAGGAGAAGAGGGAACTAGAGAATGAAAGGTTGAGGAAGGAAAGGATCGAGAAGGGAAAGATTGAGCTTTGAATGAGATCGCTTGTTTCTGTCGCTTGAATTTACTGTGTTCCTGTACCTAATTCGTGTTGTGCTTGATTGAGAAGATTAGCTGTCGTCGAAAATCTAGTTGCGAAAGTTTTGCGAAACTTCTCTTTTTTCTCGTTAGATCCCTTTGTCTCGAGGGGAGTAATCCGTGGGTAGGACTCGCGAGCTACCATCCGACTCAAACAAATGAGAGAGAGGTCGAGGGACTTTTCCCAACTTTCCAGACTTTCTGGGCTCTCCCTCTTTCCCTTCACCTTCTACTCGCAAACTCGCATTCCAGTCAAGCTACACACTCGCAATCTCTCTAGATCTCGACGTACAAGCGCAACCGCTTCTCTCTTCACTGCTTTTCCGTCTGTTTCTCGCTCTTTCTCGTCCATCTCTCGCTCGTCAGCATCTACAACGCTCAAACTAGTACCGGCAGGATCAGAGTCGTATCGGATAGCTCCAATACCGGGCGCACCGCTCCTAGAAAATTCCTCAATCAGTCAATCGCCTTCATCAAGTTTCGGTCAACATCGCATCTCAAGCAATGTCGGACGACGAGGAGAAGCCTGCTGTCTTCCCAGACGCTCAGAGCTGGCTGTAAGCTCTGTCGCCCCATCACTGTGCCCTGTAAAGAGTCTCGCTGATGATTTTGCCATTCATTCCTTATCGACTCCTCGTTCCCTTTCTCCTGCTCAGCTCAAGTACTCAGGTGTCAGAATTGAAGATGTTCATCGAGATTGAAGGGCAGCCAGCGAGGATCTACGCTCAAAACTCGAGGATGAACGGACCGACGAGTCTAGTCAGTGGTTGTATTGAGGGAACGCCGGGTGGACGCTTCAAGATATGTTACTGGGATCAGAGGAGAATAGCCAAGGCTGCGCTGGGACTGTATTACTTCCTCGAAGGAGAACTGTGAGTGAGACCCGCATCCGAACCCCCAAAGTTTCGTTCGTATTCAACAACCGTCGCCGCATCAGAATCCACGACGGAACCAGCCAGAAAACTCAAACGTACTTCAAGCTCCCTATCGAGTCAGAGGAGCGTATAGTTGAGCTTTCAGAGGAACGATCAGACGAGGTGCGTTTCTTTGACCGTGTTACTGCTGTCACGAGAACCTAGCTTCCGCAGATTCAATACTAGCACCACATTCGCACCTTCTCCTTCGGAGCAGTCCCTTCGACAGAAGATATCGAAAGCGCGACCACCGATACAACCACAATCCGTCAAGTCGGAAGCATCGACGTCTGTCTGTCTCCGCTGAAAAGCTGTCGTCGCAAAAGACCTTCAGATCCTGATGACTGCCTTGAATGGGCTCAACCTGAACTCTCGAAGACGCTGCACGAGTCTGAAAAGAAAGCTCAGTTTGCTCTCGCTGCCTGGTTCGTCACTACCTTTCTTCCGCCTCTCGAGCTTTCAGCCACTCTGACTATCTATCTTTTGCATCCTAGTATGGAAGCTGCCGAGATGACAGATGCAGAATTTGACGAGACCTGTTGGGTCACTAAGCGATTAGACGAAGACAATCCCGCCGTAATCTACTCCTTTGAGGTCTGGAGTCGAGGTGAGTCCTCTGCTCCTTTTGGATCTCTCATGTGATTCACACTAGACTGTTTGACTTCACAGCTGGTCTCGAAATGAAAGGTCTCGTCGATCGTGAGTTCCGACCTTTTTCCTCCTTCACGAACTCCGCTCGATGGGATTTCGCTCATACGCTCTCTGTTGCGCGTAGCCTTACCTCCTGAGATCGAACTTGTTCGAGATCAATCGCCTCCTCTAGCTGCTGACAACGCTGAACTCGCTGCTATCGAAGCTCAAATCCTCGCTTTGCAACAACGAGCCGATGCTCTCCGAGGCGACGACGAGAAGAAGATCAAAGTAGCGCGACCTCAAGCAGGAAGTCAAGCAGAACGAGACGGAGGAGTGATCGAGAAAGGAGGAACAATTTACATCGATTTTGACGAAGACGAGATCGAATGAAGACGAAAATCAGAAGGATTGATCGAATGTTTCTATTGTACTCTCAGGTATATACCTTCGCTACTTTGAAAAATATCTTTCGTCTCTAGCGAACGAGACACAGAATCGAGCGTTACGAGTGTTTTGAGAATTGCGAGAAAAGCGAAAGGAATAGTCTACGATACACACAAGTCCAATTCATCGATAAATAGGTTCGAAGCTGGATAATACAAAGCGTCTACTTGAGGAGAAGGAAGCGAAGAGTCAAAGAGAGATACAAGAAGAAGAACTCAAAAAGAGAGGGTGAAATATCTATATCCGAAGATCCCTCTCAAACTTTTACGGTACTAGCCTTGATCCTCTCGACCGTCTGCCAAAAGTCTGAAATGAAAGAAAGGAGCAGGCGAACTCGATGGAGAGTTCCGAGAAGAGCAACGAGCTCGAATGTGGAAAGGAAAGAGAATATTTTGCAAGTAAAGTTTAAACAGCGACAAGGTAACGAGATCTATAGGTAGTGTCTAGAGGGAAGGATAAGTCTATTGTAAGGTATCTGTTTGCGAATTGCGAAGGGGAATTGGAAAAAACGACGACTCTACTCTGTTCTCTTCCGACCTGTACCTACTGCCTCTTGTGACTCTCCTCTGGGCGATGAACGACCTCGTCGTTCTCTAGCTCCGCCGCGAAGGCACTCTGTATAGCGTCTGACCTCTCCTTGACCTGTCTCTTCTGCCTCTCGATACTTTTCTTTCTAGCCTCTTCGTACTTCCCTCGATTGTAATCGTTCTGTTTCTCCACCTTGTCTCGCCCTCTTCTCCATCTCTGTACGACTTCGAGATCCTTCCTCTCAGTCGATCCTTTACGGCCTGGTCTTTCCTGTCCCGTGAACTCTGCTCGTCGTATGATGTTTGCTCGTCGTCCATCGGTGGGAAGAGTAGCTTCGAGATCTCGTTCGGCTTGAGCTTGCTTGTGTCTTGCTTTCGGGTGAGCTGCTCGTTTCGCGAGATGGTACATTTGAGGGACGCCGACCGAGGCTGCGAGTTCGTGCGCTGACCAATTGACGGGACTAGAAGGGAAGCGGAGCTCGTTAGTTTTCTGATGAGCTCACAGATACAGGTAAAGGGTACGTACGATCCGGGACCAGCGAAGATAAACATATCATAAGCCAAACAACCTCCTAGCGATCCGACGAGAGGACCCAGTAAAGGCTACGAAACGAAAAAGGGAGAGTCAGCTTATCGCTTCGAGCGAATAGAGGCCATGCCAATACTTACACCAAAGATCCACCAGCAATCGTCGTGAGTCCAAACTTTCGTTCCGTATCCGACTGCCCAAAGAGCCAATCGAGGTCCGAGATCTCGAGCAGGGTTGATCGCGTAACCACTGACCCATCCCTAAACATCGTGATTAAGCGACCATCAGCACTAGAGCCGGGACGAGCAAGAGAAGGAAAGAATGGACGAACGTTACTCATTCCGATAGCGACGACGACGAAGCCAAGAACGATAGCTCCGAGTCCAGCTCCGGGAGGGGCATTATTCTGATCGAGGAGCATCGTGTGAGACTCGATAGAGGTGAGTGAGAGTCAGAAAGGAGACTTACCTCGTCTCCGAGAGCTAAAACCGCAATCATGAGAATTCCTCCAGCAAGTACTTCCCTAGAATCGATGAAGGACGGTCAGTCATCACGTAGGCTAGTATCACGTAGGCACAAGAGCTCACTGTGCAAATCCTAGAGGAGTAGTGCCGACTTGAGTAGCAGGAGCAGTGAAGAAGAGAGTTGCAGAAGCGTTAAGTGGAGGATCGGCTTGAGCGTGAATGAGCTGATTGGGATCATAGTCATGGATAGCTCGTTTGTAGTTGCCATACACCATAAGCGCTCCGACGAAAGCTCCGAGGACTGCGAGAAGGGTCAAAAAATGAGACGATGGATTTCGAAAGAAGGGGAGGAACGAAAACGAACCTTGAGCGATGACGTAGCGAGGTACCATCTGTGACGGGGGGAGAGTCAGTACCGGCGCGAGAGTGAGTGTACTCGGGATCAAGCTCACCTTCCAAGGAAAACCACGGAAAATAGCGAGAGAAATCGTCACTGCTGGATTCGTGTGTCCTCCACTGTGAGGGGGATTCACGATTCATCAGACGCTGGCGATAGCTAACGAAGCGAGACATTGACTCACGAGATACCTCCTGCGACGTAGACACTGATCATCACAGCGAATCCCCAAGTCCAGTTCTGACTCGAATAATCTCCAGCCTGTATTCGAAGAAATAGAGAGCTCAGTTTGAGTCATAGGATCCGAGCAGATGAGTGAGGACATACAGTAGCTCCGGAGATCTTCACTTGACAATCAGCTGCGAGAAGAGAAAGAATGCTCGAGTCAGCTTATCGTTTTGGAGAAACGAAGAAACCCGAAGACTTACCTCCGATACCGAGGACAACGAGCATGAGAGTCCCGAGGAACTCTGCCATCGGCTCCCTCAAAGCATAACGAATCGTTCCCCAAGCGTTCCGAACTGGAGGTCCATCGGGAGTCATGTCGTCTTGCCAATCCTCCTTGTTCTGATTGAGTTGACCTCCGACTTGAGGAGTGTCGCTATCTGCTCCTGTATCTCCGCTCCCTACTGACCAACTATCCTCATCGAAGTCTTCTCCTCCATTCCTACCTGATCGAGGGGTCTTTCCTCCTTTCTTGCTATCCTGTTCGACCTGATCTCTTCCTCGATCCACTTTCTCGTCGTACTCGTCATCATGTTTCTTTTGTTCTTGTTCGGCGAGTGTTGATTCTCCGGGTGATCTCCTTCGAGCGAGTTCTGAAGCCGTTTCGGATTCTTCGGCGACGGCGTTCGATTCAATCTCGTTTGCGCTGTCTTCGTGATCTTGACGTTTGACCGGGTGTCCTACTGTACTTCCACCTCTCGACATCCCACTGTTGTCACTCTGAGCGTTCGCACTCTCATCTGTCTCCTCCCCGCTCCCTCTCGCTTCCTCGCCGTTGTACCTATCGAACGGATCTTCCTGTTCGACGATCGTATCACTCGGCAAGCCTCCATCTCCTTCGCCTCCGACCGTGCTACTATGTTCAGTGATAGCAGAATCCATTCTCTCCGGCCCTTTCCTCCTCGATCTCTTTTCTTGTCTCTTTAATTCCCTCCTCTCCTTCTCCCTCGATTTCGCCCAATCTTTCGCGACACTCGATTTGCGTCGATCTTTCGTTGGGAACACTCCTCCCATCGCCCATAAAGGTTTCTCATCCCCTCCAGTTTGACTCGCTCCTGAAGCGGTACTTCCTCCTCCTCCTCCATTGAACGCAGATCCTCCTCCTTGAGTCGAATCCATTCGCTTGAACATCGAGTTCTGTAATCCTCCTCCTCCTGATGACCCAGCAGCGTTGTAAGATTGCTCGGTTGTAGGTCCAGCGACATTTTGAGGTCGAGGTTTTCGACGAGTTGAAGTTGTCGAACTAGAATTGCGAGGATGAGGAGGTCTCCCTTCTCGTTCGAATGAGATTCGGGAAGATGAAGTGGTCGATGCTTGTCGATCTGGTCGTTGTCGTCGAGTTGGAGGGGAAGAAAAGGAGGAGTGAGAGGATGAGTGTGAAGGTAATCGAGCAGAAGAAGAGATTAGACGTGAGATGGGTCCTGGTCGAGCTGCTGGTACTTGATCATTCTTGAGAGGTTCTTGAGTAGATTTAGTGGGTTGTTTGGGAGAGGAAGAAGTCGATCTGATTGAACTAGCTCGAGAACTAGATCTCGATTCACTTGCTGGTTCTTCGACTGGCATTCGCGTTACTCAGTTGTAGTGGTTTTGAAGAGTAGAGGAGTCCATTCAACGTTCGTGAGAGCGGTTGGAAAATTCGACTTCGCTCAGCGACCGTTTGAGGGGGATTAGAAAGACAGGAGTCCGTTTAGCGAGTTCCCACTTTGGAAGGAAGGGATCGTCTTAAAAAGCGGTGCACCTCGCTGATCAGGGTGGAGAATTCAGGATGATGTCTTCCCGCGCAAAAGAATTTCGCAACGCTCGTTGTCAAAGCTTGTTTCGCACAAAGAGCCTTCTGAAACGTTACAACTGTCGTGAGCCTGCGTAGACGTATCGCCGGCTGGGAACGGAGAGGGCGGGAAGCTGGATTAGCGAGAAATCTTTGAGACATTGCGACGAAACTTCGGACACAGCTTCGAGTCCGAACCGAATTTGCTGCTCTCCCTCCTCCAGTTCACTCAACTTTCCAACTTCCTTCAATGCCGCACGCTGATTCATTGGCTCTCCCAAATGGACTGAGCAAACGAGATTTCTATTCTCACGTCAACTCGACGCTGGAAGCTCTGTTGACTCCTCATTCACCTCAAGGTCCTTCAAATTTCATCACTTGTTTCTCTGTGAGTCGCAACTATCGAGCCTCAACGACGAATGCGAGGAACTGATGGACCTCGTTTCTAGAATGCTGCGTCATTGCTGTTTGGATCTTATGAAAATTA
>Ga0308160_10005218_pt1 | contig 13626 bp, 9 predicted proteins | sample PhyFR1_FD_201036 | JGI IMG/M metagenome (GOLD analysis project Ga0308160, IMG submission 201036) | Phyllosphere microbial communities from UC Gill Tract Community Farm, Albany, California, United States - DLSLF.R1 | ecosystem: Host-associated > Plants > Phyllosphere > Unclassified | place: USA...
GGCCGCTAATCCCCCCCCCCCCCCCCTCTTCCCTCCCTCCCTTCTCCTTCGTTACGATCTTGACGACTCTCAATGACCTTGCCTCGATGATAAGACGTCTGTTGTCCCTCACGGCGGACCATGCATCTTCTGCCTCGCAGCCTCCATCAGCCCCCACGCCTCGTCCTCCTCGTCGAACGTTTCGGTCGCCGTCTCCTCAATCTCCCCATTCATCGCCGCCTCACCGGCAGAACCCTGCACCTCGGCCGGGATGCTCGTGATCAGACTGTCTGCGAAGCCGATGACGTCGGACGGGACGAGGGAGCTGTTGCTCGCGTCGGCGCGGCGTCGGCGCTCGTGCTCTCGGATCTGAGCCGTCGTCGGCTGGCTGCCTTCGAGCATGGAAGGGGCGACGGCTTGTGGCGGCCTCGGTCCGAACGCAGCCCTGATCGGATCGGCGGCAGGTGTGGGAGATGGTAACGAAGGCGGCGCAGGGGCAGCGACTGGGGTCGGGTTCTCGACGATGCGCAGCGCGGCGAGAACATCTGCGGCAACCGGCGACTGAGACCGAGGTTCGATGGCCACCGGCAACGATGGTCCGGGAAGATCTGTGGTTTCTGCCAGCCCGGGCTCACCCTCTTCGACCTCCTCGAGGAGCTTCCAGCGACCGACGCGGACGTCGTCTTCCTCGCCGTCTTCCCAGAGTCCGTCTCCGAAGGCGCCCTCGACGCGGGCGACCCATTCGGCCCGTCGCCGACATTGTGGGCTGCAGAAGCCGTCGTCGTCGTTGCCGGTCACGTTGATGACGAGCCGAGTGTTGTTCGGGCCGGCGACGATGCGTGACCTCGGCAGCGAGTACGCGCGGTACGGCCGACGGGGCGGGCGGGCGCAAAGCGGATACGCGCAGAGGTCCGACAGGTGACGTTCGTGCAAGATGTGGAGGTAGGTCGTCCGCGTCAGGTGGGCGCACTGTGCAGCGGTCAGAGCGACGGCTCGGTTAGCGTCCGGTGCGACGAAGGCCAGGTCCGACGCCGACGCGTACCGCCAGCTTGAAGTTGGCCCGGCTGACGTCGTCCTCGAGGAGCGACTCGGTCCATGCGAGCGCCCGCTTTTGCAGCTCGACCTTCTTGACATAGCTCTGCCGGCCAGATACGTCGCCAGATTCAGATCAGTAGCTCGATCGAACGAGGGCGCCAGCGTCGGGGCCGGCGGTGCACCTGGCGGACGGCGGCGGCGTCGGCGTTGCGCGAGGTCGAAGCCGGGCCCGACACCGCCGGTGCCTCCTTGACGAGGAAAGCCTGCGGCTCGCGAAGCGTGTGGACAGGCACCGGTCTTGGCCTGAAGCTGCTCGCGGCGTTGTTGAACGTGTCCATCGGGAGGCAGGCCAGGCGGTGGCGAAGGCTGGTCGGCGTGGACGAGGCCTCTTCGACACCGAGCCCGCGCAGCGGCGGCGCGGCGACACTTTCGATCGCCTCCATTTTCAGCCCGCCGACGAAAGGGCAAGTGTCGAGGGCCGCCGGCCGCACCTGAACCCGCCGTCGTACGGACCACCTGCCATCCGCTCTTGTGTACGAGTCTCTCTGGCTCGACCTTCGGACGTCCTTGCGTACCAGCTCCGTCGCCTCTGCGATGCTCCAGGCCCGCGCCCATCTCCAGAGCGCCTCCTCTCAGGCCCTGCGCCGCCCCGCAGCCGCCGGGTGCTCGACCTGGTCGGCCTTTGTGCGTCGTCCACCACAGGAGGGAGTCGGGTCGCGATCGTCCTCGAGCCGGCTTCTGACCTTGTCTCTCTCTTCCGGCCGCTATCAACGTCAGTCGACCCTCTCGACTCGGGCTGGCGCGCTCGGGCGAGCTCAGCGGCGCTGGGAAGAGCCGCAGGTGGCCCGTCTGCAGTGGTCGATCGTCCAGCTGCCCATCGGTGCGTCGTCGTCCGGCTCGCACGTCACGCACTCAGCAGGAACCGAGGGCTAATAATCAACCAACTTCATTGACACTGCTCGTGCACTCTACCAGGCCCAATGGAATTGGCAGGTCCCCGGTCATGGCCAGGCGCTCGTCGACACGCTTCGACCGTTGTGGCGAGGCCGCCACCACAGCTCGAGCCGACGCCGACCAGCGCTCTTCCTCCGGAAGGCGGCCGTCTGCCGCCTCGACCGCTGCCTCCATCATCGGCGCCCGTGACCCCGCCGCCACCATTGGCAGCCTCAATTCCACCTCGAAGTCCGCGCAGAGCCGCGCAGGGCGACCTCCGTTCGCCGGCCTCTTCGGCTCCTGGCTACGCGAGACCGACGCCGCCCCCGCACACCGCCGCCGCGCTCGAGCTATCGCTGGCGGTCGAGCTTCCTCCGCCGTCTATCAAATTGGGAGATCACAATATCGTCTCCGCGACGGACGCCGACTCTCGGCAGCCGGTGCCCCTGCCTTCGCCCTCCCCGGAACCACAAGCGAGCTCAACTCCTCGAGCTGCCGTCCATCCTGCGTCGTTTTTCGGCCCTCAGGCGGGTCAACTGCCGATCCGAATCTCATCGCCCCCCCAGCTGTCGCCCGTCGTCTCGCTTCACTCGCTCATGCCGCATCCAGCCATGCCCTGGGCCGGAGCCCAGAAGTGGGCCGCCAAGCCGGGCGATGCCCTTGCCGAAATCAGAAGTGTCGGCGACTTTGTCATCGAGCCGCGCGACGCTCAAGGCCGCTGGCTCTCGCGCAATGTCGTCAGCGCGCATGGGCGTGAGCCAGAAACGCTCGACGGGCTGGATTTCCGGCCGGCAAAGAGGCACCCCGTCGCTGCTGAGCCGATGGACGCTGTCGATGGTGCCGGCTTTGGCCTCAGTCCCACCCGCACAAGCGACGCGGCGTCGACCGCCAACAAGATCGTCAACGAGGCGATGGAGGTTATGTCGTACGCGGCGCTGCCAGCCCCGTACCTCCGTCCGGACGCTGAGCTTCCCTCCGCCGACCGCTCCTCGGCGGAGCATAAGTTCACCAGCGAAATCACACGGCGCTATACCGATCAGGCGATCCGCGTCCACTGCATCGCCTTTCGATTGGAGGAGGCATTCGAGCTCTTCACCCACGCCTACCCAGGCTGGGTGCCTTGGGGTCCGCCATCGGTCCGCCCAAGGCCCAGCGCGGCCGAGGTCGACGAGCGCGTGCTCTACAGCCTGTCGCTCGGGCTCGTCAAGACGGGCAGCTCTGCTCGGGCCGAGCTATTCCTCAAGCACGTGGAGACGCTCTTTGACGACATTCCTTCGGCCGCCTACTACTATGCGCGCATGCGCGTCGACATGGGCCTGAAGCGCTTCGACGCGGCTCAGGCCTGGTACAAGAAGATGGCGGACCATCCCGCCAAACCGCTCGAGGACCGCCACTTCGTCACGCGAGTTATACAGACGCTGATGCGCATCGGCCAGCTGACCAAGAACCCAAAGCTGTCCCTCTACTGGCTCGACGTCGCCCATGAGCGGCACGGCCTCGAGCCGCACTTGGGCTCGCTACGTGAGCTGCTCGACTCCTTTGCTGTCGTCGGGGATTCTTCCGCCGTCGCCAAGGTGTGGAATCTCGCCCAGACGATCCCGGTCCATTCGCCGGCCACACGCAAGATCTACACCGACATGCTCGAGAGGTGCATCTGGCTGTACGCAACACCCGGCAGCGGCACGTCGTACCGCCAGATTTCGTACTTTGTCGGCAAGGCGATCGCCTCTGGCAAGCTCTTGCCGAGCCCAAACACGTTCGCGACGGTGATGCGCGCCGCGGCTGAGGAGGAGAACTACGACGCCGCGCGCGACATCATGCGCACGATGGAGTCTGGCGAGTTTGGTGGCGAGGCGTTCCCGGCCGCGTGCAAACACTACGAGCAGCTGCTTGTCGCGCTCGACCGGCAGCTTCCGCATGCTGGCAAGGCCACACTGGATGCAGTTCTCAAGGACGACGTTGCGCAGGAGAGGCCGTCGATCGGTGACCGCGACGCCGCTCGGATCTCAGACCGCCAGACGGTCGCGCGGGTGCTCGAGCGCGCACTCGATCTCGTGGACGAGATGAAGGAGCGCGACATCCCACTCTCTGGCACGATCATGTCGCGCCTCACACGCATGCTCGCCTTCAATGCCACGACCCGGTCCGAGGGCATCCGGCTCGCCATGTCGGCTCTCGCCTCGCTTCCTCGGCCGGATGAGGGCTGGTCGGCTTACAATCAGTGGGCGATGCCCCGTGGCATCGACAGCTTCAAAGGACGCGCGTCGACGGCCACGCTGGTGTTCACGACGCTCATCAAGGCGCTGTCACACACAGGGGAGGCCGAGAACTACAACACGGCGTTGCAGGCCTATGATCACTTCCTCCAGCTACGCGGGTCCGAGGAGCTCTCGGTCGTCGACGCGGCCGGCATCCTCGCGATCGCCGGAAAGGCCGATCAGACGCAGTACATCGAGCGGGTCTGGGAGTTGTCGATCAAGCGGGCGGTCGACTCCAAGGCCGTCTTCGACCTTCCGAAGGGCAACGAGCCCGGCCCCTCTCGGCCCGGTGAGCTCAGATCAGACGGGTCAGACTCGTTCCTTGCCAACCTGCACATCGCGCTCCCGGACCCCTCGCAGGCTGAGCCCTTCGTCGAACAGCTCAGCCCAGCGGTGCAGACGCTCCTTCGCGTCGTCAATCAGCACATCACGCCCGCGTCGCTGCTCTACCTCGAGAACGAGTGGCTGCGCGTTTATCGGCTCGGCTTTGGCTTCGACGTCGGGTGCTGGTGCGAGCTCGCGCGAGCCTACCTCGGCGCCGGCCGGTACGAGCGCGGCTTCCAGATCATCAACGACGTCGTTCTCTTCCGGCACAATCAGCTGCTCGCCGACTTTGAGCGGGCGCATGGCGGCTCGACGGTCCCCGACGCGCCCCCGTTCGCTAACGAGCAGGCTGCGTCGACCGGCCTTTTGAGTGACGAGATTCAGCGCGCCCCGCCCCACTATCAGGACATGGTCGCCAAATCGTACTCGCTGCCGCTCGTGCCGAAGGGCCAGATGCCCCATCACCAAGTCATGATAAAGTCGCTGGCGCAGTGCGGCCGCACCTACGGCCGCTCGGTCGGAACGGTGGGCCCGTCAATGGCCTACAGCAAGGTTGCGCAGGACCTCCGGCTGCTCGAGGAAGTCTTCCGGGCCCTCTCGTGGGCCCCGACGGGCATCATCGACGCCCTGGAGGAAGCCCAGCGGATGATCCGCGCCGAGGCCGTCCGCGAGTGGCACGAGGACACACCGGAGCTCAGTGGCGAGAACCCGCTCCAGCGGGCCGAGCGCTTCTTCGCCAACTACCCGCGCGTCGCCCAGCTGCTCGCCATTCGACAGGCACGCCAGGCAACGGATGCGCCTGGGGTGACGCGCGGCTGGACGATCTGAAGGATAGCGCGCCGGTGAGTCCTGCCGCCCGTTTCGGATCTTCCTCGCGCCAGGAAGCGTGCTGACGAGGATCGGAGGGACGCTGCCTACGCAGATCTGATCATCCCTCCTCTTCAAGCAACCGTGATGCTCCTCGCCGACGCCATGTTGGCCAGCGGGCAATGCGCACCGCAGGCCGACCGACGCGACGCTCGCTACGGCAGCCACAACCGCGTTCGAGGCTGCTCTGGCCACCCCTCGCAGCCTGCACAGGCAAGCACACCTCATCGAGCATCTCTCATGTCCGGTCCGGGCCTGCCTTGCTCCCTCCGTCAGATCTCGCCCCGACCTCCTGCCCGTGTGCGGCGATGCGCTGCGGGCGATTGCCATCCTCCCGCTCCCTCACGACCTCGAGTCCACCTGCATGCCCTCGCACTCCATCGCATCTCCTTCCGCACACCCTCATTCTGTCGCACACACCCGCAAGTCTCAACCTCCCAGCCCGACCACCCGACCATGTGCTTGTTCTGCCGTCGTTCGTCTGGGACCCCGCGCGTCTGCACTTGGTGGCCGATGCGATCGTGCAGGTCGTTGTCTGAGGCCTCGGCCCCCCGCCCCCCCGCGCCACGCCCTTCCGGCCTGCTCGCCCCATCTTTACTCTGGTCGCTCGCCCTCTCCCGCCCCCCAAGTTCCTTCTGCTCGTCCCTCGCAAGACCGCCCGGCGCCCTCTTGTTCGTCCGAGAGAAGACCCTGAGATGGCAGCCAGCTCTCCCAGCTCGGCCGGCTAGCCCCTGGGTTGGGAGGCTGACGACGCCTCGTCCTCTGTTCCTGCTCGCACGCCTGCTCGTCCACCTGCGCGCGCGCTTCTGCTGCCTCGCTCGCTTGCCTCCCCTCTCTCCGACCCGGTCGCCTTGTCCGCTCGCAGTCTTCTCCCTTTTACGCGCACGGTCGCTCTCCACCAGCTGGACTTCTACTCGACTGGAACGCCAGCCCTTCTTATTCCAGCAAACCCTTCCGAGCACCGACAAAGCGACCTTCTCGACCCGGCACTGCTCGCCTCCGACAGGCCCCTCTTCCCCCGTCGGTCAGACTCTTGAACTTACACCTCGCCAACGAGTCCGGCACTCGACTTCGGCCCTTCCAGCAAGACCTCCAATCACCAATCCCTTCCCCACCCGCTCCAGCAGCCAGACCTGGTCAGTCCTCTGGCATGCCAAGCCGACTCCGAGGCTGGCCCACCTCGGACCGCAGCCTGCTGCCCCCCCCCAACTACCGGTCGAGACCATCGCTAACCCTTGCTCCCCCTTGTATCATCGCCCCTGCGCTCTTCCAGTCCGCTGACATCAACCTGAAGCCCTAAATGGCATCTTCCCCTTCGCCCGCGGCCCCTCGGCGGTCCCCTTCGCCCTCCCTCCCACCTCCTCCGTCGAGCGCCAACCTGCCCCCGCGGCCCTCCACTTCGACTACCACCCACATCCCTTACTCGCGCCAGTCGCTCGGACCGGGCGGACCCCAGGTCCAGAACGCTACGCACATCCCCGGCGGAGGTGGCGGCAGCACTGCGCCCGTCGGCAGCCGGATCGTCAGCGGCCCGCCTGGCAGCGGCCGCTCTAACGCCGGCCGCCCGTCGAGTGAGATCCTCGGCGGCAACGGCCAGAACGGCCTGCTGAGCGGCTTCAACCCAAAGACGGTCGATCTCCAGAGCCCGGAAGGTGCGCAACGAGTCTGACGCAGGATGGTTCGGGCCGGGTCTGTCCGTGCTGAGTTCGCTCTGTTCGCCCCACCGCCTCTTCTGCTCCTGTAGCCGAGGCGATCGACAAGTGGTTCCAAGACCTGGCGTCCTACGAGGTTACTCTTGTGCGTTGTTCGGCCCAGAAGCTGTAAAGGCCGAAAGGTTGCCCCTGACCCTCATCCTTTCCGCGCGCCGTTGTTGTGCGCAGGAGGAGATGGCCGCCGCCTCGCTCGACCAGAACTTCACCGAGGAGCTGAGCGCGATCGAGCAGTGTGCGTCACCAACGCCCCACACATGCCCATCAGCAAGCTCGCCTGCTGACCCGACAGCTTTGCATACGCAGGGTTCCGCGTCCTCTCCGAGGCCGAGCGGACTGCGGCTCTCTACTCGCTCCTGCAGCACTCGACTCAGGTACAGATCCGCTTCTTTATGACCGTCCTGCAGCAGATGGCCGGCATCGACTCGATGTCGGCCCTCATGTCGCCTGCCGTTGGCGGCGGCGGCCACGGCATGCAGGCCCAGATGGAGGCCAAGCTCGCCGGCCTGCGCTCCCCTGTCGCCTCACGCCAGAGCTTCGGCGCCTCAAACCGCGATTCCTTTGGCGGCGGAAGCGGCCTCGACGGCGCCAGCTATCTCAACCCGGACGCGGCCTTCAACACCGACTCGTCGGCTGCCGGCAAGGTCAAGGCCAACAAGGCGAGCAACCGGACGTCGGCCCCCGGCCTGCTCAACGCCGTCACCCCGTCCTGGGGAGCCGCCAACTCGCAGCTCGACCAGGTGCTCGAGCGCGGACCGTCGCCAGGAGCCGAGTCCAACTTGTCCGGCCGGTCCGGCGGCGAGTCGCGTCCTAAGAGCACCGACTTTTCAGGCCATGCCAACGTCGCGCCTGGCTCGGCGTCGTACCCCAAGTTACCCCAGGGCGGTAGCAATGCCAACCGGGCGGACGACCTCGGCTCGCTCCCGCTCAGCCCCAACGTCACGAGCGGCAACTGGGCCAGCATGGTCAACACGCCCGCCGTGCCCATGTTTGGCGCCGTCAACAACCAGACCGGCTCGAACCTTTCTGGCATCAACGATCACCCGGCCTTCTCGGTCCCGAAGCTGTCTGACGCACCTAAGCGCCGGACGAGCGGTAAGATGGGCCCTGCGGGCCTATCGAGCCCCGGCAGCCTCGGTGGCGGTTTCCAGGGCTCGGCCGGCGCATGGAGCGCCCAACGCAGCCCGGCGCCCGGAGCCGGCGATGGTGGATTCAACAACTATGGTCTCGGCCTCGGCAGTGCCGGCGCCGGCGGCTACAACGGCATTGGCTCGCCCTCGCCCTCGGACCTGGCGCTCCAGATGTCGCAGCTCCAGCTCCAGCAGCTGCAGATCCAGCAGCTTCAGCAACTCCAGCAGCTCGGCGTCGCCGGTGCCGCCAACGGACCCGGCATGGGGCTCGGCATGCCGATGGGTCTCGGCATGGGCCTGCCCGGCCTGCCCGGCAGCGGAGGCGCTGCCGCATTCAACAATCTCGGTGCTGGCGCCGGGTCGCGCAACGTCTCAGGCCGGAGCATAGGTTCGGCGTCCAACGGCGGTGCCAGGCGCAGCCCGATGCTCAGCAGCGGCGGTGGCTTTGGCGCCAACGTCGGTGGCGTCGCTAAGAGCCCTTCGCCGGTCGGCCGACGCGAGAGCGCCGGCACCGGCAACGCCGGCGGAGCTGAGAATGAGGACGTCGACATTCGCGTCCTTGAGGACGTCTCGCAGTGGCTGCGTACCCTGCGGCTCCACGTGAGTCTATAACTCTGATCCGCCGCACGAGATCTGTCCGCTGACTGCGCCTTCCACCGCCTCGCTTCTCTGCAGAAATACACGACGAACTTCGAGACGGTAAAGTGGCGCGACATGGTCGTCATGACCGACTCGGACCTTCAGGCCCAGGGCGTCGCTGCGCTCGGCGCTCGGAGGAAGCTCCTCAAGGTGCGTTTTCTTTTGAGGCATCCTGTGCGGGCGCTCGTCGCTCGCGAGGCTGACCGGTGCGGCTTTCCTTGCCCGCTCGACAGACGTTCGAGCACGTCCGCAAGCAGTACGGCATTTCCGAGCCGGCCGACGACGGCAAGCCCGTCGACCACGGCGCGTCGTCCGACGGCGAGGACGACAACTAAAGCGAGTCGTCACCGACGCTCTTCTTCCTCTCTCGCACTTCTGCCTCCCGGGCCAGCCCGTGATCGCGTCCACTCCTTCCGCCGCCTCTCTTGACCGAAATTCTACCGTCCCCCCGGCCAGGCTCCGGCACGATGCTCTGCTCTGCAGCAGCTGGCCAGGGTCATGACCTCCCCCTTCGTTCCCAGCCCTTTCCTCCTTCCTCATTATGCACCGTCTTCTCTCGCTTTCTGTTTGCGGTCGGCAATGGCGGCAGGATCGCGCTTGGCGCCCGCGAGTCGGGACCTGGGTATGGGTTGTGACGCGCGTCGTCAGTGTCTCTCCGACGAAATCAGGCGCGGCGGTTCAGCGAGCGCGTCGCGCCCTGTCAACGAAGACGGTCATCCACATCCCCCTCCGGCCCTCTCTCCTCTGCTTTCCTCTGCCGGCCTCTGCACCGGCCAGGTCCCCAATCGGACCTCGCTTGGTTTGCCCTCCGCGCTCGAGGGTCCTCTGTCAGAGCAGTCGCGCACCAGGCTCTCGGCCGACATCGCCGCCATCGCCAACACGGCGCGCCAGCTCCTAGCCCAGCGAAGGCTAAAGCCTCTCTCGCCCGCCCCGCCTTCCCTCAACCCGGGGCCTCTCGCCACCGGTCCTCGCCTTCTCCCTTTGCGTCCATTCAGCAGCTTGCCCATTCACGTCGCTCGAGCTCCGGCTACACACGGGGGCGTCCTTTGCTCGACCACCAGACGGCCGGTCGAGCACTCAGCGCAACCCTCGCTCCCCCTCGACCGTTTGTAAGGCCCGCTTCGTCCTTGCCCAGCGGTTCCGCCTTCCCTTCGATCCCTCAGCTGGTGAGCCTCACTTGCCATGTCATGCCGGCCGGAGGGCATCGAGCCGCCTTCTAAATCAATCATCGCAAGGCTAACGCACAGCGTCGTTTCGTTGTCCTCTGTCCAGCTCAATTCTCCGGACCCATGGGCTTCTTCGCGGACGCGCAGTCGGCGACGTCGAGGCCGACGAGCCTCAGCCGGTCATCGACCTTGTCGAGCGACACCGTCGGCACCTCGTCATCCTCGTCGCTTGCCACCATCCCGTCCTCATCCTCGTCGTCCTCCCTCCGAGCCTTCTTCGCCGCACCCAAGGAGTACTGGGCGCCGTCCGTCGTCTACCCATCCTCCGGTCGAGGCAAGAGCGTCCGCGATGCCAAGCTGGCAGCCGCCGCCAGTGCTGCTCCGGAGAGTGGCGGCGGCCGCGAGTCTTGTGAGATCCTCCGCCCGCCCGTCGGCTTCAGCATGCGCCAGCGTGCCAACTCGGCCGCCGCACTCGTCCCGCCGCTCTGGGTCGCGCCGCCCTTGCCGCCTCGCTCGCGCGAGCTGCTCGACGACAACCTGACAATTGGCCGACGCTCGCGCAGAGGCTCGGCCGAGGACAGCGATGCGGCCTACGTCGGCTTCGTTCGTGAGCATCGTCGCTCGCGTTCGGCGACGCCAACAGATCGCAATCGGCGGCCACCCTCGCCGAAACTAGCCTCGGGCAAGGTTCTCTCCCCACTTCCGGAACTCACCGGTGGGTCGGGCAAGTCAGCCATGCTCGCCGCCATGGAGTCGTCCCGCCGGTCACCGACAAAGATGATGCGCAGTCCGCACCTGGCGACGGTCAACCTGCTTGAGCGCGCTGTTGAGAGCGACGAGGAGGCCTTCGAGACCTCGTCGGCCGGCGGCAGCACTGGTGGCGATCTGCGCTTTGCCCTCGGATCGGACAATCAGAGCTCGGTCTCGCTCAGCTCGGCGGACCACGAGAGGACCGGTCCCCCGGCGCGCTCCCTGCAGGGCCGTCGTCCCATCCTCCGCACTCACACGGACACAAGCGTGACGATGAAACCGTCGCCGGCACGCGGATCTCCTCAGTCGGTGCAGACCATCCGACTCGACTTTCCGATTGCCGCAGCCGACAAGGACCGGCAGCTTCCGCTGTTGCCGCCGCCGACCACATTCAGGCCTAGGTCGCGCAGGACACTCTCCCTTCCCTTCGCACCGAACCTGCCGGTGTCGAAAGCTGCGGGGCCGATGCTGCCTCCGCCACGGCCGTCGCCTCGTCTGCGATCGCCCTTCGCCGTGCCGGCGAGCGTCCTCAAGGCACCGACGGTCTCGACCTCGGTGTCGACCTCGCCTAGTATGGCGAGCCTGTCGACCTTCTCCTCCTGGGACTTGCCCGTCGCTGCAGACGCTGCATCGGTCGTCGGCCGTCACCGGGTGCTGTCTCACCTCGAATCGTACAATCTGCCGCAACCGAGCGCCGGTTCCTCCGCTCGCTCGCTGCCGACGCCGATCCGGCCCCGGCTCACGAGCTCGCCCTCGTCTTACAGCTCGTTGTCGCCGCCTACGGCCGCCCGACTGCGTATGGAGCGCTCCCACACTCAGCCTCTCGTCTCGTCTCGACTATCGCAGACCGGCGCTGGCTCGCCGGCCTCTTCATCGGGCTCCCGGCCGTCCTCGCTCAGGCGAGCGGCGACCATCACACACCATCGACCATCGCCCTCGACAAACGATCCTCAGCCGCCGGCCCAAGGACCTGCTTACCTCAATCATCATATCCCCGGTCATCCTCAGGCCGGCGGCGGCCATCGCACACAAAAGGTGCCCAAGCTACGCATGCCGACCTCGTATTCCCTCCAGAACTGCCGTGAGCTCCCGCCGACCGGCCCGCTCTCACCTTCCAACTCGACGGATGGTCTCTCGCTCGTCCGCACGCGGTCGCGCGACAGGCGTGGCTCGGTCTCTAGCTCGGGCTCTAATCGTGACGGCTACCGCTTCCCAGGGCCGACGTTGTCTGCGGAAGCGTCCGCACAGCCAAGCGGCATGGCTCGTTCCTCGAGTGCCGTTTCGCTCGCCGGGCTCATCAACTTTGGTCGCCGGCCGAGCGTTAAGGACCCGGCCCTCGTCCGCGCACAGCAAGAGGAGCTCGCGCGGAAAGCGGCTGTCGCTGCCGCGCTTCAGGCCGAGGAGGACGACTCGGACGACGACGCCCCTTACCTCTCGTACCGGACAATGTAGCCCCTCTTTTCGACGCTCTCCCTCCCGGTCAATCTCTTTCTCACGCTCGGTTTCCGATACTTATTCTCATTCCTGACCTAACGACACCCCACCTCTCCCTTGCACATGTACAACATTCGCGTCTCCTTCCATTATCGACCGGTTCTTTCGCTTTCGCCCCGCTGCTTCCCTGCCCGACTCCCTCGTCCTGCCCGCCTCCTGCGTCCCTGACCCCTTCCATTTTGACTCTGCCTCCCTCATGACCCTGACCATGCCCATGCTTTCAGTGCCGCTCGGCGAAGCGCAGTTTTACGGATCGATCATCGATCTAGACTACCGATCCCATCTCGCTCCTCCCGACCGTCCCATGGCCGACCGCCGTTCCGAGCGAGCTCCCACTCGCGCAGCTTGGTCTCGTTCCACGTCTTGCCGTGCGTGCTGCCCTCGGGCTGAAGGAAGCGCTTGCTGACGTCGGGCGCAAAGGACGAGTATTCGTGCAACTCCGGTGGCAGGAAGGTATTTGCAACAGGGTGTTGGAACGAGGGGTCGTACGCGTAGCCCTTGCCATGGTCGAGCTCCTTTGCCAGCTGGGTTGGGGCGTTGCGGATGTTGATCGGGACATCGTACAGCTCCTTGCTCTCGCACGCACGCACAGCCTAAGTGGCAAGAGACGAAAGGATGTAAGCCTTCCTGGACAATCAATTCGGTGGAGAAGGCAGGGGCACTTACTTCACCATAGGCCACGTATGCTCGCGTCGACTTCGGCGCCTCGGCCAAGTACGCGACGAGGTGGGCGAGGTTGATGCGGCACTCTGGCATCCCGACGTACTGGCACGCAGCAAGCGTCGCCGTCGCCAAGGGGAGCGCCTGGTTGTCTGCTAATCCGACGTCCTCGCTCGCGACGACAATCAGGCGGCGGCAGATGTAGAGCGGGTCCTCGCCGGCCGTGAGCATCCGGGCGAGCCAGTACATGGCCGCGGAGCCGTCGCTCCCGCGAAGGCTCTTATGCAGAGCCGAGATCATCTCGTATCGCGAGTCGCCCGTTCGGTCGTAGCGCAAGCTGAGCGTGCCTTTGAGCGCCTCGCGGAGCTCGGCCCGCTCAGCCTCGGACAGCGGGGTCGCTCGGACGGGCGGGCCGACGAAACGATGCTCAATGAGCCCAAGGGCAGTCTCGAGCGCGTTCAGAGCGACCCTGGTCAAGAGCGATGCGCACGCGTCAGCCACTCGCTCGATTGCTTTGCAGGGGGGGGGGGGAGGGGAGCAAAGGGGACCGGGGGAAGGGGGCTCTGCACGCACCGGCAGTCACCGTCCGCCACGCCAGCAAGGAAGGCCATCAAGCCGGCGTCCATACCCGGGACGTCCTCGTCAGCTGCCGTGACCGCTGGAGGTCTGAGCCAGGCTGCAT
>Ga0308160_10005219_pt1 | contig 13625 bp, 11 predicted proteins | sample PhyFR1_FD_201036 | JGI IMG/M metagenome (GOLD analysis project Ga0308160, IMG submission 201036) | Phyllosphere microbial communities from UC Gill Tract Community Farm, Albany, California, United States - DLSLF.R1 | ecosystem: Host-associated > Plants > Phyllosphere > Unclassified | place: USA...
AAAAAGACTCGGCTTTAAAAGTCCGAGTCAGGTATTATGGCAACAACATGGTGTTGCACTTCAAATGCTAATCTAAGTGAGATTTTAAATTTAGTATCAACAGGTCTTAAGCTGCAGCAAATTGCAGAACAGACTTCGACTTCTCTTTATAAAATTGAAGGCACTATTAAAAGCACCTATCGAAAAATTGCCGGCTTAAAAAGCTAGACCGTTATATTTTTAATATTTCCATTGCATAATAAAGGAGTCTAAAGACTCCTTTATTTCTTCATCAACACTTAAATGAATTATTTAATCGCATCTAATAATATTCTTTGTGCATTATGGGCTGCTTGTCCGTCTGCCACCTGTGCACGAAGCCAGGTTCCATCCCCTTGCAACAGCCACGCCTGCTGATTGTCTTTTAAATAAGTCAGCAGGCCTTGCTGATAGATACGTTTTTTCAGTGCCGGATCCTCAACAGGAAAACACGCTTCAACACGGTTAAATAAATTACGATCCATCCAGTCCGCACTTGAACAGTAAATTCGGGCATTGCCATTATTGCCAAAGTAATACACACGGGTATGTTCCAGGAAACGCCCCACAATTGAACGCACACGAATATTTTCTGAAAGCCCCGGTAAACCAGGACGCAAACAGCAAATGGAACGAATAATCAGATCAATTTTGACACCAGCTTGCGAAGCTTCATATAACTTGTTAATCAGCTGCATTTCAGTCAATGCATTTACTTTGACAATGATTTGCGCCGGCTTGCCTGCTTTGGCATTGGCAATTTCTTCATCAATGAAATTGATCAGTTGAGTATGCAAGGTAAAGGGTGCGTGCAGAAGTTTCTTCAGCTTGGCCATTTTGCCCATGCCGGTCAATTCCTGGAAAATGCGGTGCACGTCTTCACACAGTTCCTTGTCGGTGGTCAGCAAGCCATAATCGGTATAAATACGGGCATTGCCTGCATGATAGTTACCGGTACCTAAATGCACATAACGCACCAGTTTGTTATTTTCACGGCGCACCACCAGAATCATTTTGGCGTGGGTTTTATAGCCCACAATACCGTACACCACCACAGCACCGGCTTCCTGAAGCACATTGGCCACTTCAATATTGGATGCTTCATCGAAACGTGCCCGCAGCTCAATGACCGCGGTGACTTCTTTGCCATTTCGAGCGGCTTCTGCCAGTACCTGAACAATTTCAGAATCTGGCCCACTACGGTATAAGGTTTGCTTGATGGCAAGCACTTGTGGATCACGCGCTGCTTCACGCAATAGATTGATCACGGGTGCAAAGGATTCAAACGGATGATGTAAAAGAATGTCCTGTTTCTGCATGGCAGAGAAAATATTTTCAGACTTCTTCAATACTTTAGGAATAATTGGCGTATGAGTGTCATAACGTAAATGCGGACGTTTAAAATTCGACAATAACCGCGCAAGGTTGACCGGACCATCGACTTTGTAAAGCTGATCTTTTTCCAGATCAAATTCCTCAAGCAAATATTCATAAATATTTTCAGGGCAATTTTGCGTCACTTCTAGGCGCACTGCACGGCCAAAACGGCGCGAATTCAACTCCCCTTTTAAGGCTTTGGCCAAGTCTTCGACATCTTCATTTAGAGCCAAATCTGCATTACGCGTCACTCGGAACTGATAACAGCCTGTAGCGGTCATGCCCGGGAATAAATCTGAAACATGCTCATGAATAATGGCAGACAACATCACATGATGCTCTTTACCGTCAGTCAATTCATCCGGTAAACGCACCACTCGCGGCAGTGAACGTGGGGCCGGCACAACCGCCAAATCAATTTGACGACCAAAGGCATCTTTACCTTCGAGGGTCACAATAAAGTTTAAGCTTTTATTGACCAAACGCGGAAATGGATGAGCCGGATCCAAGCTAATCGGAGTCAGTACCGGCGCCACTTGCTCCTGAAAATACTTTTTAATCCAGGCAGATTGAGCCGGCGTAAGTTCTCCACGACGTAAAAAACAGATATCTTCTTCACGCAGTTTTGGCAGAATTTCTTCATTTAAAATACGGTACTGGCGTTCGATGGCAGCATGCGCCCTTTTAGAAATAATCTCTAAGACTTGTTTGGGAGTTAGACCATCCGGACTATGACTTTCATTACCTAAATCGAGCTGTTCCATCAGTCCCGCAAATCGGATTTCAAAAAACTCGTCCAGATTACGCGAGAAAATAAGCAGGAAATTCATGCGTTCAAGTAAAGGATGCAGTGGGTCAACCGCCTGTTCTAATACACGAAGATGAAAATCTAAAATAGAAAGTTCACGATTAATGTAGCGATCGTTATATGTATATTCTGTTTGTGTAGGAGATAAGCCTGCTGCAGTATTCATACCTAACCTTTACTTCTTCGAATGTGATTCGTATCTTGATCAGTATGCTTCAAAATTATGACAATTTCATAAAAAAAGCCCAAAAATTTGGGCTTTTTATTACACTCTTTCATTAAGGAATATTGCTATAACGCATATATTTTTGAATCATCCGTTTGCGGTATTTTAATTTTCGGTCATCACGGTGGTCTTGGTAATATTTGGGATTGGGTAAAATGGCAGCCAGGAAGGCAGCTTGTTCACGGGTCAAGCTTCTCGCGCTTTTGCCAAAATAATGCTGGGTTGCGGCTTCTACGCCATAAATATTGTCACCAAATTCAACCGAGTTTAAATACACTTCCAAAATACGTTGTTTGGTCCAGACGCGCTCCATCATCCATGTTGCTACAGCTTCCTGGCCTTTACGCAGAAACGAACGCTTGTTATATAAGAATAGATTTTTGGCCAATTGCTGTGAAATAGTTGAACCGCCTGCCACCACTTTGCCTTTGTCTTTATTACGCTCCAAGGCAAATTGCATGCCTGCCCAGTCAAAACCATGATGTTGTAAAAATTTGCCGTCTTCTGCGGCAACCACAGCATGTTTGAGATAGTCACTGATTTGATCATAGTCACGCCATTGATGTTTGATCGGTTTAGAGGGTTCGGACCAATAATCCAGACGCATCATCATGGTGGTGTCAACCGAATGGGTACGCCACCACACCAGACTTGAAAAAATCCAAAGTTGTACCAAAAGCACCAAACTGACAAGTATTAACAAACTACGAACAATAAAAGCTTTCATGTCAGTGAGTTACTCCAAAATATCTGTTTTTTCGTGCTAAGCTTATCGCTGAATATAGCAAAGATTATAAAAGAATAGCATGGCTGAACTTTCACCTCCTTCCATTCAAAGTAAACTCGAGGTTCACCTTTGGTGGCTGACTGCACTTTTTATTGCCATCAATGTCGGTTTATTTCTCTGGCAAGTGCTTACAGGGGTCAATATTACCAGCCCAAGTCTGGTCGATGCTATTCATTGGGGAGCTGATTATGCACCTTTAACCTTTTTAGAGGAACCCACTCGCCTGTTTACAAGCATGTTTTTTCATTTTGGCTTGATCCATTTAATGCTCAATATGTGGGCGCTCTATATTTTCGGCAGTGTGGCTGAACAGCTTTTGGGCCGATTCTATTATTTGGGTTTATATATTCTTGCTGGCCTGATGGGAAGTTTGCTCAGTGGCTTTATCGATATTCAAAATACCTTTCAACTGTTGCAAACTAATGACCCCAAACTTTTCCCGACTGTCAGTGCCGGTGCTTCTGGCGCAGTGATGGGGATTGGCGGTGCTTTAACCATCTTGTCTTTACTGCCTATTTTACCGAAGCAACGTTTTATTTTAGATAAAAAGACCTTGGTCATGGTGATGGGGATTAACCTGTTCATTGGCTTCACCATGCCTGGAATTAATAATGCAGCCCATATTGGCGGCATGCTCATGGGTGCGGTATTAGCGGCTATCTGGTACATGGGACAACGCCTGCATAAACCCAATTTAGGCTTTATGTTAGGTTTAGGTGTGGGCCTAATAGCATGTTATGGATTTTATGATTACTGCATGCAGCAGGTGCAGCTCCTTGAACCTGTCTGGCGTCAAATCCTTGCAGCCATGCGTGCACAACTGCATTTTTAATACTGTAGGAATCATTTTTGTGAGATGAACCTGTTATTGATTCATCTCTCGTAAACTTTGTAATGGCGGAATATCACAAAGATAACTTAAGCGATAACGTCCAATCAGGGCACACATCAAAGTCATTAAAATCGGTAAAATCAGCCAAATTTCCCCATGCGCCTGAATGGTCAAATTCATTTTATAACTGGCAATCGCACTAATCACTTCTGCAAACAGGCAGGAAACCACGCCTGCCATGAATCCGATAAAACCAATCTCGACACTCATCATCTGTTTTAACTTCTGTTTGGAACTGCCAAATGAGCGCAGCAAAGCCACTTCACGTTTGCGTTCATCCATCAGCAAGTTCAAGCAGGCAACTAAAACCAATACGCCAGAGACACTGACCAGCAACGCAAGTATCGTAATAATTTGCACCAGTACATTCACCAGGCGTTTTACTTCATCCAGAATCAGACTGACATCAATAAAAACCGTATTGGAAAATTGCTGAATTACGGAAACCAGTTGCTTTTTATCCTGTTCGGGCACATAGAAACTGCCCAAATAACTGCCGGCATTTTCATCCATGGTTTTGGGTGCAAAAATAAAGAAAAAATTCGGACTGAAACTTTCCCACTCGACACTGCGCAAGTTAACAACTTTGGCTTGAATCAAACCTTCAGGCAGACTAAAAGTAAGCCGGTCGCCTATTTTAATGCCCAGTTCTTCCGCTGTTTTTACTTCAACCGATACATCACCGGCCTGTTTCAATGCTGCTGTACCCTGCACGATTTTATTGTCGCTAGGATATTCTGCCGTTTGGGTTAAATTGAGTTCACGGCGTAAAGAGTTATTGCTTTTAAGCAAGCTTTGCGAAAAAGGTTGATCATTCTTCGCCACCAATCGTCCACGGATATTGGGATAAAGTGGTGTACTGTGCCAACCCCGTTGCTCAAGCTGTGCTTTCAATAAAGGCATATCAAATGGCGGCAAACCGTAAACAAATTGATTCGGTGTGCCTTCCGGTAATTGTTGCTGCCAACGCTCAAGCAAATCTGTCCGCAATACTGCCAATACGGTAATTAAACTTAGACCGAGTGCCAAAGCGGTAATTTGAAAGGCAGTTTGATAAGGCGCACGGATATAAGCTGAAATGGACCATTTCAAGCTTTTAATCAGTTTTAAGCAGCTCCAAATCAGCATGTACAGCACAGTACACAAGATGATAATTGCACCGATCACCCAAGCGGTCAGCACAATATTTTCAGTCAGGACAATACTAAACAGTACCAGACTGGCTGTGCCCATCAGCAACATCCATAGCATTGATTGCACTGATTTTTCTTGCTGACGAATCACCCGAATAGGCGGTGTATTGAGTAACTGCCATAAACTCGGCACGATAAAACCCAGTAACACCACTGCACTGGTCAGCATCGCAATCGGCAATGGGCCTAGTAACATATCCAATGCAGAAAATTCAATTTGCAGATGTGGAATCAGTTGCAGCATCAGTTGCAACAAACCATATCCAAGTGCTACCCCTGCCAGACTGCCAATCGCCATTGCGGCAATTAATACCACACCCAATAAAGCCAGATATGCGCTCAGAATTTGTCTTTTGGTTGCCCCGATACAACGCATCAGTGCAATACTATCCTGATTTTGTTGCACATAACGCTGACTGGTTAAGGCAATTGCAATACCACACAGCAAAATGGTCAAAATATTGGTGAGTTGCAGGAAAGTATCTAAATTGGCAATTGGCTTCATTAAACGGGTATTGCCTTCGCTGGCATTACGCAGCCTTAGGCCGGTTTGTTCATTCTGTATTTTGCTTTGCGCAGATTTATGCAGCTGATTGAAATCTTGTTCAAACTGTTTGGTCTGTTGGGCAGGCCCTGCCATCAATAAACGATATTCAATCCGACTGCCAATTTGAATGGCGTTGGTTCGGGCAATATCGGCTTGGGAAATAATCACCGTAGGCGAAAAACCGGAAAAACCCAATTCCTGATTGGAATCATGTTCAATTTTAGCGCTGACTTTAAATGTCCCATCGGCAATATTGATGCTATCCCCGACGTTGGCATGCAACAAATCCATGGCACGGTTACTCAACCAGACTTCTCCTGCATGAATTTTCTGTGCCTTGGGTGCAACCCGAATTTCGCCGCGCAAAGGAAAAGCATCATCTATGGCTTTGACATTGACCATCACAAATTGATCATTGGTATGCGCCATCGAACTGAATGTGGTGACTTCAGATTGTTGTAGCGCTAATTGATCAGCTTTATCTTGCCACTTTTTTTCAAGTGGCTGATTGTCGCTCAGAACCAAATCTCCTGCCAGCATTTCAGCAGCCTGCAATGCCACGGCATTCTGGATCTGTTCATTACTAAATTTCAGTGCCGTGGTCGCACTAATGGCCAGCGTCAAAGCAATAATCAGTAAGTAAACACCGCTACTTTTAAAACTTTGGGTCAGCAAGGGTCGAAAGAGTGGATTCATTTCAGCCCTCACCGTTACGATGTTCAATCAAGCGACCATCTAGCAGTTCAAAATGGCGCTGACATTGTTCGGCCAATGCTGGATCATGGGTCACCAAAACCAAGGTCGTGCCAAATTCACGATTCAGCTGAAATAACAGTTGCTCAATTTCTTTAGCGGTTTGGGTGTCCAGGTTACCTGTTGGCTCATCTGCGAAAATGATTTTCGGGTCGCTAATTAAAGCACGTGCAATGGCAACACGTTGCTGTTCACCGCCGGAAAGTACTTTGGGTGTTTGGGTTGCCTGTCGTTCTAGACCGACTTTCTGAAGTAAAGCCAATGCCTTTTTTTCAGCGGATGCGAAATTAAAATTCTTTTCTAAGCGCAGCGGCAACATGACATTTTCTAGTGCAGTTAAATGCGGCAGCAACTGGAAAGACTGGAACACAAAGCCGATATATTTTAAACGTACCAGTGCACGCTGTTCTTCATTCAGTTCAGCAATCGATTCGCCACACACCACCAGTTTTCCTGAACTGGCTTGATCCAGGGTCGCCAGAATTCCGAGCAAGGTCGATTTTCCTGAACCCGAACGCCCGGTAATGGCCACCTGTTCACCTGCCAAAATATCCAGACTGAAATTTTCGAAAATAATAAATTCCTTTTGAGGAAGTTTTATCTTTTGTGTCAGTTGCTGTGCAGAAATTATTGCTTGTGGCATGATGGAATGGTCGCTCGTCACTTGGATCATAAAATCCCTATATGCAAAATCGCAATCTAAAAATTCGTGTATTTGCTTGCCTGGCGATGTTCAGCATGTGTCTTGCTCCAGTCGTGGTGTCTGCTAAAACTATTATGATTCTGGGTGACAGTATTAGCTCAGGCTATGGAATGCCGGCACAGCAAGGTTGGGTGCATTTATTACAAAAACGTCTAGAGCAACAGTATCCGAAACAGCATAAAGTGGTCAATGCCAGTGTCAGTGGTGAAACCACCAGCGGTGCCTTGGCGCGCTTGCCTAAATTATTGCAAATCCATAAACCGCATATTGTCGTCATTGAGTTAGGTGGAAATGATGGTTTACGCGGTCAATCACCGCTATTGATTCAAAAAAACCTGGCTCATTTAATTCAACAAAGCCAGAAAGCCAAGGCCACTGTGCTGGTTTTCGGAATGAAAATTCCACCGAATTACGGTACAGCCTATAGCAAAGCCTTTGAAAAAAATTACAAGACTGTCAGTCAACAGTACAAGGTCAAATTGATGCCATTCTTTTTAGAAGGAATTGCAGGCAAGAAAAACCTGATGCAACCGGATTTAGTTCACCCCAATGCCAACGCACAAAGCATTTTACTGAACAATGCCTATCCCTATATAAAAGGCGCTTTATAAAGCGCCTTTTTTACTACTTGAAAATTTATTCTATTTTAGAAATCAAAGAAAGTAACTTCACCCGTTTCAAGCGAGTACTCTGCCCCAACCACTTTCAACTTGCCTTGAGCAATCAGGTTTTCTAGTACTGCAGAACCATGACGCAGCTGGTTTACAGATGCAAAGACATTTGAACGTACTGCATGAGTCGACAGTTTTTCTAAATCATCTTTCAGTTCGGTTTGCATCAAGATTTCAACTGAAGGACGAACACGGTTCACAATGGACATCAAGTTGGCTGATGGTGGAGCCGCAGGATTGGTTAAAGCTTCAATGGTTGAATGAATTGCGCCACAGTGCGTATGACCAAGGACAATCACCACCGGGCAGCCAAAACTTTCTGCCGCAAATTCCACGCTGCCGACTTGCGAGGGTGCAACAATATTTCCGGCCACGCGAATAACGAATAAATCGCCCAAGCCTTGATCAAATACCATTTCAGCCGGTACTCGAGAATCTGAACAGCCTAAAACAATCGCAAATGGATCCTGACTTTCCGCCATTTCTGCACGTTGTTGATGAGTCAAAAGCTTTAAATGGGTCGTTTCACCATGGACAAAACGCTGGTTCCCTTTTTTTAAACGATCTAAAGCTTCTTCTGCTGTTAGCATGCTGGTCTTCCAATGTTTTAAGTTACAATATTTTAATGCGATGAAGTCGGAAAGTCACTTGCAAAAAATATAGCTGTTGATTTTATAACTAAGGTTACAAAATATTTTATTTAGCTCATAAAATTGATCCAGATCACACTTTTAAAGTGACTTGCAACCTAAGTCAAAAAACTATTCAGTGACAATTATTTAATAATAATTACAATATACTACAGACATTTTTAAAAAAATAAAATGCAGTCAAAATCAGATGATTTTTATAGGATTACTTCTAAAGAATTATCGTCATGAATACATTAGGATGATGATCAATGACAACACTTCTATCGACTTTATCCCGCTTTTTACAAACCACCTGCCTGGCCCTTTCTATCAGTGTGCCTGTTTTTTCCCATGCAGCAATAAATAAAAATACTTACGTGGTTCAACCTTCACTTGAAAATTATTTAGCCAAAGAACGCAATGCCGCTGGCTTACGCAGTAAAACCATTAAAATTGATGATATTAGCTGGAGCTATAGCGAAGGCGGCTCGAGCAACAAACCTGCGGTACTGCTCATACATGGCCTGGCAGGAAATCGGGATAACTGGAATGGCGTGGCACATTTTTTAACCCCCTACTACCACGTCATTATTCCAGACCTTCCTAGCAATGGTGAAACCAAAGTTGCAGATAATTTTGACCTGTCTGTTCCCAATGTCACGGAGCGTTTACGCCGTTTCGTTGAAGCCATTGATGTCGAAGACAAACTGAATATTGCCGGTCACTCGCTGGGCGGATCGATTGCCACAGTTTATGCATCACAATATCCATTTGATACGCAAAGCCTGTTTTTGCTCAATAGCGCCGGAATCTATAAACAGGCCAATACCGCCTATACCAAAGACCCTTATTTTTTAAAGCATCTGATTGTGTCTAAACCGGGCGATCTGGACGATGTGATGGGTCAAGTCATGCAAAACCCACCGGACTTACCGATTTATTTTAAAAAAGCACAAGAAAAAATGCTGATTTCCCAGTCCGTGCAAACCCGTAAAATGATTGACCAGTTGATCACCCTGAGTCGTATTTATACGCCTGAATCGTTTGCCCGAATGACGCAAACCATTGAAGCACCGACCCTGATTTTGTGGGGCAAGCAAGATAAAATTATTAATGTCGAAGCTGCAAATGAATTACAATCTTTATTGAAGCGTGCAGAAACCCCGGTGATTTTAAATAATGTCGGGCACATGCCTATTTTAGAAGCAGAACAACAAGTGGCGAACCACTATTTACCTTTTCTAGCAAAAACCCAAAAGTTAAAAAACCCACTTGCTGATAAACTTATCCCATTAAATTAGCTTGCAGAGACAGTATGCCGAAACACCCGATGATTGAGCAATTGATTGAAGCTCATCTTGACTTTTTAGAGCAAGAGTTTTCACATACTGCCACTATTCAGAGCGAATTTTTAAATTTCTATCAGTGGTTTAGAAAACAGACTTTGCAGGAGATCTGGTCATTTGAGCAAATCAATGCGCTCTTGCAAAAGCAGGTTTTAGCCACGCCTGCCAGTCACTTTTTAATTGAGCAAATTAGCGAACATCTTCGCTTTGCTTTAATTCATCCTGCCAATGAAAGCACTCAGATTGCAGATGTCATTCCGGTATTGACTGTCGATAAAATTGCCCAATATGTCGCAAGTAAAAGTGGGCATCGTCAACGCCTGATTAAAACCGTGGTCAATAGCCCGGCTTTTTCAGCCATGATCACGCAATTGATTCAACATTCCATTCAGGATTATCTGGACAATTCAGTCATGGCAAAACGTGTGCCGGGTGTTTCCCGTTTTATGAAAATGGGTAAATCGGTTTTAGAAACCGTGACTGACTCAAATCTGGATGAGGCCATTGGGCATTATCTGCAAAAAAATATTTTAAAGCTCAGTCAAATGAGTGAACATGTTCTAAATCAACATTTTGATGATGAAAAGCTGTATCACTTTCAGGCCAATCTGTGGCATAAAATTAAAGACCTGCCTTTAACGGTTTTGAAGAACTATATCGAAGTTCAAGACCTGCCGAATACTGTCGGCTTAGGGCATGAAATCTGGGATCAGCTGCGTCAGACAGAATATTTAAAACAACAAGTTCATGATGGTGTCTATGCCTGGTATACCCGAAATCAGCAGCGTAGTTTTGACTTGTTACTGCACGACTTGAATATTGATGAAGCTTTAATTCAACATGAATTGCAGCAATTGTTAGCACCGGTTATTCAAAAAATGCTTTCATCTGACTACTTACGCATGCGTGCACGCGCATATTTAGAAAAGTTCTATTATGCTGAAACCGCACAGAAAATTTTAAATATTCAATCATAAAAAAAGCCGCTTGAAGCGGCTTTTTTTATTGTTCAACTCATCAGAAATTGGCGACAAAACTGATTCCATAACGACGGCCATCTAGAACCTGATCGCCATCTGCATCTTCTGCTTTTTCATCCAGAATATTATAAACCCCGAATTTACCTTTTAAGCTTGGGGTAAATTGATAGTTAAAGCCAACATCCAAAAATTGATACGCAGGTGTCGGATCAGACATTGCTGCACGACCTAGATAAGAAGACGTTTCACTACGATAATGTAAGCGTGTCCAGACATCTAAAGCATCATTGATGTTGTAATCCACAGTTGCATTAAACATATGCTTTGGCATTTGATTTAAAGGCTGACCTTTTAAATCACCTGATTTCTGCTCGGTTTCGGTATAGGTGTAGTTGGTATTTAGATTTACCCCTTCCGCAAGCTCGGTGTCAAATGAAGCCTCCACACCTTGCATGATGGCTTCATCCACATTAATGCGTGAACTGATAAAGTTCCACAAGCGAATATTCCCCGTCGCTGCATCAATGCGCCCAAATGGGTCGGCACATGACCAGCTTGCCGAATTACTGTTATTCCCATTGGAAGATGAACAATCACGTACTTCAGTAATTTTATCTTTATATTCAGTATAGAATGCGGTTAAGGAAGCTTTAGACTTGTCACCCCGCCAAGCGGTTCCAAGTTCATAACTCAATGATTTTTCCGGCGTTAAATCATCATTTCCCATAATAAAGGCACTGCCTTTACCGGTCACAGAATGTACATCACTTGATGACTGTCTTAAGTCAGGCTGTTTATAACCTGTAGATACTCCGCCCTTAAATGTCCAGGCATCTGTCGGGTTGTACACCCCATATAAACGAGGTGAAAAGTTACCATCATAATTTTCATCGTGATCGTAACGTAAACCCGTGGTTAAGTTAAAGGTATCGCTCATTGACCAGGTATCCTCTGCAAAAACTGCAAAGGCCCAACGGTCTAATTCAGTTACAGGCATCTCCAGATTTTGATTGGTTGCTTTATCAACCAATGACTCATTTTTAAAATACAGACCTGAAATTAAATTGTGATGACCTAACTGCCAATTCCATTGGCTATTGGCAAGCCAGGTTTCAAGTTCAATTCCGCTTAGACCTGAAGTGCTATTTTTACGATCCGGATTTTTTGATTTTTCATATTGGATGTAAGAACTGCTATTTAATACATCGTTATATCGGCCATTATGCGTTAAGCCAAAAACTTCACGATAATTTCGACCGTATGAATCTGTTCCCGTACTTAAAATGGTTTGACCCGCCGTAGATTCAGATTCCTGTTTGGTAAAATTTGCATCAAATTCCAGGTCATGATTGTCATTGATTAAATAAGTTAGTCTGGAATTTAGACTTTCTACTTCTGTACCGCGGAAGCCGCCTACATAGCTGTCTTCTTCACGCTTTTGCTTATTCACTCCAAGCTGCATGCCCAGTTTATTTTCAATCAAGGGCCCGGCTAGATAGACCGAACCATTTTTAATATCTCCAGAATGATTCGAATCCTGTAAAACCGTGCCCATTTCAGCGGTTCCCGACCATTCATCACTGACTTTTTTGGTAATAATATTGATGACACCACCCATCGCATCACTGCCATATAAAGTAGATGCAGGTCCACGAATCACTTCAATACGTTCAATGGATGCAACCGGCGGCAAGATATTTTTTTCAAATCCGCTGTCATCCCCATTCGGATTGACATCTTTAGAATATTGACGCTTACCATTGACCAAAAACAAGGTGTAACTTGAACCCATACCACGAATACTGACCGTTTGTGCAGAACCTGCGCCAGAAATCACCACCCCCGGCGTATTTCTGAGTACATCAGTAATATCATTGTATTGTCGCGCTTCTAGTTCTTCTTTGGTAATCACAGTCATGGATGCAGGAGCTTTGCTTACATCCTGTTCATAACCTGCCGCTGTAACGACTATTGTTTCTAATTTGACCGGATTAGAAACAAAAGATGTATTTTCATCAGCTGAAAATGTCACTGAAGCGATAACAGATAAAATTGAAAATGAGAGTGTAGATCGAACAATACGCTTGGTCATTCAAGTTTCCCCAAGTGGCAAAATAATGGATAAGTAATGCAATTTTCGTTGCACAGTGTAACAAAAGTTAAACTTAATGCAATTAATTATAATAATCATTCTCAATAAATTTTGTTTTTTAGGAAAAAAAATAGCCTCCAATATGGAGGCTATTTTATTCAATAATTTGGACTTATTTGAAATAAGCGCCTTCAGTATTGCTGTGGTCAGTTTGGTCAACCACACGTGACAACTCTGGAATATGTTGTTTTAAAGTAGTTTCAACACCTTGTTTCAAGGTCAAATCAATTGATGAACAACCTTGGCAGCCACCACCGAATTTCAATACAGCAGTTAAACCATGTTCTTCATCTTCAACAATTTCAACCAAGGCACAGTTACCGCCATGTCCTGCAAGACCCGGGTTAATTTCGGATTGCAATACATAGGTAATACGTTCTTCAATTGAAGCATCCGCCCCTACGCGTGGTACTTTCGAGTTTGGCGCACGGAACGTCAACTGACCACCAAAACGATCTTTATTGTAGTCAATCACTGCATCTAACAAATATGGGATAGATGGTGCGTCAATATAAGCCGCAAAATTTGGATAATCCTGTT
>Ga0308160_10005220_pt1 | contig 13624 bp, 20 predicted proteins | sample PhyFR1_FD_201036 | JGI IMG/M metagenome (GOLD analysis project Ga0308160, IMG submission 201036) | Phyllosphere microbial communities from UC Gill Tract Community Farm, Albany, California, United States - DLSLF.R1 | ecosystem: Host-associated > Plants > Phyllosphere > Unclassified | place: USA...
CGTATCTCGAGGCCGATGATTGATCGAGTACGGAGAGATGGATCCGGAAGCTCGAAGACGGTACTAGATGAGATATTGGAGGAGTTTGGAGGATGAACATTCGGGTACAGCATTGTAAGTCAAGTGCAACGACCTTGGGGTCCGCTAGTAATTCCTAGACACTGCAGGCTGACGCTCGAATAGCGGATACTCTGTCCCATCAAATCGCAAACGGATCGACGCAAGTGATCGCCAGCAGTATCACCTTCACAGCCTGGGATCGCCCAGCAAACTAATTGCATTCGCACCTATGCGGCATTGCGACTACAACACCCCTCATGGCCGCTTCATCGCACTCAACGCCATCCCCAACGCACCACCTCTCACAACCTTCTCAGCATGTCTAAAAGTCAGACTTATCCTCTCCCCTCTCTCCTTCTTCCAATCCCCCGCCCTCAACCCATCGAGTACTTCCGAATCACCAATCAATTCCATATTGGCGACTCCACCATTGATATCCTTTATATCATCAACGCTCCTTTCCGCTATTCCATGTAAATGCGATGCGTACAAGCTCGACGAGAGGATTAATAGTGATCGAGGGAGGAGAAGGAGTTGGGCTAACGGGACGGCCGCGACTGTTCGGCCTGGTTCTGCGATCATTGGAGGTGAGGGTGTATCGGGCGATAGGTAGTGGTGGATGTCTAGTACGGTATGAGATCCGAGTGAGAGTGTACAGACGAGGGGTTGGAATGCAAGACCATCTTCGTGTGGCTATTGTCAGCTTTACTTGCCCTGCTCTGCAATACACTGAGGGGGGAGGGACATACAGATATACCTTGATCAGCTTGATATTCGTTGATTAGAACCTGATTGATCTCCAAAGCCTTTCTTCCGTCTTCAGATAGGAATGACTCTATGCGTTCAATGATATCCGGACTGCAATCAGTGTTAGCAACATATGATACAAAGCCGGACATACAATGAAGTTAGAAAATCTGGCATTGGTTCCGGTAGCAAGACGCCTTTCTTGGTCATGTTCCCTCCTAGATCATCAGCCTTTGATTGATTTAGCACGGAGTGATCTTACCCCAATATTGCAATCTATTATCAGTATGATAGCTAGGCAGCCTGCTGGCGAGGACGCTTACTCACCTCCTACCACTTCCTACTGTCTTCCATTTTGGCTTAGGACTGTCTTTGATCTCGTTTGTCAGCTGGTTACGTTGGCACTGCCTGATAATTCTGTGACTCACCCTTTCCGTAAGGATAGCTTCTTCCTCCTTGGTGATGAAGTCCGGGATACTACCGTCAGCCTCGCCCATCACTGAGTCATACTAGTAAGCAGCCGGTGGGATATTCTTCACCCTGAAATGATCTAGCGCTGGGAAGGCTGGTTGCGTGCTCGGGGATGGGTCGGAATCTACTTGTGTTGGTACGGGCATGATGACTACAAGAACTGCAAAGTAAGAGGAATATGATGAAACGTCTGGATCACCTCCACCTCGTCATTTGTGCCTATTGATCTGCATGTATTTGGGATCCTATTGAACTACCTAATTTGTTTACTATGGGCTACAATCCTACCTAGTCCGCCTCTTCTCCTCTGCCTTCTCTGGCTGACCTTGTCCGAACAACCAATCCAGCCCTGAAGCTTTCAATACCGCATTCTTGACATATCCTTGTACGACATCTTGCCACTCTCCTCCTTCCCCAATTCCTGCGCCTAATCCAGCTCCCGCATTTCCACTCCCGGTAGCTGATTTCAGAATATCCGCTAGATCGCCTAATCCAGGTCCTGCATCCGCAGCCTTCTTATTCTTGGTACTTGACCTCGTTGTCCTCTTTGTTGATCTCTTGTTGGTGTTGGTGTTTGCATCTCCTCCTAGTCCAAACATTCCTGCCAATTGAGCGATACCTGGAGCTTGACCCTGACTTCCAGCGTTCGTTGTCCCTCCTAGACCGGTCCATTGCTTGACCAGGTCGAACACCTCCGGTAAACTCCCCTGACCAGATTGAGACATTACCCATCCAATCACTCCGATTACAGGTGCTAATTTCGCCCAGAATCTAAAGAATCGATAGAAAGTACCGACAAATCCAGAGATGACCGTCCAGACGACATAGAATGCTACGAGGACTATCAAGATATATCCCCAGTTCGATACTAGTCGGAGGGCGGGCATGAATGAAGATGGGGTAGACAGGGAGGGAGGGTTTCGGATGATAGCCTGTATATCGGGCGGGAAGAACTTGAGTAGTTCATTGATTGCGCTGAGGTCAGTGTTGGGTGAAATGGGTGTACTTACTTCTCCATCTTGTATGATAAGTTGAGGTATAGAGTGTGTATGTGAGCGTGGAGGATGACTCCCCGGTTAATATCGTGACGTAGAGTAAGTTACCGAATATTTGATTCCGTTATCAAGATCGGAAAGTTGGTTAGAAGTACTCTACTATTGCTTGATCATACCAGACCATTCAACACACCTTTCAACGCTCAACTATAAGACGAACCAAAGCAATAGCAAAATGCCACCAGCACCAACCCTACCCCAGATCCAATCCCTCTACAATGCAACATTAACAACCGCCGCCCGATTCGGATCGTACAACTTCCACTCTTTCTTCACATACAGAACTCACCAAACTTTCAAACCGATCTTATCAGCTCTAGACCCCGAACCGGGATCAACACCCATATCTCAGCCCGACCCAAATATGCTAGCGAAATTCTACGAGACCAAGACGGCAGAGTTGGAGGTGTTGAAGAGAAGTGCGGAGATTAACAGGATGTATGCTGGGCAGAAGTTGGTGGTGGAGCATGCTAGGCCCATCACGGCTGGAGGTGGGGAAGGAGCGGAAGCTAGTCCATAGGGGTGCAGTCGAGTGGAAAATGGGATCGATGGAGTGGCGGATCGAGGCAGGATGATCAAGTATTGGACTACATAGACGGATTTCATGACAGCTTGCGACTTCCAAGCAATGTATATATTATCACATGTGACCCTGCACAAGGCGTCTATGTTCACATCTAAGAGCAACATTCAGCGGTACAAGCGCTGTGACGAGGAAAGATGCACGATCTTGGTGAGGCAGACCCATCGGACGAAATCTTGTAACCTCAATACTAGACGAAACATCGATACAAAGACAGATCAAACGAAACCTATAGAGACCTTATAACTGTCCGCAAGTCTAGTCCGCCCCTCAAGTTTGTAGATGACGGCAGAGAGCACGCAGAGCCTCCTTTAGACTTCGGTGTTTTGGCTTGAGGTATATATATAGTGCAAACAGCGAAACGTCGTCGCCTCTGTAGCAAAGTTGGCTATTGCGTGGGACTTTTAATCCCAAGGTCACGGGTTCGAGCCCCGTCAGAGGCTTCTGTGACTTTTTTTGCTCTCGTGGACCTCGTTTTTAAAGTTTACATACCTACCGCTCTTCACGCATCCCACTTTGTTAAGGACGCAGTCTGGAGCACCTCACTCGATCACATCCTGTGTCGGATGCTTCTGATCAGGTGGCAAGGGGAGCCGAAGAGGACGGAAGCAAAGAGCACCGCCTCGTTTCTTTTGTTCTTTGTTTGTCAACCCGACGCGGTTCCAAAGCGGTTATTAAAGGCAAAGTTTAAAATGAATCTTTCAGGGTAATCTTAGCGCGGTCGAGGATTGGAATATATGGTAAATGTTGATGAATGGGGAGAGCGACTGGATGGCTATGCATACCAAGCAAAAGTCAACGTAGCGATAATCAACTGCGTGTATTTCTCATCCTTACCATCTTGTACTCTCTCTGCACTGCTTGCTCCGACAATCCCTCAATTTGGTATCCCCGAAAAGAAAACGTAGATTACACAAAGGAAGATAAACAGACAAGACGTGTTTTCGGGTTTCATCATAATTCCCTTCTTTGTCCTCGTGCACACTAGTCATTGTACATTCCATACATTGATTGCTTTGGCTTGGTAATACAACGACTTCGAGAACGATTTATCAACGACAACAAGATCGATATTACACCGCCCCCGATTATACTTCATATATCTCGTACCTCGCAATTTACCATATCGGCTACCCTTTCACCGCACTACTGCGTTGTTTTGTCGACATCATTTAGGAAACCTTGACTACGCCCTTTGTTGGGATATCACATGGATAATTCAAGATACAGGACCATGATGGTGAGTTTCTTTGATTTCATTACCTCCAAGATATATCGTATCCTTATTCAACTTCAAACCCGAAAAGATACCTTCTATTTCGTAGTTAGGTTTCGGGTTTCACCTTGTTGGCAAGATCTAAACTCCAAACTCCATTGTACTCCACTCCGTTTACTAGGTGTACATTTCACCGTCTCAAGGGACAATAACCACCCATTCACAATAGCACCACTTCCACTTCCACTTCCACGTCGTCACATCCACTTCCCAACCACCATTACTACACTATATATACTCGTACAAGAGATCATCGCTAATCATTCTTCCCCTTTACTTTCAAATATACAGGTCCAATTATGATTGCTCCAACTTCCACATCATCACCATCACCATCACCCCTATCACCACTCCAACTCAATACCCCCGTCGCGACCCCTTCTCCTCACCTGCTCCCTAGAGGTAAAAGGGCCTACTACCCTTCTACACCTACTTCATCGACCTTTAAACGGGCTCGACTGGATTATCCTGCCTTTACAACTAGGCAATATAAGCAATCGCCAGGTCAATCACCCCTTGCTATTCGCTACCATCCTTCCGTCACTCCTTTGACGCGTATGAATTCATTTACCCCTTCGACACCTTCTCTCGCTACTTTCGCGCATGATACGATGAATCGACCTTCGTTTGATAGACTCGATTCACTAGATGGGACAAGTCAAGGCATGTCGGCCATCTCTATGAGTCCTCCAGACTTTATTCCTTCGACCTCGCCTGGTGTCGTTACTACCCATAATCCCGATACTCTCCCTCCTGTGTTGAGCATGAAGCGATCCAACCCTAAACGACTCTCGCTATCCCTCACTTTACCCAACTCCAATACTATCCCCCCCGTCGACCAGATTGAATCGACCAGCTCGCTGGTATCGGATATCACCAGGGATACACCCCTTACTCCAGGTCCACCAAAGACACCATCACTAGCAATGGCACCTCCCATGGTCCGACCTCGAAACCTGTCGCGTCCATCTCTCCTTTCCCTCGTCACCCAACCTCCTGTTCCCGAGAACGATGTCCCCCCCACCCCGGGGGGTATGGCTTCACATACAGTCCGACCTAAAATCAGATTGAGGAGCAGTTCATCCGGTACCGATTCTACTGGCGATTCAATGGATGCTCGCTCATCACGCTCGGCATCATTAGGATATCCCATGGGCCATGTACCTTCCATCTCTGAGACTTCCGCAATGCAATTCGCTTCTTCCTCATCCTCTTCCCCACCCGGATCAACATATACTTCCCCCTCGACTCCTCCTCTACTCGAACACCAAGAAGAACCATATGCCAACGGTCCTATCGAACTTGTACCCGGTGTATTTCTCGGTGCAGAGGATAGTGTATTCCACTGGAAGACCTATGCCGGCTCTTCATCACGAGTTAGGATCTTGAATGTCGCTCAGGAGATTGACGATCCATTCACTACTGTCAAGGGAAAGGGGAAGGAGAAGTTGGATGTTGTTGATTACGAGGCTGTACCGGGCAGGCCGATAGTTGAATACGCACATCTGTCATGGGGTCATGGAGAAGGAGGGTTGGCGGATTTACCGGACGGCGCGTCGCTCGAGGCTATCATCAATACTCGTCCGCCATTGGGTAGGGAGAAGTGGGGATTCTGGGATGCGATCCAATGGATGGAGGAAGCTAGGCGGGAGGGTACACCTATTCTCATACAGTATGTCCACCCATTCCTTTGTGACTCCGCTTACGATCAGTTGCCAATGTGGTGTTTCCCGCTCGGCGACTCTGGTCATTGCCTATATCATGTCGTTGGCAGTAGCTGGTCTATTGCCTGATCAACTTGGTCACTTGAAAGGAATGCAAGATACCTACGACATGGTCAAAGCAAGGTCCCCTTCCATCGGACCAAACGTCTCGTAAGTCTCCATTGATCCTCCTCGTTCTCAGCTAACGTCCAGCCTCGTATTCCAACTAGTCGAATATGGTCGAAACCTCACTTCACTCCTTACCGCCCACCCAAGTCCCATCGCAACATCGTTCCCACGTACCAACGACGTTGAATCAGAAGCGGAATGGGCAGCTCGTCGGCGTGAATTTGATGAACAAGATGCCGATTCAGAATACGCCATTAGTCCATTACTCAAGAATCCCACGATAGGATCTGGTTTGTTGGATCCTAGGGAAGAGGCTGATAGGTTGGATGAAGCTATGAAGATGAGGAAGAAGAGTAAGGCTGTTTTGACGCCGATAGTTACTAGTGCGTAGGGGTGGGGGGATGTTTACTTTGGGTCATGTGCGAGAATGTTTAGTTGTATCGGAATCTATGTATTTGAATAGACAAATGCTGCTATGCTACAAGTTTTACAATCATCTATGCTAAAGTCCTTATCACGTTCACCCCTTGAGGTCGTCCGCGATACTGTTCACTGGCTCATCCTTCCGCAACTTCAAGTGATCAACATCACAATACCCAAGCACCTCCCCTTCCCATTTATCACCCTGAAGTGTACATTCAACAATCATGATACTTGTATTATAACACCCTTTGCTTAGATGAACTGATTCATGCCGTTTGAAATCGTATATAGGGGATAAAAGGAGTGATGCGAAGGTGGTGATGTACGCTCCGTGGGACACGATGCAGATTGAGCCTTCTGCCTCGGCGTGTGATGAGAGGAATCGGTTGAACCAGGTCGTTATACGCTTTCTGAATCTACATCGTCAGCTACATGTCTTAAAGTTAGGCAGGGGGAAAGAGGGTTAAATATAGGGAGAGTTAAGAGGAAAGACATACGCATCACTACTCTCAATATCCCCTGGTAATGCCTCTCCAGGTGCTCGTCTCCTTCCCTCCAAAGATCCCAATCCACGTTCCATTAATCCTGGATGAGTCTGAACAGGTAGATTATGGGGTTTAGCAATGATTTCTGCTGTCTATCTAATCAGTCCTTGAACCCTTCTTAGAGTCCTCGGGGGGAAGATGGGACATACCTCTTTAGCTCTTGAGAGTGAGGAAGACCAGATCTCTGTAAATCCCGTTTCTGCGAGTCGACTCGATACTAGGGAAGCTTCGTGTCGACCGTGATCGTTTAATGGGGTATCGAGCTGTCCTTGGATTATACCTGCTACATTACTGTTTTGTCAACTCTCCATTTCGACATTGAAAATGACAGAGCTGGGACGTACTGGTCTGTCTGGCCATGTCGGATAATGTAGAGGCGCATAATCGTTTGAGGTAGATTTAACAGTCGTCCTGATGGTATCCAGTGCTTTGATACTATCGAAGCTTGATGCCGAAACAGCCTTGGAATACTGGGACAAGTGACAAAAGATGATAGAAAGTGGGAAAAGTTGATTCGGATGACGTCCATCTTTCTCGGCGCACCTGCTACATATCGTCCTCACGTCCATGCATATACCCCCCCAGCTTGCTTCTGCTTCCCAAGTTCCATACCAGCTCTTGGTAGCCCCATCGAAAGTGCACTGCATGGCGAGGAAGGTGTATGTAAAGAAAGACATCTACGCGTCCTCCCTCCACCCGGACCTGATCACCCCACTCCTCACTACTACTCTATTCTACTATACATCACACCAATGAGCCCCGAGGCGAAACCCAAACCCTCTCTCCCTAAACATCTTCAACCGCCCCTCCGACCATCTCCACATCGAACCACATCGTCCATCTCGACAGTATCGGTAGAAGCAAATCAAGTGGACGTCGAATCTCAGAATCCAAAATACGTTAGGTCAAGGACTCATTCTCTACATGCCTCTGCCTCGTCTCCTCCCCCTCTGTCCGAGGATGAGTCTCTAAAACCAGCTCCGATTGTTCAACGTACTCTCTCTGCCCCTGGGACTCCTGGGCGAGCTGGTGTTTCGCGAACCGCTTCGAATTATTCACTTGGTGTACCTGCTCAATCTACTTCTGGATCTGGCGGGAGTAGTCCGTCTAGAAAGGGCAAGGAGAAAGCGTTGGATGATTTTGAGGTTGAGGGTGGTGATGTGGAGGGGGAGCTGGTTACGCATAGTGGGGATGTCACTAAGGGATTGAGAGCTTTGGTTAGGCGGTCCACTATTGTTGATGGGCCGGGATCAGCAGGTATGGGTAGGGATACTAGCAAGTCCAAACCTACCTCGCTCTATAGTGAGTCTACATTCCGTTTGTTTGTAGACAAACTGATGGTGTAGATGAGATACATACCCTCGACCCACCTCGGGGTGCGTTTCTGCTTAAATCAATCGTCGTGACAATAGCTGATCTCAGTATCCCGAACATACACCCCAAGACGATATTACGTTTTAACCCACGCTGGTAAACCCGTATTCAGCCAGCCGGACGATACATCCTCCGACACAATAACGAACCTAATGGGCGTAGCTCAAGCTTTAATATCAATATTCGCAGAAGACGATGATAAGTTGAGATCTATCATCAGAGATGGTCAGCGGATAGCTTTTGTTCTGAAAGCTCCTCTTTACTTGTTTTGCGTTAGTGACTGGGGTGAACCGGAACATGTGGTATGTTCATTCATCAAGAGAAGGTGGGAGCTGATGATAGTTACGATCACATTTGGAGTATATCCATTTACAGATTATTTCAGTCGTCTCCTCGGCGCAACTACAGAAAGTGTTCCAGAGACGGTCAAACTTTGATTTATCCAGATTACTTGAAGGTGCGTTGGTCACTTGGTATAGCTGACAAGGGTAGGGACCGAGCCATTCCTGCGGAACTTGATCAAGAGAAGTCAATTTGATTTCACATATCTCACTTCAACTCTACAGCCTCTACGGCTGGCTCCTGCTGTTCGCGATACTGCCGCTGCTGCTCTTATGCCTCCATCGAAATTCAACGTGAGTCTCCCCTATCATTCTAGCTGATAGGCAGGACCTGCTGTACGTCCTCCTGATAGCTGGTGGACATATCGTCACGCTCCTTCGGCCCCGTAAACACTCAATACATCCTTCAGGTACCGTTCTTATTTCCTTGTATCGGTTTGAAGCTGACGGCAGATCTACACCTACTGCTGAATACAATCGAGACCTCCGCAACACTGAGAACCGCCGAAACATGGCTGCCAATCTGTTTACCCAAATTCAACGCAGCAGGATTCGTACACGCCTATATCAGTTTCGTCCTCGAAGACGTTGGGCTGGTGTTCGTTAGCGCTGATCGAGATGCCTTTCTCGAGCTGAGGACATGGAAACAAACTGTTGTAGAGGTATGTCTGAATTGTTTATTATGCTGATAGTAGAAATTGGATAAAGAGAAGACGTTGGCGAAGATTGAACAAGCTATCCCTCATCATCCTTATAGTGTCGGTGAGTTGTCTTTGCGTGTCGTAATTGACCTCAGCTTCTATCGACTGTCCGGGATTATTGCACTTTATCTATAAATCCCGTCAGAATGTTCAAGTCACTTCGCCCACCTTTGATGGGATCTATGAAACTGAATCTGATCGGAATCGGTGAGCCATCAGTTCAGAACGACTGCTTCTCAGCTGATGCTCAGGCTCTTGACGACATATCAGCAACTCCACGATTCCATCCACGCTCGTTCAGGCCAATCTACATCCCTCAAGTTAGTTTACACGAGGACAGACCAAGAAGCCTGTCTTGCCTGGGTACGTCCATTATCTACGACTCTGGGACAAAGACTGATCAGTAGATCACTAAACCGTTCGAACTGTATATGAGCGTATTACCTGGTTTACCCAAGTCGGCGGTTGTGGCTGCGGCAAATACGGTAGTGAGATGGGTGACATCTGAAGAAAGTAGGATATTCTTGAGGGAAGCACCGGTCTTTTGATAGCTCTACCTCGTAGTATTAAGTCTTGCGAGTATATCTGGCTGTTTACGTACCGATATTCGGCAACACAAGGCTGTAAAATGCAATTTTGTGTAAAAATGTGTGCAAGAAATGGGACAGTTTCACAACCTCCTGTCCCCAACTGTCCCATTTTCTTCATTGTGAATGATATATATTACCCCTTTAGGCAATTCTATACCGTGCCTGAAGGTATACCGTCCGAGACCTTATTGATTCTCAATCTCCTTGAAACCAACCTTCTCTTCTTCTATATAACCCATAGTGATACATACCACCTCTAGACCTAGCTATTACTATTCACAAAACGGCCTCAAATCCGCCACGCCACTTGGATCTTTCTTTCTTGACAGTATCAACTCTTTTTGGCGGTACACGACTCCACCCAATTTGGCGTCATGTTTCAATCGACCTATGTCATCTATAACAGCCGCCCATTCCCTTCCTTTTCTGTCACATCCTTTTCATTCCCATTCAGCGCCTTCAACACCAACATCACCACTCCCCCACGCTATGGAAATGGCCATAGCAACTCGACGCGTTTCCCCCACTCTATATCCGACGCCGCCTCCATCCGCTCCTCTTTCTGCAGTAGCTGGTCCTTCTGTAACTCAAAAACAAAACGCAAAACATCACTTTTCAACGCAACAATCAATTCTGCCTAGTAGGCAAGAATCAGGGGAAGATGAAGGCGTTGTAAAAGAGTCAGGAGTGTCTTCATTGACAGCGCAATTAGTCGCGCAAGCTCAGATTTGTTCTTGTCCTTGGCGTTGTAATGGGGGTTGTGATGCTGTTTTAGGTTCTATTGATCTCTTGCAACGTGTATGTTTATATCTCACTACATTACTCCAAGCTGACGAGATAGCACGTCAAGAAACATTTGCTGATGCATACACGCATGTTTACTGGCTTTCAATGCCTTTGGGAGCGATGTATACATCAGGAAGAATTCACTACAATCGACGAAGTGGCGGATCATGTCACTACAATCCATATCCCAAAGCTCGTCATTGATAAAGGCATCCTCCGAAATGGTCGATCCACCCTTCCTTTCCTCCCTACAATCCCTGTATTACCCATACTGCCATCAGACCCGGTCCCAGCATACGTCCTAACATCCTATCCTATTCCTATGGCTGTTCCAGCTCGAGTCCGAGACGCACCTCCTACCCGAAGACGTTCATCCGTCAAAGTTTACCCTATCATGCCACAACGTGATCCCAGCGATTACTGGCCAGTCAACGGAGAAGCCGATGTCCACAACGACAACTATTGGCCAAGTTCTTCATTCTTTCCTCGAATCATGCCCATCAACCGTACCGAGCTCGAAACAAAATTCCTCAATATCCAAAAGAATGGCGAGTGGAAGAAGGAGCTCGGTATACAAGTTCGAAAGAGATCCGTATGCGTGCCGATATTTGATGCGGGTGAAGCTATGCGAAAGCGAAAGATTGAGTATAAAGATAAGAGGGTGGCATTATATAAGCGAGTCAAGGCTATTGGCGATGTAAAGGGAAAGGGTAAAGCGGTCGATGAAGGCGAAGAGCCAGCCCGTCCCAGGCGGAGCGTAAGGGATAAGGACGACAAGCTCGAATTTGTAGCTAGAGCCAAGCGAGCTTCGAGGAACAGAGCTAGGAGAGTGACTGGAAGGAGTGTCGGAATAGCCGCGATCGAGGAAATGATTGCCTTTGAGGCTCGAGGGGTGGAGCTCGGAGAATTGCCGGAAGACTTCTTGTTTACTAAATGATATATCGTAACGATTTAGTTGTAGAGTATAGATTGTAGCATAGACGTATATAACGATGACATGTCATGATACGGACTTTGATTGGCGGTGTTTGCGTGATCGTCGTTTGGTGGACTTCTTCAGCGCTTTGGCCTGTTCGCGCTCTAATCTCTTGGCGGCCTTTTGCTCCCTCTTGATGGATCGACGTTCACGTTCTGATGGTCAGTCTACACTTGCAAAAATGCGTATATGACTTGCCTTGATGTGAGAGATGGTTGGGACGATTGATGTCCCACGGCCTCGTCTTGGGAGCGACTTGGTCTTCCAGTTCGTGCTCTTCTGGCGCGGGTGGATGCATGGCTCCAAGTCGATGCGCTAGCACTATAGGTCAGCTACGCGTTTGATTGCACTTCTTGTAGCGTACCGTCCTCTCCTTCCGCATGCAGCAATGCCCTAACTTTCTGGTTGGTACGGAGTAAACCGCTGGAAGTCAGCTTTCACTGAGCCCAATGAGGGGACTTTAGCTTACTCGTGATCCAAACTAGCTGTCCCAATCATACAAGCGGAAAGTACACTATTCCAATTCATCGGCTTCAGTGTCGTCCTCTTTGTCCTCACAGCGGCCGGTCGCATGACCGCCAGATTGTCCAACAATTGATCCACAGTCTCCATCATCCCAGGCAAGAAATCGGGTATAACCTCATCAAGATCTTCCAGACCTGCAGACGACCCATGCTGTTGTTGACGGGGAAGTACGAGGTTGTTGTCGCGGATATAAGCCGATGCGAAAGCTAGAATTGAATCTTCTAATGAGCTCGGGTCGGATGGTGGTAGGTCACTTGATTGTAATGGCCAAGTTGATGAGTTGATATATTGAGGTAGCACCTCTGGATCCACTGAGAAGTTTCGTAATTGATCGTTTGTCGCGATGATTCGCTTTGCAATAAGGGTGTTACCCTTGTCTATGTGTCGGACGAGAGCAGTATAGCTCTGATAATCCTGTTGAGTGGGCCTCGGCGTTTCAGGCTCCAATGATCCATTCCTAGGAACCCCATCTTCTGGCTGAATACTCGAGCCCCTTGAGGAGTCGGAAGGGCTACTCAGCCTTAGACTTGATGAGCGAGACGACATAACAAGTAGACCATTTAACAAATCTTGTGCATTAAAGGTCAATGCGTTGAATCACGTGGTTTACGCCCTGAGTCGTTGACATGAAATCCTTCCATCGTCATTTGCTATTTCATCCTTCAACTACCTCGATACCTGATCATATACATAATGGCAAGAGGAGGAGCAGCATCATCCAGAGGACGAGGGTGAGTCAAATCTACACAGACATTGGCAAAGTTGACAGGGCAGCAAATTTAAGGTTGCACGAGGTGGCGGACGACATTTCTCTCGAGACCTCGACCCCAGACTCGCCGAGCAAGCATCATCCGAAGAAGAGGAATCATCGGAGGAAGAGACCTCATCAGACGATGACGATCTCGCAGGACCTTCAGCGACTCTGGCACCTGAAATGGCCGCTATGAACTTGAAGTTGGGAAACACCGAGGCTGTACCAGTCAATGAAGCCGAGATTTCAAGGGCGGAGAGGAAAGCTGCCAAGAAGGCTGCTGCTGCAAAGAAGGCAAAGCAGGAGGAAGAGAGTGATAGTGAAGAGGAGAGTAGTGATGAGGAGCCCGCTAAGGCTAAAGCTGCGGCTGCTGCCAAGGCAAAGGCCCAGGTTGAGCAGACTAGGAAGGACAAGTAGGTTTCAGGTTCACTCGCTTCCTTTTAGGTATGAACTGACATTGAAGGGAGGCTTCAGACAAGAAGGCCGCTGCTGAGCGATACCAGAAACTCCATGCTCAAGGTCAGTCCAGGTCAATCCCAGATTGTGTCAAATACTGACGAGATAGGCAAGACATCCGAGGCCAAGACA
>Ga0308160_10005221_pt1 | contig 13623 bp, 14 predicted proteins | sample PhyFR1_FD_201036 | JGI IMG/M metagenome (GOLD analysis project Ga0308160, IMG submission 201036) | Phyllosphere microbial communities from UC Gill Tract Community Farm, Albany, California, United States - DLSLF.R1 | ecosystem: Host-associated > Plants > Phyllosphere > Unclassified | place: USA...
CTGCGGCCACTGCATAACCCAGCAAGCAACGAAAAAGTCAGGAGTGGCCTTAACCTGGTTTGCCGTTCCGCTGCACCTCGACCCCTCATTATGTCTTAGCGCCTGATTTTTTCCGTTTTCCCTCTTCACCCCTAAATGGCAGAGTAACCACGAACGGACCCAACCCCGCCGCGCCGGATGAACGTTCAGCCTTCGAGCGCTGGTTCGGTGAAAGCAAGGCGGGAAAACGCGGCAAGCCGGCGGTTTTTTACCACGGCACCTTGTCGAATTTTGATGCTTTTGATCCAGCAGTGCTGGGAAGGCACACCGACCATCCGACGGCAGACTTCGGATTCTTTTTCTCATCGGACCCGCGTGTTGCCGCCATTTTCACGCTTGCAGTCGAAAATCTTGACGAAACCGACCTGAATCCACACCCGGATTCTTACCAGCCGGGGGCCGTTCTAAAACCAGTTTATCTCTCGATCCAGAACCCTAAAGTGATTTCGGCCAGTGCGTTCGTCAAGTTGGTGGAGCGCTGCACCTGAAGAGAAGTGCGCGCCTTGCGTGAGCAGTATGAACGAGAAGGGCATGATGGCATTCTCATCCGACGCGCCCGCAAATACTTGAACGCCGAAACCGTTGGCGATACATGGGTCGCATTCAAGCCCGAGCAAATCAAGAGCGCCACGGGCAACCGTGGCGCCTTTGATCCCCGCGACCCGAGCATCCTTGCGAGCATGAGCGTCCTCGATATCTGTTCAGCGGTCGACCACTCGGCGGATGAAGACGATCTTGACGCTCCGGCGTCCAGCTCGCGGCCCGGCTGACGATCGCTGCAACCACGCTGGGCCGATGGTCGGAAAATGCTGGCGCAGCTATTCCGATCCACTGACCGTTAAAGGACGCCATATGCCAGACCAGACCTGCACTTCCAATGACACCGACCAGGCGCTGCGCGCCGCCATCGTGGCCCAACTCGTGGCCGCAGGATGGACCGCGCTCGAGCGAAGCACGGCGATCGCCATCAAGACCTATGACACCGCCGTGGGGCCGAAGGATGCGCACGTGTACCTGGCCGACTTTGGGCCGCGCGAGAGCAACTACTTGCTGCAGGGCGAATATTACAGCGAGGGCTCGAATGTGCTCAGCGCCCGTGGGATCTTGATACCGAGGAACGCAGAGCCAGCCGCGGTGAAGACGCTGACCGAGCGCTTTGCGGTCGGCGCAGAACAGGAAATAATGGACTCGTACGCGAAACGGCTTTACCACAGGTGGTGTTATCAGGTGGACCAAGGTCGTCAAGAGGACGAGGCTGGAGAGGGAGGCGCGCCGGCGCCTTCCATCTGAATGGCAGGCCTGCGCATGACTGGCCGCACCTACATGCCGGGCGCGGTCGAATCGGCGTTCTGGGCGGCTACCTCGGCAGGTGCATCGTCGTGCTGCTGCATCAGGTCTTTGACGTAGGGTAGAAGGGTAGGGTGTACAGTGGGGTCGAGCATCACGCGGCAATCGAAATAGTCCATGCGTGGTAAGCAGACCCTCGGATGGTCCATCCACGGCACCATGCCGCCTTCCTCCGTCGTGTACACGAATGCGACGTCCTCCAGCACGAGGACAGTATGGTAAAAGCAGGTGCACGCGACGTATTCCTTGTCGCCGATGCGCGCCAGGCCGGTGAGCATGAAGGGTTCGCCGTCGAAGGCGGCGCCGGGCACTTGACGGAGAACCTCGTGCGCGATGCGCACCGCCTTGTTGCACATTGGGTCGTCATGGGTGTCGGCCAGGATTGCGGCGACCGCGGCGCGATCCGCCGGCTGCTCGCTGGTGCTGCGGAGCTTGCTACTGACTGGGTCTGACTTCATTTGGTCATCATCCGGGTAAATGCCGGCGCTACGAGCTGGCGCCGGCCTACTTCACGATCATCCGCGAGGGGCTTCGAATTCCTCGTCTTCGTCCTGCGTCTCGGCCTGCGCTTGGACGTGGGCGTGGCGGTCCATCTCAGCTGCCAGCTCGCGGTATTCGATCAGCTGCTCTTTCGAGAAGTTATCGTCCACCCAGCGCTCGGGCATGCCTGGATACGCGGGCGCCGGCAATTCCGGCAGATCGCCGATCGACGGGGTGTATTCGTTCTCACGGCCAGCGGCCAAGCGGTCAACCAGAATGTATGCGATCGCGTGCTCCTGCACCGCCTGCGTACTGAACTGCGGCGGACCGTCGTGGTTCGGCAACATGAAGAAGACGACGGGTGCCGGTGGCGCAAGCGATGCGGCAGGCTCTGCCCAGATCGGGATATGGTCGACGTACTCGAGGCCATAGGTGTACGGGTTTGCCAGTGCTTCCTGGCATTCGAACAGCCCTTCAAGGACGTGGGCGGTCGCGGCGGACGTGGCCAGCATGTAGCCGCTGTCCGTCTCCAACTGCATCGCGAGGATTTCCCGCGTCTGCGTGTCGAGCACGAAGCGCATCTCCTGCTCCTCGTCCATATTTGGGAGGAACTGCTTCCAGTTTGGGCCGACCACGTATCGCGGAAGAGGCCGCGAGGCCTCTGCCTGCTCCTCCGCCGCGGTAAGGTCCTTCAGTGCCTGGTCGACCAGAGCGGCGCCGGCCGGGCTACTGTCGGCCTGGTGCTGGATCACGTACTGTTCCTGGCCGAGCACATGTATGATCTGGTCGGCGTCGCCGCCTTCGGTATCCTGGTCAATGAAAATCAGGTGCGCGGGCAGGGTGCCGCTTGTCTTGAGTACGGTGCCGCCATCGAGTTCGACGACGAACACGGGCGTGCCGATATGCGCGGCACGGTCAACGGGGAGAGAAAGATAATCGCCGCGCCAGACGATTCGATCGCAATGGTCCGGAACCGTCTGCACGTAGCTCGTGGCGACGGCCGGGAGAATGGCCTGCCCCCCGCCGGCGGCGATGACGGTATTGGCCGCCCGGATCAATTCCTGGATATCGAGCGGGTCGGTTTTGAGGTGACCAGTTTGCCGCAGCACGCCGGCGAGCAACTTCGCGAGCTCTGCGCCGTGCGCATGTGAGCCGAATAATTTCATCGTTTCCTCTATATGAAGTGCCGTTCAGGCAGTTTTTAGAGTCTACGAAGATGCGGGTGGCGTGGTTGCAGGGAAGGCGTCGATGCGACCCTCCGGCAGACGGATGCGCCCCAGGAAATGGAACTCGACAATACTAGAGGTATTGTCGATAAGTGTACTAATAGTATGAGTGCCGGCGTGCCCGTTACGGGTGCTCGACAGTGCAGCGAACTCGACATTAGAAAAAGTATTGTCGATTTGGCAATATCGGCAGCAATAGGAGTGCTTGAATTCTGTCGGCGAGAGTGCCCGCCTGGGTCAGTGCCCCCCGATATGCGCCAAGACCTGATCGGGATAGTACTGCATTCGCCCAGCGCTGGGCGCTTCCTTGCGCGTTTGAATTCGATTAACTGTGATGCGTCACGCAAACCGGCTTCAGTTCACGCTCGCGCGCCGGCCTGCCAAGCCTGCCTGATTCCAGCCGGGCCGTAGGCAGCGGCTGAGATTGAACGCACCAACTTCATCTTTGCGTGGATCTGCTCGATCGAGGCGTCGATCTGGGCCGAGACCCACTGCTGGCCAGTCCACGCCTCGAAGCGCAGGTCACTGAGCGCGATCTTTTCAAACGCGCCGTACCAGTTCATCGGCTTGGCGCCGATCTCTACCCCTGCGCGGATCATATTGGCAACGCCAGCAGTGCTGATTCGAGCCTTGCGGTGAACGGCTGGCCAGGCCGCGAGACGAGGGTCGTCCCGGTCGATCGCGAATCGGAAGACCCCCACCAGGTCGTGCAGCTCGGCGACGGTTGGTCGGCGCAGTCGTGCCTGGCCGGGCATCTGCAACAGCTTAATGGCGGTCGGCTCGTAGACGGCGTCGGCGGAGAACCACACCACCGGGCGCTCATTGGGCGCTACCTTGGCGCCGTTCGGGTGCAGCGCACAGGATTCCCGGATCAGCTGCAGCTTGTGCCCCGCTGTGTAGTGCCAGACGCTGGGCGCGGCTGCTCCGGCTGCTCGGGCTGCTCCGGCTGCATCAGCGCGCTCGAGCAGGATCTCGCAGCCCTTGCCTGTGTAGAGTTGGCGGATGTCCGACGCACCAGGCATCGCGGCCAGGTCGTCTTCCCCGATCCCGTGAGCGAGGCAGAGCCCGACGCCGGGCGGGGTCCCCAGCGCGGCTGCAAGCGCCTCCCCGACGTCGGCGGAGGTGGCCACCCCCGTCGTGACGTGCTTATTCGGGGTCGTGATCTTCCAATTCCAAGCGTGCTTCCGCATACGTGCTCCATTCCAGTGTGTTTTAGAGGCGGCCGCTATCTTCAGGGCATCCAACGCGCATTTTTCCCAGGCCGAATAGTCATATTATTACGCACGTAAATCATATTACGCAATATTGCGAGAGTGGTTTTATGTTTGATAAGATACATTATCAAACACAGTTACAGTTGCCGATAAGAATGATGCATCACGCAAATCGGCCTCTGGGATTTGGAGGTGGTCGGTGCGTTGCGCAGGCGATTAGGTGCTGAGAAATGCACGGACGGCCCCTAAGTGCACATGCGATGCAGGCGGCGGTGGCTGCTTCCGACGTGGTTGCACTGCGCAGCGACAGCGCGACCGGTACCGTATCGAGAACGAGCAAACACGGCCATCTGGCCGGAAGGACGAACATGAAGCGTGATCTGCCCCTGAACGTTATGCACCGCGCGATGGCGTCGGTTCGAGATCCTCATACCCGAGGCCTAGACCTTGGTCACGAGCTGCTTATCGACAATTTCGCTGGAGGGGGCGGCACCTCAACGGGCCTTGAGAAGGCATTCGGCCGGCCGGTCGACATCGCGATCAACCATGACCCGGAAGCCATCGCCATGCACGCGATGAACCATCCGCATACCCTTCACCTCTGCGAGAGCGTCTGGGACGTGTCGCCGTGCGAGGTGACGAAGGGCCGGCCCGTGGCCCTGGTATGGTTGAGTCCCGACTGCAAGCACTTCTCCAAGGCCAAGGGAGGCACGCCTGTCGAGAAGAAGATTCGCGGCTTGGCCTGGGTCGGCATGCGCTGGGTTGCGACCTGCAAGCCGCGTGTTTTGGCGCTCGAGAACGTGGTCGAGTTCACGACCTGGGGGCCGGTGATTGTTGACGAGGATGGTAAGGCAAGGCCTGATCCGAAAAAGAAAGGCGTCACATTTGAGAGCTTCGTGCGGCAGCTGCGCCAACACGGCTACGAGGTCGACTGGCGCGAGCTGCGCGCGTGCGACAATGGTGCTCCCACGATCCGTAAACGCCCTTTTTTGATCGCTCGCCGCGATGGCCTGCCGATTGTCTGGCCCGAGGCCACGCATGGCGACCCGGAAAGCGCAGACGTCATTGCCGGCAACCTGAAGCCCTGGCGTTCGGCCGCCGAGTGCATCGACTTCGACCAGCCTTCGCGAAGCATCTTCTTCCGCAAGAAGGACCTGGCCGTGACTACGCGTCGCCGTGTGGCCAAGGGGCTGTGGAAGCATGTGCTGACCGCAGCCAAACCTTTCATCGTCCGGCCGGGCGATAAGGAATCCAGTGGCCCAGTACTGACCCCGTTCATCGGCGAGCACGCCAACGGCAGCTCCCAGCGCAACATGCCGGCCGACGCGCCGCTGCGTACCATCTGCGCCCAGGTCAAAGGTGGCCACTTCTCGGTCATCGCCCCTACCCTCGCCCCGCTGCGCGGCACGACCGAGGCTCACCTGGGTGCGCATTCGATCCAGACGCCGCTGTCGACGGTCGCCGCCGGCGGCACACACCACGCCCTGGTCGGCGCGCACCTGATCACGATCGGCTACGGGGAGCGGACCAACCAGGCCCCTCGCGCGCAGGATATCGAGAAGCCGCTAGGCACCGTCGTGGCTGCACCGAAGCACACCCTTGTGGCGGCGTGTTTCGAACAGGCCAACGGCGGCTTCTACGAGGGCGATGGCCGCCCGGCCGACGCGCCGCTGTCCACCATTACCGCGGCCGGAAGCAACCAGCGCCTCATCACCGCCTACTGCGTCAAGTACTACAGCACCGGCGGCCAATGGCAGGGACTGGCCGAGCCGATGCACACCGTTCCGACCAAGGGCCGCATGGGTCTGGTGCAGACCATCCAGGTGCCGGCGGCCGCGCTGTCGGAGGAACATGCGGCCAAGGCTCGCGAGTGCGCGCGCCTGCTGCACGAATATCTGCCCGAGTACTTCCCGACCCAAGCGGACATGGTGCTGGTCGGCGATTACGTCCTGGTCGACATCACCCTGCGCATGCTGCGGCCGCGTGAGCTCTTCCGGGCCCAGAGCTTCCCGGAGTCGTACATCATCGACGAGATCCCGGACCCGGCTCTGCTGTTCAAAGATGGTAAGCAGGTGGCCGATCCCTTGACGATTCCTCGCATTCCCCTGACGGCGACGGCCCAGGTTCGGATGTGCGGGAACAGTGTCACGCCAGTCCAGGCAGAAGCGATCATCCGCGCGAACTTTGCTCACGAGCAGCTGCTACCGCTGGCGGCGTGAACGCGTCTGCAGCCGCGCGGCAGCGGGGCTTGCAACCACGCTGGACCTAGTACGGCACACTCCTTCAATACCGCGCGCTCGCCTTGGGCGCGGGGTCAGCTTTCAAGGAGAGTTCAATGTTTGGCACTGTCCAAGAGCCGGCCGGCGTCGATCCGGACGACACCCAACCAGCTAAACCCGTGTCTGCTCTCGGCCTCCAGGCCCAAGCCTTCTTCGCGGGGCGCGGCGGTAAGGTCGCCAGCACCACCACGCCGAGACCGCAGCGCCCTGGTGCGCCGATTCGTCACCGGCCGGCGGCTACGCGCGTCGTCACCAGCGCACCCCAAGCCTCGCTGTTCGCCGCTGCCGGCGCCACTCCGGCCGCGACGCGCGCTGCAGAGATGGAGGCCGAGGCCGACATCATCGACGAGACCTTCGACGAAGCGTTCGATAGCGACGCACCAGGCTGCTGAATTGGAGGTCCACGTGGCGAGCTCCCCTGCCCCAACCTCTTCCGCAGCGCGTCAGTACCTCGACGAACACGACATGGCTCGTATCGAGGCCGCCACCGTCGCTACCTCCCTCAGCCCAGAATGGGGTGAACAGGGAAAACGGAAAAAATCGGGCGTTAAGCCTCTGGGAGCTGAGGTACAGGTTTGAGGTATTGGTACAGGGTCTCCCGACTGATGCCAAACTCTCGAGCAAGCGTGGCTTTTGGCTCGCCGGCACCCGCGCGGCGGCGCAGCTCGACAACCTGGTCATCAACCGGGGCTTTCTTACGCCCGCGATATGTGCCGCGCTGCTTGGCCAGCGCAATCCCCTCTCTCTGCCGCTCCCGGATCAGCGCCCGCTCGAATTCGGCAAAAGCCCCCATCACCGATAGCAGCAGGTTCGCCATCGGCGAATCCTCGCCAGTGAAGGTCAGGCACTCCTTCACGAACTCGATGCGGATGCCTCGCTTGGTGAAATGCTGCACTAGGCGGCGCAGGTCGTCCAGATTGCGGGCCAAGCGGTCCATGCTGTGCACCACCTCTGTATCTCCCTCGCGCACGAAGGAACGGCACTCTTGACCTTCCCACCGTTGTAAGGCCAACATTCGAGTCTCACTTAAATCTGGAGGTAATATGTATGAGCTTCAAGTGGAAGGCATGAGCTGTGGCGGTTGCGTTCGAAGCGTGACGAAATCGGTGCAAGCTGTGGATAGTAGCGCCAAGGTCGAAATCGAACTGGCAAGTAAAAAGGTGCGCGTGGACAGCCAAGCCAGTCTTGAGAGCGTGAAGTCGGCGATCGGGGATGCTGGGTATCCAGTGACAGCGAGTGCTATTGTCTGAATGAAGTAGCGGAGCGCTCAGCGCTCCGCTACTTCAGTTCCCAAGTTGACCGCAGGCCAGGTCGTCAAGAATCGGACAATCCGGCCTGCCATCACCATGGCAGTTATTAGCGACATGTTGTAGCTGGTCGCGGATCGACTGCAGCTTCCGAATGTCCTCCTCCAGCTCGGCGATGTACCCTCGGGCCAGCCGTTTTACGTCAGCGCTTTGTCGACCGCGATCTTGCCAAAGACTCAGCAGAGTCCTGATGCGCTCGATGGAAAACCCGAGGTCCCGCGAGCGCTTGACGAAGCGGAGCGTTTGTACATCCGTTTCCGAGTATTGCCGGTAACCGGCGTCGGTCCTCCTGGCGGCGGAAATGAGGTCGATACTTTCGTAGTACCGGATCATCTTCGCGCTGACGCCTGAAGCTTGCGCAGCCTGTCCAATGTTCATGGTCTTGCTCCGTCCGAAAATGCCGGTCTCCACCGACGAAGCAGGAGCGCGTTCGACACGACACAAACGCTCGAGAACGCCATCGCGGCGCCAGCGATGATCGGGTTGAGGTATCCCATGGCCGCGAGCGGAATGCCAACCACGTTGTAAATGAATGCCCAGCCCAGGTTCTGCTGAATCTTGCGATACGTTTTCTTCGAGATGTCGATGGCATCGGCCACCAAGGCGGGGTCGCCGCGCATTAATGTGATTCCGGCAGTATGCATCGCCACATCGGTCCCGGTAGACATTGCGATGCCGACGTCGGCCGATGCCAGTGCCGGCGCATCGTTGATGCCGTCACCGACCATCGCAACTTTCTTGCCGTCCGCTTTCAGCGTGGCGACGACATTGGCCTTGTCCGCCGGGAGCACCTCGGCACGGAAGTCGGCGATGCCGATCGCGGAAGCCACCGCTTGGGCGCTGCCGAGATTATCGCCCGTAAGCATCACCGACGATACGCCGATCTCGTGAAGGCGCTGGACCGCTGCCTTTGCAGAGGGCTTCAAGCTGTCACCGAAAGCCAGCAGCCCCGCCAGCTCGCAAGCTTCGCCCTTCTTGACGGCCAGCCACGACACCGTTCGTCCTGCGCTCTCGTGCAGCCTTGCGGCGTCCTCGAGCGCTATCGTCTCGAGGCCGATCTCCTGCAACAGCCTTCGGTTGCCCAGAAAGACGGTGGCCCCATCGACATCGGCGCGCACGCCACGTCCAGGCAGCGCTTGTGAGGCCGACGCGGCAAGCAGCGGAACATCTTGCAGCACGGCTGCAGCCTGGACTGCCTTCGCCAGTGGATGGTCGCTGTATTGCTGAACAGCTCTTGCAAGTTCTAACACGTCCCGTGCTGGCCGCGCGATCGTTTCAATGGCCACGATTGCAGGCTTTCCTTCTGTGAGTGTGCCGGTCTTGTCGAAGGCGACGATATCAACCGCATGGGCGGTCTCGAGTGCTTCTGCGTCCTTTATCAGGATACCGTAGCGCGCTGCGACCCCGGTACCGGCCATGATAGAGGTCGGCGTCGCGAGCCCGAGCGCACATGGACAGGCGATGACCTGCACCGCCACCGCGTTCAGCAAGGCTTGCTGCCAGTCTCCGGTCGACAGTCCCCACGCAAGGAAAGTCACGACGGAGATAAGCAAAACAATAGGGACGAATACGGCGCTTACCTTGTTGACCAGTCTCTGAATTGGCGCCTTGACTGCCTGCGCGTCCTCGACCAGCTTGATGATGTTCGAAAGCATGGTTTTATTACCGACGGCGGTGGCGCGCAGGACGAACATGCCCTCCCCGTTGACCGCGCCCCCCGTCACGGTATCGCCAATGGTTTTGGGCACCGGCAGGCTTTCGCCGGTCAGCAAGGACTCGTCGAGGTGGCTGCTGCCCTCGATGACCGTGCCGTCGACGGGCACCCGCTCGCCAGGACGCACGACAACGCTATCCCCGACACGCACTTGGGCCACCGGAACGACAAGGTCCAGGCCATCCCTTCTCACGATCGCCTCGCTCGCCCGCAGGGCCTCGAGCGCACGAAGCGCGGCGACCGTCTGATGTTTGGCCCTTGCCTCCAGCCATTTGCCCAGCAAGACTAACGTGATGACGACGGCTGACGACTCGAAATAAAGGTGGTTCATGCTCTCGTGACTACGATGCGATGCAAGCAAGTAGACCGACAGAGCGTAGGCAGCACTGGTGCCCAGCGCGACCAGCAAGTCCATGTTGCCCGAACGGGCGAGCAGCGCCTTCCAACCTGCCCTGTAGAAGCGAGCACCCAACCAGAACTGTACCGGCGTTGCCAGTATCAGCTGCAGCCAGCCGGGCAGGCTCCAGTGGTAGCCAAACGGCATTCCCAGCATAGGAACAATCAGCGGAATACTCAGCAATGCAGATGCCGCGACAGACCACCAAGCCGGGAGCCTGGCGCCGCGTTCATCCGCTGCCCCAGCACCGTCATCAGGTACTGCCGCGTCGTAGCCTGCTTTCTCCAATGCGGCAATGAGCTGGTCGGCCGAGACGCCAACTGCAGTTACTTGCGCCTTTTCGGTAGCGAGATTGACTGAGGCGTGCGTCACGCCAGGAACCTTCTTGAGCGCTCGTTCGACACGGGCGACGCAAGAAGCACAGGTCATCCCGGAAATCGACAGTGATACGGTGTCATATGGCACTTCGTATCCCGCCTTTTCGACAGCCGCATACAGCGAGTCGAAGCTGACTGCCGATGCAGCGTGGACAGTCGCCTTTTCGGTGGCCAGGTTAATCGACGCGGTCACCACCCCTGGAACAGCTTTCAACGCCTTTTCGACACGGAAAGCACAGGACGCACAGGTCATGCCGCCGACTTTGAAGGCGACGTCGACCAAGCCAGGAGTTTGTTCGGTGATGGTATTCATGAGGCTTCTCCAGTGATCGCTCAGAGGATAAACCTTCCCACGATGTCAAGGTCAAGCATTATTCCTGACATTCCCGCCAGCCTTGAATCGTTGCCTGGGTTGAGCGCGGCGTGTCTCCCGTTCTGGCCTTCACAGGATCCGGCACATCCGTCGATTGAGCCGCGCGAAGGCGAACAGAATCTGCTGAGATAACGGTATTACTTCGCCTTTCGTGACGACCAATGAAAGTGCGTGACGACCCACCCGTCACCTTTCTTTTCGAGAACGGCGGTCTCCGTTCCAAGCATGTGAATTGCCGTGCCGTTGTACATCCCCCGCGTTTCCGTCTCCTGGACGACCACCGCGAGGTCCCCACCGATACGCTCACTGCTCTTCAATACCTTCCTGCTGGTGCCCTTCGCGAAGGCGACATCGGCCGGCAAATGATGTCCGGCGTACTCGTCCTTGGGACTGCTCGACATGACCGCTCTCGTAAATCTGTACCGCCGGGCTGAGAAGTGAAAGTGCTTTGGCGGTTTCCCCGTGAGCGACCGCGACGTGATACGCGCTGACGACCTCGGTCGGGGTGACGGCGAAGACCGGAAGTGAGACTGCGGCACAAAAGGCGAAGCAGAACAGTTGGCGCATCGAGGCTCCTGGAATGAATGGGCTTGCAAGCCTGACATTACACCAGAGACGGCGCCGCACCTCAAGTGCCGCCGCCCGCTCCCCTGCACAGGATGCCATCACGCCCATCGGCCTGAAGGGGCCATCAAGGCTGCACCGTGCCAACACGCGCAAGGAACTGCGTTTTCAGCCATTGACGCACGCGCGGCGTGTTCGACTCAAACGGCAGATAGAACGCGTAGGCGCCGACTACAAGTACGAGGTACATGGCAGCGTAAAGAACGTAATGCGACAGGCTGTAGGGCGAGAGCTGCGCAACGCCAGACATCGACAAGAGAACATGCGCCATCACGGCAATCAGTGGTACGTGCAGCACGTACAAGGTGAATGAAAAGTTTGCGAAGAATTGGCCGATACTGTCCAGCCGATCCAATATTTGAGTCGGCCGACGCTTGAACTGCATGCTGGACAGGAACAGCACAAAGATCAAGCTGAAGATAAGATACTGAGGATAGCCGTCCGGCGTGACGTCAGTTTTACCCTTCATTCGAATCAAGACGGCGCTGCCGACGAACAGGAGGAGCAATACCCAGCGCAGCGCCGGGCCTGCCTCGATCTTGATCCGTGAGAACGCAGCGCCCAGTAGCCATATCGAAAAGTAGAGCAAGATGGCACTGTGCACGAAATGAATGATGGCGCCAATCGCCAGCAGTGCCGCGGCGCGCGTTGCGATCGTCCTGCTGCGAAATACCAACACCATGAGCGGGAACAGCACATAGTACCAAGTCTCATTGGCCAGGCTCCACAACGGAAAGTTGCCTCCAAATGGCGGCACAATAATCGTCTGTAAGCCAATCATATTGCCGAAGAACGCACTTACCGAGTACGGCTCGCTGGTCGAAAACGACACCCGCGCTCCATCAAGCACACCGACCGCAGCTCCCACAAGCAGCACGACCAGGAAGGTCGGAACAAGGACAACCCACAGCCGTGAGATCCGGTCGATCGCGTAATTCTGGAACGCGCGGTCGGAGTCGAGTTTGTTGAGAAAGCTTCCGCCAACGAGCCACCCGCTCAGCACGAAAAAAACGATCACGGCCAGGTAAGCGAAACCTGTGCTGAACGCTAGTCCCTGAAACAACAAGGGTGGCTTCACGACTGTCCCGAAACCAGGATAAACCAGTGCACGCAGGTGCGCTGCGGCTACCATAAGGGCTGCAAGTCCCCTCAGCAACGAGATGAGCATGGAGTGCCAGCAGTCTTCCTGCAGATTTGTTTTCGGGAGAATAGTGATTTTCGGCATGACACCCTCTCTTTGTTGACAAGCCGAATAACGATATAACCCAACCGTTGTCACTATGCTGACCAGTCCCAAGTCTGATGCCGCTAACGATGCAGCTTTGGCCTCGTCCCGTCTGAATCTCCAAGAAGCCGTGCCTTGATGCATTCTCTTGATTTGCGGTACTATGTCACAATCATGCGCACGTTCTTCCGCCTTCTCCTGTGGCTTTCGATCACGGTGGTGTCCTTTCAGGGCAGCGCTGCGATGGCGATTGGACAGCCCGAACAAGCCGCACATGAAATGGTCGCCGTGACCGATCACGAGCATCATCAGGCTGTTGAGCAAACTGGGGAAGAGCACTGCAGCGAGGCTGGTTCGAAGACAGCTACCTTGTCGCACGCCAAGTGCCCAGTATGCGCAAATTGCTGCGTTGGTGCCGCTGCGCCTCCAGCCCTGCCGCCAACCTTCCACGCACCGCCCCTCACTTCATCGCTTCACGCTCTTGCGGAAGTATCGAAGACGTCCTTCGTCCCCTCTACCCTCGAGCGACCCCCTCGCCGCGATTTCGTTTGATTTTCCAGGCGCGCTAACTGCGCGTATCTGGGCCGTCCCGCGGCCCTAATCAACACGAAAAAAAACATGAAATTTCCACACCTGCTGCTGTTCGCAGCCGGCGTGCCGCTGCTCGCTTTCGCGCAAGCACAGCAGGCGATGCCCGCTGCAGCGGACGCGAATGCAACTGTCACGCCCTTGCAGTACCGATCCGCCTTTAACGATTACGTCGCATCGAAGGACGCGACGCAGTCACCGGACAAAGGCTGGATCCGCGCCAACCTCGCAGTCCTCGGCGAAGAGGCTGTGGCGCCTGCGTCGGCCGAGCAGTCCCCTGCCGTCGCGGCCCCGAAAACCTCCACGCCCGAGCCGATGCATGGCAATCACGAACACAAAGGAACGCACCAATGACTTCACTAGTACGACCAGGCTTGCGCCGATTGGCAGTGGCAGCAGGTGCCGCGCTGCTAGCGGGCTGCGCGAGCTTTTC
>Ga0308160_10005222_pt1 | contig 13620 bp, 7 predicted proteins | sample PhyFR1_FD_201036 | JGI IMG/M metagenome (GOLD analysis project Ga0308160, IMG submission 201036) | Phyllosphere microbial communities from UC Gill Tract Community Farm, Albany, California, United States - DLSLF.R1 | ecosystem: Host-associated > Plants > Phyllosphere > Unclassified | place: USA...
CGAATCCGGAGATGCGGCAGCGCTACCTGGGCGAGGGCTGGCAGAACGCGAAGGTCCGCGGCACCCCGGGGAACACCGGCGAGATGATCCGCGCCGCCCTGGACGCGGGCGCGGCGCAGGGCGGCGACTGGTCCACCTGCCACAGCGTCGCCTGGGATGCCGGGTTCGCGGAGAACGAGAGCAACTACCAGCTGACCAATCAGCTCACCCGCGGCGGCTACCCGCTGGGGATTGTGGTGAACCGGGACGGCGCGCGGTTCGTGGACGAGGGCGCGGACTTCCGCAACTACACCTACGCCCGCTACGGCCGGGACATCCTGCAGCAGCCCGGCGCGGTGGCCTACCAGCTCTTCGACGCCACCACCCGGCCCATGCTCCGCGCCGAGGAGTACGAGATGCCGGGCGTCTCGGTGATCGAGGCCGATGACTTGGCCTCCTTGGCCGAGCGGGCGGGCATCGACCCGGCGGGACTGGAACGCACGGTGGCCGAGTTCAACGCCGGCATCGACACCGGCCGGGCGTTCGACCCGAACGTCAAGGACGGGCGTGCTGCCGCGGTGGTCCCGCCCAAGAGCAACTGGGCGCTGGCGCTGGAGACGGCCCCCTTCTACGCCTTCCCGGTCACCTGCGGCGTGACGTTCACGTTCGGCGGGCTGAAGACGGACACCTACGGCCGGGTGCTGCATCACGACGGCGCGCCCATCCCGGGCCTGCTGGCCTGCGGCGAGGCGCTCGGCGGGCTCTTCAGCGGCAACTACCCGGGCGGCAGCGGACTCGCGGCCGGGGCGGTGTTCGGCTGGCGGGCCGGGTCCATCGCCTGAACCCTTTCCGGCCCCTGCCTCCGCGTCCTTTGCTAACTTTCGACGACGGCGTGGAGGGCGGCGGCAGTGCCCGCGGGGTCGGTGAGCATGGCGCAGTGGTCCCCGCCCATGGTGACCAGCCGGGTGGCGGCCGGCAGGTTAGACAATGACATCCGCATCCGCCGCTCGGTGTTCTGCCGGTCGTCCCTGGGCCAGATGTAGGTCACGGGGACGCCGTCCAGGGCGCCGGCGGCCAAGGTCCACGGTTCGAAGAGCGGCCCGGCAGGCTGCGGAGTGAGGCGGGACCGGATGGCTTCGACCGCGGGGTCCTCCGGGTCCAGCGAGGAAAGCCAGCGGGAGGCCACCACGTCGGCGGGAACCACGTAGCTGCCGTCCCCGCGCTCGGCGGCTTCCCGCTCGTAGGTCTCGCGGATGGCGGGGTCCAGGGTGTCCGCCCAGGACTGGCCGGGTTTGCGGGCCTGGGCACTGAAGTAGACCAGGTGCCGGACCTTGTCCGGGCGTTGCAGGGCGGCGGCGGCGATCGGGTACCCGGCCATGCTGTGCCCGGCGAGGACCACCGGTTCCGGTGCGGCGTCCAGGCGTTCGACGACGGCAGCCACGTAATCTGCCACGGTCACCGAGCCTCGCGGGGTGTCGTCCTCTCCGTGTCCGGGGAGGTCGAAGGCTGCGGCCTCTGTGCCGAGGCCGGCGAGTTCGGCGATGGTGCCTTCCCAGCACCAGGCGCCGAGCATGCTCCCGTGGACCAGCAGGATCTCGGCGGGCATTTTCGCTCCTTCAGTGGGACTGGGTGCGACCGAATGGGCTCCGACGCCACAATTGAATGCAAATGTATACTGCGAACTGGGTGATGGGAACTCCGGATAAGTTGCCCCTGGACGCCGGTCCAGGCCCCGGTGAGGAGCGTGTGTGGTGTTGGAGAAGTCGGTCTACAGCCGCCTGCGGGAGGACATCCTGAGCTCGGCGATCACGCCGGAGGAGACCCTCACGGAGGTCAAGCTGACGGAGCGGTACGGTGCCTCCCGCACCCCGGTCCGCGAGGCACTGCAGCGGCTGGAACAGGACGGGCTGCTGGAGCGCCGCGGCAAGATCCTGGCCGTCCGGACGCACACGGCCGAGGAGATCGTGGACATCTACGAGTCGCGGATCGTGCTCGAGGAGGCGGCCGCGGCCAAGGCGGCACGGAAGCGGACGGACCTGGATGTCCGGCTGCTTCAGGCCAAGTACCAGAGCATGGGGTCGCTGGATCCTGCGGACGGGCCGGCCCTGGCCGAAGCCAACCGGGAGTTCCACGGCCTGATCTGGACTGCGGCCCACAGCCCGTCACTGATGCGGCTGCTGACCGGCCTGGACCAGCAGGTCCGCCGCTACACCCTGACCACCCTCACCCACCCGGGCCGCTGGGACGCGGTGCTGTCCGACTATGAAGCCCTGGTCGCGGCGATCGAGGCCGGCGACGCGACAGTGGCGGGCGACATCGCCGCCCGCCACATGACCGAGGCCCTTGAGATCCGACTTCAGATGTACGCCGAGGACCCGCAGCAGTTGTAGACACGCCTGGGCCCTACCACTCGTGGCCCTGTACAGATTGCACAGTGCCAGCCCCAACAGGTGAGAATCGTGCCTCTCGGTTTCGCTGCGCGCGCGGAGGACCGACGGAGGTTGACCCGGGCGGACCGATGGTTCCGGAGGATGCACATTCAAAGGTACGCAGCGTGATGTTTGCAGTTCGACTAAGCCAAACCGGAAGACCACCATACTGGTCGCTGGCGACTTCGACGAGCGGATATTTAGCCCAGCATGGAGTTGGGTTCAAGTCTGGCGAAGAATCTGTACTCGTTGAAATCGGCCAGAGTTTGAAATAATGACGAAGGCCAACTTGCGGCAGAAACTCGAAGCCAATCAATGAGTCTGCCATTTGACCCCACAGCTCAACAGTTCCCTCCCGCCGACCGCCGTATTCTGCTTCAGCTGTGACGTTTGATTGGCATTGGACCCCGAGGTTCAGGCCTGAGCACCTGGGCGCCCAAGGAACAGCGCTGAGGCAACCGGTTTCATCCGGTACCGGTGTGGTTGAGGGAAAAGGTACACGGTTGCTTATACGATAAAAACGACAACAAACGGTGGCTTGAACTCTCCCATTCGGCGGACATCAAAGCCGAACAGAAGGGTGAAGCGTGGACAACAAAGATGTAGGTCGAAACCGGGGAACTTCGTGGCGAATCTGGGACCTGCACGTCCACACGCCATCGTCTCTCGTCCAGCAATACGGGAAGGAAACTGAACAAGTTTGGGCCCGCTTCATTGATGAGCTCGAAGCCCTTCCTGCAGACATCACCGTTATCGGAATCAACGATTACTGGTTTATCGACGGCTATAGGCGGGTCCTGGCGGCGCGTAAAGATGGGAGACTTAAGAATCTTGAAGCAATTTTTCCCGTAGTCGAGGTTCGCCTCGACCAGTTCGGTGGAACTGCAGGAAAGCTGTCGCGCGTGAATTGTCACGTAGTGTTCGATCCGGACCTAGATCCCGAACTAATTCAGTCACAGTTCTTGAACGCCCTGCAGCCCAAGGTGAAGCTGTCCCCTGGGTATGATGCGCTCGGCTGGCAGGGCGTAATAACGAAGCCGTCCTTGATCGACCTGGGCAGCCGGATCAAAGAATCCGTACCTCCCGAGCAACTCGACAAGTATGATTCTGATCTCAAAGAAGGTTTCAACAACCTAAATGTTTCTTTGGGCGACATTCAATCGATCCTTGCAGGGCAATTCTTTAAGGGCAAAGCCCTAATTGGCATAGGTAAGACGGAATGGGCAGATGTCAAATGGAACGAACAATCAATCGCCGCAAAAAAGAATGTTATCAATTCTGCTAATTTTATCTTTACCGCCTTCGAAGATGCCGCAAAGTGGAAATCTGACGTGGAGTTTCTCCGTGCCAGTAGAGTGAATCATCGACTTCTCGATTGCAGCGATGCGCACCACTTCTCTGACTCCGACCAAGCCATGAGACTCGGTGCCTGCCAGACCTGGATCAACACAACTCCGACACTCGCCGGACTCGCTTACGCCCTCGAGGAATTTGAGCGTCGAGTTTACGTCGGACTCGAGCCACCCGCCCTTGCGCGCGTGCGCAAGAATCCGGAGCGATTTATCTCGCGTGTAAAAGTTAAGTCAGAAAAGGTCGACTACAAGCTTTTTGACTACGAAATCCCACTAAACACAGGGTTTGTAGCCGTAGTGGGAAATAAGGGTCAGGGCAAGTCCGCACTGCTCGACTGCATAGCCTTGGCAGGAAACTCTTCACGGAACCGCGAATTTGCCTTCCTGACATCTTCGCGATTTCTAAGTTCCAATAATTTGAAAGTCGCCCGGGAGTACTACACGGAACTCGAGTGGGTGACCGGCAAGGATCGCCGTGTATTTTTGCATAATGATCATGACAAGTCTGCCCCAGTTTCGGTTGAATACTTGCCGCAGGCATTTGTTGAGCGAGTTTGTAACGCCGATCCAGTAGTCGGGGACGCTGACGAATTCGAACGCGAACTTCGAGCAGTTCTTTTCACTCACATCAGTGAAGAAGACCGCTCGGGGGAGAAAACATTCGACTCGCTTTTGGCACAGAAAACCCGCGTATCGCAGGATAATCTCGATCGACTTCGCGATGAGCTCCGCACGATCATCAAGTCATATGCGTCGCTGGCTTCATTCCGGGCAGAAAATCTTCTGTCCGAGGCGGAGGCACGCCTCGCTCTTAAAGCGTCCGACGTGGACGCCGCAGAGAAGGCACTCAAAGCAGAGCAAGAGGCACTCAGCGATATCGACTCCGCCAGCCGAGATGACGATGAATTAGCTGCCCTCAAGAATCGGTCGGCCGAGATCGAGGCAGCGCGTGCGGAGCTGATAGATGAGCGGACCGACAACGAACAACGTCAGGCGGGACATCGTCAGCGGCTATCCCGAATGGAGGCAGTGGCCCGGCAAGCCGAAACCATTCGTACAGATGCTGTCGGCGTCGGCACAGAGGCCGAGAGCCTTCTTAGCGGGAACGGCGATCCCTTCATTGTTGTGACGATTAACCACACCCGTTACAAGCTATGGCGTGAAGCCACCGAGGCCGATCTTGTCAGGCTTAAGGCCGAACACGAAGGTCTGGTTCAAAATTTCATTGCGCTGGAAGAGGCTCGTGGGCAAAACGCAACCGACCTTGCCGCGGCCGATAGCGCTCGAGAACGTACACGCCAGCGAGTCCTTCAATCCGAGGAGCGGCTTGCTGCTCTCATAGGTGATGAGGGCGACGAGGAATCGAAAGCTGGGCTCGAAGCTCTTTGCACGAGAATCAAAGCAGCCCCAGCAGAGATGAGCCTTCTCCACGAGAGAATCATGGCTCACTCTGAGTTGATACACAAAGCCCTTGGCGCTCAGCTCCACACAGTCGAAAGCCTTTACGCGGCAGCTTCCCGGTTTATTACACAATCCGAGGTCGTCAAGAACGCCGGGTTGGAATTCAACGCCGAATTACGAATTCTGCCCAGCTGGCAGAGCGTGTCCTCTTCCTTGGATGGTCGACGAAACGGAGACTTCCCGGATTGGCTAAGCGAATTGCCTCAACGAGTCGAAGACACCAGTTGGGAACAACTCTCCTCACAACTAACCCAGGCTCTTGCCCGTCTGGAACACGACCGAGCGGAGCCAAGTGCCGGATTTAGAAATCCGGCCAATGCACTCCGAACTGCCACCAGCCTCGAAGACTTCCTTATGAGCATGTTCGACTTGTCGTGGCTCGAAGTACGCTTCGGTTTGACAGGGGATGGACTGCCTCTGTCCCAGTTGTCACCGGGCCAGCGCGGGCTCGTGTTAGCCCTCTTTTATCTGGTAGTGGACCGCCGCACGACTCCCCTCCTTCTCGATCAGCCCGAGGAAAACTTGGATAATGAGACCATTTCATCCAAGCTCGTCCCAGCAATTCACGAAGCTGCAGGTAGGAGGCAAACCATCGTGGTGACTCACAACGCGAATCTCGCCGTAGTCGGAGATGCCGATCAAGTGATCCACTGCAAACTCATGAACAAGCGATTTACCGTGAGCAGCGGGAGCATCGCCGAGCTCGACGTTGCACAATTCGCATTGAACGTGTTGGAAGGAACCAAGCCGGCTTTTGATAACCGTCGGCATAAATACGAGGCGTTTCCAGAACTCAGTTGACTCGGGCGCGGTGGATCCAGCTCGATGACCCTAGGAGTTCATATCTGGCCGCCCGAGGTCCTCAAACCTCCGCCACGGGTGCCGCGAACTGGGCCTCGTACAGCCGGGCGTAGGCCCCGCCGGCTTCCAGCAGTGAGGCGTGCGTGCCTTGTTCCACGATCTGGCCGGCCTCCATCACTAGGATGAGGTCGGCGTCGCGGATGGTGGAGAGCCGGTGGGCGATCACGAACGAGGTCCGGTCGGACCGCAACGCGCTCATCGCTTTCTGCACCAGCACCTCGGTACGGGTATCCACCGAGGAGGTCGCCTCGTCCAGGATCAGCACCGACGGCCGGGCCAGGAACGCGCGGGCGATGGTCAGCAGCTGCTTCTCCCCCGCGGACACATTAGAACCCTCGTCGTCGAGCACGGTGTCGTAGCCCTGCGGCAGGGACCGGACGAACCGGTCCACATACGTCGCCTTCGCCGCCTCCAGGATTTCCGCCTCCGTGGCCGAGGGCCGGCCGTAGGCGATGTTGTCCCGGATGGTCCCGCCGAACAGCCACGTGTCCTGCAGCACCATGCCCATCCGCGAGCGCAGCTCGTGCCGGGACATCAGCGCCACGTCCACCCCGTCCAGGGTGATCCGGCCGGCGTCGAGCTCATAGAAGCGCATCATCAGGTTCACCAGCGTGGTCTTACCCGCCCCGGTGGGCCCCACAATCGCCACCGTCTGCCCCGGTTCGGCGACCAACGAAAGCGAAGAGATCAGCGGCTTGTCCGGTGAGTACGCGAAGGACACGTCCTCGAACACCAGCCGCCCGCGCGTCGACTCCGGCGTGACCGGAGCGTCCGGGTCGGTCAGCTGCTCCTCGGTGTCCAGCAGCTCGAACACCCGTTCAGCGGAGGCCACACCGGACTGGAGCAGGTTCGCCATCGAGCCCAGCTGGGCCAGCGGCTGGGTGAACTGACGCGAGTACTGGATGAACGCCTGCACGTCGCCCAGCTGCATCGCCCCGGACGCCACCTGCAGGCCGCCCACCACGGCGATCCCGACATAGACCAGGTTCCCGATGAACGTCATGGCCGGCATGATCAGCCCGGAAATGAACTGCGCGCCGAAACTCGCCTGATAGAGCTCCGCGTTCTTCTGCCGGAACGTCTCCTCCACCTCGCGCTGCCGGCCGAACACCTTCACCAGCGCATGCCCGGTGTACGTCTCCTCGATCTGGCCGTTCAGCTCGCCGGTGTTCTTCCACTGCGCCACGAACAGCTTCTGCGAGCGCTTGGCGATCAGCGCCGTCGTCACCAGGGTCAGCGGAATGGTCACCAGCGCGATGATCGCCAGCGTGGGCGAGAGAATCACCATCATCACCAGCACCCCGGCCACGGTCAGCAGCGAGGTCACCGCCTGGCTGATGGACTGCTGCAGGCTCTGGGAGATGTTGTCCACATCGTTGGTGACGCGGCTGAGCAGCTCGCCGCGCTGCACGGTGTCGAAGTAGCGCAGCGGCAGCCGGTTGATCTTCGCCTCGATCCGCTCGCGCAGCCGGTACACGGTCCGCTGCACCACTCCGTTGAGGATATATGCCTGCATCCACATGAACGCGGACGCCAACACGTAGAGCGCCAGCGCCCACAGCAGCACCGAGGACAGCGCGGTGAAGTCGATCCCGGTGCCCGGCGTCAGGTTCATGGCGCCGAGCATGTCCGCCTTCTGGTTCTCCCCCGCGGCGCGCAGCTGGGTGATCAGCTGGTCCTTGGTCACCCCGGCGGGCAGCTGCTTGGAGACGACGCCGGCGAAGATCAGGTTGGTGCCCTCGCCCAGGAGCCGCGGGCCGATCACGGAGAAGGTCACGCTCACGACGGCGAGGAGCAGTACCAGCGTCAGCCAGAGACGTTCGGGGCGGAGTTCGCCCAGCAGCCGCTTCGCGGAGGGGCCGAAGTTCATCGCCTTCTCCGCGGGGACGTTCATCCCGGCGAACGGGCTGCCGCGGCCGGGCCCGCCGGCGGGGCGGGGAATGCGGAGCGGGGCCTCCTTCCCGGCGCCGGGTGCACCTCCCGGAGAAGGTGCGCCGCCGGGGCGCGGACCGCCCGCGCCGTGCCCGCCCGCGCTGCCACCGCCGGTCCCGCCGCCCGCCGTCGGCGCCTGGGATTCGACCTTGCTCATACCGCCTCCTCCGCCGCGAGCTGGGAGTTCACAATCTCGTTGTACGTCTCCGAGGACTCCAACAGCTCCTCATGCATGCCCTGCGCGACAATCCGGCCGTCATCGAGCACCAGAATCTGGTCTGCGTCCGCGATGCTGGAGACCCGCTGCGCGATGATCACCAGGGTGGCGCCGGCGGTGTGCTGCTTGAGCGCCTGCCGCAGCCGGGCGTCCGTCGCCGTGTCCAGCGATGAGAACGAGTCGTCAAAGATGTACAGCTCGGGCCGTTTCACCAGGGCCCGGGCGATCGCCAGCCGCTGCCGCTGGCCGCCGGAGACGTTGGTGCCGCCCTGCGAGATCGGCGCGTCCAGCCCGCCCTCCATCGCGCGGACGAAGTCCTCGGCCTGGGCGATGGCCAGCGCCCGCCACAGCTCGTCTTCGGTGGCGTCCGGTTTGCCGTAGAGCAGGTTGCTGCGGACCGTGCCGGAGAACAGGTACGGCTTCTGCGGAACCAGGCCGATGTGCCCCCAGAGCAGGTCCGGGTGCAGCTCGCGCACGTCCACGCCGTCGATCAGCACCGAACCGGAAGTGGCGTCGAAGAGCCGCGGCATCAGGTTCACCAGTGTGGTCTTGCCCGAGCCGGTGGAGCCGATGATCGCCGTCGTCTGCCCGGCGCGGGCGGTGAAGCTGACATCGGAGAGGACCGGGGCCTCGGCCCCCGGGTAGGCGAAGCCGACGTCGCGCATCTGCAGCTCGCCGCGGGCGGCTCCGGCGAGGCTGACGGGCTTAGCGGGCGGGCGGACGCTGGATTCGGTGCCCAGCACCTGCCCGATCCGGTCCGCGGAGACGGCGGCACGCGGGATCATGATCGCCATGAACGTGGCCATCATGACGGACATCAGGATCTGCATCAGGTAGCTGAGGAACGCGATCATGGTCCCCACCTGCATGGACCCGTCCTCGATCCGGTACGCGCCGAACCAGATCACCGCCACGGAGGAGACGTTCAGGACCAGCATCACGGTGGGGAACGCGAGCGCCATCAACCGGCCGGCACGCAGCGCGGTCTCGGTGACGTCCGCGTTGGCGCGGCCGAAGCGGTCGGTCTCGATGTCCTCCCGGACGAAGGCGCGGACCACGCGGATGCCGGTGAGCTGTTCGCGGAGCACGCGGTTGACCGTGTCGATCCGGGTCTGCATCAGCCGGAACAGCGGCACCATCCGGGTCACGATCAGGCCCACCGCCAGCAGCAACACCGGGACGCTGACCGCTATCAGCCAGGACAGTTGCACGTCCTGCCGGATGGCCATGATGACGCCGCCGATGCTGAGCATGGGGGCTGTGACCATCAGCGTGGCGGACATCAGCACCAGTTGCTGGACCTGCTGGACGTCGTTGGTGGAGCGGGTGATGAGGCTGGGCGCGCCGAACCGGGTGACTTCCTGTTCCGAGAACTCGGCCACCCGGGTGAAGATCGCCCCGCGCACGTCCCGGCCCAGCGCCATCGCGGCCTTCGCGCCGAAGTAGACGGCAGCGATGGTGCAGGCGATCTGCAGCAGCGTGATCATCAGCATCCAGCCGCCTGTGCGCAGGATGTAGTCCGTGTCCCCGCGCGCCACGCCCTGGTCGATGATGTCCGCGTTCAGGGTGGGCAGGTACAGCGAGGCGATGGAGGCGGCCAGTTGGAAGACGACGACGGCGAGCAGCAGCGCGCGCTGCGGCCGCAGGTATTGGACGAGCAGTTTCCAGAGCATCCCGTCTCCACTTCTGAAAGCGCCACTCGCAGCGTCCCCACGCGCTGCTGGTTCGAACGCCAGTTTACGTCCGGATGCTGGGCGTGAACCCGGTTCCTCTCAGGGCGGACGTTCCGCGGAAACCGCCCGGATCCGGGGGCCGCCGTCGCCCCATGAAAGACGCTGCACTTTCGGGTGCTTGTGCTCCAGGCGGGCCGGGAATAGCCTCCGAACCAGCGGTTCACCACCACAGGGGAGGCAGTCCATGCTGAGGCAGGTCGCGAAGGGCGTTCTGGTGCACGGGAGCGACTTCCTTCAGAGCAACTGCGTGATCGTGCAGGGCCGCGACGGGGTTCTGCTGATCGACCCCGGCATCACGCGCACCGAACTGGCCGGCCTCGCGCACGACGTTGGCGAACTGGGCCAGCCCGTCGTGGCGGGCTTCGCCACGCATCCGCACTGGGACCACGTGCTCTGGCATGAAGCCATCGGCGACGCGCCCCGCTACGGGACGGCCCGCTGCGCGGCGTCGATGCGGGATCTGCTGTCCACACCGGACTGGCAGGACCGTGTGGCCGGCGTCCTGCCGCCCGAGTTCGCCGACCAGATCCCGATGGAGCTGCTCGGGCTCATCACCGGCCTGCCCGACAACGCATCGCACCTTCTGTGGGACGGCCCCTCCATCCGCGTTATTGAGCATCGGGCCCACACCCAGGGCCACGCGGCGCTGCTCATCGAGGAGCGACGCGTCCTGGTGGCAGGTGACATGCTCTCCGACATCCTGATGCCGTTCCTCGACCTTGCCGCCGAGGATCCGATCGCCGACTACCTCGCAGCGCTGCAGCTGTTCGACGGCGTGGCCGACGAGGTCGATGCCGTCATCCCCGGGCACGGCTCGGTGGGCGGGGCCGGGCAACTGCGGCAACGGATCAGCCGGGACCGCGCCTTCGTGGAGGGCCTTCGCGCCGGCGGCGCGCAAGGCTCGCCCGGACGTACCGGCTAGGAGGCGGGGTCGGCGTCCTGTTGTGCAGGCTGACGGCCGCCGGCGCCGTGGCCTTCGTGGCCGCCGTCGTTCTTCTTCCCAAAGGGCAGCACCTTGAGCAGCGGGGTCAGGACGGCCATGACCACCAGGCCCCAGGCGAGTCCGAGCACGGCCGAACACAGCGTATTCACCAGCCAGGCAAGGAACCCGCCCACCACGGCGACGCCGGCGACGGGGTGCTCGAGGGCGTGGACCAGGTCGTAGGGGCCATGCCAGCCGAGGTCGTGGGCGCCCTGCAGCATGATGTGCCCGCCCACCCACAGCATGGCGCCCGTCCCGATGACGGTGATGGTGGTCAGCACCTTCGGCATCCCCCGAACCAGGAGCTCCCCGAAGCGCTTGGTGCCTGCGGAGTCCTTGGTGGTCAGGTGCAGGCCGATATCGTCCATCTTGACGATGAGCGCGACGGCGCCGTACACGGCCGCGGTGATGCCGATTGCGACGGCCACCAGAACGACGCCGCGGACCCAGAGGGATTCGGCCGCCACCTCGTTCATGGCGATGACCATGATCTCGCAGGACAGGATGAAGTCGGTGGTGATGGCGCCCTTGGTGACCTTGGCTTCGGCCTCCGGGCCGCGGTCCACCGCCGGGGTGTCCTCGTCCGCCTCGTGCTGGCCGCGGAGCTTGTGCCAGATCTTCTCGGCGCCCTCGTAGCAGAGGTAGGTGCCGCCGGCCATGAGGATGAACGGGATGATCCACGGGATGAAGGCGCTGATGAGCAGCAGGGCCGGCAGGATGATCAGAAGCTTGTTGCGCAGCGAACCCCGGAAGATCTTCCAGATCATCGGCAGTTCGCGGGACGGGTCCGCGCCGGACACGTACTGCGGGGTGACGGCGGCGTCGTCAATCACGACGCCGGCGGCCTTGGCACCGGCCTTGGCCGCGCCCGCCGCGACGTCGTCCACGGAAGCGGCAGCGATCCTGGCCAAGGCGGCGATGTCGTCCAGCAGGGCGACCAGACCGCCGCTCACCGGGCGCTCCCGGGCTGTCGAGAGTCAGAAGGAAGGTCGCGGCAGCCTCTGTCCAGGCACGTTGTCGGCATCTCCGAAGTATATGCGGGCGCCTCCTCAGACGCGGAGCCAGCGGAGGCCGTGCGGCTTCAGGGTCAGGCCGTCCCGGAGCGCAACCCGACCGCCGTCGATGAGGTCCTCGGCCGTGTCCGGCATCCCGCCGAGCGTCTCGGCGTCGAGGTGCTGGGCGGTGTCGCCGAAGTTGGCGAGCACCAGGATGGTGGATTCCCCGCCGTCGGCAGTCCCCGGGCGCTGGTAGCCCAGCACGTGCGGGTTGTGGGTGTGGAAAGGGATCAGGCGGCCGCCCGCGAACTCGGGGGTCCGCCGTCGTACGTCGATCAGGTGGGTCAGCCCGGCGAAGATCTTCCCGGCGTCCGTTGCCGGGTCCGTCCGTTCGGCGTACCGCGCCGCCGGGTACTCCGGACGTCCCACCCAGCGGCTGTCCTCGGCCTTGGCCGGGTCTTCCCGGTAGGCGTAGTCGTTCAGCTGACCCACCTCGTCGCCCAGGTACAGCAGCGGGATACCCCCGGTGCTGAGGACGATCGAGTGGGCCAGCAGGATCCGTGCGACGGCGGACGGGTCGCCCGCCTCGAGCCCGGCGAGGCACGCCGTCGTGCCCGAAACGCGGCAGTCCCCGGTGCGGGGGTTGTCCTGGAAGGGCACGCCGCGGGCGAAGCTGTCCGGGAACCGGTTGACGAAGAACGCATTCAGGAAGCTGCGGTGATTGTGGCCGTTGATGCCGAATTCGGCGGCGTCCTCGTCGGAGAAGGTCCAGCCGATGTCGTCGTGGCTGCGGACGTAGTTCACCCAGGCGGTGCCCTCGGGGATGTGGTGGCGGCGTTCCAGCGCCTGGGCCAGCAGGTTGACCTCGCGGGTGGCCAGGGTGTTCCAGATCAGCGCCATCTGCAGCGGGTTGTAGCTGAGCTGGCACTCCCCCGGGCTGATGTACTGCACCACCTCGTCCGGATGCACGATCGCCTCGGACTTGAACAGCAGCGACGGCGCCGCGAGCCGGCAGACGGCGTTGAACGCCTGCAGCAGCAGGTGCGCCTCCGGCAGGCTCTCGCAAGGGGTGCCCAGCTGCTTCCAAATGAACGCCACCGCATCCATCCGCACGATGTCCACGCCCTGGTTGGCCAGGTACAGCATCTCCCCGGCCATGGCGCGGAACACCCGAGGGTTGCGGTAGTTCAGGTCCCACTGGAAGGAGTGGAAGGTGGCCCAGATCCAGCGCCCGTCCTCCAGCTGGATGAAGGAGCCGGGGTGGTCGTCCGGGAAGATCTCCCGCACGGTCCCCTCGTACGCGTCCGGCATGGTCCGGTCCGGGAAGATCAGGTAGAAGTCCTCGAAGCCGGGCTCCCCCGCCACGGCCTTACGCGCCCACTCGTGTTCGTTGGAGGTGTGGTTGAAGATGAAGTCCACCACCAGGGCGATGCCGTTCTCGCGGAGTTCGCGGGCGACGGCGGCGAGCTCGGCCATGGTGCCGAGCGCCGGGTTCACGTCGCGGTAGCTGGAGACGGCGTAGCCGCCGTCGGAGTTCTTCTCCGGGGCGCGGAACAGCGGCATCAGGTGCAGGTACGTCAGGCCCAGCTCCCGGAAGTACGGGATGCGGGCGCGCAGCCCGGAGAGGTCGCCGGCGTAGAGGTCGACGTAGCAGACGCCGCCCAGCATCCCATTGGATT
>Ga0308160_10005223_pt1 | contig 13617 bp, 14 predicted proteins | sample PhyFR1_FD_201036 | JGI IMG/M metagenome (GOLD analysis project Ga0308160, IMG submission 201036) | Phyllosphere microbial communities from UC Gill Tract Community Farm, Albany, California, United States - DLSLF.R1 | ecosystem: Host-associated > Plants > Phyllosphere > Unclassified | place: USA...
TGGACGGCCTCGCCACGATCTCCAACGACAAGAACCTCGTCCTCTACGTCTGGTACGACAACGAGTTCGGCTACAGCTGCCAGGTGGTCCGGGTCATGGAGGAGATGGCCGGGGTCAACCCGCCGTCGTTCCCCGCCAAGGACGCCGTCGCCACCCTTGAGGCCGCGGGCCTGCCCGTCGAGGTCGGCTGAGTCACCGACACGGAGCGCTTTCCCGGCCGGTTCTCTGGAAACGGCCGGGAAAGCGAACCACAATGGGAGCCATGGAACAGAACCAGGCTACGGAGCACGAAACCACCCTCGAACACGCCCTCGATGTGGCCCGGCGCAATGCCAAGGAAGCCAAGCGGCTCCTCGACGACGCCCGCGCCAAACGTGAGGCCGGCGAGATCGACGACGCCCGGGTCGCCCAGCTGGAGGCCCTGTCGAACCTCGCGGAGGAGGACCTCCGCCGCGTCACCCGCGAACAGTAGCCCGGCGGCCCCGCGAAGGACCTTCCCTCCACACTGTGCATAACCGCGGCCCCGGGCGGAGGGCCGCCTAGGCTTTTCCCGTGATGGAGAACCAGAACCCGGCTCGGGACCATGCGGAGACCGCGTGAGCGTCACATGGGCGCAGTACCGGCGGGCACGACGGCGGTCCCGCCAGGCGTGGATCGTCCTGGCGGCCGCCGCGCTGTCCGTCCTCCTGACGCTGGTCTGGTTCTTCGCCGACGGCCAGTTCCGTCTGGGCGGCGGGTTCTCCGACGGGCCCTCGGACGCCCCGGTGCTGGCGGCGTGGATGAGTCCCATCGCTGCCGTGCGCGCGGTGCCGACGGGCCGGGCCGCCGACCTGCTGGAATCGCTGCCGGTCAGGGCCCGGGATCCCGCCGCCAACTACGACCGGGCAGCGTTCGGACAGGCGTGGCTCGACGTCGACCGGAACGGCTGCGACACCCGCAACGACATCCTCCGGCGGGACCTCGCCGACCCCCGGTTCACGGATGGGTCCCGTTGCCGGATAGGGTCCGGCAGTTTCCGGGAGCCCTACACCGGCCTGCAGACCGCCTTCCGGCGCGGGGCCGACTCAAGCAAAGCCATCCAGATCGACCACGTCGTGGCGCTTGGCGACGCCTGGCAGACCGGCGCGCAGCAGCTGACGGCCCTCCAGCGCACACACCTCGCCAACGACCCGCTGAACCTGGTGGCCGCGGACGGGCCGGCCAACCAGGACAAGAGTTCCTCGGACGCCGCCGGCTGGCTCCCGCCCAACAAGGCCTTCCGCTGCCACTACGTCGCCCGCCAGGTCTCGGTGAAGGCGGCCTACGCCCTGTGGGTGACGGCCGCGGAAAAGGACGCCATACGGCGGGTGCTCGGAAGCTGCCCGGATCAAGCGACCATTAGGCCAACCAGCAATGGGGCCAACCAACAATGATGCCAACCTACAATCAGGCCAGGCTGAACTCCTGCCGCGCCAGTTCGGCTTCCAGCCGCTCGACGTCGTCCCGGTGGCAGAGCTCGGTGGCTTGCGTGGTGACGGTGGCGCTGCCCGCCGCGACGGCGGAGCGGAACGCGGCGGCGCTGTCCAACCCCTGCGCCAGCCTCAGGACGAACGCTGCGAGGAAGCTGTCGCCGGCACCCACGGTGCTGCGGACCTTCACCTTGGGGACGGCCAGGCGCAGCGTGCCCGCCGCGGAGGCGAGCACCGCGCCGGCCCCGCCGAGGGTCAGGGCCACGTTCTCGGAGGAGCCGTCCGCTACCAGCGCCGCGGCGGCGTCGAGTTCGGCCTGTTCGTCCTCCAGGGTGGTTCCGAAGTGCAGGCCAAGTTCCCGCCGGCTGGGTTTGACCAGGAAGACGCCCTCGGCCAGGGCCGCGGCCAGGGCAGGACCTGAGGCGTCCACCACGCAGCGGGCGCCCTGCTCCCGGGCCAGGCGGGCGATCCGGGCGTAGAAGTCCTCGGGTACGCCCGGCGGCAGGCTGCCGCTGGCCACCACGTAGCCGCCGGGCTGGATGGAGTCGGCCACCAGCCCCAGGCAGAGGCGCCATTCGGGTTCGCTGAGTTCGGGGCCCTGGAGGACGAAGCGGAACTGTTCGCCGGTGCCGGTCTCGTCCACGGTGAAGTCCTGCCGGGTGCTGCCCTGGATCGGGACCACCAGGGCGGGCAGCCGCTCGGCCTCGACCAGGCGCCGGTAGGCCTCGCCGGTGGGCCCGCCGGCGGTGTAGATGGCCAGGGGCCGGCCGCCGAGGCGCTGGACCACGCGGGCCACGTTGATGCCGCCGCCGCCGGGATCCAGGCGGCTGGGGCCGCAGCGCAGCTTATGGCCGCTGGTGACGTGCTCCGTGGTGGTGCTGACGTCCAGGGCCGGATTGATGGTGAGGGTCAGGATGGGCTTCGCCGGGGTGGGCAGAGTGGCTTCCATGCTGCCAAGCATAGGAGCGGCGGCCGCCGGTGTCCCGGGTCTTCTCCGGTTAGTGCCCGAAGGGGTCCGGATCCACGCCGGGCATCCAGGTCAGGCCCGGGACGCCCCAGCCGCTCTTCTTGGCCTGCTTCATCGCCTTGCGGGAGTACCGGTCGATCAGCCGGTTGACGTACAGCTTGCCGTCGAGGTGGTCGAATTCGTGCTGCATCACCCGGGCGAACCAGCCCGTTGCCTCGAACTCGATCGGGTTGCCCTCGCCGTCGAAGCCCTGCACCCGGGCCCATTCGGCCCGCTTGAGCGGGTAGTGGCCGCCCGGGAAGGACAGGCAACCTTCCTCCTCCTCGTCCGGGTCCGGGAGCGCCCCGGAGACCTTGGAGAGCGTGAGAACCGGGTTGACCACGACGCCGGAGGGCGGGGCGCCGTCGTCATTCTCGTACTTGTAGACGAAGAGGCGCTTGCCGACCCCCACCTGCGGGGCTGCCAGCCCGACGCCGTTGGCCGCGTCGTTGGTCTCGAACATGTCCGCGATCAGGGTCCGCAGCTCGTCGTCGAAGACCTCGACCTCGGCGGCCCGGCGGTGCAGCACGGGTTCGCCCCAGATGGTGATGGGCAGGACGGTCATGGCGCGGGGCTTCCTTTGCTGCGGGGGAGGGAGTGGTGCGGGGGAGGGGACGGGTCAGCCGGCGATGCCGCGGCCGACGACGTCCCTCATGATCTCGTTGGTGCCGCCGAAGATGGTCAGCAGGCGGGCGGCGAGGAAGGCCTGCGCCACCGGGTATTCCATGATGTAGCCGTAGCCGCCGTGCAGCTGCAGGCACCGGTCGGTGACGGACTTCGCCCGCTCGGAGGCCCACAGCTTGACCCGGGCGGCGGAGGACGCGTCGAGTTCCCCGGCGTTGAACGCGGTGATGGCCCGGTCCACGTAGGACTCGGTGGCCTCGACCTCGGTGAGGATGTCGGCGAGTTCGAAGCGGCTGTTCTGGAAGTCGATGATCCGCTCGCCGAAGGCGTTGCGGTCCTTCGTGTAGCGCACGGTCGCCTCGTACACGGCGCGGGCAACGGCGGAACCGGCGACGGCGATGCCCAGCCGGCCCTGTGGCAGCTGCCCGGCGCAGTAGCGCAGCCCCTGGCCCTCCTCGCCGACCAGGTCGGCGTGCGGGACCCGGACGTTGTCGAAGAAGAGCTCGGCGGTGTCGGAGGCCTTCAGGCCCATCTTGTCCAGCTGGTTGCCGGTGGTGTAGCCCTCGCCCTTGCGGACCATGAAGAGCGAGAAGGACTCGGCGCCGCCGCGTCCGCTCCCGCCGTCGGTCCGGGCGAGGACCAAGGCGGCGTCACCGGAGATGCCGTTGCCGATGAACGTCTTCTGGCCGGTGATCAGCCACTCATCGCCGTCGCGGACGGCCTTCGTGCGGACGCCGCGGAGGTCCGAGCCCGCGCCCGGCTCGGTCCAGGCCACGGACGTGACGGTCTCGCCGGAGACCATACCGGGCAGCCAGCGCTGCTTGAGGTCCTCCGAGGCGTAGGCCAGCAGATGGGGCAGGACCATGTCGTCGTGCAGGTGGAAGGCCAGGCCGACGGCGAGGTGGTTGCTCTTGGCGAATTCCTCATCCAGCACGGCGCGGAACCGGTAGTCAGTCATGCCGAGGCCACCGAACTCCTCGGGAACGGCGAGCCCCAGCAGGCCCTGTTCCCCGGCGGCGGTCCACAGCTCCCGCGGCATCATGTGGTCCCGGTCCCACTGCCCATACTGCGGGGCCACGGCGCGGACGTTGAATTCGGCCGCCATCTCGCGGAACATCTCATGGTCTTCTTCGAAGAGCTGGCGCCTCATCGCGGTTCCTTCCATGCGTTTTCGGGACAAACAACAAAGGCCGCACCGGATATCCGGTGCGGCCTTTGGCAAGGTCGGACAATCGTGCCGTCCTCGGTGAGGGTGAGCGACGGGGGTTGAACCCGCGACCTCCTGGACCACAACCAGGCGCTCTGCCAACTGAGCTACGCCCACCATGTGCCTGTCAGTCGAACCGGCGAACCGGCCTTCCGGAAAGGCAACGACAAATAGCTTACCTGCTCCGCGGGGGTGCTTTTGCCAGTTTCGGCGATTTCATCGAAAAAAGGCCGAAACGTGGCGCAAATTACTCTGCCCGGGCACCCGCGGGGGACTCGGCCGAGGCGGTTCCGGGGTTCCCGGCGGCGTCCGCGGCGTCAGTCGGCGCGCTGCCGGGGGCGGCGCCCGAGGTGGCCATGACGTCCTTGGCGATGCGCTGCGCGGTGGAGCTGTCCGGGCCGGGCGCCGGGACGAAGACGGCCTGCCTGTAGTAGCGGAGCTCGTCGATGGAGTCCTTGATGTCGCCGAGGGCGCGGTGGCCGCCGAGCTTGGCGGGGGACTGGAAGTACGCCCGTGCATACCAGCGGCGGGAGAGTTCCTTGATGGTGCTGACATCGATCACCCGGTAGTGCAGGTGCTCGACCAGTTCCGGCATGTCCCGGACCAGGAAGACGCGGTCGGTGCCCACCGAGTTGCCGCCAAGCGGGGCCTTCTTCGGATCCGGCACCCACTTCTTGATGTAGGCCAGCACCATCTCCTGCGCCTCGGCCATGGTCTTGCCGTGAGGGAGTTCCTCCAGCAGCCCGGAGCGGGTGTGCATGTCGCGCACGAAGTCGTTCATCTGGGCCAGGGCGGCGTCGTCCGGTTTGATGACGACGTCGACGCCGTCGCCGAGGATATTCAGTTCCGAGTCGGTCACCAGGGCAGCCACCTCGATCAGGGCGTCATTCTTGGTGTCCAGGCCGGTCATTTCGCAGTCGATCCACACGATGCGTTCATTAGATATAGGCACGCGCCCAGCCTACCGTTCCGCCGCCCCGGAGGGGCCCGGTGCTACGATTTTGGCAACGCGGCCGTCGGAATTTTTCCTCCGTGCGGCGTGCCCCTGACCGGCTTTCAGGCCACGAGTGGGCTCCACCAGCACTCGACAGATTGGACACCCCTGAGATGACGGCGCCTGTACCTGCGGCGGGGAAGACGGCTGCCGGTACGTCCCGGACACCCTCCGGGGCACCGTCGGCGGCGGCCCCGGCCGACGTGGACAACGCTCGCTCACCCATCCTCTCCGGATTCCTGGGCTCGCTGTTCATGTTTATCGGTTCCCTCGGCGTCGGCTGGCTGGCGCCGGTCTCAGAACTGCGCCGGCTGCCGCTCTTCATCTGGATGCGCACCGAGGCCGTGGGCGTCGGCATGTGCATCGTGCTGCTGGCGGTCGGCGGGATGCTGCTGGTGCGGGCGTGGCTGCGGCTGGGCCAGCGGGTCCGGCACTGGGGCGCGGGCGCGCGGAAGGCGACCATGACCGCCGTCGTCGCCTGGGGCCTGCCGATGATGTTCTCCGTGCCGCTCTTCAGCCGCGACGTCTATGCCTACATCGGCCAGGGCCGGCTGATGGTCGAGGGCTTCAACCCCTACGAGAACGGCATCTCCGCGCTCTCCAACTACTTCCAGCTCGGCGCGGACAAGATGTGGACCGAGGCGCCGGTGCCCTATGGCCAGCTGTTCCTCTGGATCGAGCAGTTCGTCGTGTGGTCCACGAATGTCCAGCCCGAGGCCAGCATCATGCTGTTCCGGCTGGCCGCCCTCGTGGGGATCGTGCTCTGCATCATCTACGTCCCGAAGCTCGCGGAACTGCACGGGGTCAACCCGCACCGCGCCCTCTGGCTGACCGCCGCCAACCCGCTCTTCCTCACCAACTTCATCGCCAGCGTCCACAACGACGCCCTGATGATCGGCCTGGCCCTGGCCGGCCTCTACTACTGCGCCACCAAGCGGGTGCTGGTGGGCCTGGTGCTGGTGACGCTGTCGATCGCGGTCAAGCCGATCACGATCGTGTTCCTGCCCTTTATCGGGCTGCTGTGGGCCGGCAAGAACGCCGGGTGGCCGCGGAAGTTTGTCTTCTGGGCCCTGACCGCCGGTATCAGCGTGGGCCTGCTCTACGCCATGAGTGCCGTCAACGAGTTCGGCTTCGGCTGGATTAATGGCCTGTCCGCCCCCGGCAGCATCTGGATCTGGTACGCCCCGGTGGGCCTGGTTGGCCTGATCGTCGCCTCCATTTCCAACGCTTTCGGCCTCGACGGCTGGGGCCTGGCGAAGTACGTGTACGACGCCGGCAAGGTCCTGGCGCTGGGGATCGTGGCCTGGCAGATTTTCCGCGGCGACTACGACCGGCTGATGCGCCGCCTGACCCTGGCCTTCGCCGCCGTCGTGTTCCTCGCCCCGATGATCCAGTCCTGGTACGTGGTGTGGCTGATTCCGCTCTTCGCCGTCACGGGTATACGCGACGACTGGCAGGTCAAGGCCCTGTACTTCATGGTCTCGTTCTTCATGGTCTACGCGATCTCCGACCAGCTGGAGGTCTTCCCGTACCTGCAGAGCCAGGACCTGGGCCTGGCTCTGGCCCTGGCCCGCAACGCCGCAGCGATCATCGCCCTGCTGTTCGCCCTCTACCTGATCTTCCTGGACCCCAAGACCAAGCAGCTGTTCAGCAAGCCGGACGAACCGGTCACCAGCCGGCCCGTCATCTGAGGCCGGTCCCCTGAAGTCGGTCGCCTGAGATCGCTCATCTGATTTCGTTGGTTGGTCCCAGCTTCCTCAGCGCCTCGCGGCGGGAGAGCGGGCTCAAACCGTCCCCGGCGCGGTCGACGAAGTCCCGGACCCAGTCCGGATCTGTCGTGGAGAAGTCCCGTAACGCCCAGCCGATGGCTTTGCGGATGAAGAGTTCACGGTCGCCGAGGTTGGCCGTGATCACGTCCGCCAGCAACTCCCGATCCGTGGCGCCCTTGGCTCCCAACTGGGCGGTGATGGAAGCACGGCGGATCCAGAGGTCCGGGTCCCTGCTCCACCGGCGCAGCAGCGACGCCAGCGTTCCGGGGTGGGCCAGCAGCAGGCCGCCCAGACGGTGCACCAGGGAATCGACCAGGTCCCACCAGGCACCATCGCGGATGATCTCCTCGTACAGGGGAAGCATCGCGAGCTCGTCCCGGGCCAGCCGTAAACCGGTTAGTTCGATGGCCGCGAGCCGTTCCTCCCGCCAGCGTGCCTCGCGCCACAGCCCGGTCACGGCGGCGGTGAGCTGGGACAGCGACTGCGGCGGCAACCGCCGGGCGGCGTTCCTGACGATGGCCCGGACCTCCGGGACCCGGACGCCCAGGGACGGCATCTCCGACTTCAGGTACCGTTGGGCAGCCGGGCCGCGAACCGGATCCGCCGCGGCGTGCAGGGCAGATCGGATGGCAATAACGAGGCCTTCGGACATGCGGCAACTGTAGGGCAGACCGGCCGGTCTGCGCTCCTGCCGTTCCTCCGGCTCAGCGCTTCCCCAGGTTTAGCGGTCGCGCGTACCCTGGCCGGCCAGACGGGCGCGCTGGCGGTGCGCGGTGAGCCGGAGCTGGATGATGCGGGCGGCCCCGGCGATGGCGACAAGCACGCCGCCGCCGACTGCGGCGATGAACAGAGCCACCCCCAGCGGGACGGCGCCCGCCAGGCCGAAGAACTTGACCTGGACGTAGTCCTGGTTCTGCAGGATGAAGACGATCAGCAGGATCAACACCACCAGCGCGACCGCTACGACGGTCCACACCATCCCGGCGCGGGTCACCTGGCGGGGCTCGTGCGTGGGCGCGGGTGCTGCCGTGGTGGCGGGGGCGGGCTCCGGCGTGGGAGCTTCCGCGGGCATCCGGGCGGGGGATGACGTGGCCGCCGGGGTGTCCTCCCGGGGGAGTCCGGTGCTTGCTTGCTCCGGTTTCTCCGGGGTGTCGGCCTGGTCGTAGGAGTCGAATCCGCGGGGTGTCTGCGTCATGGCTGCCTTACTTTCGGTTACGGGCCGGGGCCCTGCCTCCAGCTCTCAACTCAATAATAAGCCTGCTTATGGCCTAGGCGGGAGACGGCGCTCCGGAAGCTGAGGCGGGGAGCCCGGGAAGCGGCGGGAGCTTAAACGGAACGGCCCCGGTCACCGATAGTCCGTGACCGGGGCCGTGCAGGCGCCCCAGGAGGGAATCGAACCCCCGACCGGCGGATTAGAAGGCCGCTGCTCTATCCCCTGAGCTACTGGGGCACTCGCGTGCCCATCGGCCGGAGCCGGGCACGCCTCAAGAAGTTTACCGTGCCACCGCGTCCCGTTTTCCACATAGACCAGGCGCGGCCTGCCGCGTGGCGGACCCCGGTCGCAGAGTGGAAAGGACCAGCCAGCCTTCCCACAAGACAGGACATACCAATGAATGACAGCATCACCATCCGGGGCTTCGTCGCCACGGAAATCAAGAGTTCGACGACGCCCGGCGGCGTAGCCACCGCATCCTTCCGGCTGGGTTCCACCGAGCGGCGCTTCGACCGGGCGGCCAACGCCTGGGTCGACGGGATCACCAACTGGTTCACCGTGCAGGGCTACCGCCAGCTGGCCGGCAACATGGCCTGCAGTATCCGGAAGGGGCAGCCCGTCATCGTTGCCGGCAGGCTCAAGATCCGCACCTGGGAGTCGGAGGGCCGCATCCACCACGCCGTGGACATCGATGCCGACGCCATCGGGCACGACCTGTCGTGGGGTGCCGCCAACTTCACCCGAAATACCGGCGGGCAGCAACAGCAGTCGGAGGGGGCAGGTCAGGGCGGGACTACGGGCGCCACTAGGCAGGGGAGCGGCGGCGACGGCGGAGCCGACGCCACGGAGGACTTGCCCGACTTCGACGAGGAAACCGGGGAGGTGAAGGAGGACGCCGCCTGAGGGCTTCGTTTCCCGGCCAGTACCAGCAGGCTGCCGGCCCGGAGGCTCGGCTAAGAGCGTGGGCGGTGGCGGGTGCGATGACCGTACCGGGGCCGGTGGCAGAATGGCCGGGTGACCCGGCCCAGACTCCTTCCCCACGCGCTGTTCCCGACGTCTGCCACCCTGGCCGGCATCGTGGTCGCAGTGGCCCTCGCCGGATGCTCCGGGTCGGGCGATATAGTCGCCCCCGCGGCATCAGCGTCCACCGCCGTCGCGACCGCGACCACCCGGCCCACAGCCTCCTCGGCGCCCACGGCCAGCGCTCCGTCGACGGCGAGCGGCTCGGCGGCCGCGGCAACCGTGGATGCTACCAAGGTGCGCGACGCGCTCGCCGCCCTCGCCGCTGGGTCGGTGCCGGGTACGGACAGCGTTCGGGCTGCACTGGTCCGGGCAGGTTACGCTCCCGGCGCCATCGAGGTCACCGCCAGCCGGACCCCCACGGGCCTGGATGCCGACGCCGTGGAAGCGTCCGTCCGGCAGGGCTCGGACTGCGTCGTCGCCCAGATCCGGGGGCGGTCCGTCACCACCACCGTCCTCCCGGCCCTGTCCGACGGCCGCTGCCTCGCAGGCCCGGCCGCCTGACCGGTCTCCGCGGCGACGGCAGGGCGGAACCTGCCGCCTCAAGATGTGAGTTATCAGCGCCGAACCACTAGATTTGAGAGTATGGCGGAATTTATTTACACAATGACCAAGGCCCGTAAGGCCGTTGGCGAAAAACTCATCCTCGACGACGTGAGTATGTCCTTCTTCCCCGGTGCCAAGATCGGTGTGGTCGGCCCGAACGGTGCCGGTAAGTCCACGATCCTCAAGATCATGGCCGGCCTGGACACTCCCTCAAACGGCGAGGCCCGGCTGAGCCCCGGCTACACCGTCGGTATCCTGTTGCAGGAGCCGCCGCTGAACGAGGAAAAGACCGTCCTCGGCAACGTCCAGGAGGGCGTGGGCGAGATCTACGGCAAGATCCAGCGCTTCAACGAGATCTCCGAAGAGATGGCCAACCCGGACGCCGACTACGATGCCCTGCTCGAAGAGATGGGCCAGCTGCAGGAAGCGATCGACGCCGCCGATGCCTGGGACCTCGACTCCCAGCTGGAGCAGGCAATGGACGCGCTGCGTTGCCCGCCGGCGGACGCCGACGTCACCGTGCTCTCCGGTGGTGAGCGCCGCCGCGTCGCCCTCTGCAAGCTCCTGCTGCAGAAGCCCGACCTGCTGCTCCTCGACGAGCCCACCAACCACCTCGACGCCGAGAGTGTGCTCTGGCTCGAACAGCACCTCTCCTCGTACCCCGGCGCCGTCCTGGCCGTCACCCACGACCGGTACTTCCTGGACCACGTGGCCGAATGGATCGCCGAAGTGGACCGCGGCCACCTCTACCCCTACGAGGGCAACTACTCCACCTACCTCGAGAAGAAGCGCGCCCGCCTGGAAATCCAGGGCAAGAAGGACGCCAAGCAGGCCAAGCGCCTCGCCGAGGAACTCGAGTGGGTGCGCTCCAACGCCAAGGGCCGCCAGACCAAGTCCAAGGCCCGTCTGGCCCGCTATGAGGAAATGGCCGCCGAGGCGGACCGGACCCGCAAGCTCGACTTCGAGGAGATCCAGATCCCGCCGGGACCGCGCCTGGGCGGACTGGTCCTGGAAGCGAAGAACCTGCAGAAGGGCTTCGAGGACCGGATGCTAATCGACGGCCTGTCGTTCTCGCTGCCGCGCAACGGCATCGTCGGCGTCATCGGCCCCAACGGCGTCGGCAAGACCACCCTGTTCAAGACCATCGTCGGCCTGGAGCCGCTCGACGGCGGCGAATTGAAGGTCGGCGACTCGGTGAAGATCTCCTACGCGGACCAGAGCCGCGGCGGCATCGACCCGAACAAGACCCTCTGGGAGGTCGTCTCCGACGGACTCGACTTCATCCAGGTCGGCCAGGTCGAAATGCCGTCCCGCGCCTACGTCGCCGCCTTCGGCTTCAAGGGCCCGGACCAGCAGAAGAAGGCCGGCGTCCTCTCCGGCGGTGAGCGCAACCGCCTGAACCTCGCGCTGACCCTCAAGCAGGGCGGAAACCTGCTGCTCCTCGACGAACCGACCAACGACCTCGACGTCGAAACCCTGAGCAGCCTCGAGAACGCCCTGCTGGAATTCCCCGGCTGCGCCGTCGTCGTCTCGCACGACCGCTGGTTCCTCGACCGGGTGGCCACCCACATCCTCGCCTACGAAGGTGACGAGGAGAACCCCTCCAAGTGGTACTGGTTCGAGGGCAACTTCGAATCCTACGAGGAGAACAAGGTGGAGCGCCTCGGCCCCGACGCGGCCAAGCCGCACCGGGTCACCCACCGCCGCCTGACCCGCGACTAGTTTCGCGGCCGGCCCCGCCAACGCAAAAGCCCGGCGCGCCCCCGAGAGGGGGTGCGCCGGGCTTGTGCGTTAACGCCGTTCGCAGCTACTGGGGCGCCGGTTCGGTGGGCACCCGGATCATGCCCTCCTGCGCCACGGTAGCGACATGCCGGCCGTCGCGGCTGAAGATCTTCCCGGTGGCCAGGCCCCGGGCGCCCTGGGCGCTGGGGGATTCCTGTACGTACAGCAGCCATTCGTCCACGCGCACCGGGCGGTGCCACCACATGGCGTGGTCCAGGCTCGCCACGGACATCCCCGGCGTAATCCAGCTCATGCCGTGCCGGCGCAGCACCGACTCCAGGAGGGTGTAGTCGCTGGCGTAGGCCAGGGCGGCGCGGTGCAGGCCGGGATCGTCCGGCATCGGTCCGAAGGTCCGCATCCACACGGCATTGCGGGCCTCCTTGGGCCCCTCGGCCGAGACATACAGGGCCGGGTCCACGTGGCGGATGTCGAAGGGCCGCTCGTAGGCCCAGTGCCGGGCCACCGGGTGGTCGAACTTGCCCAGCAGGTCGGCCGTGCTCGGCAGCGACTCCGGGTCCGGGATTCCCTCCGGCATCTGTGTCTGGTGCTCGATGCCCTCGTCCTCGTCCTGGAAGGACGCGATCATCGACAGAATCGGCTTACCGTCCTGGTAGGCGTGGACCCGGCGGGCCGAGAAGGAGCGCCCGTCCCGGAGCCGCTGGACGCCGAAGGTGATGGGCTGGTTCGCGTCGCCCGGCCGCAGGAAATAGCCGTGCATTGAGTGCACGCCGCGGCCCTCGGGAACGGTCCGGCTGCCGGCCACCAGCGACTGGGCCAGCACCTGTCCGCCGAACACCCGCTGCCGGGGCTGCTTCTGCGACGGGCCCAGGAAAATGTCCTCGTCCGTCCGGGCGCCCTGAAGTTCGCCCAGGTCCAGGAGCTGGATGAGCGAGGTGGTCGGGTCCTCCGGGGGTGCGGCCTGCACTGCGGCTTCGGCTTCAGTCATGGTTTGACTTTAGACGGCGGCTCGGCCGGGCTCCAAAGAGGCTCAGCCGGTAAAGTCGGGAATGTGTCTGATGTCCTCACCGAGTCCCTGCAGTTCTCCGATCCCCGCGACCTTGCCGACCTGCGCACCTTCGCCACCAGGGCCAAGGCGGTGGACGACGGCGGCATCCGCCTCAGCGCCGACGGCACCGTCCTGGCCGCCTACGTCTGCCTCCTGCGGCCGCGGCTGCTGGGCGAGGGAACGCCGACCATCCTCGGCCTGCGCACCATGGCACTGGCCACGCCGGCCCGGCTGGACGTGACGGTGCCCCTTTCGGCGGTGCTGGACCGCCTGGCACGCTCTGGGCCCGACGACGTCGACCTTCCCGTCCCGCCGATGACCCTGCGGGAATCCTGGGCCGGCGTCGGAGCACCCCGCGGCGGCTGGAAACCTGCCGGCACCGTCCCCGACGCCGAACTGCGGCGGGCGGCGGAAGAGGGAATCAGGGAGATCGCCGGCATCATCCCGGACAAGCCCGGTGCCCTGATCGTGAACAACGCCCGCGCCACCGTCTGGAGCCGGCCGTTGCCGGCGGCGCACGGGGTGCCCGCCGGGGCGGCCTTCGCGGCGCTGACCCTGGGGTTCCTGGCCGAGGGGGAGCAGTCCGTCTTCCGCGCCGACACGTGGTTCCGGCTCAGCAGCCCCCGCGGCCACGTGCTGGTCCGCGCAGGGTCCGGTCTTTAGCCGGACCCCGCGACGACGCCCTAGCCTTCCGTGACGGCGGCGAGGGCCACGGGCGTGTCCTGTCCCTCCCAGGTGCCGACCAGGGCGCGGGCTGCCGCCGGGGCTGCGGGGTCGAGCCGCCGGTGGACCAGAATCTCCAGCGCACCGGAGCGGACCACGGTCCCCTCCGCAGCGTCTCTGGCCGTGACGTCGCCGACCGCCGGAACCGATGCACCCGCGGAGCCCGTGCCGTGCACGGTGACCGATTCGGGGAGCACCCTCTGGCCGCCGTCGACCTGCAGGACATGCTGTGCCTGCGGCGTGCCGGCCAGGATGGCACCGGCCAGCGCGCGGACGTAG
>Ga0308160_10005224_pt1 | contig 13617 bp, 13 predicted proteins | sample PhyFR1_FD_201036 | JGI IMG/M metagenome (GOLD analysis project Ga0308160, IMG submission 201036) | Phyllosphere microbial communities from UC Gill Tract Community Farm, Albany, California, United States - DLSLF.R1 | ecosystem: Host-associated > Plants > Phyllosphere > Unclassified | place: USA...
CGGCAGGGTAGGGCAAATCTTCCCGAACCGAATGAAGCGTTCATGCCTCATGTCGGCAGCCTACACATAGACTATTGCGTTGTAGTGAAAGTCACAGCGTTAGGCACTGAATGTACACTTGTTCACTGAAATTTTAAACCGGGCCCGTTTAAGGGGTCCGTTCGGGTGCCTAAGACTGCCGCACTTTCGTCTTTCACGCCAGTCGGACTTGGTTGATGGCGCAGCGCTATTGCACCCAACGCTGCAGGATTTGCTGCAAATCCGTGCGTTTGAACGGCTTCGCCAGGTAATCGTTCATGCCTGCCGCCAGGCAGGCTTCGCGGTCGCCCTGCAAGGCGTTGGCCGTGAGGGCGATGATCGGCAGGTCGGCACAACCCGGCAAGTGGCGAATCTGCCTTGTGGCTTCGTAGCCATCGATCAGCGGCAGTCGGCAATCCATCAGGATCGCCGTGAAAATCAGGCTTTCGGCACTGCGGATCGCTTCGGCACCGTCAGTGGCGAGGCTCACTTCAAACCCCAGGCTGCGCAGCATGGCTTCCACCACGGTGCGGTTGACGGGGTTGTCTTCCACCAGCAGCACATGACGGCCATCGCCGGCGCTGTGTTTGCCATCGGCATCCACAGCCACCGCAGGCAGGCTGTGTTGGTCGAGTGCCAGGGGGATTTCCAGGGTAAACACCGAACCACGGCCTTCTTCGCTCTGGGCGCGCAGGGTGCCGCCCATGCGTTCGGCCAGGGTGCGGGCGATGGGCAGGCCCAAACCGGTGCCGCCGTAACGTCTTGAAATGGAACTGTCGGCCTGCTGGAACGCATCGAACATCAATTCCAGGCGCTCAGCGGAAATTCCGATGCCGCTGTCACGCACCGTGCAGGTGAACCACACCAGCTCATGGTCGAGCGTTTGCCAGTGGGGCTCAACGCTGATGCTGCCGTGCTCGGTGAACTTCAAGGCGTTGCCGATCAGGTTCACCAGAATCTGGCGGATCCGCGTCGGATCGCCTTGTACCCGGAGTGCATCCATGCCTGGCGGGATTGGCAGCTTGAGTTCCAATCCACGCTGCTGGGCGTTGTGCTGAAACGCCTGGGCGCAGCTGTTGATCAGGTCGGCCAGGTTGAACGAAATATGCTCCAGCTCCAGCGCCTCGCGTTCAATGCGCGAGAAGTCGAGGATATCGTTGATCACCTTGAGCAAGTGTTCGGTGGACTCGGAGGCCAGCGCCGCGTATTCGGTCTGCTCCTCGGTCATCTCGGTGGTTTCCAGCAGTTGCAGCATGCCCAGTACGCCGTTCATCGGCGTGCGCAGTTCGTGGCTCATCATGGCCAGAAAGTCCGACTTCGCATTGTTGGCGCGCTCGGCTTCTTCACGGGTCTGGATCAGTTGGGCCATGGCCTGCTGCTGTTCACGACTGGCCTGGTTGAGGCCTTCGGCCAAATTGTTGATGTGTCGCGAAAGGTCGCCCAGCTCCGAGTCATCGACAATCGGCAGCGGCGTCTTGTAGTCGCCTTGCTGGATCGCCTTGACCGCATGGCCCATGGCGCTGATCGGTTGCGACAGGCTGGCGGCCAGGCGTCGGGCGAGCAGGAAGGTGAAGAGCAGGGCGAACAGCGCCAGGATGCCCGCCTTGAACAGAATCTCCTGTTGGCGCTGGCTGAAGGCGTCATTGGACATGCCGACAATTACCCGTCCCAGGTAATCCGCACGCGGCGCCTTGGATTCGCTGAGGTTGTCCTGGAAAAAGTCGTTGCCCAGCTGGATATGTTGCAGGCGAATCGGCGCCTGGAACACTTTCACCGACAGCGAGCGGTCGTGTGTTTCCGAGGGCTGCTCGACATACACCAGAATGTTTTCACCGCTGTCCTGAATTTCCAGAAAGCGTACATGGGGCGTGGCCAGCGTTGCGCGCAGGAGGCTCTCAAGTACATCGTTGTTGCCCGAGATCACGCCGTATTCGGTGGCCGGTGCCAATTGGTTGGCGATCAACTGGCCCGTGTGGTCCAGTTCCTGGCGCAGGTCCTGGATACGCACGAAGGTGAAGAAGCTGATCAGCAGCAACGTCAGCAACAGCGCCGGACCGAGGGTGATGAGCTGGGTGCGGGTGTTGATGTCCCAACGACGGCGCAAGGTCATGGGCGTTTTTCTCCTTCGGCCAATCGGGCGGCGACGCTGGCTTCGTCTACCTGTTCAATGCCCAGTGAGCGTGCGACTTGCGGGTTGCCCACGACTTTGAAGTGTTCGGGGTAGAGCGCGTGCGGCCAACTGGCGGGCGGCTGGTCCAACAGGCGGTCGAGTACCGCCAGCCAGTCGGCCTGGTCGCTGTAGGTGCTGGCCAGGCTACCGGCACGCACAAAACCGGCGTTCGGGCCCACCAGCGGCAATTGCTGGGCATAGCTGCTCAGCAGCAGGTTCTTGGCGGTCTTGGGGTTGTACAGCAGCGGATCGTCGAGGCCGAGCAGCACGTCACTGTCTCTGAACAGGGCCTGCAGCGGACGGCTGTCGTTGATGTTGTCCCAGCGCTGGGGCTCGATCTCCAGCTCCAGGGCCTCTGCATAGCGGCGCAGCTCAGGCAGCAGGAATTCACTCTCGGTGCTGTAGAGCACGCCGATGCGCTGCGCCTGAGGCAGGATGCTGGTGATCAGGTGCAATTGGCGCTCCAGCGGCGGATCGCTCCACAACAGGCTGATCCGCGCATGCCGGGATGCCTCCGGACGCTGATGGGCCTGTAGCCGGCTGATGCGCAGCACCAGGGTCGGCGGGCCCTGGGGATCCTGCAGGCGCCAGTCCAGGCCAGGCAGGTCCAGCAGGATCAAGCGCGTGCTGGCAGGCAAGTGGCTGGGTGAGGGCAAGTCCTTGAGGGGCGTGAAGGTGACGTGGTCTTCGGGGCGTTGCCGGGCCAGGGCCTGGGTAAAGGTTTGCACCCCTGCGCCGTCTTCGTCGGCGGTCAGCAGGATCTCGGCGCTCCACGCCGGTGCGGCCAGCCACAGGCAGGCCAGCAGCACGGCGCGTCGGCAGCACTGATAGATAAAGAAGCGGGTCATCCGTGACGAGTCGCCCATGTCAGAACTCTAACTCCGCGCTGAAGTAGAGGACGTGGCGATGGTCGTAAGTGTTGTCGGCCCAGGTGGTGGGCTGGTTGTCGAGACGTTGTTGCAGCATGCCGGCCAGCTCCACGTTGGCTTTGCCCAGGGCAATGCGCTTGGCCACCCGCAGGTCGACCCGTTCGAAGCGGTATTGATTGAGTGCGTCGTCGCCATAGTAGAACAGCGCGCTCGACCAGCCCCGGCCCCATTCGCGCAACCAGCCGGCGGAGCCACTGTTGCGCGCCGTCTGGGCTTTGTCCTGTGGGTTGCTGGTGGTGGCGTCGACGTAAGCATAGGTCAGCCGCAAACGGTCGGCGTTACTCACCCGCCAGTCGAACTGCGACTCGGCTCCGGTAAACCGCGAGCTGTTGGCGTTGCTGGCGATGTATTGGTTATTGCGCAGGGGCGAGCTGATCATGTCGGTGATTTCGTCGTAGAACAGTTTCACGTCCATGGTCAGCCCGATGTCGGCAAAGAACCCGTTGTAACCCAGTTCTCGCGAGCGCATCAGTTCTTTGTCGAGATTGCCCGGCCCACGGGTCTTCACGAAGTACTGCCCGGTGCTTTGCCCGTACGCCGGGGAGCTGAGGTTGGTGACGCGGTAGCTCCAATTGACGTTGTTCTCGAACATGTCCGGCGAACGGATCGCCTCGGAATACACCGCGCGCAGGCCATGGCGCGGGTTGATCAAATAGTTGACCGCCACCCGTGGCGTCAGCGAGTGGCCGCTCAGGTGCGTGTCTTCGAACATGGCGCCGCCTTGCAGCAACCAATGCTCGCTGGCGCGCCATTCCAACTGGCCGAACAGGCGCCAAGTGGTGTCGTCCAGGGTGCCGTTGAAGTAGGTGTCGGAGTCGGCGCGGTCATAGCGGTAGTTCATGCCGCTGACCAGGCGCAGGCTGTCGGACAGGCTGAGGGTGTCTTGAATCTCCAGGTCGTAACGGCTTTCGCGGGTGCTTTGGTTGATGTCACCACATACGCTCTGGTTGGCGCCGTTGCGCCATTGGTCCAACACCTGATTGGCCAAGGCTTGCTCGGCGGCACTGCCTGGCGGCGCGGAACCCTGGCTGTAGGTGTCCATGTGCCGGGCCAGCAATTCGGCGTAGTTGGGGTTGAGTTGCCACAACTGGGTCAGCTCGGGGCTGAACGAGACCTTGGCGTCGCAGGCCTTCCAGATTTGCTGGCGGTCCCACTGCTGGGCCGAGCCCTGGATATACAGGCTGTGTTCGGGGTTGAAATCGATGTTCCAGCGCAGGGAGCCGGCGTAGTCCTTGGCCGTGACGTCGGAGTTATTACCGCCCTCGGTAATCCCGGCAAATACTGGCGTGTAGGTATACGGCCGCTGATTGGTGCCTTCCTTCGCATCCAGTTGCCAGTCGATGCTTTGCTGTGCGTTCAGCGTCTGACTCACTGCCAGGCTGAAGCGATTGAGTCGGCGGCTGTCACGGCGGTCGGCACCGGCGGCATCGCTGTCGAAGCCATCGTCCTGTTGTCCGGACAGTGACAGGCGCAAATCACCGGTTTCCCAGCCCACGCCCTGGCTGGCATAGAAATCGTTGATCCCGTGTTCGCCGCGAATCACCTTCACCCGTGATCCGTGGCTGTTGGCCGGTGAGCGCGTAAGAATATTCACCACCGCCATCAGCGCATTGGCGCCGTAGCTGACGGTATTGGGGCCGCGGAACACTTCGATGCGCTCGATATCCTCCATGGCCACCGGAATGTCGCTCCAGTCCACCGTGGCCAGGCCGGCGCGGTACACCGAGCGCCCGTCGATCAAGACCTGCATGCGTCGCGCATCGTTGGCGCTGGTGCCGTGGTAGTTCACCGCCGCCTGGTTGCCGGTGGTGTAGCCGACCATCATTCCCGGCACCAGGCGCAGCAGTTCGCTGATGTCCCGTGCGCCGCTGGCTTTGATCAGTTCGCTGTCGATCACGGTCATGCTGCCGGGCACGGCGGCGGCCGATTGCTTGAGGCGCGTGGCGGTCAAGACCTGCGGCAGCGGCTGGCTGTCAAGGAACAGGTCGTCAGCCAATACCGAGGTACTGCACAACAGCAGCAGCAATAGAGATGAGTGGGAAGGAGGGCCCAAATTCACGACACGGCCTTGATAATGACGGATAGCCGACCATGTTAACTGAGGCGGGGCCATTTGCCATTCGCCGCACTTGCAATTACGTCACACGCACCTGGCATTTTCCGACAGGCGCACGATTTGATTCGGGGGCTGGTCGCAAGCAGGTCGCCCCGTATAATGCCGCCATCGCCACTGGTATGGATTAACGGATTGCATATGACTGAACAGCGCCCTATTGCGGTCCTGGGAGGCGGAAGTTTTGGTACCGCCGTGGCAAACCTGCTGGCCGAGAACGGTCACGCGGTGCGCCAGTGGATGCGCGATCCCGAGCAGGCCGAGGCCATTCGCGTGCATCGGGAAAACCCCCGTTACCTCAAAGGCATCAAGATTCATCCGGCGGTCGAGCCGGTCACCGACCTGCTGGCCACCCTGACGGACTGCGACCTGTGTTTTGTCGCGCTGCCCTCCAGCGCCTTGCGCTCGGTGTTGGCGCCCCACGCCGAACGCCTGGCGGGCAAGATGCTGGTCAGCCTGACCAAGGGCATCGAGGCGCAGACCTTCAAGTTGATGAGCGAAATCCTTGAAGAAATTGCCCCTCAGGCACGCATCGGCGTGTTGTCGGGGCCAAACCTGGCGCGGGAAGTCGCCGAGCATGCGCTGACCGCCACCGTGGTCGCCAGCGAAGACGAAGCGCTGTGCGAGCGCGTCCAGGCGGTGCTGCATGGTCGTACTTTCCGTGTGTATGCCAGTAGCGATCGTTTCGGCGTCGAGTTGGGCGGTGCGCTCAAGAACGTCTACGCGATCATCGCCGGCATGGCGGTGGCGCTGGGTATGGGTGAAAACACCAAGAGCATGCTGATCACCCGCGCCTTGGCCGAGATGACGCGCTTTGCGGTGAATCAGGGCGCCAACCCGATGACCTTCCTCGGCCTCGCAGGCGTGGGCGACCTGATCGTCACGTGCTCGTCGCCGAAAAGCCGTAACTACCAAGTGGGTTTCGCCCTGGGCCAAGGCTTGAGCCTGGAAGACGCAGTGACGCGCCTGGGCGAAGTGGCCGAAGGCGTCAACACCCTCAAGGTGCTTAAGGCGAAGGCCCAGGAGGTGGGCGTGTACATGCCGCTGGTCGCGGGGCTGCACGCGATCCTGTTCGAAGGGCGCACCTTGAACCAGGTCATCGAGTTGCTGATGCGCGCCGAGCCGAAAACCGATGTCGACTTTATTTCCACCAGTGGTTTCAACTGAGGAACGCGTCATGAACGATCCGAAAGCAGCTCCCAAGTACGAATCCATTGTCCTGCGCATCCTGTGGATGCTGGTGTTTGCCCTGGTGTGGCAAGTCGCGCAGTTCATTCTCGGCGCGCTGGTCGTGGTGCAACTGATCTATCGCTTGATCTACGGCGCACCGAACCTGGGCCTGATGAATTTTGGCGACAGCTTCAGCCAGTTCCTCGCCCAGATCGGCCGCTTCGGCAGCTTCCATAGCGAGCAGAAGCCTTGGCCCTTCGCCGACTGGCCAACCCCGCGCGCGCCCGAGGGCGAAGCCGCCCACAGCGTGCCCCCGGCGCCGCACCCAGTGCGCGATGAAGAGCCAAAACTGTGAAGTTGTGGATTCTGCGCCACGGCGAGGCCCAAGGGCATGCGCGTACGGATGCCGAACGCAATCTGACTGAGCATGGCCGTGGCGAAGTGTTGCGCAGTGCTGCGCATCTGATTGGCCAGCCGCTGAGCGCCATTATCGCCAGCCCCTACGTGCGGGCGCAGCAAACCGCGCAACTGGTAAGAGAGGCGCTGGGGTTTGAACCAGAAATCCGTACGGTGCCGTGGCTGACGCCGGAGGGTGATCCACAGCAGGTGCTGGAAAAACTCGACACGGATGACAACGTGCTGCTGGTCAGTCATCAACCCTTGGTCGGCAGCTTGATCAGCTTTTTGCAGCACGGCCACCCACGCCAGCCAGAACCGATGTACACCGCCAGCCTGGCGGAACTGGAGGGCGACTTCCCGCTGGCGGGGCTGATGAGCCTGGTGAGTGTGAAGAACCCGTAGGCTATAGATTTTCCAGACTGGAACGAGCGTTCCGATGCGGTTGTGTGGCAGGATTAGGGCCGTAATAAAACCAACAAGGACAATCGCATGAGCCTGTGGCGCAACCCACCGAATATAGAACAACTCAACGCCAGCCAGAAAAACACCATCGGTGAACTGCTGGATATCCGCTTTGAAAGCTTCGACGACGAATCCCTGACCGCCAGCATGGTGGTCGATCACCGCACCCATCAGCCTTACGGTCTGCTGCACGGCGGCGCTTCGGTGGTGCTGGCCGAAAGCGTTGGCTCCATGGCGGCTTATCTGTGCATCGACGGGAGCAAGTTCTATTGCGTAGGCCTGGAGATCAACGCCAATCACCTGCGCGGTGTGCGCAGCGGGCGAGTGACGGCGGTGGCCAAGGCGGTCCATATCGGGCGCACCACGCAGGTGTGGGACATCCGCCTGACCACCGAAGATGGCAAGGTCAACTGCGTTTCCCGCCTGACCATGGCTGTGGTACCGCTGGGCGAGAACCCGCCGGCGCGATAGGCGTGGCGTGAGTGTCATCATTCCTGGCAGTTACAGTCATTGCTGTGCTGCCCAGGCATGGTGACAATCAGTCTCTGTTTTTGTAGATGGGTCCGGTATGTCGCAGCACGTGTTTTTTGCCCACGCCAATGGCTTCCCTTCGGCCACCTACGGCAAGCTGTTTGCCGCCCTGGCCCCGGAATACACAGTGGCTCACCTGCCACAGCACGGTCACGATCCCAGGTTCCCGGTGGACGATAACTGGCAGAACCTGGTGGACGAGTTGATCCACCACCTGGAACAGCAGCCGGAACCGGTGTGGGGTGTGGGCCACTCCCTGGGCGGCGTGTTGCATTTGCACGCGGCCATGCGTTGCCCGCAGCTGTATCGCGGTGTGGTGATGCTCGATTCTCCGGTATTGACGCGTGCGGACCGCTGGGTGATCCGCGCCGCCAAGCGCTTCGGTTTTATCGACCGCCTGACCCCGGCCGGCCGCACCCTGGGCCGTCGTGAAGAGTTCAGCGACCTCGACGCAGCGCGTAGCTATTTTGCCGGTAAGACCCTGTTCCGTGGCTTCGACCCGGAATGCTTCGACGCTTACCTGCAACATGGACTGTATCAAGCGGGCGACCGACTGCGCCTGCGCTTCGACCCGGCCACCGAAATCAGCATCTACCGTGGCGTGCCCCACACCAGCCCCGGTCAGGTGCGCCAGTTGAAGGTGCCGCTGGCGGTGGTGCGCGGTCGCCAGAGCCGGGTGGTGATGCGTCACCATGCCAGCGGGGTTGACCGTCTGCCCATGGGCGAAATGCTCACCATGCCCGGCGGCCACATGTTCCCCCTCGAACGCCCCCAGGACACCGCGACCTTGATCAAAACCCTGTTTACCCGCTGGGAAGCCCGTGAGCGCAGTTGCGCATGAGCACCCCGGTCGAAGAAGTGCGCCTGAGCCTGCCCCATATCGAATTGGCGGCCCATCTGTTTGGTCCCGAAGGCGGCTTGCCGGTGATTGCCCTGCATGGCTGGCTGGACAATGCCAACAGCTTTGCGCGCCTGGCGCCCAAGCTCACGGGCTTGCGTATCGTGGCGCTGGACATGGCTGGCCATGGGCATTCGGCGCACCGTCCTACGGGTGCCGGTTATGCGTTGTGGGATTACGTCCACGATGTACTGCAAGTCGCTGAGCAACTGGGCTGGAAACGTTTTGCATTACTTGGCCATTCCCTCGGTGCCATCGTTTCTCTGGTGCTGGCCGGCGCCATGCCGGAACGGGTGACTCACCTTGGATTGATCGACGGCGTGATCCCACCCACCGCCAGTGGCGAGAACGCTGCCGAGCGTTTGGGCATGGCCTTGCAGGCGCAATTGAACCTGCAGGACAAGCGTAAGCCGGTCTACAGCACCTTGGACCGAGCGGTCGAAGCGCGCATGAAAGGCTTGGTGGCCGTCAGCCGTGAAGCCGCCGAGCTGCTGGCCCAGCGCGGTTTGATGCCGGTGCCGGGTGGTTACACCTGGCGCTCGGACAGTCGACTGACCCTGGCTTCACCGCTGCGTCTGACCGATGAGCAGGCGATGGCCTTCGTGCGGCGTGTGGGCTGCCCTACGCAGTTGGTGGTCGCCGCTGACGGCATGTTGGCGAAACATCCCGAATTGCTTTCCCAGCTACCCTTTACGGTAACCACGCTGCCAGGCGGCCATCATTTGCACCTGAATGATGAGCCGGGTGCGGTCCTTGTTGCAGACTGTTTCAATCGGTTCTTCTCCGCGCCTTGACTTGGGGCGGTCAACTGCCGAGGCTGGGCGGATTGAAAGGGAGTCAACCATGAATGTTTTCAACACCGCTGTGACCTCCAATGGCCAGGGCTCGTTGAGCTTATGAGCGTGCGTAACGGCTGTATCCGTATCCTCGGGCTGAGCCTGCTCAGCCCACTGGTGTTCGCCGCCGACGTACCGGGAAGCCAGGATCTGCCCGCCGTGGCCCGGCAGGTCGACGCACAAATCGTCGATTACCGCCCCGCTGAAGAAAAAGAACGCATCTACCCCATGGGCGCGATCCGCAAGATCAGCGGCCAACTGCGCTATGAAGGCCAGGCCACCGCCCGGGGCCAAGCCACGGCGATTACCTACGAACTGCCCGCCGAACACAGCTCCGACGCTGCATTTACCTCTACCCGCGAAGCCTTGCAGGCCAAGGGCGCGCAGCTGTTGTTCTGGTGCAAGGCCCGTGACTGTGGTGAAAGCAGCCTGTGGGCCAACGAGATCTTCGGCAACGCCAAGCTGGTCGGCGCCGATGGCCAGCAGGAATACCTGCTGCTGCGCCTGGCGGCCCCGCAGGACAATTCCCTGGTGGCGCTGTACGGCATCACCCGAGGCAACCGCCGTGCCTATCTGCATGTAGAACAACTGGACGCCAGCGCACCGCTGGGCGACCTGTTGCCCACCTCCGCCACCTTGTTGCGCGAGTTGAAAAGCACCGGCGAACTGGACCTTCCAGTGCTGGGCGCAGAGCCTGACGACACCTGGCTGACGCTGATCTCCCGTGGCTTGAACCTCGACACCACCTTGCGCGTCAGCCTGTCCGGGCCCACTGCCGAAGCCTGGCGCCAGGCCCTGGTCGACAAGGGCGTGCGCGCTGCGCGTCTGGAAACCGGTACCGGTGAAACCAAAGGCCTGCATCTGCATCTGATACGCTGACCTCATATAAGGCGAACGGACCCGAGCCGTTCGCCTAAGCTTTCTTCCTACAGCCTTTTTCCGAGATACCCCATGCTCAATAACGATCGCCTGCTGGTGCAAATCCTGCTGCTGGTGCTGTTTGGTGCCAGTTTCTGGGTGATGGCGCCGTTCTGGTCGGCGCTGTTCTGGGGCGCGGTGCTGGCGTTTGCCAGTTGGCCGTTGATGGTGCTGCTGACGCGCTGGCTGGGTGGCCGTGAATCCCTGGCCGCTGGCATCCTGACCCTGGGCTGGATGCTGTTGGTGGCGGTGCCGCTGGTGTGGCTGGGCTTCAACCTGGCGGACCATGTGCGCGATGCGGTGGCGTTGATCAAGGATATCCAGGTCGACGGGCTGCCCGAGGCGCCGACCTGGCTGGGCTCAATCCCCTTTGCAGGGGAGCGCTTGGTCGGGATGTGGAACAGTATCGACGAGCAGGGCGCGGCGCTGATGGTCAGCATCAAGCCGTACCTGGGCCAGGTGGGCAACTGGCTGCTGGCGCGCAGTGCGCAGATCGGCGGCGGTATCCTTGAGCTGACCCTGAGCCTGGTGTTCGTGTTCTTTTTCTATCGCGATGGGCCACGGTTGGCGATGTTCGTCCATCGGCTGCTCGAACGCTTGATCGGTGAGCGTGCCGGTTATTACATCGAATTGGTCGCAGGGACCGTACAACGGGTCGTCAATGGCGTGATCGGCACCGCCGCCGCCCAGGCCGTGCTGGCGCTGATCGGCTTCTGGATTGCCGGAGTGCCTGGCGCGCTGGTGCTGGGTATCGTGACCTTCCTGCTCAGCCTGATTCCCATGGGGCCGCCGTTGGTGTGGATCCCGGCCACGGCGTGGCTGGCCTGGAAGGGCGATTACACCTACGCGGTGTTCCTGGGCGTGTGGGGGACGTTCATCATCAGTGGCGTGGACAACGTGCTCAAGCCGTACCTGATCAGCCGTGGCGGCAATCTGCCGCTGGTGATTGTGTTGCTCGGGGTGTTCGGCGGCTTGATCGCGTTTGGTTTTATCGGCCTGTTTATCGGCCCGACCCTGTTGGCAGTGGCGTACAGCCTGTTGATGGATTGGAGCGCGACCCAGGCTCAAGGGCGACGCGAAGACAAACCTCTCTAAGCCCTGGGCAGCCACATCACGGCGGTCAAACCGCCGCCTGGGGTTTCCTCCAGGCTCAGGCGACCGCCGAGGCGCTCAGCGGCGTCCTTGGAAATCGTCATGCCCAGGCCGACGCCACCGGAATTGCGGTTGCGTGAGCCTTCCAGGCGGAAGAAGGGCTCGAATACGGCTTCGCGCTTATCGGCCGCAATTCCCGGGCCGTGGTCGATCACGCGGATGATCAGGGCTTCACGGCTATCCTCCAGTTCAACCCGCGCCGTGCCGGCATAGCGCAAGGCGTTGTCGATCAAGTTGTTCAAGCACGAGCGCAGGGCCATCGGTTGCACCTGTAATGGCACGCAAGTGCCGGCGAACTGCACGTCGCAGCCCTGGTCCTGGGCGTTTTCACTCAGTGATTCCACCAGCGCCTGCACATCCAGCCAATGCCGGGTTTCGCTGGTGCGCTGCTCGTGCAGGTAGCTCAGGGTGGCATCAAGCATGCCGATCATATCGTCCAGGTCCTGGCGCATCTGGCCCTGCAGCCTGGTGTCGTCGATCTGCTCCAGGCGCAGCTTGAGACGTGAGAGCGGAGTGCGCAGGTCGTGGGAGACGGCGCCGAGCATGCGTGCACGTTGGCTGACTTGTTCGCGGATACGCTTTTGCATCAGGTTGAAGGTAAAGGCGGCCTGCCGCGCTTCCCGCGGGCCGGATTCGTCGAGAGGCGGGCTGTCGAGGTCCAGGCTCAAGCGTTCCGCCGCTTCGCTCAGGCGCTGGATCGGTCGGCTCAGCAGTTTGGCGCCGTACCAGGCGGCAATGATCAGTGAGAAGAACTGAAAGGTCAGGGGCACCACCGGGCCGCCAAACCAGGGGCGCGTGCGTCCCTCACGCATGGGCACCATTCTCCCGTCCGGCTGCTCGACGAAGTGCACCGGTGGCGGCGGTGGCGGTTGCCCGTAATAGTGAAACCAGAAGAACGCGAGCAAATGGGCCAGCACAATCGCCACCAGCAATACGCCGAACAGCCGACCGAACAGCGTATTGAAGGGGGCACGCATCAGCCAATATCCCGCGCGTCAAACAGGTAGCCTTCGCCGCGCACGGTCTTGATCAACTGCGGCGCCTTGGGGTCATCCCCCAGTTTCTGGCGCAGGCGCGAGACCAGCAGGTCGATGCTGCGATCAAACGCTTCGATGGACCGACCACGGGCGGCATCCAGCAACTGCTCGCGGCTCAACACCCGGCGCGGGCGCTCGATAAACACCCACAACAGACGGAACTCGGCGTTGGACAGCGGCACTACAAGGCCATCGTCCGCCACCAGTTGGCGCAGCACGCTGTTGAGGCGCCAGTTGTCGAAGCGGATATTGGCGCGTTGCTCGGTGCGGTCATCGCGTACGCGGCGCAGGATGGTCTGGATACGTGCCACCAGTTCGCGTGGTTCGAACGGCTTGGACATGTAGTCGTCGGCGCCCAGCTCCAGGCCGATAATGCGGTCGGTGGGCTCACAGCGGGCGGTGAGCATCAGGATCGGAATATCCGACTCCGAGCGCAACCAGCGGCACAGCGACAGGCCGTCTTCGCCCGGCAGCATCAGGTCGAGCACCACCACGTCAAAGGTTTCGGCTTGCATGGCCAGGCGCATCGCGGCGCCGTCGGTGACGCCGGTGGCGAGAATATTGAAGCGCGCCAGGTAGTCGATCAGCAGTTCGCGAATCGGCACATCGTCGTCGACGATCAGCGCACGGGTGTTCCAGCGCTTGTCATCGGCGGTCACCGCGCCTTTTTGCTCGTCGTTCACTGGGACAAAAGGGGTATGCATAATGCGATCATCTGCCTGGTTGTTGCGGTCAGCATAGGCGCCCAGCCCCATGGCTGGAAGTGCTGGTCGGAGGGTCGTGCGGGCGAGGCTAGCGGCGGGGCGTGTTGAGGGCATGTCGTGAATGTATCAGCTTTGAAACATTTGCCCGAAAGGCCCGTGAAATGGCGGTTGGTCAGTATTTACCGATCATCGGATCCCGCAACGCCGCTGCTTGCGCTACAATCCGCGCCGATTTCGACTTGCCTGAGAGCCCATTCCAATGTCCGTCTGCCAGACTCCT
>Ga0308160_10005225_pt1 | contig 13613 bp, 19 predicted proteins | sample PhyFR1_FD_201036 | JGI IMG/M metagenome (GOLD analysis project Ga0308160, IMG submission 201036) | Phyllosphere microbial communities from UC Gill Tract Community Farm, Albany, California, United States - DLSLF.R1 | ecosystem: Host-associated > Plants > Phyllosphere > Unclassified | place: USA...
CTTTTCCTGCCCCCCCCCCCCCCGCCCCCCCTTCAGTGCTTGACTGTCCAGCCCGGCGGCAACGGTCGCTTCTCGAACGGCAACACCGTCTTCATGGCCAAGTGTGGCGAGGGACCGTTCTCGCTCAACGGCCCGACACAGAACTGGGTTCGGCGACCTCAGAACTGTCCTTCCGTCTACCTTTTGCTCACGCTTGCCTTTGCCAATTCAGGTCATCAACCGCGGCGCCGGCTCGGTCCGTCTCGAGGGCACCAACTTCTGCCTTGACGCTGGATCGAGTGCGTTGGCCTGCCTCTCATCCCCTTCCATTGTGCGGCTTAATGACTGACACGACCTTCCATCTGCGCCTGATCTGCAGACCCCGGGAACGGCATCCAGGCCAAGATCTGGACCTGCTACGACGGCCTTACCAACCAGAACTGGTACTACACCGACGACAACCGCATCGCTGTCACCGGCGGCGACCAGTGCCTCGACCGGGCTAACGGTAACGGCGACTACGTCCAGACCTGGCAGTGTCAGTACATTCCTATCCTCTCCCCCTTCTTCGTCCCATCCCTCACCCTCTACCTCGGCCCTCCAAAACAGGCTCTACTGGCAATGAGAACCAGGAGTGGAGCGCTTAGAGTTATTTCGCCCTCACCCGGACCTCAGCTTCAACCGTTGCTCACCTCGCCCGAATCCGTACATTCTCTCCCTCTGCTTCCCAATCACCTCGCGATGCGCTTCCCCCTGTAGCTCCGCCGTACACTCGCCTGCCCCTCACTCGTCACGGACTCCGTTCTCTCCCTCGATCCGTCCCTAGCTGCCCTGCCTGCCTAGCATAGACAGACTGTATCCAAAGCTACTCTCCTAAAAAAGGCCACAGCGAGTCGAGGGAAGGAGATCGATGCAGCAAGAGGCGTAGATACAGTTTCGCGGGTGATAATTTCGTTGCGAGGAGGGAGTCGACTAGCAGGTGTGCGAGATCCTGGGCGTGAGCGGGTAGATTAGGGGGAGTGGGCCGGAGATGCGGCGAGCGGGAAGGGTTTGTCAGGCGAGCAGAGGGATGCGATGAAGTGGCCTCGGAAGAGCGGCTCCGCTGGCAACAGCGGAGGTCACCGAGAGACGAGAGGAGGTGTGTTTGCAGCGGACATGCAGATGGGAGCTGATGGAGAAAGGTTTGGCTGAGAATGGATGCTTGCGACTAGTACATGAGCTGTAGTTTGAAGCAAAGGATCGTGAGCTACGGGTCAGCTTCGCTCGCGAGCGTGGGGCGGCTGCAGTTGAGCGGGGAGAAGTGGAGGACTCACGTAGCCGATGGCAAGCAGCGGGAAGCCCGAGAGGAGGCCGAGCCAGAAGAGAACGTTGCCGGCGAGGGCGTTGTTCTTGATGGCCGGCAGCCGGCCGACCGCAATAAGCGGGATCTGGGCCATCTGGAGGGCAAAGAGGTAGAACCTAATGGACGCACAGCAGACGAGGCCGGTCGGGCGCAAGTGGCGTCAGTAACGATTCAGCTGAGGCCCCAGTTGTGCGAGCGACGCACCGCAGTTTCCTCGAAACGACGAGCATGACGAGCTCATGGCAGCATGCCGAGAGCAGGAACGTCAGGAAGGTCGCCTGGTTGCGACTGACCTTGCCGGTCGAGAGCCTGCGACAGATGGTAAGAAGCTCTGAGGGTCAGCAACCGTGAGCGCACGGAGGGTGCACAGACGATGCGTACGCACGAGGCAGTGTAGACGTGTCGGAGCAGGAAAGTCTGGGCAGGTAGCGGGGAGTGTCGCCGAGTCAGGAGAGGGAGCCATTGAGCTGATCGATAGGAGTAAAGAGAGACATACGTGAACAGGCACGTTCCACTTCTTGGCAAACTGGTCCCACGAGGTCGAGTTCCAGAAGTCTTCGGCAAAGCGCCGGTCGGCAAAGCTAAGGAAGGGAAAGCAGGGCGAAGATCTTTAGTAGAGCGGTCGCGGATTGTGTGAAAAAGGACGAGACTGAGGACCAACTAGGTGAGCTCGGCAAAGCCGTTGCAGATGCACTCGAACATGATGTACTTTGAAGAAAAGTAAGAGACGGCGTCGGGTCAGTCGAGGGAACGGACTCAGTCTTGGTCAAAGAGGACGCACGAAGATGAGCAGGTAGTCGAGGGTCATCGGCAGCGCGAGGTTGATGAAGGTGACGACCATTGAGTCGCCCGGCTTTGGTAGAGCCGGCACTGGGCGAGCAAGGGGTGGGTCAGCGCAGGGATCGACTCGAAAAGGAGCATCAGGAGGTGCAGACGAGACGCACTGATGTAGTGCTCGGTAACGAGGTAGATGAGGGCGAACGTTCCGGCCGTCGCGCTGACCTTCTCAAAGACGTAGATCGGGCGCATCCTAGCGGGCAGAGTCGAAGAGCGGAGAGCGCGGCCGGCGAGTCAGCCAAATGGTTTCAATGGCTCAGCGGTGTCTTGCGACGGGCGAGTAGCAGGTTCCGGACGCACTTAGTCGTTCGCGGCCACTCGAGCTCGTACACGAGCGTCGGGACGAGCAGGTAGTCGATGAAGTTGACGACCGAGACGTTGGCCGGCCACGTGACGCGCTTGGCGCCCGTGCTCGTCAGCTCTGCGCTGTAGAGGTCGAGGTTGCGAGCTGTCGTCGCGATGTCGTCGTTCGGGTGGAAGGCGAGCGGGTGGGCCGCCGAGGGCCGGAGCGCAGCTTGGAGCTTGGTGGAGGTCGGGCCCGATACCGACGTCGACGCCGCTGAGACGGCAAGCGTCGTCGACGTCGAGGCCGCCGGGGTCGATGGCAAGCGAGAGACGACGTTCAGCCTCTGCCGGAGGGCTGCCTCTGACAGGTGGTGCGGGTGCTGGTGCGCGTCGTCCGCGGGCGAGGCCGTCGTCGCCGTCGTCAGGTCGAGCGTCGACTCGCTCCCAGGCGTGCTAACCTCACTGCCCGGGCCAATACCGCTGCCGTTGGCACTCTCGATGAGGAGGCCCGCCCGACGAGCTTCCTCCCGTTCCAGCTGGCGACGCTCGGCCTCAGCAGACAGCTGGCCCTCGTGAGCCTCGGCGAGCGCGGCCTCGCGGCCCCCTGGGTTGGCCGCGAGCAGCTTCGCGAGCGACGCCTCGGCTTGCCGCTTGGCGAGCGCGATGTTGGCGAGGTGACCGTTGTGAGCAATGTCTTGAGTTGCGAGGGTCGCAGGGTGTCGTCGTCAGCGCGGATCTCCAAGAGCGAGCTCGGACACGAGTCGAGGGAGGAGGGGACCGACAGCTGTGGACCTTCATGAGCATGACCATGGCGTGCAGGACGAGGAAGCCAGACTGGACCCAGTACCAGTGGCTGCACAAGCGTGGACGGAAGGAGTCAGTTGGTCGGTCAGTTGGCAGGCTCGTCGATGGCCAGAAGCCCGAGCAGAGCAGATGAGCGGCGAGGCAGGCGCACCAGTTGACGGTCCAGATGACGAAGGCCATCAGGTAGGCCGTCTGGCCGACGTGCTGGACGGTCTTGACGACGTTGCCATAGGCCCACCAGCCGGCACGCATGCCTCCAACGAGGATGACCGAGAGCGAGGACGACAGGATGAGGGCAGCGTCGGTCAAGGCGAGCATGCGCCAGTCGGCCGTGATGAGCTGGGCGAATTCGGACGAGAGCAGCAAGCCGGTCCGGCTGTAGTGCTTGATGGCCGTCTGGACAAAGAGGAGGAAGAGGCCAATCCAGAAGAGGGCAAAGAAGCCTCTGAATGGGTCGCTCGCGCCCGGGCCCGAGAGGTCAAAGTGCGACTCGCGCGGCTGGAACGAGATGAGCGCCTTGAGGCTCTTTGACCCCTTGGCCCGGTAGGGCTGGACACGGACCGTGCCCTGTTCGGTCTGGAACATCGTCGACCCCCCGGCCTTCGCCAGCGGCCGGGCCGTCGTCGGATGCGGCGCGGGTGCTGTCAGCCCGTCGTCAGCCCTGCCTGGCCGCGTCGGCTGGCCGGCCCTGCTGGAGTGAACGGACGACATGGGTGTCGAACTCGACGAAGTGGTCGAAGCTACCGAGGACGAGGCCATCGTTGCTGCCGTCGACGGACCGTCGCTGCTGCTGCTGTCGACCGCCGGTCGAGGTCGTTGTCTTGAGTCGATCCTGCGTGATCGTCGCGGCAGGCCGGGCGGGCGGGAGGTACGAAGTAAGCGTCAGCTCGCTCGCTCGCTGTCAGATTTGGCTTGCCGAGCCCAGCTGACTGAAGCTAGGTCCTTGAGCAGACTGCTTCTGCGAGCTCGAGACTGGTCAAAGCCCGTCGACGAGCCCTTCTCGAGTTCGGACAGGAGCCAAGCGAGCGGCCCCTTTGCGAGCGTGCAGTGCCCTCGCCCGTGAGACCGCAGCGCGCTCCCTCGCCGAGCTCCGGTCGGAGAACTTGACACGGAAGGGTCGACTGACCTGTCTGCCATCGGTTCGCGGGTGTGTACGACGTTCTTAGGCTGGATGTGAGGGTGGCGGTCAGAGGAGAGGATGAAAGTGTGCGACGAGCCGAGGCGTCGAAAGCGCCGGCTCCGCCGCGCTGGACGCCGCCTGCTGCCGCTGGCCGCACGGCGTCATCCTGTTGGCCGTCGCAAGCAGGAGCCCCGTCCTCGAACCGCAGGACCTGCAGAACAGACCCGCTGACCACCTTCTGCCGTCGTCTCCTTGGCTCAGATGAGAGAGGAGACAGGCCCACATGTCTGCCCGGAGGTCTCCTCTTCCGCGATGAAGCGACGTACCAGACCGGCTCGCCGCTGGCCAAGCAGCTCGACACGCGGCGGCATGCGCAGCAGCTCCTTTGTCGGCCCTTCGAAGCCCTTCAGCCCGTCGCTCCCGCACTGCCCTTTCTCCTCGCATGCTCCGCCCGGGGCCGACGTCACGATGTTGGGTGACCGTCTTAAGCCTGGCGAGGCTTAAGCCAGTGGACTCGCCCAACAAGCAGCGTCTCCGGCTGGATCCCTCCCAACACCACCCACCACCCACTACCCCCCCACCCCCCTTCCCTTGAGCCTGAGTCACCCTTCCTCGACCTACGACAAGCAGCATGGCCCGCTCGCCCCTCTCCAATCCAGCCCTCTTCCTCCTGCTGGCAAGCACCATCCTACTGTCCGTCCGACCCCTCCGCCAGAGCTCCAACGGTCGACGTCCTTTGTCCCTTGACGGGACGATGAGCTGATCCAAAGCCGTCCGGTCTGCTTCCCTGCGACGCTGAGCAGCTGGCTGTGTACCTGTGCGTCTCTCGCCCCTGAGCTTAGCTCGCTCCAATCCTGACAGCCATCGCCTCCCTGGCGCATCTGCAGTCTCGACCGCCGACGGCTTCATCTGGGGCGTCTACTTCCTGCAAAAGTGAGCCTGGCGTCGCAGATCACCTGTCGCTTGAGCCAGCGGATGCTGACGGCGATCTTGCCCTTTTTGATTGCTTGACTGCAACAGCAACCGACCAGACGGCGGCAACGCCAGATTCGGTACCTTCGGCTGGTGTGCGTCCCTCTCCCTATCGGTCGACCAGACGTTGTCCTTGACGACGTCTCCTATGCTCTAAAGGTGTTGCCGACTACTGTATTCCTCGGACGCTCGGCTGGGTGTGGGAGCCACAGGTGACGAGCGAGCCGACCCTGACGCGGACGCTCGTCCTCGTCCCGATCGGTACCTCGCGCCCCCTTCTTTCTGTTCACTTGCTTTCGGCGGCTAACACCCTGCGCTTTCGGTTGGCACCCCAGCGACCGGCTTCTCGACACTGGCACTGTTCTGCCTCATCCATACGGTCCGCTCGGCCGGAGGAGCTGCTTCGCCAACGCTCATCTTGACGCTTCTCGTCCGTACCTGTCTGCATCCATCGTGTGAGCGCTCTGGCTTGGTCTGACGGCCCCCTTTGGCTCTGGAGCAGACCCTAATTGCGAGCTCAATGGCCGTCGGTTTCGTCTTTGGCGTATTCGACACCGCCCGCAAGCGCTTCTCGTCTGACGGCAGCGGCGTTGCTGCCGACTTTGGTCCGGCCGCATGGTGCGTTCGTCGTCGAAGAGAACCCACTTCGCTTGAAGGTCAGCGCTGACTGCTCGCCGTCTCTGGCGTTCTGCGTAGGATGCTCGTCGGTCCGTCCTCCCTCTCGCGAGCGCTCCCTCGCGTCGACCTGCGCTAAGCGACTGAAAGTCTACGTCTCCCAGCGGCCACGGCTTCGCTGCTGATCTGCCTCATCCTCATCTACGTCGGCCCATACAAGCGGGCGGGCGACTACGAGGTCGTCGAGAACAAGACGGGCGTCATCGTCACTTCGGCACCAACCGCTGCGCCGGCGGCCGTCGCGCCACCAGCTGTCGCGGCCGCGCCGGCGACAAGCGGCGGTGGCTGGGCGAGCCGCTTCCGCAAAACCGAGCAGACGTACACCGTGTGAGGCGGGCAGACGGGCGAGACGTCGCAGGGGGAGGTAGCATGCGGGGAAGACGGACGATGCAGCGAGGATCTGATGGACTGTTGCCGGGCGACTTTTGGCAACGATTCGGGCGTCGCTTGTTTTACGACCCTCGAGGTAGACAGGCGCACTGGTCATGCACATTCGTCGCATGCAAGAACCGTCGCATGGCGCGGTTGTAAGCTCAGCGAAAGCTCGTCGACCGGAAGGCACCACAGGGTTGCGCTCGCGCACGGCGGCGCGTTGGCGCCCAGCCGTCTGGAAGCCTGCAGGCCGACGGTCGCGTATGATGTTGCCAGGGTGGCAGACTGATGCTCTGCGACGGCGTTCAGTCTGATGGACAGAGCAGTCAGCTCGAGAGTCGCAGGCCGGCCAATGCTCGCTGGCTGTACACGTACCTCCTGCCACATGCCTGGCGGTCGGCTGCCCAAATCGGCGGCGTCGCATGTTCGGCGGCCTGGCACCTAGTCTCGCATGCCGTAGCCATCCTTGCGCCGAGGCGACTGTCCTCCGGCACCTGTTCGGTCGCCCGTCCCTCTCGGCGAGCGGTTACCGCCCTCAGAGCCGGACGACTGGCCCCGGCCACCACCACCAGACTGGCCACCACCCGATTTGCTGGCGTTCTTTACACGCCACTTCGGCAGCTCGGGTCTCGGAGTCGTCTCTGCGGCCAACCGGTCCCTGGGAAAGTCGATGTTGACGGCCGGGCGGTCGAAATGCTTGGATAGGTCGGCCTCTTTCAGCTTAGCCAGCGCCTCGGTTGCGACCTCGACCGATCCGAAGCGGACGATCGCAAACTCGTTCGGCCGGCCCGTATCGCGATGGAGGTTCCGAGAAAGCGAGCACTTCCAGCCTTCGAGAAGCGGCACCATGATGTCGGTCAGGCTGGCGTCGCTTACTTGGTGAAGGCCGCTGATGCGGAGCCTCGAGCTCGGCGGGTGGGCCTTGCGGTGCCATTCCTCCAACTCGGCGGCCCGCGCTGCCGCTTTCTCGAGCTTCCGAGCCATGAAATTCTCGCGGTTTGCGAGCTCCTCTTCGGTCTTGCCTCGGGCGGCAAAGCTGGCGACAAGCGGGCCGGCGTCATGCGACAAGGTTCCGATCTTGACCAGCGCCGCCTCGGCATCCTCGCGCGAGTCGTACCTGAGGAAGCCGTGCGCCCTGGTCGCATTGGGCTTTGGGACACCGAGCTCGACACTGCTCGGCGAGAGTTCCGGCAAGAGCTCGCGGAGACCTTCGAGGTGATGGAGTCGGGTCAGCTAGTGGACATCGACGGCTGCGGTCGGCAGGACGAGGCCGTCGCGCGCACGCGAGCGAGCTACGGCTCGAGCGGACTGGGAAGGCGAGGACGAGCGCACCGTCCTCCGTGAAGTCCATGGGGAGGTTGCCGACATAGATGCGGTCCTTGACAATCTTTCGGTTGTCGGCTCCCTTGGGCGGCCACTCTTTCTTGGACGACGGTAGCGAGGGCTTCCGGTTGCGCTCGTCGAGGTCGGAAGTGAGCGACCGAGCGAGAGCCGGAGCTGGCCGTGTTGTAGGAGCGACCGTCCGCCCGACCGACGCAAAGCCGGTGAGTCTGCTGCTACTGCCGAGCGCGACGAGAACGACGTGCGGTCCGGCCGAGGCAAAGGCACGAGCGAGGGACATGGCGGAAGGGTTGGGGGGAGGGGCGGTCGCGGTCGGCAGGAGACCGGATGCTCGGCCTCGAAGACGCTCACGTCGGTCGACGACAAGGGATGCGTACTGCAGACAGTGGCCACGTCGCCTTGCTCCCATCAACTCTTACGCGGGATCCAACTAGCTGTCTGGCGTAGACGCATCTATCGATCAGCGGATCTCGGCGTTGACGACTTACCCGAGTCGACGGCTGCAGCTCGACCGCCGACCGCAGCGCCGCCCCGACCCCCTCGGCAAGCGATTTGACGCATGAATTTCTTCGCTGCCTCCTGACCCTTGGCGAGCGCGAGCCGCTCGAGAGCCATTGCCAGTCGGGCCGACTCGGGCATCCGGTCGAGGTCGTCGGCGGCGTTCGCGACGAGCCGCTGGCGGAGGCCGAGGTCCTGCTCGGCCGCCGGCCGCTCATCCTCCCGCAGGAAGCGCGCCAGGACGTCCTCCGAGATCGACAGCGTTCCATCGCGGTGTATGCGCGCGCCATCCTTAGCCACGCCCTGCTCGACGCCCTCGCCCCGCCAGCCGCGCGACCAGAGGAGCTCCCAGACGCCCCGGTCGGCAAGGTCCTCGCACTCGAGTGCGGCCTCGACCGAGGCCTCCAATGACCGGGTCGACCAGTACGGATGGGGCGCGCTCAGCCGAGCCCAGAGCTCGGGAGTCAGCCGGTCGAGCGAGTGCGTCCGTGGCGGGGAAGGCATGAATGACGCGGCGGCGTCCTCGCCAGCGGCGGCGTTCTTGTCCTCACTGGGAGCAGTGGAAGCCGCGACGGGCTCCGAGGCCGCCAGTGTCTCGCGCAGGTGTGCAATGATCCACTCGCTGACCGTCGCAGGCGGATACGGCTCGTCGCTCGCGTAGCGAGGCAAGGTGCTGTCATTCGACATTGGCACGACGAGTCAGCACCACGTCGTCTAATGAGTCTGGGGCGACCACGATAGAGACGTACGCAACGCGCTCGCCAATCTCGACGAGCTCCTTGCCTTCCCCGAACCACTCCCAGGCCCAGCGGTTGCGCTTGACGGTGAGCGGGTCCCGCTCGAGCATCTTAAGCCGGCGCTGGCGTTCCTCGGCCTTTTTGTTCGCGACAAAGTCGCGCAGTTCGAGCGCCGCACCGGCTGGCAGGCGAGAGTCGACGGGCAGGCCTCGAGGACGCTCCTTGACTGTCTTGCCGTGGGGCGACCGCTTAGCCTTGGGCTTCGGAGCGCCGGCCTTGAAGCTCCCGGCCGCAGGACTGGCAGGGTTTGCCCGGGGAGAGCGGCTCGGCTGGCCGAGGTCCTCATAGTCAGAGGACAGGTTGAGCTCGCCCTTGCTCTTGACGAGCAACTTCCCGGCTGGCATGGCTTTGGGCCGGCCGTTCTTGGAGGACGTCACTCGAGGAGGGCTCCGGGAGGCGCTCGAGGCGGCGCACCGGCGCGAGGTCGGAGGGAGGGCGACGGCGGCGAGCAGCGGCCGGCTTACAAGGCGGCCGCCTACGCCCGCAGCCGAGCTGCAGGTCCGATGGGCGAAGAGAGGCAGGTGCTGCATGACGAAGCAACGAATCGACCTGGACAGAGGAGCAGATGTCGGGTCGAGCTTAGGGTCGTGCGGTCGTTGTCGTTGGACGCGCAGAGGGCGAGGCGCAGCGCAGGGGCGCTGTCGATGAGCTGAGACGGCGACGAGCCCTCCGCCGATTGCTTCCCATGCTCTCCTTTCTCTCGACTTTGCGACAGCGCTGTCGCTGCCGACAGCTGCCCTTTGGCTCGTTCGTCTGACCTTTCTCGCCAAGTCATCTAGACTGCCAGCCGTCGGTCGGTCTGGGCTGTCGATCGTTCTCGTCATCGAAGGCGGGCGCCCGAGCTTTCTTAATTTCCCTCCGCCCTCCCTTTGCGTCGCGCCGCGCCGGTTGCTCATTTCCCAAGGCGCGTCGACTCCCCGTCCTCCTCCTTCCACCATCAAACTCTCCCCTCCTTTCCCCCCTCCCACCTCTTTTCTCTCCCTCAGCCTCAAGGATGTGGGGTGCGTACGCGCTGCTCTCCCTTGCTTTCACGCTCGCCATGACGCGCGCAATGCCATCGCTCGGCGCCAGCCGCCGATGCTCTTCGCGTCGCGTCGCCGTCGTCGTCGCGTCCCTCCGTACCTCCCTTCCGCCCTCGTCAGCGACTGACCGTCCTTTTGCCTCTGCTGCTCTCTTTTCCAGTCTACAAGCGAGATGGCCGCAAGGAGCGCGTCGCGTGAGTGCTTCTTTTCATTCGGGGCGTCTACCGACTCTTTCTCGACGCCCTTCCTCTCCCTCCCTCATCACATTTTTCAGCCCTCGTCGCTTTCCCTCTTGCCCACCCGGACGCGTCACTGACGGACGGCCTTTCTCGTCTCCAGGTTCGACAAGATCACCGCCCGCGTTTCCAAGCTCTGCTACGGCCTCGACTCGAACTTTGTCGAGCCGATCGAGTGCGTCCGCTCCCCGCTGTCTCCTTTTGAGGGCGCTCGCTCGAGGCCATCGAGACGCGTCGTGCTGACCAACCTGACCTGGGTCGTTCGACCTCTCTCCTTCGTCGTCGTCCGCAGGATCACCAAGAAGGTCTGCATGGGCGTCCACCAGGGTGTAACGACCGTCGAGCTCGACGTGAGTCTTCCACTCCCTCGGTTCTCGCACGTTTGCCCCTTCGCGTGGCCGGCTGGCGAGGGAGCTCGCCTGGTCGGCCGACGCGTCGAGGGCGCGCGCGGCCGCGTTGAATGAACCCCGGTGGCTGATCCGCCGCCTGCTTCTCATGCCATTAGAACCTCGCCGCCGAGACAGCCGCCTACCTGACGACCAAGCACCCGGACTATGCGATCCTCGCCGCCCGGATTGCCAGTGCGTAACCCCTCTGTCGGCCCGAGCGCGCCCTCGGCGGGTGCTGACAAAGGCTCCGCTCAGTCTCCAACCTCCACAAGGAGACCAAGAAGACGTTCTCGCACGTCATCCACGACCTCTACACGTACGTCAACCCCAAGAACAACCGGCTCTCGCCCATGATCTCCAAGGAGACGTACGAGGCGATCATGGAGAACAAGGAGCAGCTCGACTCGGCCATCATCTTTGACCGCGACTTCCACTACAACTTGTGCGTCCCCTCTGTGTGCTCTCTCGGCCTCACGCCGGTGGTCCTGACCCTCGTCGCGCGTCCTTGCCTACAGCTTCGGCTTCAAGACGCTCGAGCGGTCGTACCTGCTCCGGATCGACGGCCGGGTGGCTGAGCGGCCGCAGCACATGCTGATGCGCGTCGCTTGCGGTATCCACGGCAAGAACTGGGAGAAGGCCATCGAGACGTACAACCTCATGTCGGAGCGCTACTTCACGCACGCCTCGCCGACGGTACGTCCCTTCCTCCTTCCGCGCGCGACGCTCGCTCCCCGCTACGGCAATTCCAGGTGCTGACTGGACTTTACCCGACTGGCCATGCAGCTGTTCAACGCCGGCACGCCCCACCCGCAGCTGTCGTCGTGCTTCCTCGTCAGCATGTCGGACGACTCGATAGAGGGCATCTACGACACGCTCAAGACGTGCGCCCTCATCTCCAAGACGGCCGGCGGCATTGGCCTCAACATCCACAACATTCGCGCGAAGGGCTCGTACATTGCCGGCACCAACGGCTTCTCGAACGGCATCGTGCCGATGCTCCGCGCCTACGACGCGACGGCCCGCTACGTCGACCAGGGCGGCAACAAGCGGCCGGGCGCCTTTGCGTGGGTCCTTCGCGCCCAAGTTGTCGCCGGGTGTGTTCTCGAACTCGGCGCTGACCCGTCTGTTTCTTTCTCTCGCCAGCATCTACCTCGAGCCTTGGCACGCCGACATTTTTGACTTCATCGACCTCCGCAAGAACCACGGCAAGGAGGAGAACCGCGCGCGCGACCTCTTCTACGCGCTCTGGATCCCCGACCTCTTTATGAAGCGGGTCGAGGCCAACGGCGACTGGCCGCTCATGTGCCCGAACGAGTGCCCGGGCCTGGCCGACGTGTACGGCGACGAGTTCGAGGCTCTCTTCGAGTCGTACGAGAAGGCCGGCAAGTTCAAGCGGATCGTGCCCGCCCAGAAGCTCTGGTACGCCATCATGGAGAGCCAGACCGAGACGGGTACGCCCTTCATCTGCTACAAGGACGCCGCCAACGCCAAGTCGAACCAGAAGAACCTCGGCACGATCAAGTCGTCCAACCTGTGCACCGAGATCATCGAGTACTCTGCGCCGGACGAGGTCGCCGTCTGCAACCTAGCCTCGATCGCCCTGCCGACCTACATCCAGGACGGCGTCTACAACTTCCAGAAGCTCCACGACGTCGTCAAGGTCGTCACGGGTAACTTGAACCGGATCATCGACGTCAACTACTACCCCGTGCCCGAGGCCCGCAAGTCCAACATGCGCCACCGGCCGATCGGCCTCGGCGTCCAGGGTCTCGCCGACGCCTTCATGATCCTCCGGATGCCGTTCGACGGACCCGAGGCCAAGCAGCTCAACATCCAGATCTTCGAGACGATTTACCACGCCGCCCTCGAGGCCTCGTGCGAAATTGCCGAGCGCGACGGCCCGTACGAGACATACGAGGGCTCGCCGGCCTCGCAGGGCATCTTCCAGTTTGACATGTGGGGCGTCAGCCCGTCCGAGCTCTGGGACTGGAGCTCGCTCAAGGCCAAGGTCGCCCAGCACGGCATCCGCAACTCGCTCCTGCTCGCGCCGATGCCGACGGCCTCGACCTCGCAGATCCTCGGCTTCAACGAGTGCTTCGAGCCGTACACCTCGTACGTCCGCCCTCTGCCCTCGACTCTCGACGCCGGACGAGCTGACCTTTTCGCCCCTCTGCCGCAGGAACATCTACTCCCGCCGCGTCCTCGCCGGCGAGTTCCAGGTCGTCTGCCCGTGGCTGCTCAAGGAGCTCGTCGAGCTCGGCCTTTGGGACGACGACATGAAGAACCGGATCATCGCCCACGGCGGCTCGGTCCAGAACATCGACTCGATCCCGGACGACGTCAAAGCCATCTACAAGACGGTCTGGGAGATCTCGCAGAAGAAGGTCATCGACCTCGCCGCCGACCGGGGCGCCTTCATTGACCAGTCGCAGTCGCTCAACATCCACCTGACCAACCCGACCTTCGGCCAACTCACGAGCATGCACTTCTACGGCTGGCGCAAGGGACTCAAGACCGGCATGTACTACCTCCGCACTCGGCCCGCCGCTCAGGCCATCCAATTTACGCTCTCGGCCGAGCAGATCAAGGAGGCCAAGGAGGCCACCGCTCGGGGCGCCTCCACCAAGGCTTCGGCCGCTACCCCGGCTGCCGTCCAGACGCCGGTCAAGCCGGCTCCTGCCGGCGGTATCGCCGCCGTCACTAACGGCGTCCAGAAGCTCACGTTTACCCCTTCGGCCATCTCGACCCCACCGCCGTCGGCCTTCATCCCCTCCTCGACGACGACCGAGACGCCGACCAAGTCTGCCGCCACAGCCCCGGTCTCGCTTGCCAAGACGTCGATCGTCCCGGCGATGGCTGCCACCGTCGCTGCGTCGACCGGCCACGAGGTCCTGCCGACCGAGCCGGCCTCGCCCGAGTCCGAGTCGCAGAAGGTCGGCGGCGA
>Ga0308160_10005226_pt1 | contig 13610 bp, 12 predicted proteins | sample PhyFR1_FD_201036 | JGI IMG/M metagenome (GOLD analysis project Ga0308160, IMG submission 201036) | Phyllosphere microbial communities from UC Gill Tract Community Farm, Albany, California, United States - DLSLF.R1 | ecosystem: Host-associated > Plants > Phyllosphere > Unclassified | place: USA...
CTTCATGAAGTACATCTCGCGCCGCAGCTTCGCCCCGTTCGTGGCCTACCGCATCGTGCTCGGCGTCGTCCTGCTCGTCCTGCTCGGCACGGGCGTGGTGGTCGCATGAGGTCCTGGGCAGAACCCGTCGTCCCGCGCCTCCCCGGTCTCGGCGACCTCCCGGCACTCCACGACACGTCGACCGGCACGGTGCACCCGACCGAGGTCGACGGTTCGTCGGCCGGCCTGTACGTGTGCGGCATCACGCCCTACGACGCCACCCACCTGGGCCACGCGTCGACCTACCTGGCGTTCGACACCCTGCTGCGCGTCTGGCGCGACGCCGGGGTCGAGGTGGTCTACGCCCAGAACACGACCGACGTCGACGACCCGCTGCTCGAGCGGGCGACGGCCACCGGCGTCGACTGGCGCGAACTCGCCGACGGCCAGACCGACCTGTTCCGCAGCGACATGCAGCACCTGGCCATCGTGCCGCCGACGCACTACGTCGCCGTGACCGAGGTGGTGACCGACGTCGCCGACGCCGTGGCGCGCCTCCTCGACCGGGGTCTCGCGTACCCCGTGCCGACCGACGCCTCGAGCGCCGGCGACGACCTGTACTTCGACGTCCGGGCCGCCGAACGCGACACCGACTGGCACCTGGGCCTCGAGAGCCGCTACGACGCCGACACGATGGCCCGGTTCTTCGCCGAACGCGGTGGCGACCCCGACCGCCCCGGAAAGCGCGACCCGCTCGATCCGCTGCTCTGGCGAGCGGCCCGAGACGACGAGCCGTCCTGGCCGACCACGCTGGGGGCCGGCCGTCCGGGCTGGCACATCGAGTGCACGGTGATCGCCCAGCAGCACCTCGACGTCCCGATCACCGTCAACGGGGGCGGCAGCGACCTGGTGTTCCCGCACCACGAGATGAGCACGGCGCACGGCACGGCCCTCACCGGCCGCCCCTACGCCGTCCACCACACGCACACGGGGATGGTCGGCTACCAGGGCGAGAAGATGAGCAAGTCGCTCGGCAACCTCGTCAAGGTCAGCGAACTCGTCGCTGCGGGCCACGACCCGCGCGCGGTCCGACTCGCCCTCCTGGCGCACCACTACCGCTCCGACTGGGAGTGGTTCGACGCCGAGCTCGCCGCCGCCGAGCAGCGCCTCGGCCGCTGGGTCGCCTGGGCGGCCACGAGCGAAGGAGGCGCGGTGCCGGTCACGGCCCCCACCCCCTTGGTCGTCGGCCTGCGCTCCTCCCTCGCGGACGACCTCGACACGCCGTCGGCACTCGACGCCGTCGACGCCGTGGTGACTCGGGGAACCGCCCCGTCCGAGGTCGACGTCGACGCTGTCCAGGCGTTGTTGGGCATCGACCTGCGCGCCTGAGCCCGCCGGGAGGACGCAGACGCCGACAGGCCCCAGGACGGCCCACGAGAAACGGGTCGTCCGTCCCGTTCTCCATGCATATGCATGAGTGTTCCTCATTCAGCACGAGCGTCTGCCCTACGATGGTCGGCGTGGAAACGTCGATCAACGCTCCGGCTCCGGCCGCGACGTCGAGTGACGCCCGTCGCCCACTCACCCGACGCGACACGCGCGTCGACCTCTGGATCGCCGCTCTCACCGCCGTTCTCGGCCTCGCCACGCTCTGGCTCAGTGCCGTCATCGTCGCGGACGCCGACGGGGCGGGCTCTCCCTCGATCGTCGAGAGCGTGCTGTGGCTCGTGGGCCTCTGTGCGCCGCTCGCCTTCCGCCGGCAACGGCCCGTGGCCGTCCTCGTCGTCGTGTCGGCCGTGTTCCTGGCCGCCCAGCTGAGGGGCTATCCCGACACGCTGACGCCGTCGATCGTCGAGTTCGTGGCCATCTTCACCGCGAACGCCTGGGCCGCCCGGCGCGCCCGTGCGCTCGTCGTCAGCGTCGTCGTGACCGCGGTCATGTTCGTCTGGCTCGGGGTGTGGCTGCGCTCGGTCTACGTGTCCGACGCCGAGGCCCCCGACCCCGTGACCCTCGCCACGATCGCCTACACGCTCGTGTCGAACGGCATCGTCCTCGTCACGGCCATCGCCTTCGGCCGAGCGGCCCGCGTGTCGGCCACCAGGCTGCACGCGCTCGAGCGCACGGGGGTCGAGCTGCGGGCCGCACACGAACTCGTCGCCGACCGGGCCATCAACGAGGAGCGCACGCGCCTCGCCCGCGAGTTGCACGACGTGGTCGCCCACCACGTCGCCGTCATCGGCATCCAGGCGGGCGCGGCCCGGCGGACCCTCGACCGGCCCGAGATCGCACGGGGCGCCCTCTCGGCCGTCGAGGGCACGGCGCGCACGACCATCGACGAGCTCGACCGCCTGCTGTCCGTGCTGCGGTCGCGCGACGGCGAGGCCGGGTCCGCCCCCGCGGGCCTCGGTGCCCTGCCCGAACTCATGGCCGACACGCGCGCCCTCGGTCTCGACGTCCGGTTCTCGGTGCACGGCGACGCCCACGACGTCCCCGAGAGCATCGGGGTGACGCTCTACCGCATCACCCAAGAAGCGCTCACGAACACCCTCAAGCACGGCAACGCCTCGCTCGCCGAGGTGCAGCTCCGCTACGGCGACCGCACCGTCGAGGTCGAGGTCGTCGACGACGGCCGTCCCGGCCCCACGCCCTACCCCGGGGCAGGCCTGCCACAGGCCACGGCCGCGTCCGGCGCCGGACTGGGCCAACGGGGCATGCGCGAACGGGTCGACCTGCACGGCGGTGAGCTCCAGCTCGGCCCCCGACCGCGCGGGGGCTACCGGGTGCACGCCGTCCTGCCCGTGAGCGCCTGCGCCGACGCCCGCCCCCGCGACCACGTCGCCACCGATCCCTCGGGGAGACCATGACCGACACGACCGATCCCGTCACCGTCCTGCTCGTCGACGACCAGGACCTCGTCCGCACGGGTTTCCGCATCATCCTCGACACCGCGCCCGACGTCCGCGTCGTGGGCGAGGCCTGCGACGGGCTCGAGGCCGTCGACCTCGTCCGACGACTCCGCCCCGACGTCGTCGTGATGGACATCGAGATGCCCGTCCTCGACGGGCTCGAGGCCACGCGCCGAATCCACGCGCAGTCTCCCGAGGGCGGCCCGGCGGTCCTCGTCCTCACGACCTTCGGCCGGGACGACTACGTCTTCCGGGCCCTCCAGGCAGGGGCGAGCGGCTTCCTGCTCAAGACGGCCACGCCCGAGGACCTCATCGAGGCGATCGCCGTCGTGCACCGCGGCGACGCCCTGCTCTCGCCCCAGCTCACCCGTGCAGTCGTCGAACGCGCCGTGGGCGACCCGGCGAGGTCGCGGGTCGTCGTCCCCAGTCCGGCCCTGGCGACCCTCACCGAACGCGAACGCGAGGTCCTCGACCGGCTGGCATCCGGGGCCTCGAACGCCGAGATCGCCCGTCGGCTGTTCCTCGGCGAGGCGACGGTCAAGACGCACGTCTCGAACGTTCTCGGCAAGCTCGGCCTCCGTGACCGGACGGCGGCCGTGGTGTTCGCCTACGAGAACGGCGTCGCCGTCCCGGGCGAGCCCGCCGCCTGAGCGAGGTCGTCGATCCGGGCCTCCGAATCCGGCCCGACGGGGCCACGGCAGAGTGACTCAGGGGACGGGGGGATACCGCGGGTCGTCCGGTCGGCCGTCCCCGCCCTTGCCGTCGCGTCGCCGCAGGTAGCGTTCGAACTCCTGCGCGATGGCCTCCCCGCTCGCTTCGGGGCTGTCCACCGTGTCGCGAGCCTGCTCCAGCTGTTCGATGTAGCCGGCCATGTCCTCGTCGTCGGCCGCGAGGGCGTCGATGCCGGACTCCCAGGCCGTCGACTCGGCGGCCAGCTCGCCGCGGGGGATCGTCACGCCCGAGAGCTCGTCGAGCTTCTCGATGAGCGCGAGCGTCGCCTTGGGCGACGGGGCGTTGTGGACGTAGTGCGGCACCGAGGCCCAGATCGACAGGGTCGGCACGCCGGCGGCCTCGACGGCGTCGGCGAGGACCGACAGGATGCCGACCGGCCCCTCGTAGGTGCTGCGCTCGAGGGTGTACTCGTCGCGGACGGCCTCGTTCTCGCTGCTGACGAAGACCGAGATGGGCCGCGTGTGGGGGACGTCGGCGAGCATGGCCCCGAGGAACACCACGCCCGTGACGTCGTGCACGTCGATCAGGTCGACGATCTCGGCGGCGAAACCCCGCCAGCTGCGCGACGGTTCGGCACCCAGCAGCACGAGCACCTCGGTGGCGGGCGACGCGGGGTCGCGGGGGAGGACCGTCGCGGCGTCGGCGGCCGCGTGCAGCTGGATGCGGGGCCACACGAGGGTCCGCACCCCGTCGTCGTCGAGCCCCACCTGCGGACGGTTGAACTGGTAGTCGATGTACCGTTCGCCGTCGAGCTCGGCCACCGGTTCGAGCGAGAGCGTCTCGACCAGGCTGCGCGCGACGCCGCTGGCGGCCTCGCCGGCGTCGTTCCAGCCCTCGAAGGCCACCACCAGCAGGCGTCCCGCAGCGAAATCCGACGTGTTCGTCAACCTGAGTCCTCACCGTGCCGGAAGGGCGTCCGGCGCTTGACCCTCCACGATAGACCGTGACCGCCACCAGGAGGCGCGGGCCGGGAGGCCACGGCGGTCACGCCCGGTAGACTCGTCCGCCGTGACCGAAACCCTGCCTGCCGCCGTCCTGTGGGACATGGACGGAACCCTCGTCGACACCGAGCCGTACTGGTTCCTCTGCCAGGTCGAACTGGTCGAGTCGTTCGGCGGCACCTGGAGCCGCGAGGACGGCGACGCCATGATCGGCAGCGGCCTGTGGCAGTCCGCGCGCGTCCTGCAGTCCCACGGCGTCGACCTGTCCGAGGACGAGATCATCGACCGCCTGACCACCGCGGTCCTCGAGCGTGCCGCGGTCGAGATCCCCTGGCGTCCCGGCGCGAAAGAGCTCCTCGCCGAGCTCCGCCGCGAGGGAGTCCCGACGGCCCTGGTCACGATGTCGATCCGTCGCATGGCCCAGTTCATGGTCGACGCCATCGAGTTCGAGGCCTTCGACGCGATCGTCGCCGGCGACGACGTCGAGCACGCCAAGCCGCACCCCGAGGCCTACCTCCGGGGCGCCGCACTGCTGGGCGTCGACCCCGCCGACTGCATCGCCATCGAGGACAGCACGCCCGGCCTCGCCTCGGCCGTGGCCGCCGGCACCGTCGCGATCGGCGTCGAACACCACGCGCCGCTCGCCGACGACGGCCCCTACATCCGCCGCGACACCCTCGTCGGCACCACGGTCGGCGACCTCCGCGAACTGCACCGTGCCGGGCGCGCCGTCCGCGACCAGGCGACCTCCGACTCCTGACCCCGGTGCGCACGCCGCCCCTCCTGCGCCCCTCGGGGTGCGACCCGATCGAAAGCAGCACCCCCGCATGACCGCGTTCCGCCGCCAGTCCGGCCCCTTCGTCGAAGGCGACAAGGTCCAGCTCACGGGCCCCAAGGGCAAGATGAACACCATCGTGCTGACCCCGGGCGCCGTGTTCCACACGCACCGCGGCATGATCGCGCACGACGACGTCGTCGGGCTGCCCGACGGGTCGGTCGTCCCGAGCACGACCGGCGACGAGTACCTCGCGCTCCGTCCGCTGCTGAGCGACTTCGTGATGTCCATGCCCCGCGGTGCCGCCATCGTCTACCCGAAGGACGCCGCACAGATCGTGGCGTTCGCCGACATCTTCCCCGGCGCGACCGTCGTCGAGGCGGGCGTGGGTTCGGGTGCGCTGTCGCTGTGGCTGCTGCGCGCCGTCGGCCCCGAGGGACGCCTGGCGTCCTTCGAGCGCCGTCAGGAGTTCGCCGACGTGGCCGAGGGCAACGTCGCGAGCTTCTTCGGCGCCGAGCCCGAGAACTGGTCGGTCACGGTCGGCGACCTGGCCGACGAGCTCCCGACGGCGATGCCCGACGGGACGGTCGACCGGGTCGTGCTCGACATGCTCGCGCCGTGGGAGAACGTCGACGTCACGGCCGACGCGCTCAAGCCGGGCGGCCTGGTGATCTGCTACGTCGCCACGGCCACCCAGCTCTCGCGGACGGCCGAGGCCCTGCGCGCCTCGGGGTCCTTCACCGAACCCGACGCGTCCGAGACCCTGGTCCGCGGCTGGCACGTCGAAGGCCTCGCCGTCCGCCCCGACCACCGGATGATCGGGCACACCGGCTTCCTGATCACCGCACGACGGCTGGCCCCCGGCGCGGTGCTCCCGCAGCTCAAGCGCCGCCCCTCCAAGTCCGACTACAGCGAAGCCGACGTCGAGGCCTGGACCCCCGGGGCCCTCGGCGAGCGGTCGGCCAGCGACAAGAAGCTGCGCAAGACCGCCCGCCAGGCCCGGACGGCCGCCGACGCCGCCATCGCGGCGACCGGAGCGGTCGACGTCGGCACCACCGACGGCTCGTCGACCGGTTCCACACCGGCCTGAGCGTCACGGGGCGCCCCGATCGCCCCCGCTAAGCTGTCCCCGCATCCGAACGACCCGACCGGTCGCCCCACTCGACCCCCGGTCGCCTCCACGAAATGAGTCCCCGTGCGCACCATCCCCGCCCTCGTCGTGACGGTCGGCCTGCTCGCCTCGATGACGGCCTGCTCGACCACGGCCGGCCCTGGCTCGACCGGCTGCCCCCCCACGGGCGACGCCGCCTCGGTCGTCACGGCGACCGGTGACTTCGGCACGAAGCCCGACGTCGACGTGCCGACCCCGATCGTGACGAAGAAGACCGAGGTCTCGACGCTCATCCAGGGCGACGGTCAGCGACTCGTCGACGGCACCCCGGTCGTCATCGACTACACCCTCTTCGACGGCTCCACGGGGCAAGAACTCGAGGACAGCGGCTACGACGGCTCGACGAACGTCCCGTTGACCGTCGGTGGCCAGACCCTCGCCCCGCTCGTCGACGCGCTCGAGTGCTCCACGGTGGGCTCGCGCGTGGCGGTCGCCGTCAAGGCGAGCGACCTCTCCGCGTCGATCAACGGTGCCGCGGCGACCCCGAACGACGACCCCGACGCCGCCTACGTCGCCGTGGTCGACGTCAAGCGGGCGTTCCTCGCGAAGGCCGACGGGGCCCTCCAGCTCGGCGCGAACGGCCTCCCGGCCGTCGTCACCGCCCCCGACGGCGCACCCGGCATCACGATCCCCGCGGGCGACGCACCGGCCGACGAGGTCGTGCACCTCGTCCGCAAGGGCCACGGCACGACGCTGACCGCCGACGACACGGCCGTGGTGCAGTTCACGGCCGTCACCTGGAGCCAGCCGTCCACCGTCGCCGGCTCGACCTGGACGAACGGCGGATCGGCGACGCCGGTCGACCTCGGCGACGAGCAGATCCCCGACGACATCCGCTCGGCCCTGGTGGGGCAGCAGGTCGGCTCGCAGATCATGGTCGTGCTCCCCGCGTCCGCCGAAAGCGGCGGCTCCGCCTACGTCTACGTCTTCGACGTGCTCGGGGCGATCCGATGACGCTGCCCTGCTGAGCCGGTCGCCGTGCCCGCTGCCCGCACCCCCCGCGTCCCCGTCGAAGAGCGCCTGTTCAGCCTCGTGCTGGCCCTGCTCGCGACGGATTCCGGGCTGAGCAAGACCGAGATCCTGTCGACCGTCCAGGGCTACCGCCAGAAGTACTCACGCGCCGGCGACAACGCCGCTCTCGAGCGGCAGTTCGAACGGGACAAGGACGACATCCGCGAACTCGGCGTCCCCCTCGAGACGATCGACGACCCCTCGGCGGCGGGCAACAACCAGGCCCTGCGCTACCGAATCCCTCGCGGGGCGTACGAACTGCCCGAGGACATCTCGTTCTCCTCCGAAGAGACCGCCCTCCTCAACCTGGCCGCGATGGTCTGGCGCGAGGGGTCCCTCTCGCACGAGTCCCGCCGGGCCCTCCTCAAGCTCCGGTCACTCGGCGGCGCGGCGAGCGTCCCCGAGCTCGAGTACGCGCCTCGACTCCGCTCTCGGGACGCGGCGTTCGAGCCGCTGCGCACCGCGCTCGACCGCGGCGTCGTCGTCCGGTTCGACTACCTCAAGCCCGGAGACGAGGCCGCCCGACGGCGTGAGGTCGCTCCGGCTGCCTTGGTCCAGCACCACGGTCGGTGGCTGGTGTCCGCGGTCGAGGTCGGCACGGGAACGCTCAAGACGTTCCTGCTGTCGAGGGTGGTCGGACCCGTCCAGCTGACGTCCACCCCGTTCACGCGCCCCGACGACGCCACGGCCGACCGTGCGCTGGCCGACCTCGAGCAGGTCTGGCGCGACCGCACCGCGACCCTCCGTGTCGAGCCGACGTCCGACGCCGAGACCCGACTCGGCAAACGCCGCGGCACCACGCGCGTCGATGCCGACACCCTCACCGTCCACTGGACCGACGAACACCTGCTCGCCGACGAACTGGCCTCCTTCGGACCCGAGGTGACGGTCGTCGAGCCCGAGAGCCTGCGCCTCCTCGTGCGGCACCGACTCGCGAACGTGCTCGCCGCCCACGACGACGCCGTCGACGGAGGCGTCCGTGGCTGAATCCCGGGGGGCCCTCCACGCCGCCGACAAGCTCGCCTTCCTGCTCTCGCTCGTGCCGTGGCTGATGGACCACGAACGCGTCAGCGTGGCCGAGGCCGCCGCGCACTTCGGCGTGAGCGTGACCGAGATCCGCCGGGCGGTCGAACTGATCGCCGTCTCGGGCATCCCCGGCGAGACCACCCAATACCAGCACGGCGACCTCTTCGACATCGCCTGGGACGACTTCGAGCAGAACGACGTCATCGTGCTGACCAACCTCGTCGCCATCGACGACTCGCCACGGTTCTCGGCTCGCGAGGCCGCCGCGCTCATCGCCGGGCTGCAGTACCTGTCGTCGCTTCCCGAGAACGCCGATCGCGCGGCCATCGCCACCCTGATGAGCAAGCTCTCCCGAGGGGCCTCCAGCGAACCGAGCCAGGTCGCCGTCGACCAGTCCGAGACGAACGAGGTCCTGGGGCTCGTCGGACGGGCGGTCGAAGCCGGCGTCCAGCTCGAATTCGACTACCGCGGCACCCGCGGCGTCGCCGAGCGCCGCCGGGTCGACCCGCTGCGGGTCGAGTCGGTCGATGCCGACTGGTACCTCAGGGCCTGGGACCACCTGCGCGAGGCTCCTCGCACGTTCCGGCTCGACCGCATCGCCGCGCCGGCGCTCACCTCGACGCCCATCGCTCACCGGGCCGACGATGTCACCTTGCCCGAGACGCTCTTCGAGGGGTCTCCGGACGACCTCGTCGTGGTGCTCGACCTCGACGCGGCCGCGGCCCCGCTCCTCGCGGACTACGGCCCCGACGAACCCGAGCCCCTCGAGCACGACCGCGTGCGACTCCGACTGCGCGTCAACCGCCTCGGCACGCTCTGTCGTCTCGTGGCAGGGCTGCCGGGTCGCCCCGAGGTCGTCGCGCCCGAGTCGGCACGCTCGGCCGTGGCGGACTGGGCCCGTCGGGCGATCGAGCGGTATGACGCCGACCCGCCCCGCGCCTCCTAGGCTCTCCGGCCCCACCCGCGCTGTGGATCGTCTGCGCCGCGCCCGTCGCCGACGACCCCGCACGATAGACTGATCGTCACCCTGTCCCGCAAGGAGACCCCATCATGTTCGGAAACGCACTCTCAGGCTGGCACCTGATCATCATCCTGGCGATCGTCCTGCTCCTCTTCGGTGCGCCGAAGCTCCCCGCCCTCGCGAAGAGCATCGCGCAGTCGATGCGCATCTTCAAGAACGAGGTCAACAGCGACAAGAAAGAGTCGGCGGTCGACGACGACTTCGACGACCGTCCGGTCCGTCGATCCGACGACTCGTCCGCCCGGTACACCGACGGATCGACCGCTCGCCGCTCCGACGACGGCTACCCGTCGCCGAATCGCGACGTCCCGCCGAAGTCCTGACGCGTGGCCACGACGACGACTCGTGGCGACAGCACTCGGGGGAGGGGCACCGGCCGCAGCCGTGGCCGCGACGGCAAGATGTCGCTCGGCCAGCACCTGCTCGAGCTGCGCAAGCGCCTCTTCATCTCCGCCCTGGCCCTCATCCTGGCCGCTGTCGCCGGTTGGTTCCTCGCGCCGTTCGTCCTCGACGCCCTGAGATCACCGGTCGAGGCCATCGCCGCGGCGCGGACGGGTGAGACCACCCTCAACTACTCGAACATCACCGGCGCGTTCGACCTCAAGCTGCAGATCGCGGTCACCGTCGGTGTCGTCATCTCGAGCCCCGTGTGGCTCTACCAGGTCTGGGCCTTCATCGTCCCGGCTCTCGTGCGCAAAGAGAAGCTCTACGCGGTCGGCTTCATCGGCACGGCCATCCCTCTCTTCCTGGGCGGCTGCCTGGCGGGCTGGTACGTCCTTCCCCACATCGTCGAGGTCATGACCGGCTTCGTCGACACCCAGGACGCCACGATCATCGAGTCGAAGGTCTACTACGATTTCGTCCTCAAGCTGGTCCTCGCCGTGGGCATCGCCTTCGTCATGCCGGTGTTCCTCGTGCTGCTGAACTTCGTGGGCGTCGTCTCGGCCGCCGCGATCGTCAAGGGGTGGCGCGTGGCCATCCTCGTCATCGTCCTGTTCACCGCCATCGCGACGCCGTCCGCGGACATCTTCTCGATGTTCCTGCTGGCGATCCCGATGATCATCCTGTTCTTCCTCGCAGCCGGGGTGGCCTGGCTGCACGATCGCCGGGCCGCCAAGCGCGCCGCGGCCCTCGACGCCGAGCTGGCGGCGGGGTGACCCGATGAGCCCCGACCTCAGCCCGGCGGAGCGCTTCGCCGCGGCGAAGACACGCGTGAAGACCCCCAAGCTCCAGGCCTTCCGGTCCCGCCTGGGCTTCACCCTCGACCCGTTCCAGATCGCCGCCTGCGCCGCCCTCGAAGAAGGTGACAGCGTCCTCGTCGCCGCTCCCACGGGCGCCGGCAAGACGCTGGTGGCCGAGTACGCCATCCACCTCGCCATGCAGGACCCTCGGGCCAAGGTCTTCTACACCGCCCCGATGAAGGCTCTGAGCAACCAGAAGTTCCAAGAGCTGGTGGCCGAGTACGGCGCGTCCGAGGTCGGGCTGCTGACCGGCGACACGAACGTGAACTCACGGGCGCGCATCGTCGTGATGACGACCGAGGTCCTCCGCAACATGATCTACGCCGGGTCCGAGATGTTGACCGACCTGCGCTACGTCGTCCTCGACGAGGTCCACTTCCTCGCCGACCGGTTCCGCGGCGCGGTGTGGGAAGAGGTCATCATCCACCTGCCCCTCGACGTCCGGCTCATCTCGCTCAGCGCGACGGTGTCCAACGCCGAAGAGTTCGGTGACTGGTTGCAGACGGTCCGCGGCAGCACCGAGGTGATCGTCTCCGAGGACCGCCCCGTGCCCCTCGACCAGCACGTCCTCGTCGGGGGCAAGTTCCTCGACCTGTTCGACTCCTCGGGGCAGGCGGCGACGAACCGGGTGAACCCCGAGCTCCTCCGGGCGACCTCGCTCGGGCGGCGTGGTGGTCGCAGCGGCGGACGGCGGGACTCCCGTTCCGCGGGACGGACGGGCCCCCGGGGCCACGTCGTCCCGCCCACGCAGGGCGGCCCCGGACGCCTCGACCGCTGGAAGATCGTCGAGATGCTCGACGACCAGAACCTGCTTCCCGCCATCTTCTTCGTCTTCAGTCGGGTGGGCTGCGACCAGGCCGTGTCCCAGGTGCTGAGGTCGGGCATCCGCCTGACGACCGCCGACCAGCGTCGAGAGATCCGCGAGATCGTCGAGGCCCGCTGCCGCACCCTGCGCGACGAAGACCTCGCGGTGCTCGGCTACTGGCGCTGGCTCGACGGGCTCGAGCGGGGCGTGGCAGCCCACCACGCCGGCCTGTTGCCCGCGTTCAAAGAGGTCGTCGAAGAGCTGTTCCAGAAGAAGCTCGTCAAGGTCGTGTTCGCGACCGAGACGCTCGCGCTGGGCATCAACATGCCGGCCCGCACCGTCGTGCTCGAGAAGCTCGAGAAGTTCAACGGCGAGGCCCGGGTGCCCATCACCCCCGGCGAGTACACCCAGCTGACCGGTCGAGCCGGCCGTCGTGGCATCGACGTCGAGGGCCACTCGCTCATCCAGTGGCAGCAGGGGCTCGATCCGCAGGCCGTCGCCTCGCTGGCCTCACGACGCACCTACCCGATGAACAGCAGCTTCCGGCCGACGTACAACATGGCCGTGAACCTCATCGAGCAGTTCGGTCGATCGCGCACCCGCGAGGTGCTCGAGACCTCGTTCGCCCAGTTCCAGGCCGACCGCTCGGTCGTCGACCTGGCCCGCAAGGTGCGGTCGCAGCAGCAGTCGCTGGACGGCTACGCCGCGTCGATGGCCTGCCACCTGGGCGACTTCGGCGACTACACGATGTTGCGTCGCGAGGTGGGCGACCTCGAGAAGCAGGGGGCGGCTCGTGCCGACTCCCAGTCGCGGGCCGAACGCGACAAACGTCAGCGACGCATCGTCGAACTCCGACGGCAGGTCCGGCAGCATCCCTGCCACGCCTGCCCCGATCGCGAGCAGCATGCCCGCTGGTCCGAGCGCTGGTTCAAGCTCAAGAAGCAGACCGACCAGCTGTCGGCGCAGATCCGCAGCCGGACCGGCGCCGTGGCCAAGGTCTTCGACCGCGTCACCGACGTGCTGCTCGACCGCGGCTACCTCCTCCCGACGGGCACGAGCTCCGGAGGCGCGGGTCGCGTCCCAAGGGACGCCGAGGTCACCGTCGCCCCGACCGGTCGCACGTTGCGCCGCATCTACGGCGATCGCGACCTGCTCGTGGCCGAGAGCCTCCGTCTCGGCCTGTGGAACATGCTCGACGTGCCGTCGATGGCCGCCATGGCCGCGACGCTCGTGTACGAGCCCCGGCGGGACGAGGGCCAGCTCTCCGAGCGGTTCCTGCCCCGGGGCGAGTTCCGTGCCGCCCTCGACGCCACCCAGCTGCTCTGGGCCGAGCTCGACGACCTCGAGCACGAACACCGCCTGCCCGGCAGCCAGCCCCCGGCACCGGGTCTGGCCCTGGCGATGCACCGTTGGGCCCGAGGCGCCGCACTCGACTCGGTGCTCGACGACGCCGACCTCGCAGCCGGCGACTTCGTGCGCTGGACGAAACAGACGATCGACCTGCTCGACCAGCTGTCGGTCGTGGGGGACCTGCCGGTCGGCCCGACGGCACGACAGGCACTCGACGCCGTCCGTCGCGGCATCGTGGCCTACACCGCGGTCGGCCCCTGAGTCCTCTTCGCACCGAGGCCGGGCGGCGGTCGACGACGACCGGCCTCCCAGACGCCGCCACCTAGAATCGCGGGGTGTCTTCCCGAGCGACCGACGTCCGACTGCCCCTCTGGCTGGCCCTGATCGTCGCGCTCGGCGCCGGCGCCGTCCTCGACGGCGGCTTCCCCGACGGTGACGTCTGGCCGCTGACGTTCGTCGGCATCGGATTCGTGCTGTTGGCCCTCCGAGGCCGGTCGCTCGGCGGCTCCTTCCTGGTCGGCCTCGTGGCGGGCTTGTCCTTCTACCTGATCCACATCTCGTGGGCGACGCTCTTCCTCGGCGTCGTGCCCTGGGCCGCCCTGTCGACGCTCGAGGCGCTCTTCTTCGCCGCCGGGGCGATGCTGATCACCCT
>Ga0308160_10005230_pt1 | contig 13609 bp, 18 predicted proteins | sample PhyFR1_FD_201036 | JGI IMG/M metagenome (GOLD analysis project Ga0308160, IMG submission 201036) | Phyllosphere microbial communities from UC Gill Tract Community Farm, Albany, California, United States - DLSLF.R1 | ecosystem: Host-associated > Plants > Phyllosphere > Unclassified | place: USA...
TGGTCCAATAAGGCTGACCGGCGCCGGATCTTGAAGTACAACTACTCGGATGCGCCGTGGGTTTTGATGAACCTGGACGGGCTCGAAGAGGACATCAAGCAGGCGATGCGGCGTGACCCTGCTGAGGCGGAACGCTTCTACGGTAATCGTCGCGTGCAGGGCTCTGGTTCGTGGTTGACCGAGCTTTCGTGGGACGGCAAGGCTGCTCCGCGTGAGGTGCCAGACGGTACACCGATTGTGGTGGCCGGCGACTTGTCGAACAACAACGACTGGACTGGGTTCCGGGCCATGACGGCTGATGGGTACCAGTTCACTCCGACGTATGGTCCGAACAGTGAGCCGACGATTTGGAAGCCTGACGGTTTGGCCGGCTTGATCCCTCGCGGCGAGGTTCGGGCTGCGTTTGACGAGCTCCAAGCGCGATTCAAGGTTGTGCGGGCGTACTTCGACCCGGCAGGTTCTGCTCGTGGCATCTCCGCTGAGGCTGACGCAATGGAGGTCCTAGAGGACGACTCCTGGCGACTTGAACTGAAGCAGTGGCAGGCACAGTACAAGGACGAGGACGGCAAGCCCACGGTGTTCGCGTGGGAAACGTCGAGCGTCACGAAGGTGCACCCAGTGCTGGAGTCGTTCAAGCAGGCGGTGAACGGCGAAGAGTCGGTGTTCCGGCACGACGGTTGCCCCACGACCAAGACGCACATTCTGAACGCGATTGTCCGGGCCAGAACCGGCCAGCGCTACATCATCGGCAAGCCGAATGAAAACCAAAAGATAGACCAGGCCATGTCATCCATTCTCTGCTTCGAGGCATGGTCTGACGCGCTCGTGGCAGAAGAGTTTGCCAATGAAGAACCCGACAATCGGATGTTTGTTTTCTAACGGAAGGGGTGCGCTGTGGCGTTGAGCCTGGAGGATACCCAGCTTGTGTCGGCTTTGGCGATGCAGGCAACGGCGCAGTCTCGTGATGACCTGAAGAATGACCGCTATTACGAGGGTTCGCAGCGTCTAGAGCATATTGGGTTGGCTGTGCCGCCTGAGTTGCGCCGGTTTGAGACGATGGTTAACTGGTCGCGTGTGACGGTTGATTCTGTTGGGGACCGGTTGAAGATGCGCCGGTTCTTCATGCCTGGCGAAGAGAAGGCGTCGGCTGCTTTGCGTGAGGGTTGGGACGCTAACAACCTTGATTCTGAGTCGGTGATTCATCATCAGGAGACGATGATTCTTGGCCGTGGGTTCGTGACGGTAGGTGCGAACGAGGAAGACCCTGAGCACCCGCTGATTACGGTTGAGTCGCCGCGTGAGATCACGGTGAACATTGACCGCCGGCACCGTCGCATCAACGCGGCATTGCGCATGTACGGTCAGGACTCGAACCTGCAACCGAATCTCGCCACGCTATATCTGCCGGATTCCACGCAGTGGCTGGAGCGGCAGAGCAACGGCAAGTGGCTGGTGCAGGACCGCGACGACCACCGGCTCGGCCGCGTCCCGATTGTGATGTTCCTGAATCGGCGGCGCGTTGGACGCTGGTATGGCGTCTCGGAGATGCAGGACGTTATCCCGCTTGTGGATGCTGCTGCACGGTCGCTTACGAACCTCCAGATCGCCGCGGAGACTCATTCAGTCCCGCAGAAGTACGTGCTCGGCATGTCTAAGGGCGACTTCGTGGATGCTGACGGCAACCCGATCCCGGCTTGGCAGGCGTATTTCTCCGCTATTTGGGCGAACGCAAACAAGGACGCGAAGGTTGGGCAGTTCACGGCGTCTGATTTGAAGAACTTCCACGACACAGTGAACCATTACGGCCAGCTTGCGTCTTCGATTACTGGCCTGCCTACACGGTATTTCGGTCAGACGAGCGTGAACCCTGCAGCTGAGGGCGCTATCCGGGCTGATGAGTCCCGGCTGATCCTGAACGCCGAGCGTAAGCAGGCGAACTTTGGTGACGGCTGGGGCTGGGTTATGGCCCTGTATGAGCGGTTCCGCACTGGCGAGTGGCCTGATGGGAACCGGATCAACACTGAGTGGTACGACGCCGGCACCCCGACGAGGGCGCAGACGGCCGACGCGATGTCGAAGCTGTACGCGGCCGGCAATGGTGTCCTGTCCCGTGAGGGTGTTTGGGATGAGCTGGACTGGTCCGAGGCTCGCAAGGATCGTGAGCGCGAATACTTCGCCCGACAGACGCAGGACCCGTACCTTGCCACAATTGCCGCTAAGGGGGCTGTGAATGTTGCAGCAACTACCGGAGGCGGCGTCTAGTTACGCGCTGGCGCAGCGCGCCGAGATTGGTGCTGCTGTGGCGGCGGCGTCCCGTTTGTGGCGGGGCATGGGCGATGATTTCGATTCGTCGTATGCCCGCCTTGAACCGGCGTTGCTGGCTGTGTTGTTCACGGCTCAGGAGAGGGTTGCGGATGGCGCGCTTGCGTATGTGCCGGATGTTTTGGACGAGGTTGGCGGGGCTGTTGGCACTCCGGTGTATGAGTCGGCCGGGGCACGGTTTGTTGGTGTCGCTGGTGATGGTCTGCCGGTCGCGTCGATGGCGTATGGGGCTGTAATTCAGGCTAAGCAGTTTGTCGCTGCTGGGCATTCCCCGGCTGAGGCTTTGGCGGCTGGGGGCAGGCATCTGACGCTGACCGCTGGGACGATGCTATCTGACACGGGCAGGGCTGCTGAGAAGGTGTCCGGCGGCGCTCATCGGGTGAAGCTGTGGACGCGGATGCTGAACCCGCCGTCGTGCGCCCGGTGCGTGATCCTGGCGGGAAAGACCACCACAAACGCCACTGCCTTCTTGCGGCACCCGGGCTGCGACTGCCGCAACGTCCCGTCCACTGAGAACACTGGCGAGGATGCGCGCACGAACCCCAAGGATTACCTTGATGGGCTGTCGGAGGCCGAGCAGGACCGGGTTCTCGGGTCTAAGGCTAACGGGCGTGCGTTCCGTGATGGCGCTGACATGAATCAGCTCATCAACGCTTACCGCACGTCTGGCGCTGTCCGGCCGGCGCAGGTGTACGGCGTTGGCATCAAGTACACCCGCGAGGGCACGACGCGCCGCGGTCACGCCTACTGGCAGATGTCACAGGCCGGCTACGTCAAGGAACAAGGTGTGTTCCGTGATGGCTCCAAATACTTCCGGGCGAAGTCACCGCGACTCATGCCCGAGTCGATCTATTCCATTGCCAAGGACCAGGAAGACGCTAAGCGGCTCCTGAAGCTCTACGGCTGGGTCGTCTAAGACCCCCAAAAGTTCCCGCCGCGCCGCGGTGGGTTTTCTGGCCCCGCATGGGGCCTTTTCCATGTCAACCCACCAACGCCGCACGGCCGAGGGAAACCCGCACGGGAGATACACCATGAGCGAAACACCAGTGGCGCCGGCAGCACAGCCGACCACACCTGAACCCGCAAGCGAAGCAGCCAAGACGCCGGCCCCTGCACAGGAGACGGACTGGAAGGCCGAAGCTCGCAAGTGGGAGGAACGCGCTAAAGCGAACAAGTCAGCAGCGGACGAGCTCGCCAAGATCGAAGAGGCGAATAAGACCGCCGAGCAGAAGGCCGCTGAACGCCTCCAGGCCGCCGAGGCGCGAGCCGCCGAGCTCGAACGCAAGGCGGACAGGGCCGAGGTCGCAGCAGCGAAGGGCGTGCCCATCGATCTCATCTCCGGCAAGAGCCGGGAAGAGATGGAAGCCGCCGCTGATCGGCTCATCGCGTTCAAGGGTGTTTCCCCTCAGACCCCGAAGCCGGACCTGTCACAGGGGCCATCCGGCGATTCTCCGAAGCAGTCAACGGCGGACCAGTTCGCCGATCAGTTGGCCGACTTCTAAACCTACTTCCCTTGAAAGGGGACCATCATGGCTGGCGTAGATGTCAACCGCAGTACTGGAGGCATTGTCCTCACCCCCGAGCAGTCCGCTGAGATCTGGTCGGCTGCCGAATACTCTTCTGCTGTTATGCAGCTCGCGCAGAAGGTCGATCTGCCAGGTTCCGGCGTTTCCGTGCCGATCATCACCGGTGAGCCCGAGGCTGACTGGGTAAACGAGACCGATGAGAAGAAGGTCTCTCGCCCGTCGTTCGACAACAAGATCATGACCCCGTACACCGCGGCTGTGATCGTCCCGTTCTCGAACCAGTTCAAGCGCGACAAGGCCGCTCTCTACAACGAGGTTGTCCGGAAGCTCCCCCAGGCCCTGGCTCGCAAGTTCGATCAGACCGTGTTCGGTCTCGCGTCCGGCGCCCCGGGCTCGAACTTCGACACCCTCGGCGGTGCCACTCAGGTCGGCATCAACGGTGACACCTATGCCGGCCTCGTTGCTGCTGATCAGGCGGTTGCTACCGGCGGTGGCATGCTGAACGGTTGGGCTCTGTCCCCGCAGGCCCGCGGCCTGCTGCTGGGTGCCACTGATTCGACTGGGCGCCCGCTGTTCACCAGCGGCGTTGGCTCTGATGCTGTCCCGTCTCTGCTGGGCGCTCCGACTGCTCTCACCAAGGGCGTCTACTCGGCCGACATCGATGGTGCAGGCGCCGGGACCGCGGCTCGCCTCGGCTTCGCTGGTGACTGGACTTCCGCGCACTACGGCGTGGTTGAGGACATTCAGCTGTCCATCTCGGACCAGGCGACCATCAACGACGGCGGCACTCAGCTGAACCTGTGGCAGCGCAACATGTTCGCTGTCCGGGTCGAGTTCGAGGTCGGCTTCCGCGTTCGTGACATCGCGCACTTCGCGCAGCTCACCAACGCTACCCAGGCGTAGCCGGTGGCTCGCCTGACTTCCCCGAGCTCTACCGCCGTAATTGACGTGCCGGATGAGCTTGCGGAGCGGTACACGGCTGCCGGTTGGGTAGCTGAGAAGCCGAAGCGGGAACCCGCTAAGGCTGCCCCGAAGCGCAGCGAGAAGTAAGGAAGGTGTGCGGTCATGGCATACGCAACTGTTTCTGATGTTGAGGTCCGTTATGGCCGCACACTGACCACTTCCGAGTCGGCGCAGGTTGGCGCGTGGATTGATGATTTGGAGTCGGAGATTCTTGAACGAATCCCGACTCTGCCGGATCTGATTACTGATGGCCGGCCGACTGAGGCGACTCTGCGCAGGGTCATCAGCGCGGCCGTCATCCGTAAGTTGCAGAACCCGGAGGGGTTGCGCACGACGACGGTTGCGATTGACGACTATTCCACGACGAAGACGGTTGACTCGTCCAACAGTGGGGGCTTCCTTGGCCTGACTGACGATGAGTGGTCGCTGCTGCTCCCTGGCAGTACCGGGGATGCGTTCACTATCACCCCTTACGGACTTGGGGGCCGCGCTGCTGATTGGTACACAACTGACGGTTGGATTCCGGCGTGAGTGCGGAGTCTGCGGTCCTTGATGGCCGGCGTGAGGCTGAGTCCCTGATGGTCGATGAGTGCACTATCACCCGCCCCGGTGAGCCTGTGACTGATCCTGAGACGGGGGACGTTACGGGCGGCACTGAGACGGTGTACTCGGGCCGTTGCAAGGTGCAGTCGAAGGATTCTGCGACTGCTACGCCGGATGCTGCTGGGGCGTCGTTCACGGTTGTTAGCCGGCAGGTGCATATCCCGGCGAACTCGGCTGAGGTTCTGGACGGTGACGTGGTTACGATCACGGCGTCTGCGCTGAATGCGTTCACGGTTGGGAAGCAGTATCGGGTGGAGGGTTTCACGCCTGACAGTTTCGAGACTGCTACCCGCCTTCCTGTGAAGGAGATGCTGTGAGCGACGGGCCGGCCGAGTTGCGTGCGCTGGCGGCGAACATGGGAAAGATCGCGGGTAAGGCTCTCGATGACGTTGATGCGGTCTTGAAGAAGGGCGCTCAGAACGTCAAGGAAGAGATGCAGGCAGACGCTAGCCGGTCGCCCCACTTCAAGGGCATGGCGGGCGCGATCACCTACGACTCGCACTATCTGTTGGGCCGGGCCCGTTATGTGGTGGGCCCGGATAAGTCGAGGCGTGGTGGCTCGTTGGGAAACATCTACTACTTCGGCACGAGCCGCGGTGGTGGTTCCGGCGATATCGAGAAGCCTTTGCGCACTGAGGAACCTCGGCTGATGTCGCAGATGGAGAAGTTGCGCGAGCGATGGGCTGGTGAGCTATGAGCGGTGATGCGCTGGCATCGGCCTTTCAAGATCTTATTGCGTCCAAGGTTGATCAGGACTACATCTTGCGAGGCACTACCGGGACCCGAGTCTATCTGGACAAAGTTCCTGGTACGCCGAGCTACCCGTATGTGTATGTGCTGACGAATTTCCCGACTGTTGCTGAGCGTTCCGCAGCTAGGTCTGTACAGTCCCGGGCGCTGCGGTCCCGGTGCATCGTCGCTGGCCTCACTGGTGCGTCGGTTCGGATCATTGCTCAGAAGCTCACAAATTGCCTGGAGGGGAAGCGCCCCGTGGTTGCCGGGTGGACGTTGGGTGCGATTGAGTCGGTCCCGAACGAACAGCAGCTCTTGCCGGACAACGATGTGACCATCAACGGTCAGCATCCCCTGTATCAGCCCTTCGATTGGGTGCTGACAGGCTCCGAAACCGACTGATAACTAGGCGCTCCCGTGGGGCGCTTTTTCTTTGCGACAAGGGAGGCGCCGCGTGGCGTTCGTACGAGTCAAAGACAAGGATTCCGGGCACGAGTTCGATGTGCCTGAGACAGATTGGCGTATTGGTGAGGGCATCTTCACGGTCGTCAAGGGTGATCGGTTCCCGTCTGTGGACCGGCCCCGTCCCCCGAAACACAAAATTCAGCCCATTCGGGCGTCCAAGAAAGAGGAAAGCTAAATGGCTGGAGTAGATATTCCGAGCACCCCGGCGGACGGCAACGTTCTCGTCAAGCTCGTAGCCGCAATTGCCGACACGTCCGCCCCGACTCTTACCGAGCTCAATGGTGCAGGCGCGGTGGACATTTCCTGCTACCTGACTGGTGGCGGTTACAAGCCGTCCCTGTCTGAGCAGGTCATCACTGACGAGCGGCTGTGCACCACGCAGACGTATGAGCAGAAGGGACGTTCGCAGCGCGGCCTGGAGGTCGAGTACATCGACAACACCAACTCGCCGAACGAGGCGCAGTACAACAAGGCGAAGGACACTCTCGTGCCCGGCGCTGAGCAGTACCTCGTTGTGCGAACCGGCATCCCGTACACGGATGCGCTGGCCGCCGGCCAGAAAGTCACGATCTACCCGATCAACCCGGGCGAGTACAACGACATGCCGCCGGAAGCTAACTCGGTGCTGAAGACCGGGCAGAAGCTGTTCGTGCGCGGTGGCGTGAAGATCAACGTCGAGATCGCCGCGTAGTTCCTGCTCTTGAATACCCCTGTGCGCCCGTGTGTTGTGGGACCGCGGGCGCACAGGTCAAGTCCCACTCGTCCCGCTCAAAAGACCTCTAGGAGAACCGTAATGACCGAATCAATCCCCGATGGCTACGAGCCCGCAGAAAACGCAGCTGCTAAAGATGTCGCAATGGATGCGCTGGAGCAGTCGCTTACAAAGCAGGGCATCGACCCGTACCCCGATCTTGACGATGACGAGGAGGGCGGAATCGACCTCATTGGCCTTGCTGATGATGTTGTAGAAGCTCTTTTGAAGGTCGGAATTACCGTCCCAGAAGGCCTGAAATCCCCATTTTCACGGTAGAATTTAGGATATAGGAGACCCCCGCGATTGCTGCAAACAATCCGGGGGCGCGACCAACACTTTCGAGGAGTGCTGATATGTCCAATTCTACATGCGCAACGGAAGAATGCGGGAAGCCCACCGTGGCCCGCGGATACTGCCGGACGCACTACATGCGATGGAGCAGGCATGGCGACCCGGTCGTCGTAAAGGTAGTCCGTGGAGCGATCTGCGACGTGGACAACTGCGGTCGCCCGGCCAAGGGTCGAGGCTTCTGCGACCAGCACTATAAGCGGGTCATGAGGCATGGCGACCCAACCGTCAGGCTTCGGAACTACGTGCCGGAGGGGCAAAGCTACAAGTCCATCCACCGGCTACTCAAGAGTCTCCATGGACCTGCGCGGCTCCATGCCTGTGCAAAATGCGGCGAAGACGCGTCCGACTGGGCGTATGACCACGCCGACCCAAGCGAATACTACGACGATCGCGGCTGCCCGTTTAGCAGTGATCCAGAAAGGTATATGCCTCTGTGCAGGCAGTGCCACTGCATCTTTGACCAGATCGGTGTAAAGCGCTAGCTCCCCCAACCAACTCATGCCCTTCACTAATCAGTGTGGGGCATGAGCCTTTTAAGCCCACATTATGAAGGACAAAGAAATGGCTCTTGTTGTGAAGCGTCCTGAGACGCGTGTTCCGTTCTGCCTCGATGGTGATTTGAAGGCTGAGCATGAGGCGGCTGAGGCTGAGTTCAACGCGGCCCGGAATCGGTCCCTCGCTGATGCTCGTCTGAATGATCCGGTGAAGGACCTTGCTCAGCGTGTCGCTGACATTGAGGATCAGATGAAGTCGGCTTCGGTCGAGTTCGTGATGCGTGGTCTGCGGCGGGGCGAGTGGAATGAGCTTGTTGCCGAGCATGCCCCGCGTGATGGCAATGCGCTGGATAAGTCGTATGGCTTCAACGTTGAGGCGTTGATGGTCGCTGCGATCCCGAAGTGCATAGCAGCGGTCGAGCGTGCTGGCGAGGCCCAGGAGTTCGACCCGGTAACGGAATGGGATGCGCTGGCTGATGAGATGACCGATTCCCAGTACGAGGATTTCGTGCTGGCTGTTCTGCGTGTGAACAAGGGGCGTAACGAGGTCCCTTTTTCGCTCAGCGCCTTCAGGACGATCCAGCCCTCAGATCAGACGTAGAGACGGCGCATTCTCTCGGAATTTCGTTGAAACGGTTCCACGGCTGGGAACCCGCGACGAAGCACGTGTATGACGAGGCCGGCCGGGTGGTTTCCTCCGTGGCAGAACCTGAGTGGGACGATGCCGAGCAGACGGTGATGCTCGCGCTGAGCGAGTACCGCGCTGGCCTATGCCCGCTTTGTGGCGGGCCAAGGGATGTGTGCACGAACCCTGAGAACGAGTTGAAGTTTAAGGGCGGGCTGCCTATCCGGTGCCACGCAACAACGGCGCGGATGGTTGCGATGGAGCCGTACAAAGACCAGCCGAACAACCAAGCGCTAATGATTGCGCCAGTGCTTGCAGGTTAGTGCGGCGCTGAGTCCTTTTGGATTAGGCCAACCACGGCGCACGCTGCCGATCCAAGCAGGAAAATCCAAGCAAGCGGGGCCGACCCTGCCAGCCCGGTGACAGCTCCGATGATGAAAAGCAAAAGCGCCATTTGTAGTGTGCTTGTGCCCTTCTTCGGCGTCCTCTTGGTCGTCCCAGCCTCATTACTCATGCCGCCAGCCTCCCGTATGCGCTGGTGTTTTGCAACTGCTTGGCGGAAACAACTTCAAAGTAGGAGGCCACCTTGGCTGATCGGTCAATTTCAATTGCTATCGAGGCCAGGGTGCAGGGGTTTGTGGCTGGCATGCGGACGGCCCAGCAGGCAACAACGGACTTCGCTAGCCGCACTGCGGCGTTTGCTCGGGACAATGAGCAGCACCTTGATCGGGTAGGCAAGGCTTCGATGGTTATGGGCGGGGCTGTTCTTGCCGGGCTGGCACTGGCGATCAAGGCGGCGTCGGAGTTCGATTCTGCGATGTCCGAGGTCCAGGCCAGTACCCATGAGACGGCTGGCAACATGGCGCTTCTGCGTGAGGCGGCGATCAACGCTGGCGCGGATACGTCGTTTTCGGCGAAAGAAGCTGCACAGGCCATTGATGAGTTGGCTAAGGCCGGCGTGTCCACAAAGGACATTCTCAGTGGCGGCCTGAGCGGCGCGCTCAGTCTTGCCGCAGCGGGTGGTCTCGCTGTTGCGGACGCGGCAGAGATTGCCGCTACGTCCATGACGATTTTCGGTAAGGACTTCGCGGATAAGGGCAAGCTTGCTGCGCATGTTGCTGACCTTCTGGCTGCTGGAGCCGGCAAGGCGCAAGGATCTGTCGCAGATATGGGCGCGGCTCTGAAGCAGGCCGGTCTTGTGGCGAATCAGACTGGCCTGTCTATCGAGGAAACTACTGGCGGTCTGGCGGCGTTCGCTTCGGCCGGCCTCATTGGGTCAGATGCTGGAACGTCGTTCAAGTCGATGCTTCAGCGGCTCACTCCACAGTCCAAAGAGGCGAAGGCCGAGATGGACAAGCTCGGTATCAGCGCTTACGACTCATCTGGCGAGTTCATCGGCCTCGCGAAGTTCGCTGACAATCTGAAGACTTCCATGCAGGACTTGACTCCGGAAGCGCGTAACGCGGCTATGGGTGTCATCTTTGGGTCGGACGCCGTCCGTGCCGCGAATGTTCTGTACGAGAACGGCGGCAAGGGCATCGCCGACTGGACAAATAAGGTCAACGAGTCGGGCTATGCGGCTGTAACTGCCCAGCTCAAAACCGATAACCTCGCGGGCGACTTGGAGCGCCTTGGCGGGTCTTTTGATTCGGTCCTTATCAAGGGCGGGTCGTCAGCGGCCCAGTCATTGCGTGGGGTCGTCCAGAGCGCGGAAAAGCTGATCGATGCAGTGGGCCAGATCCCGGCACCCCTGATGAACCTAGGGGTGGGAATCGCCGGAATAGCCGGGAGCGCCTTGCTTCTAGGCGGCGGACTCATGACGAGCATCTCGAAAGTTACAGAGTTCCGGGCATCGATCGATGCCCTCTCCAGCTCGGCAAACCCAGCCGCCCGCGGGCTGGGCAAGGTCGCCAAAGCCGCTAGCCTGGCTGCGGCGGCGATGGTTGGGCTGGAAATCTTCAACGCGATTGCTTACGACAAACACACGCAATCGACCGAGCAGCTTGGTAACGCGATTTTGAAGCTGAACAAGGCGGCTGCAAGCGATGGGATCTCGTCGCTGAATGCGGCCCTGAGCGACTTCGGTAACTTTGCGGGCAGGAAGATCGCGCCGGACATCAACTCCGCTGCCGACGCTATCGCCCGCATCACTCATCCGCAGGGTGCTGACGGAATCAATCGATGGGCTGACCAGGCGTTTGGGTGGACCGGGCTGGCTAAGTCAGAGACGACACAGGTTGATGAGTCTCTGAAGAGTCTCGGCGACCAGCTCGGCGACCTTGCCAAGAACGGAGCGGCCGACGCGGCTGCGGCTTCGTTTAAGAAGCTCTCAGACGAGTTCGTGAAAAACGGGTCGTCTGCGCAGGACGCACTCAACCACGTCCCGGGGTATCGGGATGCCCTCCTCAGCTTGTCGAAGCAAGTTGGTGTGAACCTGTCAGATCAGGAACTTCTTGACTTCGCTTTGGGTAAGGTTCCCGCCTCGATGCTCTCCGCTTCGGGCGCGACCGAAACCTACACCAACGCTGCCGGCAAAGCTGTGCCCGTTACGGAGGACATGGCTAAGGAGCTCGAAAAAATCGGTGTCTCCGCTAAAGGCACGATCACAATTCTTTCCGCTTTTGTTGATGTCATGTTCCGGGCCGGGTTGCTGACGTTGTCTGAGCGTGATGCTCAGCGTGGGTACGCTGAAGCGCTTGCTGCTGTTGGGCTGGCGGCGGACGGGACTGGCGGAAAGGTCGGCGCGATGGGCACCGCGTTCGATAACACCACCGAGCAGGGCCGCAAGAACCAAGCGATGTTTGACGCTGTCGCCCGTGCTGGTATGGCGACAACACAGACGATGGCGGAGACGACTGACGCCTTTGGGAAGAACGTCTACACCCAAGATCAGTTGCAGGCGAACCTGGTTGAGACTTACAACAACCTAATCTCCGCTGCTGGTCAGTTTGGCATTACTGGTGACGCTGCGGTCAATCTCGCTCGTGACGTGCTGAAAATCCCGGCTAACGCCAACATCAATACATGGATGTCTGACTACGCGCTGAACCTTGCGAAGCAGACGACTGGGGAGCTGAACAAGCTTGATGGCCGGCAGGTGCGTATCGGCGTTAACACCGTTTATACCGAGACGGGTCCGAAGCCTGACGGGTATGTGGCACGGAATGGTGTGCCGGCTTACAACGCGACCGGCGGCAGGGTGAACTACCTGGCCGGCGGGGGTCAGCCGATCCTTTACGACATGCAGCCACGCGGTACTGACACGGTTCCGACGATGCTCACTCCTGGTGAGTTCGTGGTGAATCGGGACGACACGGCGAAGAATCTCCCGCTGTTGGAGGCGATCAACGCGGGCCGTCAGTATCGGCCCGCTCCCGCCCCTGCGCGGCAGGTAATCGCTTCTGCTGGCGGGGTTGGCGATGTGACCGTGTACGTCACGAACCCGTTTACGGGAGAGGAAGTGCAGGGCATTGTCCGTTCTGTAGCGTCTGGTGTTGCGGCGGCTCAGATCCAGGCGGCCGATTCGCAGTCGCAGTTTTCTAGGAGGGGCCGCTGATGGTTGCTGTTGTGGTTGAGGCTTTGACGGATGCGCCGTGCCCGCGGGTTGGTGTGACGGTTACTGGCTTGGGTGTTGGCGAGTCGGTTGTGTCGGTGTGGCGTTCCGCGGATGGGGAGCGTGGGCCTGTCCGTGGTGCCCGTCGCGTGGTGATGACTGATGCGGGGTACTTGGTTGATTGGGATGCGCCGTTGGGTCGTTCGGTCAGTTATGAGGTTGAGGTTATTAGCGGCCCGTCGGGGGCTTCCCGTGTCACTGCTGCTCCGGTGACGGTGGAGTCTTCGACGGGTTGGCTGATGGACCCGCTCGTCCCGCAGTCCGCGGTGCCTGTTGTTGGTGATTCGACGGATGAGACGTATCTCCGTGCGCAGGCTTTGTCCGAGTTGGAGTACGCGGCGGATGTCCAGGTGTTCAACATCATGGGGTCGTCTAAGCCGGTTGCGTTGTTTGGTCAGCGGATGGCTGAGCGTGGTTTGGATACGTCGGTTTCGACTCGTTCGGCTGAGCAGAATGCCCGGCTGGAGAGTCTGTTGAAGTCAACGGCACAACTGTTGTTCCGGCCGCTCCCCGGCTGGGGTACGCGAACACTACCTGGAACGCTGTTCCTCGCTAATGCTTCGGCTGTGCAGTTGCCGGTTGATGTGTCGTGGGGCGGGAACCTTACCCGCTGGGATTTGAAGTCTGATGTTGTCGCCGCCCCGACGATCAAGGTTCTTACCGCGTCGTTCACGTATGGGGATGTGAAGTTGTTGTTCGCGTCGTATGGGGATAAGCAGGCGGCTATGTCGGGGCGGACGTATTTGGATGATTTGAAGAACCCGCTGGGAGGCTGATGTGCGTCTGATTGATGCGGGCTCTTTGGATGCGCTGGATGGGTCTCGGCCGGCGGATACGTTGACTGTTTGGGCGTGGCGTGAGGGTTCGCTGGTGTTGCCTGATCCGTTGCAGGTTGTTGACTGGTCGTTGTCTGGTGATGCCGGTGATTCGGTGAAGGTCGGGCAGCGTTTGTCGTTGACTGTTGCTGATCCGGATGGATCGCTTGGTGCGTGGCTGTTTGATGACCCGTTGGGGGTTGCTGGTACTGAGTTGCGGGTGATTTATCGTGTCGGCGGTGCTGGTGCGGTGAATTATGGGAAGTTCCGGCTGATTGGGAATGCTCCGTCTGAGGTTGTGGATTCCCGGGTTGTGGATGAGTACGGGCTGGTTGTGCCCGACTCT